>Ga0180732_1000024_pt1 | contig 188847 bp, 186 predicted proteins | sample KR11_01MetaG_FD_148674 | JGI IMG/M metagenome (GOLD analysis project Ga0180732, IMG submission 148674) | Groundwater microbial communities from the Olkiluoto Island deep subsurface site, Finland - KR11_0.1 MetaG | ecosystem: Environmental > Aquatic > Deep subsurface > Groundwater | place...
CGACCTGTGGAAGCTGGCGCAGGACGGCGGCCTGACGCTACGCGACGGCAACCCGACCAACGCCGACCTGAACGAGGTCAGCAAAGCGCTGACCGCCTTTGCCATGCAGAAGTATTACGAAGAAACCGCCGACAGCACGGGCGCAGGCGAAAAACTCTTCGACGATACCGGGCTGACCGGCGGCATCCGCTTCGACCTGGCCGCCGTCTCGTCCAAGATCGACACCGCACTTAAGGCTGGCGACAGGATCAAACTGGCCGACGCCAAGGGCTTCGACCTCTACTTCAAGAACTACCTGGCACAGGATGGGCTCTTTACCCCCGCCGAAAGCGGCCTCATCCAGGCCATGCTGCCCAACCTGCGCGACTGGTACATCCAGGCCGGCGCCGGCGGCATGACGGCCACCGACACCGAGAACCGCGGCGCCTTCATGCTCGGCGGCAGCGCCGCCGACACCCTTACCGGCGGCGACGTCACCCTGCGGCTGGGTTCGCTGATGCTCGACCTCGGCAACGGCGACGCGGTGCATATCGGCAGCTTCGCGTTTGAGGATGGGACGGTGCTCAACTCCAATAAAAGTCGGCGCTGGCGGGACGGCGATGCAGTGGCAGATGCCGCCTATTGGATCGCCTTGGCACGCACCGTGAAAGTCGGCGCTGGCGGGATGAAATGCCTCGCAGCGGGTACGGCGAGGAATGACTGGGCATGGAGGGTGGCGGCATGAAGACGGTGCAAAGCGTGATGAAACGGATCGCCAACCTTGGCCTGATTCTGATGATGGGGGTAAACATGAATGCGAACGCGGGATGGTTTGGCTTGGGTGGCACGAGTTGGAAGGAGGAAGTGTTGCTGCATGATGGAAGCAAGATTATTGCCAGCCGTACGGTCGAGCGTGGTGGGCGGCACGAGATTGGGCAACAGCCGCCGATTAAGGAACAGAGCCTGAGCTTTACTCTGCCCGGCACAAATGAAAGCGTGACTTGGGAAGATAAATTCACCGAAGACGTCGGCGGTGCCAACTTTTTGCCGATGCAACTGGAGATACGCAAAGACACCGCTTATTTGGTGGTTCATCCAATGGGAAGTGTGTCTTACAACAAATGGGGAAGTCCGAACCCGCCTTACGTCGTCTTCAAATTTCAGAACAAGGAGTGGAATCAAATCCTATTGCAAGAACTGCCAGCGGAATTCACCACCCCGAATTTGATTTTTTCCTCACCAGACGACGAAGCAAAGAAAGCGGGGCAACCCATTATTTCAGCGGAGGTGATTAAGAGCATTTATGCACGTTACAAACAACCCGAGTACAAAACCATCGTTCGCACCACGCTTGACCATTGGAAGCCGCGCCTAGGCAGTAATTCAGGAGAGAAGGTGCGTACGGGAGAGGGCGGTTGGATTGGAATTGGTTGGTTCAGAGATCAACCTTCTTTGGAGGCTTGTTTGAAATATTGCGAGCGAGAAAAGGTGAGCCCACGGGATTGTCCATGCAACACCTTATTTAAGGGGAAATAATCATGGCTACCGATATCGAATACGCATTGATGGCAGGACGGATTTATCAAAGCACTCGTAGCGAAATCAACTGGTTTCCCGATCTCCTCTCTTTGGGATGGACAGAGCAGGTAGATAAAAGCCAATCACTACCAAGTGGCTTTGAAGCGACCTACTTCACCAAAGGCAGCGAAATCGTCATCTCGTTTGCCGGTACCGGTTCAAATGTGGACTGGTGGGCCAATGCGGGCGGTTTCTTCGGCGTGACTTCGGATCAACTCCGGCAGGCGGCAGACTATTACCTGCAAGTCAAAGCCAACACGAGTGCAACCATCAGCTTCACCGGCCACTCACTGGGCGGCGGGCTGGCTTCGTTGATGGCGGTTTTCTTTGGACAAACGGCTACAACCTTTGACCAAGCCCCGTTTCGGAATTCCGCTAGTGTTGCGGTGGCAGCCGCCCTCAAAGACTACTTGCTGAATCAGCGGGGGTACAGTGAGACAGCACTGCAAGTGCTCACCGATTTCATCGGCACGGCAGTCAATGGCGGTATCCCCGGCGAAGGCAATGTCCGCGATTTCAGCGTGCGGGGAGAAATTCTGAGTGCAGCATCTGGACTCAGAATAGGTGTGCCGACCAGCCTGACACACGGCGGCGCCCCGGACTTGACGCTGACTGTTGCCCTGCACTCGCAGGCATTGCTCACTGCATTCATACAGAGCGATCAAACCGCACCAGAAAAGCATTCGTTCCGTGATGCCACCTTCAAACTGCCGGATGTGGTGCAGATGATTTTTAATGACAAGTTGTTTGCGCATACGACAGCAAGAAGTAATACGACGGATGAAAACTTCATTGAACGCCTCGTGCGTCATCAGAACGGTGTTGCGGGGCTGACTACAGGCGAAGCTCCCATTGCCGCCGACGCCATGCTCACCCGTTTCACGGCCGACCTGTGGAAGCTGGCGCAGGACGGCGGCCTGACGCTACGCGACGGCAACCCGACCAACGCCGACCTGAACGAGGTCAGCAAAGCGCTGACCGCCTTTGCCATGCAGAAGTATTACGAAGAAACCGCCGACAGCACGGGCGCAGGCGAAAAACTCTTCGACGATACCGGGCTGACCGGCGGCATCCGCTTCGACCTGGCCGCCGTCTCGTCCAAGATCGACACCGCACTTAAGGCTGGCGACAGGATCAAACTGGCCGACGCCAAGGGCTTCGACCTCTACTTCAAGAACTACCTGGCACAGGATGGGCTCTTTACCCCCGCCGAAAGCGGCCTCATCCAGGCCATGCTGCCCAACCTGCGCGACTGGTACATCCAGGCCGGTGCCGGCGGCATGACGGCCACCGACACCGAGAACCGCGGCGCCTTCATGCTCGGCGGCAGCGCCGCCGACACCCTCACCGGCGGTGACGCCGCCGACCTGCTCGTCGGCAACGGCGGCGATGACATTCTCAGCGGCGGCAAGGGCAGCGACGTGCTGATTGGCGGTGCCGGCGCCGACACCTATAAATATGCCGACGGCGACGGCCTCGACACCCTCTTCGACGACGACGGCCAAGGCAGCATTGAGATCGACGGCCAGACCGTGACGGGCGGCACGCAATTCGGCGACGACCGGGTCTATCGGGACAGCGACGGCCGCCTCTACGCCAAGCTCGACGACAAGCGGCTCGCCATTGCCGGCAATCTCTTCGTCGAGAACTGGCAGCCCGGACAACTCGGCATCGCCCTGAGCGGCCCGGACGCCGAATCCGCCATGCCCCAGACCAGCCGCGACATCAACGGCGACCTGGCGCCACAAGACTTCGATGCCGCCACGGCGGGGGTGCAAGGAGATGTTGACGAACTGGGCAACCTCAAGACGGAAGGGGCGGCGCCGGGCCGGGCGGATTTGCTGTTCGACAGCACCGGCAACGACTACATCAGGGGTGGTGGGGGCGACGACATCATCACCGCCTGGCGCGGCGGCGACGACCGCATCGACGGCGGCGCGGGCAACGATGCCATGCGGGGCGACGGGGGCGACGATGTGCTGCTGGGGGGCGACGGCAGCGACGTCCTCAGCGGCGGCGCAGGCGATGACCGGCTCTACGCCGACAGCCAGATCACCGTCGCCCAGGCCATCGCCAACGGCAACAGCCAAAACGGCACCGGCCAGAAAGCCGACTGGCTGGCCGGCGGCAATGATGATGACATTCTGGTTGGCAATGCCGGCAACAACGTCCTTTCGGGCGGTGGCGGGCAAGACCTGCTGATCGGCGGGGCGGGCGACGACTACCTGCTGGGCGATTCCGACTACCTGCCGGCCCCTGCCGACGCCATCGTCTTCGAAGAAATCGGCTGGTCGGTCAATCCCTACAACTGGGACTGGACGGTCACGCCGGGAGCGAACGATACGTACACTTTCCAGACCGCCGCAGACAGCACGGACAACCCCGCGGACAGCCAGGCTGATGTGATCTACGCCGGGAGCGGCAACGATGTTGCCTGGGGCGGTGGCGGCAACGACATCATCTTCGGCGAGGCCGGGAACGACAAGCTGATCGGCAATGAAGGCAACGATATCCTGCTGGGTGGAGACATTACGCCTCTCATGAAAGTCGGCGCTGGCGGGACGGCGAATGATCTATGGCGGAGGGTAGCGGCATGAAAGGCAAAGCGATGCTGTTGAGCGCATTGACGGTAATCCTGACGATGGGGGCGAGCATGAGTGCAACGGCGGCGTGGTTCGGACACTCAAAGGGATGGAAAGAGGAAGTTCAGCTACATGACGGTCGGGTTCTAGTCGTCGAGAGAACATTTAATCTGGGTGGTTACCCAACCCTGGATGCCAGAGAACGCGCACTGCTGGACGAGACCATCAGCTTTACCCTGCCGGGAACCAGCAAAACGATTTCCTGGAAAACCGAATTTCGGCAAGACCTCCCCGAGCCCAACAGTTTGGGAGCACTGTTGTTAGACGTGATTGATGGTGTCCCCTATCTCGCCACCAGCCCGGCGGGTTGTATCGCCTACAACAAATGGGGCAGGCCCAATCCGCCATATGTCCTGTTCAAGTATGTGGACGACACATGGCAGCGAATTTCATTGAATGAGTTTCCGTCAGAACTGGTCGAGGCGAATTTGATGAACATGCCAGCCTCTAGCCTGCTCAAGCCGTATTACACCGTGGCGGCATCAAAAGCACACAGGCAAAACGGCAACATGAGTGCTTATGCTAAATCCATCCTGCGGGAGCCGGTGAAGGGTGGTGATGCGATAACGAGTTGCCCAGACTTTAGTTCCCAACGATACCGAAGTCCGAAAGCGCCGCTCCCGATGCTCCCATCCGGAAAGTAATTCCAGTACCTACAAGTGGCTAAGCTCGAATTCATGGATTGAAAAGGACGAATCATGACGACTGCAATCGAATACGCATTGATGGCTGGCGCTGCATACATTTCCAACCGTGACCCGAAGAATCAATTTCCGACACCGCAAGATTGGAAGAGCTTCTTCCATGTGCCTAACAACCCAGACTATCCAATGTTCGCAGGCGCATCCGGCTTCGAGGCTGTCTCCTTTCAAAGTGAGGCCGACCCGAACGAAATCGTCATCTCATTCGCCGGCACCGATTTCAGCAATGGCGCATTCACCAGTGACTTCTTTCAAGGCAACATTCCGCTGATCACCGGCTTCAGCCTCAACGGTGCCGACCAACTGGTCGATGCGGTGGAATACTACCTGCAAGTCAAAGCTCAAAACCCCAATGCGCACATCACCCTCACCGGCCATAGCCTGGGGGGCGGCCTGGCGGCGCTGGTCGGCGTGTTCTTCGGCGAGAGCGCCTTCACCTTCGACCAGATACCCGTCGCCGTAACAGCCTCGACAGGCCCGGCCAACCTCCTCTACAACGCCTTGCTTGCCAGAGGCCACACCGCGGATGAACTTGCGGGATTTGGCAACTACCTGCAACAGCAACAAGACAACGGCGGCATACCCAACGCAGGGCTGGTGACCAACTACAACGTTCAGGGCGAAGTCGCCGGGAACATTCCCTTTTACTCGCGCATCGGCAACGATGCCAGCATCGACAGCGAACATCCTGGCGTGGATTCGAGCGACCTGCACTCGATCGCACTGCTCACCATCTTCCTGCAAAGCAACCAGACGGCAGATTCTTCAAAGGGCCTCGTCGAGGCCACCTACAAACTGCCCGATCTGTTGAAGATGGTGTTTGACGACAAGTTGTTCTATCACGACCCGCTCAACCTTAAACCGGGCGCCCCTGAAAACCTCCTCGAACGCCTCGTCAAGCACGAAGCCGGCATCACGGACAGCCTGCCCGCCGACGCCATGCTCACCCGCTTCACCGCCGACCTGTGGAAGCTGGCGCAAGACGGCGGGCTGACGCTGAACGACGGCGTTACGGGCTATCCCGACCTGAACGACATGAGCAAGGCGCTCACCGCCTTCGCCATGCAGTTCTATTACGAAGACACCGCCAACGCCACGGATGACAACAAGCAGCTCTTCACCGACCTGACGACGGCAAACGAAGGCAGCAACGGCATCCGCTTCGACATCGCCGACGTCTCCCGGGACATTGCCGCCAAGATTGCCGCCCACGAGCGCGTCGACCTGGCCAAGAAGAACGCCGGCAGTTACACCCTCAAAGGCTACGGCTACTTTCAGGACTACCTCAACGCCACGAGCCTGCTCGACCCCACCAGGCGCGGCCTGATCCAGGCCATGCTGCCCAATCTGCGCGACTGGTACATCCAGGCCGGTGCCGGCGGCATGACGGCCACCGACACCGAGAACCGCGGCGCCTTCATGCTCGGCGGCAGCGCCGCCGACATCCTCACCGGCGGCGACGCCGCCGACCTGCTGGTCGGCAACCGAGACGATGACATCCTGAGCGGCGGCAAGGGCAGCGATATGCTGATCGGTGGTGCCGGCGACGACACCTATAAATATGCCGACGGCGATGGTCTCGACACCATCCTCGACAGTGACGGCAGCATTGAGATCGACGGCCAGACCGTGACGGGCGGCGCGCAATTCGGCGACGAGCGGGTCTATCGGGACAGCGACGGCCGCCTCTACGCCAAACTCGACAACAATCGCCTGGCCATTGACGGCAAATTCCTCGTCGAGAACTGGCAGGCCGGACAACTCGGCATCACCCTGAGCGACCCGGATGCCGAATCCGCCACGCCCCAGACCACCCGCGACATCAACGGCGACATTGCTCCCACCGACATCGATCCCGAGCGAGCCGACGTCCAGGCTACCCCCGATGAACTGTACAACCCCGTTGGCACTGCCCAGCCCTACCAGGACAGCCTGTTCGGCAGCCCAGGCAACGACCATATCCGGGCGGGAGAACAGCTTGACTGGGTCGGCGGTGGTAGCGGTGACGACTGGATAGAAGGCGGTGCCGGTAACGATTATCTGATCGGTGACCATACTCGCGAGCGGATGAGCTTGGGGAACGATGCGGATGATCCATATACCGAAGGAGCCGATCTTATCGAAGGCGGCGCGGGACGCGACATCATTTTCGGGAATGGCGGCGACGACCGGCTCTATGCGAACGTCCGCATCGATGCTGCTACCGCAGTCGCCAACGGGAACCGGGAAACAGGCAGCGATCTGAAAGGCGAATGGCTCGCCGGTGGCAGCGGCAATGACACCTTGGTTTCTGGTGTCGACAACGATGTCCTTTCCGGTGGCGGCGGCACCGACCTCCTGATCGCCGGCGCGGGCGACGACCTCATTTTTGGCGATAGGGATTACTACGCCACATACCACATGGTGCCGCAATTGCGCTATCGCCTGGAGTGGGGCCTTGGCTCATCCTTCACCTGGAACACGATCAGCCCCGACACCTTCGACTGGGGCTATACGGACACGGACGGCACCATCACATTCATCAGGCCGGTCGTTGGCGAAACGAGTCCCGAGGACGGCCAAGCCGACGTGATCTACGCCGGCGGCGGCAACGACAGGGCTTGGGGCGATGCGGGGAACGACATCATCTTCGGCGAGGCCGGGAACGACAAGCTGAACGGTAATGAAGGCAACGACATTCTGCTGGGCGGAAACAACGACGACAAGCTGTGGGGCAACGAGGACGACGACTATCTGGATGGCGGGGATGGCATAGACGAACTCCAGGGCGGTATCGGCAACGACATCCTAATCGGCGGCAAGGGCGACGATACCCTCTTCGGCGAGGAAGGCCAGGACACCTACATCTACAACCGGGGCGACGGCAAGGACACCATTTACGACACCAAGGCCGACCACAACGTCCTGCGCTTCGGCCCGGGTGTCAAGGCCAGCGACGTCACCCTGCGGCTGGGTTCGCTGATGCTCGACCTCGGCAACGGCGACGAGGTGCATATCGGCAACTTCGACCCGAACGACGTCTTCAACAGCTCGTCCATCGGCAGCTTTGTGTTTGAGGATGGAACGGTGCTCGGCACGGCGGAATTGCTGGCACGGGGCTTCGATATCGATGGCACGGAAGGCGACGACATTCTCTACGGCACCAATACCACGGACCGGATACAAGGCCACGGCGGCAACGACACCCTGATCGGGCTGGAGGGCGACGATACGCTCGATGGCGGCACGGGCGACGACACGCTGATAGGCGGTACCGGCGACGATAGCTATGTCGTTGCGCAGGAAGGCGATCGGGTGGTCGAAAATGCCGACGAAGGCTCCGACACGGTACAGGCCGGGATTGCCTACGCGCTGGGCGACCATGTGGAAAACCTTATTCTGACTGGCGATACCGCCATTGACGGCGTCGGTAACGCGCTGGACAACATCCTCACCGGCAATAGCGCAGACAACGTGCTGCATGGCGGCGCGGGGGCCGATATGCTGATCGGCCAGCAGGGCAACGACACCTATATCGTGGATGACACGGCAGATGTGGTGGTCGAGGCGGCGGATGCCGGCGCCGACCAGGTCAATGCCGGCGTTTCCTTCACGCTCCCGGACAACGTCGAGAACCTGACCCTCACCGGCAACGCCAGCGATGGCACGGGCAACGCCCAGGTCAATATTCTGATCGGCAACAGTCTGGCCAACACACTAACCGGCATGGAGGGCAACGACACTCTCGATGGGGGGGCCGGCGACGACACGCTGATCGGCGGGGAGGGTAACGACACCTACCGCTTCGGCTTCGGGATGGGGCTGGACACGGTGATCGATGCCTCCGTCGGCGGGAATACCATCGAACTTCAGCCCGGTATGAGCTTCACGGACTTGCGCGCCGCGCAAAATGGCAACGACCTCCATCTGACGATCCGCGGTACGGATCAGGGCGTGACGCTGAAGGACTACTACATCGCATCGCAGGAATGGCTGGTTAGAAATGAGGCCGGAGAGGAACGATCCATTGCGGGGTTGTTCGATGTCGCGGAACAGGGCGAGTTTGAGCGTTTGCGCGACGATTTTTTCGCGGCGAGCAAGGCATCCATCTCCGGAACCCTCATGGCTTATGGCTACCGCTGGCAGGCCGATGGCACCCTGCAATTATCGCCGGTCGGCGATACCGTCATCCGGCAGATGGTGCAGACCACGACTACCAATTCCACGACTTACCTCACATCGGGCGGGGCCGCCTACTACGTGTCGACGAATAGCAATGTCAGCACCAGCTATACGTATTGGTGGCCGGAGAATCGCACCGTCTTGCTGTTGGAAAAGCATGCCTTTCAGCAGGCGAGCTTGGCTAGTGACGCAGAGTTCATTGTGGTCGATTCGGGAAGCCATTCTCTGACCTTCGAGCCTATCCAGGCGCGCATTACCTGGGGAGGGCTATATGACCAGAATTACAGCTATTCGTCCTGGGTTGCCGGGATGGGTTTTTATACAGACGGCAATGGCAACGTCCTTCCCTGGACGAGTACGACCCAGGCCACCGAATACCGTGCCGCGCAGAACGGCACGATCACTGCGCTGCTCCCCGCATCGCCACCGGTGAGCGGTGCTTACGGCGTAGCGCTTTATGTCGACAGCCACACCACGAATTTCCAGGAAATCCTGGCGGGTGCGTCAGACAATACGATTGATGCCACAAACAATCGCTATGCCGCTATTTACGGCGGTGCGGGAAACGACGTACTGCAGGGAGGTGGATTGTCATATGGCGGTACCGGAGACGATGTCCTCGTGGGTGGGACGATTCAGTACGGTGGTGACGGCGACGATAAGCTGACGCTGGGAAGTGTGCTAGTTGGCGGCGCGGGGAACGATTGGATGGACGGTGCTTGGTTTGGCACGGGCGAAACGCGTTACCTGATCGATCCGGCGCAAACCGGCATCGACCTGATTGGCGACACGGGTGATTCTGAGGAGGCCTACAAGGATTGGTTCTATACCGCACGGGGCATCCCGGATTGGCGAGAAAGAGAACTGAAAGGTAACAGATGGGTGTGTATCGAGGGACCCAGTTTCACGACATACGACGCGGCGGTGGCCTACCTTTCAAACCAGGGACACGACCCACAGGAAATGATTGCCAACGGCAATCTCCGTTATTTACCGGCCTTGCCTGACTTCCAGCTACCGGCGGCAAACAACTTTGCGGCACTACAGCCCGCCTACGATGCGGGTGTGATTCCACAGGATACGGTGGAGTTCGGTGCAGGCATTTCTTTGTCCGGGCTATCGCTGGCCTGGGGACGGGAAGAGGCGCGGGAAACACTGGACTTATCCTGGAACGACGGTGCGAGCCAAGTCCGGTTGGTCTACCCGAATGCGGACGATCCGATCGGGTTCGGCATCGAGCAGGTCAAGTTCGCGGACGGTACGACCGTCGGCATGGCAGACTTGATGGCCCTGGCGCCATTTCGGAACACGTCTGCCCCGGTGGCAGTTGGCACACTGGCCAACCTGACGGCGACGGTCGGACAACCGTTCAGCTATGCCGTAAATCGAGACGCAGCGGTGGGCAGCTTCCTGAGCGATCCTGACGACACGGGCACACCAGACGAAGCGGCGGTCGATTACGACGCCTATCTGTCGGGTGATGTCGGCAACGACACTTTCCTCTTCGGGCGCGGTGACGGCAATGTGCTCGTATGGGATGGCGACACGACGCCCGGGAACATGGACACCGTGCAGTTCGGTGCGGACATCGCCCCTGCCGAGGTGGCCGTATCGCAAAACCAATATGGACAAGTGGTGCTATCCATTGCTGGCACAACTGACAGCTTGACACTGGATAGTTGGCTGCTCTCAGATGGCAACAAGATCGAGCAAGTGGCATTTGCGGACGGCACGACCTGGGGTGTGACGGACATCATGTCCCGCCTCTCGTTCGCCCTGACGAGCGGAAACGACTTCCTCGTCGGCACGGCGACGGATGGCACGATCCTGGGTGGCGCAGGCAACGACTTTTTGGCTGCGGGTTCGGGCAGCAACATCCTGTCCGGCGGCAGCGGATCGGACGAAGTGGTTGCCGATTGGGTGGAGGACTCAGCCAACGACCTCTTGTCAGGCGGCGACGGCGATGATGGGCTTGCTGCCTATGTTTTAGACGACCTGCTGATTGGCGGTCGAGGTAACGACTATATTTTCGGCAACGACGGCAGCGATGTAATCCTGTTCAATCGCGGCGACGGCAATGACTGGATCGATACATATCGCAACGAGTCCGATACAAGTCTCGACACCCTCTCGCTGGGCGGTGGGATTGCCTATTCCGACCTGAGCTTCAGTCGCGATGGTGACAATCTGGTGCTGACTGTCGGGGATGGTGACATCCTCACCTTCGACAGCTGGTTTGGTGAAAACTGGAATGACTCTTACATCGTGGGTAACCACATCGTTGACCGTCTGCAAATCGTCGCAGCAGCGATGGCGGACTATGACCGCGGTTCCGCAGATGCATTGCTGAACCGGCGCATCCAGTTATTCGACTTCATTGGGCTGGCAAACCGCTTCGAAGCCGATCTTGCGCAGGATCCGGACATCACAAGCTGGCAACTGGCCCCGCATTTGGCCGAATTTCATCTCGCGGCCACGGATACCCAGGCCATTGGTGGCGATGCGGCGTATCTCTACGGCAAGAACGGCAAGCTTGACGGGCTGAGTGAAGCCGATTTGCGAGCGCAATTGACCGATGTACGCTTCGGCAAGTTGAGCCAGGGTCTGCATTACCTCATGGGTCTGAGTGGGATGTTCGACGATGCCGACTTGTCCCGTGGCGACAGCCTTGTCTTTACCGCCACTTTGGCGGATGGTTCGGCATTGCCGGGGTGGTTGTCTTTCGATCCCGCAACAGGGGCTTTCTCCGGCACGCCGGATACAGCCGGCGGACTGGACATCACGATCACCGCCACCGATAGCGGCGGGCTATCGGCGCGCCAGACCTTCCATCTGGATGTTGCTGCCGATGGGCCGCCAACCGTGACTGCGGAGAACCGCACCCTGTTGCTGGCTGACGCGGTGGCAGTAAGCGAACTGATCCAGACCACCGGCAGCGTCCAGCGCTACGAATTCTGGGACGACGTGAATGGCGGCGGACGTTTTGTACTCGACGGTATCGAGCAGGTTGCCGGCACCAGCATCGCCGTCACGGCCGACCAGATAGTCAACCTCCAGTACATCGCCGGCAGCGAAATCGCTAGCGAACGTGTCTGGGCCAGAGTGTCCGATGGTTCAAGCTGGAGCGCCTGGACACCCTGGAACATCACCAGCGCGCCGCACCTGAGCAATGAAGCACCGATCGCCAGTGCCGAGAACATCACCATCGGCCTCGATGAAGCCGTCGCGGCAGCCGGACTCTTCTCGGTCGCCGATGCCGATGGTGACGTGCCGACGAAGTATGAATTCTGGGACGACACCAACGGAGGCGGCCGCTTCGTACTCGATGGCGTCGACCAAGCCGCCGGTACCAGTATCGCGGTAACTGCCGATCAGCTTACCAGCCTCCAGTATGCCGGCGGCAGAGCGATTGGCACGGAACGCGTCTGGGTGCGGGCCTACGATGGCCAAGCCTGGAGCAGCTGGACGCCGTGGAACATCACCAGCGCCCCGCACCCGACCAATGTGGCCCCCGTCGTCGATGCAACCGACGCAACCGTCGGCCTGCGCGCGACAGTGGCCACGGCCAGCCTGTTCGCGGTCAGCGATGCGGATGGCGATTTACCGACGAAATATGAGTTCTGGGATGACGGCCAAGATGGCGGACGCTTCGTCCTGAACGGGATCGACCAGGCGGCCGGCACCAGCATCGCGGTTACCACCGATCAGTTGGCCAACCTCCAGTACGTCGGTGCCGCCACCATGGGAAGCGAACGCGTCTGGGCGCGGGCCTGGGACGGCCAGGCCTGGGGCGCCTGGAAGTCGTGGCACATGCAAAGCAGCGACCACGCCACCAATGCGGCACCGGAGGCGCAGGCCGCCAACGTCACCCTGTTGCTGGGCGAATCGGCTGCAGCATCCAGCTTGTTCACGGCAACCGATCCGGATGGAGATCCTGTCGTCAAATACGAGTTCTGGGACGACACGACCGGTGGTGGCCATTTCTCGCTGGGTGGCATCGAGCAGGCGGCCGGCAGCAGTATTGCCGTGTCTGCCGATGACCTGGCTGATCTCGCTTATGTCGCCGGCAGCCAGACCGGCAGCGAACGTGTCTGGGCCCGGGCGAGCGATGGCGTTGCCTGGGGCGCCTGGACGCCGTGGAACATCACCAGCGCGCCGCATGTCACGAATGCCGCACCGACGATTTCAGCACCGACCGGAACTGCTGGACTCGGCCAGATGGTAGCAGCATCAACGCTCTTTACCGTGACCGATCCAGACGGCGACGTACCGACTAAATATGAATTCTGGGACGACGTGAATGGCGGCGGACACTTCACGAAGAACGGCATCGTGCAAGTCGCAGGGACCAGCATCACGGTTAATGCGGACGAACTGCCCGACCTGAGCTATGTCGGCGGCGATGCCATGACCATCGAGCGGGTCTGGGTGCGCGCCTATGACGGCCAGGCCTGGAGCGGCTGGACGGCCTGGAACATGCAAAGCAGCAATCACGCAACTAATGCCGCCCCGACCATCGAAACAGGCCACAAGGGTGTCCTGGCCGGTGATGCCCTGGCAGCATCCACACTGTTCACGGCGACCGACCCGGATGGCGATCCGGTCGTGAAGTACGAGTTCTGGGACGACGTAAATGGTGGCGGACACTTCTCCAAAGCTGGAATGGCTCAGGCGGCAGGTACCAGCATCGCGGTCACGGCAGCCGAACTGGCTGATTTCAGCTATGTCGGTGGTTCGGTTGCCGCTACCGAGCGAGTCTGGGTGCGCGCCGGCGATGGCCTGGCATGGAGCGGTTGGTCGGCCTGGAATATGACCACGGTCACCGGTCTGCAGCGCGGCGGCCCGGGTGGCGACAGCCTTATCGCTCAAGGCGGCGAGACCTTGATCGGCAATGGTGGCGATGACCTCCTCGCCAGCCCCTCAGGCAACAACCTTATGTTTGGCGGGGCCGGGGCCGACACACTCTCCAGCGGTCCGGGCAACAGTTTTCTTGTCGGCGGCACAGGCAACGACACGCTCCAGACCGGAACGGGCAACGACGTCATCGCCTTCAACACTGGCGACGGTAGCGATACGGTCTATTTGAACGGTGGCGTCGACAGCATCACCCTGGGTGGCGGCATTCGCTACGAGGATTTAGCCCTGAGCAAGGATGGCAACAACCTGGTGCTCGATACCGGCAATGGCGAATCTCTGACATTCAAGGATTGGTATGCCGACATCAGGCACCAGTCGGCACTCAATCTGCAATTGATCGCCGAGACAATGGCCGACTTCGATGCGGCTGGCAGCGATCCACTGAAGGACAACAAGGTCGAGGGCTTCGATTTCCGCATGCTGGTCAGCCGTTTCGATCAGGCGCGCGCGGCGAATGCGGCGATCACGCAGTGGAGCCTGATGAACGATCTGCTTGACGCCCACCTGTACGGCGCGGACGACGCGGCACTGGGCGGAGACCTTGCCTATCAGTACGGCCGCCACGGCAACTTCGAGAACGTGGGATTGGCTGGTGCACAAAATGTCCTGAATGGTAGCCAGTTCGCTATCGGCGTGCAGTCCTTTCAGTCTCTCCAGGGACTACAGGAAGGCGTGGTGAGACTGGGGTAGATCATGACGACGATGCGCGAACGACTCTTTGGCTTGACCGCACCGCAGGAGGACTTCAGTCCGCCGATCCTGAAGCTTCAGGCGGCGGCGCCCTCCCCGTTGCCGCGCCTGATCCTGCGCATTCTGCTGGGGCTCATGGCGGCGATACTGCTTTGGGCGGTTTTTGGTCGGCTGGACATCATCGCCGTGGCGCAGGGCAAGCTTGTACCGGTGAGTTACCTCAAGGTGATCCAGCCGGCGGAATCAGGCATCGTCGCCGAACTGCTGGTTCGCGGCGGTGATGAGGTGAAGGAAGGGCAGGTGTTGGTGCGCATGGACCGGCACGTATCCGATGCGGACAACCGCCAGATCGAGAACGATCTGGCGTTAAAGCGCCTGACCTTGAGGCGCATCGATGCCGAACTCACCAACAAGCCCATGCAGCGGCAGAAAGACGATCCACCTGGACTTTACGGGCAAGTGGAAGCACAGGCGTTGGCACGGCGACAGGCTTACCAGGACTCGATTGATGCAGAGCGGGCGCTGCTGACCAAGGCAGAGCAGGATTATCAGGCCGCCCGTCAGCAGGAAAAGAAGCTCACCGATACCGCGCCGATCGCCCGCGAGCAGGAGGCAGGCTGGAACCAGTTGATGAAAGAGGGCTTCGCCGGAAAATTGATCGCTCTGGACAAGACGCGTTCGCGCATTGAACTCGAACAGGAACTCGCCGCACAGAAGCACGCGGTAGAAAGCCTCAAGGCCGCTATCGAGCAGTCCAGGAAGAAAATCGCGCAAATCACTTCAGGCTACCGACAACAACTCTCCACCGACCGGGTGGAAGTCGAGGCGCAGTTGCACAAGGTCAGCCAAGATTGGGAGAAGCAGAACCACCGGCACGGCCTGCTGGAATTGAAGGCGCCCCAAACCGGGTTTATCAAGGATATGGCAACCCATACGCGCGGGACGGTGGTGCAGCCGGGGACGATCCTGATGACCCTGATCCCGAAGGATGAACCGATGCAGGCCGAGGTCTGGGTCAGCAATCTGGATGCCGGCTTCATTCAGGCGGGACAGAAGGTGAAATTGAAATTTGTGACTTATTCATTCCATCGCTACGGGATGGTCGAAGGCGAGGTGACGCACATCAGCCCAGATGCGACTGAGGGCGGTGATCCGAATGCCAGGCGCGCGACGCAAGGCAATGCCGGTGAGCCGCCAACCCAGCCGGTCGGTTATCGCACCCTGGTTGCGTTGAAGTCACCCTACCTGGAAAGCGAGGGGCAGCGCTATCGGCTTTCGCCTGGCATGCAGGTGGCAGCAGAGATTCACCTCGGCACGCGCTCCGTTCTCGAGTACGTGCTTTCGCCGGTGCGGAAGGTGGCACAGGAGGCGGGACGGGAACGGTAGTGATTTACAGGGTCATGGCACCACTGCCGGCCCTGTCTTACCGGGTCGCGCTCTAATTTCCCCTATCTACTGCCGTGCCAGGGTGGTCTCCACCAGCCGCACCCAGTAGCGGATCCCGGTGGCGATGATCTCGTCGTTGAAGTCGTAATGCGGGCTGTGCAGCAGACAGCCGCCTTCGCCGCTGCCGTTGCCCAGCCAGACATAGCAACCCGGCACCGCATTGGCCAGATAGGCGAAGTCTTCCGCGCCCATGCTCGGTTTCATGTTGGAAAAAACGTGCTCGTCGCCAACGATCTGCCGCGCTACCTGGCGACAGACTGCGGTGGGCTCTGCGGCATTGATGGTGGGTGGATAGCCACGCGAGAAGTGCAGTTCGGCCCGCACCCGATGCGTGGCTTCGATGCCCGTGCAGATGCGGCCGAGCCCTTCTTCCAGCGCATCCTGCAGTCCGACCCGAAAAGTACGCACCGTTCCGCCCAACACGGCCTGCTCGGGCAGGATGTTGTCGGCATGGCCAGCATGGAAGCGCGTCACACTGACGACTGCCGCTTCCTGCGGATCGGTGGCGCGACTGACCAGCGACTGCACGGCCTGCACCAGATCGGCACCCGCCAGGATGGCGTCCGTCCCCAAGTGCGGCATGGCGGCGTGGGCGCCGCGCGCGGTGATGATGATCTCGAAACGGTCAGCGCCGGCCATCACCGGGCCTTCCATCACGGCCATGCTGCCCGCCGCCAGCCCGGGCCAGTTGTGCAGGCCGAACACCATCTGCATCGGGAAGCGCTCGAAAAGCCCCTCTTCCACCATGACGCGCCCGCCGCCTTCGTGCTCTTCGGCGGGCTGGAAGATGAAATAAACCGTGCCATCGAAGTTGTTGCTCGCGCTCAGCAGTTTCAATGCCTCGGCTGCACCCAGCAGCATCGCCGTATGGCCGTCATGGCCGCAGGCGTGCATGCGGTCCGGATGGCGCGAACGGTGCGGAAAGGTGTTCAGTTCGGGCAGCGGCAGGGCATCCATGTCGGCGCGCAGGCCGATGGCGCGCGGACTGTTGCCGAGTTTGAGGCGCGCCACCACGCCGGTGCCGGCCATCCCCTCATGCACTTCGAGGCCCAGTTTCTTCAGATGGTTTGCCACCACTTCGGATGTGCGCGTTTCGGCAAAAGCCAGTTCGGGATGGGCGTGCAGATCACGGCGCACGCTGGCGATGCGCGCGACCAGTTCGGGCAGAATTCCGTTCAGATCCATGAATGTTCACTCCACATTTTTGCTGCACTGTAACACCCTTGGAGGACTACAATTACCAGCATGAGCCTACCCATTCTGCAAGATGCGGCGCTGCGTGCCATCGAGGCGGACCATGCTTCAATCACACCGCCGCTCATGGAACGCGCTGGCGCGGGCGCAGCCCGCGTGGCGCAGGAGATGCTTGCCGGCGCCGAGGGGAGTTCCCGCCCCATACTGATTGTTGCCGGGCCCGGAAACAATGGTGGGGATGCGTTCGTGGTCGCACGTCTGCTCAAGGAAGTTCGCCATAACCCCCATGTATTGTTTGCCGGCGATCCGACCCTGCTGCCAGGCGCTGCCCGCCGTGCGCATAGCGCTTGGCTGGCTGCCGGCGGGACCTGCTTGCGTAATTATCCGGCCTCGGAACCGGGTCTCATCATCGACGGACTCTTCGGCATTGGCCTGGATCGGCCGATCATTGGTGCCTATGCCGATTGGATCGAGCGGATGAATGCCTGTGGCAGGCCGGTTCTCGCGCTGGACGTACCGAGCGGACTGAATGCCGCCACCGGTCAGGCGACCGGTCCGATCGTTAACGCCACCCGCACCGCCACCTTCATTGCCCTGAAACCCGGCCTGCTCACCGGTGACGGCCCCGATCATTGCGGCCAGATCACGCTGTGCGACCTGGATCTCAAGATCGACATCCGGGATGGCGAACAGATCACGCCGGAGCTGTTCCAGCGTTGCCTGCAGCCACGCCGCCGCAACAGCCATAAGGGCAGCTATGGCAGCGTGGCCATCATTGGCGGGGCAGCGAGCATGACCGGTGCCGCCCTGCTGGCCGGACGGACCGCCTTGCACCTGGGTGCCGGGCGCGTTTATCTGGGCATGCTGGAAAACCCGCTGGTCGATCATGGCCAGCCGGAACTGATGTTGCGCGCCCCCGCAGAGGCAATGAACGCCGCCACGGTCCTCGCCATTGGCCCGGGGCTCGGACAATCGCTGCAGGCAGGCGAACTGCTTGGCCAGGCGCTTTCCTACAACCTGCCGCTGGTACTCGACGCCGACAGCCTCAATGTGCTCACCCAAAGCCCGCTGTTGCTGCGCAAGGCCACCGTCCGGCCAGCGCCGACTTTTATCACCCCGCATCCGGCCGAAGCCGCGCGCTTGCTGGCCTGTTCCACCGACGAAGTCCAGGCGGATCGCTTGGCGGCCGCCTTCGAACTGGCCCGGCGTTTGCGTGCCTTTGTCGCCCTGAAGGGCTGCGGCACGATTGTCGTCGCTCCGGATGCACGCTGGTTCATGAATACCACCGGCAATCCCGGCCTGGCGACCGCAGGCAGCGGCGATGTGCTGACCGGCATCCTGGCCGCGCTGCTGGCGCAGGGCTGGCCGCCGCTCGAAGCCTTGCTGGGCGCCGTCCATCTGCACGGTGCCGCTGCCGATGCCTGCGTGGCAGAAGGACTAGGCCCTGTCGGCCTGACGGCCGGCGAACTCATCGACCCCGCCCGACAAATCCTGAACGACTGGATCACCCCCTTTGGCGGTTGAGCATCACCCCCTGCGCGGCATCCTGTTGATGCTTGCCGCCGTGATGTGCTTCGCGCTGCTCGACGCCACCGCCAAGCATCTCTCGCAGACCTTCCCGGTACCCATGCTGGTCTGGGCACGCTATACGCTGCACTTCCTGCTGATGATGCTGGTGCTGGCACCCACCATGCGCTGGCGCCTGGTCACGACACAGCGGCCCAGGCTGCAGATCCTGCGTGCCCTGATGCTGGTCGGCACGACCGGTTTTTGCATTGCCGCCTTTCGCGAGCTGCCGCTGGCGGAAACCACCGCCCTGCTGTTCATCACCCCACTGGTCGTCACCTTGCTGGCCGGGCCGTTCCTGCATGAAAAGATCGGTCGGCTGCACTGGGCCGCCAGCCTCTGCGGCTTCGCCGGCGCCCTGCTGATCGCCCGCCCCGGCGGCACCCTGAATCTGACCGGCCTCATCCTGGTACTTGCTGCCGCGGCCTGCTACAGCATCTATCAGATCCAGACGCGCATGCTCTCGCCCACGGAAAATACGCTGACCATGTTGTTCTACACCGCGCTGATCGGCACGGTCAGCATGACGGTCGCCGCACCGCTGTACTGGGGCGGGCCGATGCCGAATCTGCTCGAAGGCCTGATGATCGCTTCACTCGGTATCTATGGCGGCACCGGCCACTACATGCTGATTGCCGCTTTCCGCCTCGCGCCAGTGTCCACTCTATCGCCCCTGCTGTATGTCCAATTGATCTGGGCTACCCTGCTCGGCTGGCTGGTTTTCGATCACTGGCCGGATGCCACCACGCTGACCGGCATGGCGATCATTGCCGGCAGCAGCGTCGCACTCGCGCTCATGCAGCGCCGCACCGCGCGCTAAAACTCCACGCCAAACCCGGGTGCTAGAATCAACGGCACTCCAAAACCGACCGGCATATATGGCCCCCCACACTCACAAACCCGGCTCGCTGCCCCCCACCGGGGGGCGCTTGCCTCCTTGGGACGGCCCGGCGGAGACATAACATGGAATTTCCACTGGCACTAGCCCACGAAGTCGAGCGCAATGTTCTGACCGCGCTGGCCGAAGATATCGGCGGCGGCGACCTCACCGCCATGCTGACACCCATCGACCGCCCGGCGGTCGGCGTTGTCACCTGCCGCGAAAACGCCGTACTGTGCGGTTCTGCGTGGTTCGAGGCCTGCATCCAGCGGCTTGACCCGACGGCACGCGTGCATTGGCTCGCCGCGGATGGCGAACTCATCCAGGCCGGACAAATCGTCTGCGAGATTGCCGCCGACACCCGCGCCCTGCTCACCTCCGAGCGCAGCGCCCTCAATTTCCTGCAACTGCTATCCGGCATCGCGACGCAAACCAGGCTTTACGTCGAAGCCGTCGCCGGCACCCAGGCAAAAATCGTCGACACCCGCAAAACCATTCCTGGCCTGCGGCTGGCCCAGAAATACGCCGTGCGTTGCGGCGGCGGCACCAACCACCGCCTCGGCCTGTATGACGGCATCCTGATCAAGGAAAACCACATCATCGCCGCCGGCAGCATCACGGCGGCCATGGCGCGCGCCAGCGTGCTGGCCAATGGCAAGGTGTTCATTCAGGTGGAAGTCGAGACGCTGGAGCAACTGGCCGAAGCCCTTGATGCCGGTGCCACCATGATCCTGCTCGACAACATGGACCTGGTGCGCATGCATCAGGCCGTCGGCCTGACCGCAGGGCGTGCCGAACTCGAAGCCTCCGGCGGCGTGCGGCCGGAAACCGTGCGCGCCATCGCCGAAACCGGCGTCGACCGCATCTCGATTGGCGCCCTGACCAAGGACGTGCACGCCATCGACCTCTCGTTACGGCACAGCGAAGGCTGATTCCGTTTTCAGATCATTTGTGACGCGAAGACGAGCCGCAGGCAGTGCGAGTAGCACGACAAGGCGAAGTCGACAAAATCACGGATGATCTGGAAACGGAATGACTCTGCTAGAATCCGCGCCCTGCTAAGGCAATACCCACCGCGGAGAGGTGGATGAGTGGTTTAAGTCGCACGCCTGGAAAGCGTGTTTGGGATAATATCCCAACGAGGGTTCGAATCCCTCCCTCTCCGCCAAATACCTTGATTAATAAGGTTTTTTGGTAAAACATCCACGGGATGGCAGAGCATAGTAGAAGCAAATTAGCCGACGAAAGTCGGCTTTTTTGTTTCCAAGTGTGACCGAATTGTGACCGAAATACCCCTTTCACTACCCTCCTCTACTGTGCCCAAATTGTGACCGGCGGGCTTCAGGGTGCCTTTGCCTTGGTTCATTTGACGATAATTCGCAAGAGCAAAGGCTGTCACATCTGATTTCTTAGGTATTTTTCGTAACAGGTTAACCGTCACGATCGAATCAAAAAGGCGAGATTCGGCAAGCCGCAAAGATGGCCTCGATCTCATTTCTGTCGTTGGAGGGGTGGGTGAAGTCAAAAACCTTCCGGATACTTAGTTCTTGATAATCGACCGAAACGGTCATTGGGTGCGAACCGATTGAGCAACTGACTAACCCGTATCAGCCATCTTCTGGATCTCGGACCTGACCCTTTTCTTCAGACTTCCTGTCCAAACTACTTCGACATCTGCCACGTACTTCAAAATGTCCATGATCAGTTCTCGGTCATCGGCATAGGGCAGTTCCAAAACAAAACTACCATCGGTTAAGTCAATCTGACGAAATGGACATCCGCACGCACTGCGTCGTGGCCTATCTGGTCTGCGCGAAGGGCGACGCCTTTCACGATGTAATCAGGCATCTAGGCGGTTAAGTCTGGGGGGGATTCGCCCATGCACATGACTGGAAGTCACCTCGTCATCCTCCCTGGATCGGTTGAGCAGCACTGTGGTGAAACCAATGCCTGGGGGTAGCGCTGCTTATTTACCTATGTGCATAGGCTCTGAGGATACCGTACCAAGCGCTTTGCCAACATATTCCAGATCCATCCCCTCTGTCGGTGGACTACCATCTCGACACAGATTCACACCGTAATCGATCCCAAACTTCGCTGACTTTCCGTCCTTTGCCTGCACATTGGCTTGATTCAGACGAACATTGAGTCGCTTGCACCCTTCGCGCTGAAAGCTCCTGAGCGTCGTCACTTCCACCATGACCGGGCTCCTCGATCCCGTTGTCGAGGCGAACTTATCTGCAACAGGTCCAATGACGGTCCCGGTAATCATTCCCCCGGGCGCGTCGATCGCCTCCAGCATCGCCAGCTTGAGATTGGAGTACTCAGCGGCGATAGCCTGTCCGAATGCGATCATGCATGCCCCTGTGACCAGAATTCTTTTCACGCATCACCTCTGATAGTAGTTCTGCAGTTTCTGCTGAACGGATGTATTGACTTGCTGGCTCATTGATCCGACGTTTGGCGTCTTGATGTTCGCCATGATCTCGGCCGTGAACTCGGACATGTCGATCCGAGAGAAATCGATGGCAGCAAACTCGGCCTCGGTGAATCCGGAACAGTTAGGACTCTTGGGGTCGCCCCAACTCTTGCCGATCTGCCCGCGCCCCTGTTCGTTGATGATCCTGGCCAGTCGGCTGTTGTAGCAGCAGTAGGACTTGGTGTGCTCAATACAAATCTTGATGAACAGCAGCTTGAGTTCACTGGAGCAATAGGTGCCGACCTCATGGCAGAGATTCTGGCCGCGTCGCATTGCCAGTATCTGCTCAGATTGCTCGCAGGACATCAGATCCTGAAGAATCATGAGACCGATCTGAATGGCCAGGGAAGTCGGATCAAACCCGGTAAAGACGAAACCTTGGCTGGGCAAGAACTGGAAGGAGAAGCCGTAGAAGCTGAAGGATGGGTTAAACAGCCCATCTGCTCCCGTAACCCCGAGCATTGCACCCAGGCCTTTCTGAAGCGTCGGTGAATCGTAGAGCGCGTCATAGACATAGGACGAACCGACATCGAGGGCCTGCCCCCCTATAGTCCCGGCTGCACCCAATAAGCTGAAATTCGAGAACCCACCGCCGCCGCTACTTTTCTTGCAGCAGTTGGCCAAGCCAAACAGCTTGATCTTGCAACGTGAGTCCGTACCACTGAAGATCGATGTTTCGCTGCCATATACCCCGGCCTCGCGCGCCGCTTCCATGAGCGCCATGGATCGAGCAAAGTCGGAGTCGTTCTGATATCCCTTATCAAAGCAATTGCCGTTCTGGCAGAAGAGCTGGCCAGAGCAATCTGTCACCGTGTTGGTCTGCGGTGGCCGCGACATGCACTGATAGGTTCTCTGTTCGAGAACGCATTGCCCGCTTACGGTATTGGTGCAGCTTGACGTCTGCTGAGTGCAGTTGGGATTCGATGCATAGCCGTCGCACTCCGAAGTGTCGGCCTTCCCGGTCAGGCAGGCATACGTGTTCTTTTTCTCATAGCAGCCATCCGGAGCCACCGAGCTAGGTGAAATGCCGGGGGGAAGCGTTGGGGGCGTTGTTGAGATGCAGGTGCTTTCGGCGATCGAGCAGTTCGCTTCGAGCGTGGCGCACGGCGCTGGATCGTAATTGCTTGAGATCAGCGTGTAGGTGTCATCGAGACGTATCGTATTGGCAGGCGTGGGCGTGGCCGGATCTCCGCATCGCCAAGTCTGCAAGTACTTCATGCAGCCACTATTGAGCAATGTGTCCATTTGGCTGCACTGCGAGCTGGTCTGCCAACAAGCCGGTTGCGCATTGACGAAGGGCTGGCAGTAATTAACCGCATTGGGCTTGATGCAGGTGTAGGTGTCCTCGTACTCCCAGCAGCCGCCAACTTCAGCCAAGGTCACCGAGACCCCTGAAATGTTCTTGGTTGCCGACGTGTCTACGCACACGCTCCCGGAAAGCTTGCAGTCCGCCGCCATTCCTGCAGCACTGGCAAAGAACAGGATGAAGGCAAGTAATCTCATTGCGTACGCGCCTTCAGCGCTAGGCACTGGTCCGAGGTCCAGTTGCTGACGGTCTTGGTGATTGGAAGTGATAAGGGGCTTCCTGAACCACTTCCGCTGCCAGCATTACATCCTTGGCTTACCCCTTTAACTGTTGGGGTACAGGTCGTCGAGTTACAGCTGACGCTGTAATAGATATACAAGTTGCAGCCGAATCCAATGTTGCTCACGTAGTAATCCACTACGGACACACCGGGCGCCACGGCCACATTGAAATATCCGTAACTTCCGTCCCATGGATAGCCAATCCAGTTGTAGTCATAGCGATTAACGCCATCGTAGGAGCGATAGGGATTCACGCTGTAGGATCGCCCGTCGCCGCCGCAATACACATTCATGGCCAGGTACGGATCCACGCACCAACTGCAATCCATGTACGCCGCACGTCCGAGCCATGCCCCAGGGGTGCATTGACCAAAGCCAACCATGACGGATCTTCCGCGACGGCATTTCAGGTTCTCATAGGCATTGATGGTTTGCTCGCACTGGAAGTTGGCATCGGAATCAATGTTGATCGTTCGCCCCATGGTGCATTGCTGCATGCCAATTTCACTGGCCGAAGAGCAAGTCTCAATGGAATACTGCGGGGGCGTTGTCTCGGTCCTGGTGGTGCACTGCGAGCTATTACCAGCCCCACCGTCTATCCCGGTTGACTGGAAGAAGCTTTCGGCATTGTTGCGCGCGGCTTTCGCACCGATCACCAACGGATCATTGTTGGTGATGTTGAATTGCGGACGAATCTGCGGATTGCGTGCCAGAAAATTGACCGCTTCACATTCCTGGTTGGCAACTTTGTCCGAGCCGGGTGTGTAGCTCCCGCAGTTTTGCATCTTGCCAATACCGGGACCAATCAGCTGCCCTTGTCCCCCCTGAAACAACTGCGCTTCGGTGGGGCTTGATCCAAAAGCAGGGATCTTGTCGGTTACTGCCCCGCTGCCAATTCCAGAGAATGTCGCCGAGCTGGCACCATCACCGAGAGTCTTTCCCTGCTGAAATGATGCCCCCGTATCTGCCATAGCCAACGTCGAACAGCAAAGTGCGATGACGGAAATGAGTAGCCTCAATTGATCTCCCTGACAATCCGGTTGCGGTAAGCCTTGGCGATCGCGCCCCATGCCTGGCTTTTGCGTTCGATGTACTCCAGCGCATAGTCCAATGAAACATCGCCAGAGACCTTGACGAAGGTTCCTGCCTGAGAGCATCCGTTCTCAAGGACGCTTCCAGCCTCCGGCCGAGCGATCACGACGGCAGGCACCTTGGTGACACTGAATTGCTGGAAGGCGGGAGGATGGACCACCGCAGAGACGTTGCGCTTGCCGACGATTGCCTGCATTTCCTCCCCCATTCGTGTCATGGAGTCTCCCTTCAGCCCCCGGAAAACAAGTGTTGCTCCTGCACGCTCGGCCTGCTCTGCCGTTCGCTCCAAGGCATCTCTGGGCATTGAGAGAGAGACCATGATCAAAAGATCTGGCTGCTCATTCTTTGGCGCATAGGCTTTGCCCAGTTCCTTGAACTTCTCGGCGATTGTCGCAATGTCGGGAGCCGGCACCGCCGCTTGGGGCAGTGCCTCAATATTTGGCATCCCTCCGCCATAGAGCCGCATGGATTGCTCAGAATCCGGGATACGCTGCATTGCCTCACGTGCGCGGCTTTGTGCCTTCTGCATCTCCTCGGTTGTCGGCAGGCGTACCGGCTGCTTACCCGTCAAAAAAGGCTCCTGTGCCAGCGCCTGTGAGGACGCCAGCAGCAGGACAAGGGAGGAGATGAGTGAACCCCTTGTATGCGATGGCTGCATCATTAATTCCCCAGACTGACTGCGCCTTGGCAGCAGTTGCGTTTCCTGAAGATCTGGTACGCAAAGTCCTCGCCTTCGAATGGAAACTCCCGGCCGGCACCCCATAACGCGGTACTGCGCCCCAGTGGCTGGCAGCATTTGCCCGCGATCTTCTTCGTCTGTGGGACCGGGTACAGCATGTGGTACTTGTAGCCCGTCTTGTCGAGAACGGGCTGCGGGTAATAGCCACACATACCGTCCTCGCCGGAAGCCGCCCACATCAGCATTTCCCGGTGCAGCTTCGCGGTAATGCGATAGACCTCAAGGCTGGATGCCTGAACACCGCCGACATGGGCCTGGATGTTCCCGTTCAGCGGATACAAGCTGCCTTGGCAGCCAGCACACCAGAAGAAGGTATTGTTGGGGAATCCGGCAGTCGCCGCTACGCAATCAGCTGCACAAGCAGCTCGCGCAGGCAGATTGCCAAAGAGGTACACGTCCGGATTCAGTATTCGGGTGAGTTCGTCATCCTTCCAGAGTGGATCAAGTTCCGTCAGGTAGGCGACATCGAAGCCCTGATTTTCCAGACAGGAGTTATCGAGTACGGCCTGCAGGTAGTAGATCAGCGGATCCACGTACCAATGCACCTGGTAAAAGGATGACTGATCCTGCCCGTCGCGCCGGAAGCGACTGGCAACTGGTGCATCGAACCCCGGATCCATCTTGATTCCTCCAAGACTGACCATGCAGAAAGGATCTCGAACCACATCGACGCGGCGTACCGGTTCCCAAAAGCTGACTTTCATGCCGAGTTTTGGTGGGTTGCCACAGAAACAGGCGGGATTTCCACCAGGATTCGGCGTGTCCTCCTGATCCATCGATGCCAAGGTTGCACTACCGATATAGAGGGGGAACATGCATGACCAGCAAATGTCGGTGATCGGATTGGCGAATTTGCCTTTACACGTTGCCGCTTGAGCGGATGCCAGTACGACCATCATCCCGATGGCGCAGATGGCCTTAAAGACGAATCTCATCAACACGAAGCTTTTTCCCTTCCTGCGACACGACTGCTGGAGATTGGATGATGGTGAAGCGCCGCGTAAGAGCACCACCCTGGTCATAGAAAACTTCGCGCTTCCATTCCCGCATGAGTTTCAGAGGCTCACCACCCACCAGAATCGGCTTGACCAGTACCTTGGATTCCGCCATGAACCGTTTGGCGAAAGCCACCTGTTCTTTGGATCGGGCATCGAAGAAGAGCAGCGTCTTGCTCATCTTGTCGTAATCGAACGGATTGACTTTGGTTCCCGCTGGGAAGAGCACCTTCCCTTTCTCATCAACCACGTTACGATCAAGCGTCCATGTCGGATCGATATAAAAGGTGCGAGCAGTTTCGGTTGCCCGAATGCCACGAACTGCCTTCGGGCGCTCGATCGCGCCGATGACCTGATTCTTGTAGCCTTCCTGTAGCTTGGACAGTTCGCCGGATTTATCCATGCGCCGAAACTTGTCCTGAATGACCTCGATCAGGTCTCGCTCAATGATTTCGTAGGTGGGGCCAAGGCTGCCCAGATCCTCAGCGCGAAGAGGAAAGCTGATCGTGAGAATCAAGACAGGAAGTGCAAACGATGAACGAAAGACCATTCGATAATGTTTGCACGCGGCCCCCAACAATTCGGAGGCTAAAAGCACTCGTTTCCGAAGCTTTTCGATTCAGAGCAGCTAAAACTATCTATCGATAAATTAACCGATAGTTACGAACTGCTACGGCAGAGAATCGTCGGCGGTTCTCTGCTCTAAGATAACAATATCGAGAAACGGACACTCACGCCAAAAAGGATGTCGGCAAGAATTGCGAATCAATATTCAGGTAAGAAGTTCTTCTTGGCGCTGGATTTTCAGCACGTGAAGTTGCCGGGGTTTCTGGCCTGGAATCTCCAAAATACCTATGTCGCCGGGGGACATTCCGAGTAGGGCTTGGGCGAGAGGCGTTTCCTCGTTGACGATGCCCATCTTGACGTTGCTAGCACTGTCCACGATCAGAACACTGTGCCTGTCATTTGGGGCATCGAGCGGGCAATAGGTGACACGATCCCCAACCTCGACGAACAGGTCTTCGCTGGAGTCGGATTCAGCTGCGATGGCCTCCGCCACCTCCTCGGCCACCTGATTTTCGACGGCCTCGTCGATCTCATCGTCCAGGATCTCATCATCCCATTCACCCGGATCCTCCGATGCCGATATTCGGCGACGCTCTTCAAGGAATTCGCGAAGCCTCGCAATTGCCCTACGCGGATCGTAGAACCAGTCTGTCGACCAAATACGGTGGATGCGTCCCTTCCATCCCAGGGACTCGAGAATCTCTTGGCGGATGCGATCCCGGTCGCGAACAGAAAAGCCGCTGTGGTAAGTAGCGCCATCGCATTCGATTCCGGCAAGGAATTCCCCGGGCCTGTCTGGATTACGCACAGCCATGTCGATGAAGAACCCGGCAACACCAAGTTGCGGTTTAACCTCATAGCCCATTGAGGATATAACGTTGGCAACGGACACCTCGAAGTCGCTGTCCGGATCGCGCTCCCCCTCGTCGGTGGAGACAAGAACACCGCGCTTGGCAAAATCCAGATAGTCACGCAGGGCCTTTGTACCGAGCGGAGTGCGCGCATCGACCACGATGTCCTCGGGAGCCATGGACGTAAAAAGTTCAATCCGCCTCTTCGAGCGGGTGAAAAGCACATTTAGACGGCGCCACCCGTCGGGACGGCTGATGGGGCCGAAGTTCTGTCGCACCTTGTCCGTGCCGGGCGCCTTGCCGAACGTGGTGGATATGAAAATCACGTCTCGCTCGTCGCCCTGGACGTTCTCCAAGTTCTTGACGAAGAACGGCCATCCCTCAGCCTCCCAACGGCCCATGAAATCGGCCCCCTCGTCGAACGTCTTGAGTTTTTTGTCGAGTAGTTCCTCAATGAGTTCCCGCTGAGTCTGGTTGAGCGTGACCACACCGAGCGATTCGTCCGGTCGCCTGATCATGTGCTCAAGCACTGCGTCCACCACGCGCTGCGCCTCCGGGGCGTTCTGCCTGTCCTTGTATGCGCCTCCCTTGACGTAGCGGTATTTCACCCCGAGCCCCGGATTCTTCGCATAGGGCGACGGAAACACGATCAGGTTCTTGTAGAAATGGTGATTGGAGAACGCGATGAGCGACTCGTGGTGGGAGCGGTAGTGCCAGCGCAAGCTGCGCACTGGAGTGAAGAGTTGCTGACAGATGTCTAGGATGCTCTCCATGCCACTGATCGCAGCCGGGGCCTCGTCGTCCTCCTCATCGTCCGATCCATCCACCATGCGATCGAAGAAACTGGTCGGAGGCAACTGCTTGGGGTCGCCGACAACGACGAGCTGCGTCCCTCGCGCGATGGCCCCAATAGCCTCCTCGGGCCGTAACTGCGACGCCTCGTCCATGACCACTAGATCGAACCTCAACGCGCCCTGCTCAAGATACTGGGCTACCGACAGCGGCCCCATCATGAAACAGGGTTTGAGTTCCTGGAGTGCCAATCCCGCACGCCTGACCAATTGTCTGATTGGGATGTGCCTGCGCTGCTTGTTAATCTCCCGACGCAGTAACTGCATGTCGGTGAAGTCACCGACAGTGGTACCCCGCAGCCCCTCTGGGACAGTGGTGCGGCGGTCGATCTGGCTCGCAAAATCCTTTCCTGTGAGAGAGACGATTTCCGCATCAAGGAACCGGTAGTCTGCCCGGGTCTTGTCATGGGCAGATCCGTTGAATCGGGATAGTTCGGGGTATGACTGGTAAACCGATCTGCCAATAGACTGGTAGGCTGAAAGCTCAAACGCCGAGGCTAGGCACTCCGACGGAATCTTGCCGGACTCAAGCGCTGCCACGAAGTCGGCCAGCCCCTCTTGTCTTGCCTCTTGACGAAGAGAGAGGTATTTCGACCAGGGGAGGACGGATCCCGGGACGGCCGAGACGGCTTCCAGCCTAGCAAGGATCTCAGACGGGAGATCGCCGCCTGACACTCCACGCGCCTGCCCCTGCCACTCGTCCCATGAGAAAGATCCATAGGATGAAAGTGATTCGACGGCATCCCGGGCCTTACTGCATCCGTCCGCAATAGTTCCGTAGAGACGCCTGGATTCAGCTAAAGCCTCGCCCGCGTCTCCAGACAGAAGCCTGCGACGAACGGCTGAAGGAAGTTCAATCGCGCACACCTTGGCACCCCATCCATGCGTCACGGACAAGCGATCAAGGTCGGTTTCTGCTCCGTCGAATACACCACCGAGCATTCGCCGCACTTCGTCTGACGAGGCGAACCTGTCGAGAATGGATCGTGCATCGGCTTCTTCGTCGGAGGCCTGGAACACCTCCAAGGCAGACCTTCCCTGCCTGGCAAACGAGGAAATGCGTTCCAGCACCTCTCTGGCCGCGGCCGCGTCATCTCGGGCGACATCGGCTAACGAAGCCCAATCATTAAATCGGTTCCATTGCGGCAACCCGGCAACTTCGGCCCAGGCGTCGTCAAGTTCCGACTTGCTCCGCGCAAAGGTCTCAGCCACAGACAAGGGGCATTCGCCCTCAGCGAACGAGAGGGCCTGTGATGCGGTCTCGGCCACCTTGGACGCCTTTGAAGAAACCTCCTGAAGAACATGCTGCCAAGGCCCACCAGCAAGATCGGCCAGCCATCCCAATTCATCCCCTCCAGCATCGCGCAGGGAGTTCCCGCCCCGCATGATCGACTCCAGGTCGGCAGCTGCAGCAGTAAGGTCTGCCCTTGCCTCCATGAGGCGGAGGGCGTCCCTCGGTGAAAGACTGAGATCCGACTTTCCTGAGAAGAACCCAATGACGGTGGAAATGCTGCCGGCCGCACGCCGAAGAGTCTCCAGGGCTGTATCCCACCCTTTGGACTTCGCCTCGCGGAACCCCGCCACGTCCGCCCCGAAGATACCCCTGACGGCCGCCTCGGCCTCTTCCAGCCTGCGAGCGTCGGACAAGATCGCATCTACCTTGGCGGAAAGCTCCGCCACCCGTTCGGCGGATACGGCAGTCAGGTCAAACCGCTCGGCAAGGCCTGGGCACTCCGCCATCGAAAACCTCGACGAGACATACCAGTCGTTGAGCTTGTCCATCCGCGCCGTGTCGGTATCAAGCCCGCGGAACACCCCCCCGAAACATTCGCGGTACTCGATGTTTGAGACGAAGGCATCCTTGGCGTCGATCCAGGCCGTGAGGGCTGCAAGCTCGTCCGCGCGCTGTCTGGACGTCATTTTCCGCTTTTCCCTGGATATACCGACATGCAGCTTTCTTGCCCTGCGCCATTCCCCGTCGAAGAACGCGAAGAACCCATCCTTGCGGCGGAGGGCCGCGACGGACGTTTTGATCTCCGAGACCGGCGGCAAAGAGTCAAGGTAAATAACCTCCTCGAATCTTGCTCTACCGCTCCGCTCGGCCGCAAGGGCGTTCTTGGCCTCTTCGATGAGTTCAGCCGTTCTTGCATGACCGAAAGTCGGGCGGCGGTATTCGAGTAGATCGGCGGGGGCCGTAGAACACAACTTGGCAATTGCCACGAGTTCGGCAATCGAGCGCTCTGTCGAGTCAAACGTGAAACCCATGCGCTCCGCAGTCAAACGGCACCGTTCGAGGGAGTCTCCGCAGGCAGCCAATTCCTCTTCCAGCATGGCGTTGAGCCGGATGAGTTCGGTCACGGATTTGTCGGCAAGCGGAAAGGCCGCAAGGCGCCGAGCCTCGGCAAGGGATTCAAAGGAGACGTCGGTATCCCGTGAAAGCCCGGAAAGTCCATCGGGATCGGCGAGACGAGCAATGGCGTCGGGGGTGCCGTCGAAAGGCAGCCCTCGCTTGGTCGCGATGGCTCCAATCCTGGCTAGAGCCTCAGAAAGGGGCTTGCAGGCGGCATGGATAGATGATGCCCTGGCGGCCAGTCGGTCAACGGAGAACGGAGCCAAACCCAATGAATTGGCAACCCCGCAGTTTGCTACGAACGCGTCGAACGCACCCTTGCCGGCAGGACCATATGGAGCCCTCGATGTCCGCACTGCAGCCAAAGTATCGTCAATTGCCCTCTCAAGACGGGACACCGACTGGATCGCGTCCCCAATGTCGGCATCCAGCAGGGGCTTGGACAGTTTCCTACGCTCAGCGAGTTGGCGCATCTCCGCCATTTGATTCCCCGGCAGGCGCTCGCCGTCGGCAAGCACCTCGGCGGCCGAATTGAACAGCCTGCGCGCCTTCTCGACCCCGTTGGCCACGTCCGAGAGAAGCCTCGAGCTGCGCTGCCCCTTCGGATCGGCATCCGGGTCGAACATCCTTGGCAGCAATGACGGCTCCACCCCTTCGGGTACATCAGGGGCGAGGGCCAGTGACGCTTTGATCTTCGTCGCTGACGCGGCGCAGGGCTGTTCACTGAATCCGAAGAACTCGACTGCCTGAGCAGCGGCAGCGTTCGCAGCAAGCGCCCCGTCCAAGGCAGATGAGACAATCCTTGCGATGGCCTCGTCGTCAGACGGAGCCAATGGATTGGGTCGGAATCCCCACCATGGATGGCTCTGATCGAACCGCCCGCCGATAGCGTCGTGAAGTTCGGCCAAAGCGGCGAGCCGCGATCTCCTCGACTCTATGTCGTCGTGTGTCCATCCGGACGCGTCCTTGAACCCGATGGCATTGACCGCCGCCGACACCTCCCCGAGCTCCTGCCTGCGTCGCTCGGCCGCCCAGAATATCTCGTTGACCGTCAGGCCGATGGAGTTTCCGATCCGGCTCCCCATCAACTCGGCATAGCGGGCAAGCTCCGCTTTCTGCCGCTGTAGCGTGGCCATCTTTGCTTGGAACTGCGCAGGCGCAGGGAACCGTTGCTCGATGCGAGCCTGGATGTCCTCGAGGAACTTTTTTTTCTGCGTCTTGTGCGAATGCAGTTCGAGACAGAAATGTCCAAGGCCAGCATGGTTGAGTCGATGTCGCACCACCTCAAGGGCCGCCAGTTTCTCGGAGACGAACAACACCTTCTTGCCCTTGGACAAGGCAGCGGCGATTATGTTGGTGATGGTTTGCGACTTTCCGGTTCCCGGGGGGCCGTTGACCACCAGATTCTTGCCGGAGAGCACGTCAATGATCGCGCTGTGCTGGGATGAGTCGGCATCGAAGATGAGCGGCTGCATCGCCTCCGGCCGCTCGTCAATGCGGTAGTCCTCTGCATGCAGTCCGCCACCACCACCGCCTTCGCCACCTGAAAACACGGACTTGACCAGTTCGCTCTGCAACAGGCCGGGATTCTTCTTCGAGTCGAGATCAGACCATATGGCGAGTTTCCCGAACGAGAGCATGCCGAGTGTTATCTGACGGCGCACCTTCCAGCGGCGCTTTTTCGAGATGGACTGCTCGATTCTCGTAAAGTAGGATTCCGGCTCCTCCTCTTCATCATATTCGGGAAGGGTGAGCATGAAGTCGCGACGCATCTTTTCGCGCAAGGTGTGGTTCTCGGCCAAGTCCTCACCGCTGTGGAGAACACTGTACTGATAGGTTCCGGTCTCCCTGTCAAGGCCACCCTTCGCCAACGAGACGGGCAGTGACAGCAGGGGGGCGATCATCGCCCTGTCAGAGTCTTCGCTGTCGTAAAACTCCAAGAAACCGAACACGAGGAACAGCATGTTGGATCCTGTCTCCTCGATAGCCGTCTTCGCCTCACTTGCGATCTTGCGCAGTTGTCGCTCGAGGTCAGCCGGATACAGCAATGTCTGGATGCCATGTAGCCTGTGACCATTCGCACCTTCGGGATTCGGCGGAAACTCGAAGGAAGTCGATATGCCAAGGCGCGCGGCGTGGAGTTTTGCCTCCGGTCGCTTGCCCTCGTAGGAGTCGGGATCAGGCTCGGGGACGTATTTGAAAGGGACGGCCTTGGCGTCCATCAGCCGGTCGAATACCAGATTCAGGTTTGGATTGTCCGCAATCTGGACGCTGCGCCCCTTGGGGTGGCGGTAGTTGAGCAGCCGGTTACGTGACGAGAGATCCAGCAGACGCGTTCGTAGTCTTTCGATGGCCTCGCCGACGGTAATGCCACCTGAAAATATTTCTCCGATTATCGCGTCGGCGTCATTGGCCTGGTATTCGCCGGTTTGTTGTTCTTCCATTATCCCGATCCCGCTTTATCCCCAAGTCTTGCATGGTATCTCACCCGGCATAACCACGACAGTGCCGGGCCACCGATAGATTAGCTGAAGAGATTTGATCACAAGCCAAGCTCGCCAGATGAGCCATCTAAATTCAGGGGCTGATCGAACCGGTAAGCGTGTCGAATCTGGCCCCACAGGGAATGATCTTATTGATACGAGCGCCCCCAAAGGGACGCCCACGCATTATTTACCAGCGGAACTCATGTGATCTGAGAACCCTGCGGCTAGCGATCTGACCGATTCTGTCTGGCTGCCAATGCTGGAAGTCCCTGCCCATCAACTGCTTGCTTAGGCCAATGTGATACGCTCCGCGCCCCGCAAAAAGCAGAGAGAATCATAAATGGACAAGGCACACTCACCATTCCCCGGCGGCAAGTACATGAATACCAAGCAGTTGGAATGGTTCCGTCTGGAACTCCAGCAGCAACTGGATGAATGTGAGCGGCTGATTGAGGACACGAAGGGTCAGGATGACCAGGCATCCCCGGAGGGGGATGAAGCGGATGTGGCGGACTACAAAATTCAGATCGAGCAGCAGGCTTCTGCCATCCATCGATTGCACATCCAGAAGCGCGCTATCGAAGCGGCCTTGAACCGAATAGACAGCGGCGACTATGGTTACTGCGAGGAAACCGGCGATGAAATTGGCCTGCCACGGCTCAAGGCCAATCCGACCGCACGGCTTTCACTGGATGCCCAAGAGCGCATGGAACGGCAAAACCGACTGCAGGGGGCCGGCTAGCAGTAGTCAGGCGTGCACCAGACCCGCGTTGCCGATACCCTCTCCATTGTTGGCTGTCTCCTTGTCATGACTGCCAGTCTCAGTTTTTGGATACCGCTGGTGCCACCAGCGCAGAGTACGCTCCTTAAGCTTGCCCCACATTGATCGCCGGTCTCGCCTTACCAATCCGATTACGTGCCCATCCAGCATGATCGGCAAATGATCACTCCCCCAGGATTTCAGGTAGGCCATCAGGGGATAATGCTCACGGTAGATGTACTCGGCCGAATAGCGTCGGAGGCCGCATCCTGTCATCGCGCTTGATGCTTCCATCTCTTGAACACTCAGGAATGCATTGCGACCGCCAGAATGCGTTCAACACGGTACTTTCGTGCGACCTCGGGAGTCAGTCCGACCAGTGATTCCGGCGGTAGGGGCACATCCCAGTGACTCTGAAACAGATCGATGGTATCGCCCGTATCGAGGCGGGCACGGTAAATCTTCTCTTGGTAGGCGGGTGCACCGGGCAGCGCCACTAATTCAACGGATTGGATCAGCACAACGGTCTCCTGAAGACGAAACTTCACTGCCCGCTATGCTCACTCGCCTGACGGAAAGTTCTAAGCACGAAAAGATAGTGGAAAACATGACTCGTTTTGCTTTTCCCTGGCTATAGATTTGCCATGTCTATCCAATAGGAGAATGGCGCTAAGATGGCCTTCACGGTGACGTGGCTCCATTTCGATATTTTCTTGATCCGAACACAATGAACAACGATGACGCTGTAACCGCCCTGATTTCCGATCCAGTGATGCAAAAACGGCTCGCCAAGTATCTTGCTCTGAAGTGCTTTCGGAATTCAGTACTTGAAGATTTGCACAGCGGTATTGTTCCAGCATCGAAGAGTGGCGACTACACGGATGTTGCCGTCCATACACCGTTTGGCGATATCCCCTGGAACGATCTTTCACGATTCGACGATGCCGAGATGAAGGTGCTCATGGTGGATGTCGTGAGCAAGACCTATCAGTTCATTCAGGAGCTTTTCGACGAGGAACGTGGAGGGGATCTGCTGCTCAAACTGGCTGCGCGGGATCCCGCACCACACTGGGACGATCCGAAATAACGCAATTTCCGCCTCGAGTCGAATGTATGCAGTCTGAGGAGCTGGAATGTCTGGTCACCCGTGAAATGCCATTCGGCAAGCACAAGGGCACCCTGATTGCGGACCTTCCTGGAAACTACCTTAACTGGTTTGCCCGCGAGGGCTTCCCGAAGGGAGAAATCGGTCGCCTGTTGGCCCTGATGCAGGAGATCGATCACAACGGGCTGAAGGACATCCTGAGGCCGCTGCGCCAGAAATCAGGTCAGTGATCCATATGTCAATCGACAACCAGATCGAACCTCCGCAGTCCTTCATGGCGATGTACATGACGCCCGGCCGGGATCGTCCCAATGCACCACAGGACGTAGTTCTAGCCCGCTACGAGCACTGTGAGGACATGGCCGCAATCCTGGCAGAACAAGCCCAGACCCTCGCCTTCAAGGAAAACCTCTCGGAAAACGAGGTTCTCAAGCGTTGCTACCAAGGCATGCTCACTGACGCAGCCGACTTCAACGAGAACGAGGCTTTATGGGTTGCTTGCCGTCTCGCCGAGTTGCTGGGCTGGGAACCGCCCAGTTTTGGCTGAGCCCCCCCCCTTTTCCTCTTGTATGCCGTAATCCATGCCAGCAAAGACATGGTTCATCTACCTGCTCGAATGTGTCGATGGCTCCTTTTACACCGGGATTACCGTTGACTTAGCGACACGCTTTGCAGATCATCAATCCGGAAAGGGCGCCCGCTATACCCGTTCCCACAAGCCCCTGCGCCTGCTAGCATCAGCCCCCGTCGGTACTCGGTCGGAAGCACTGAAAGCCGAGTTGGCAGTAAAACGCATGCCAAAGGACCAGAAACTTCTTGCCGTCCAGTCTTATGCTTTACACATCCATCATCAACCTGAAAGGTCACACGTTATGAACAAGTCCGAACTGATCGAAGCCATCGCCAAATCTTCCGAGCTCACCAAAGCCGATGCCGAGCGCGCCCTGAACGCCACAATTGAGACTATCGTCAAGGCAGTTGCCAAGGGTGACACCGTCACTCTGGTCGGCTTCGGTACCTTCAAGTCTTCCAAGCGTGCCGCTCGGACTGGCCGCAACCCGGCCACCGGCGCCGCCATCAAGATTGCTGCTTCGACTGTGCCGCGCTTCACTGCTGGTGCCACCTTCAAAACGGCTGTCGCTGGCAAGAAAGCCAAGAAGAAGTAAGCACCGTTACAGACAATCTCCGAGCCCATGACTGAACTGCTTGAAACCATCGAACTCCAGACCCACGAGACCTGCGAATGGTCCGTCATCTGGATGCATGGGCTCGGTGCCGACGGATCAGACTTTGTTCCCGTGTTACCAGAACTGGGGCTGGATCCATCCATCAGTATCCGCTTCGTATTCCCCAATGCCCCATCCATTCGTGTCACCTGCAATGGCGGCTATGTGATGCCGGCCTGGTACGACATCATCAGCCTCGACAAGAACAACCGTGAGGTCGACACTGCCGGGATCGTCCAGTCACGGGAACAAATCCGCATCCTGATAGACCGAGAAAAGGAAATGGGCATCCCGAGCCACCGGATATTCCTTGCTGGTTTCTCTCAAGGCGGAGCCGTTGCCTACACCACCGGCCTGACGCATCCTGAACCCTTGGCCGGCATCATGGCCCTGTCGACCTACCTCCCTGTACCCAAATTGGTCGCTGAAGAAGCGACCGAGGACAATCGTCAAGTGCCGATATTCGCAGCCCACGGTACCGAAGACGATATTGTCTCCATCGAACTGGGACGACGTGCCACGGAATTTCTAACCCAGAACGGCTATACGTGCCAGTGGCAGGAATACCCAATGCCCCACTCCATCTGCCTGGAGGAAATTCAGGACATCGGCACCTGGTTGAATCAGCGCATTGCCTCACACTGAGAACCTCTACCTGACAGGTAACCCCCTATGGCGAACATCGCAGCTTTGCTCAAGCAAGAAATTACCCGCATCGTCCGCAAGGAACTCAAGAGCGAAACGGAGTTGCTCAAGAAGGCTAATGCCCGCTACCGTTCAGACATCGCTGAACTCAAACGGCGTGTAGCCTTCATTGAGAAACAACTGAAAGCAGTAGAGAGACAGAGCAGCAAACTGGCACCCACAACAACCGTGGCCCAGGAACCTGACGGAAAAATCAGATTCCGTGCCGATGGCTTGAAGAAACACCGCGAGCGTCTAGGCTTGTCTGCCCCTGCCCTCGCCTCGATTCTCGATGTTTCGCCACAGACCATCTACAACTGGGAATCGGCAACTTCTCGCCCCAGTAAAGACCAAGTGGTCAAGATCGCCATCCTGCGCAAGATGGGCAAGCGGGAAGTCCAGCAACGTCTGGCACAAATGAGAGCAGCATGAGAATTCTTCATACCATGCTCCGTACCGGCGACCTCGACCGGTCGATCAACTTCTATACCTAGATCCTCGGCATGCAGATCCGTGGCCTGATGTTGTCCCTCGCCTTACAAGGTCCTGTACTGCCGGCCGCTGATTTTCATCTGGCGCGCGACGTCGTCAGGACGAAGGGCTGCGTTCGATGCCAACGAATTCCCTGACCAGGCATCGATCCAGCCTCGCACGGCGTCTTCCCTGACCTTGTATTGATCAGCCACGGTGGCAACCGCATTGCCATCCGTGATTTTCCCGTCAGTCACCCATTGCAGGTAGCGGATCGCCGCTTCGATGGCTTTCCGGACCAAAGGATTCTCTGGCAGGTTCGCTGTCGGAGATGAAGAATCCCTGTTTCCGCCACGAAGCTGCTTGAGGCAATCCTCGAGTCCACCTTCGACGATCATGGCCGGAACAGCCAGCATGAGGTTCAGAGGTAGGCCGAAATTCTCAATCGCCATGCCCTGGTTGTCGTGACTTCTTGCCGGGTCGGCCCCTTCGATGCGATTGACCCGTGTCAGAAGGCTTTCCCTGCGTTCAACGTAGCCACACACCTTTTTGTCCAGTGCCATGGCAAAGCCCATCTCGAAGCAGGTGCCCGAATCCGGCTCTGCACCGCGAAATGGGTTGAAGTTGGCAACGACAATCTGAGCCTTTCTGATCAGATCAAGGTTGGCCTGAAAGATCCGCGATGCGTCGGTTTCGCCATGGTCGATGGGAATCAAGGCTTCGTAACCGTAGCGACGGCACGTGTCGCGAGCGGATTCAGCCCATTCGAGGACATCGGGGCGAAAGACGTCAGGGCCGGCGAGGTAGATTTTCATGAGATGCTGTTCTTCGAATTTGCTTTGTGCGAATTCTTCACGACACTCGACAATAAATCCACCAATGTCGGCAATTCCAGGTCGAGATCCGCGTAATCGTCGTGACGACCAACGACGACCTTCAGTTGGACATGCTTTCCCATTCGTACGGCATGGATGGCATTCAGTCCGGGAATGAAGGATGAGAGATCTTATCCTCTTCCGGCTCAATCAGACCTGGATCGTCATCGGTGGTTTTGCTGACCCGCCGACTGACTGGCCACGCTTGCAGCAACTCTGCACGACAGGGGGCCACCAACGATTGGATAGCCTCAACCGGCCCCATAAGCCAGTCCTGCCAGCGATCCGGTGGCACAATCACCGGCATGCGATCATGAATCGGCTCCATCACGGCATTGGGACCGACCGTGACGATACACACCGTGCGAAGGAGGTTACCGTCTGGCATCTTCCACGACTCCCATAATCCACCCATGGCCATCGGCTTGCCATCTTTCGGGTTGATGTAATACGGCTGCTTGACCTTGCCTTCTGCCTTCCATTCAAAGAAACCTGAGGCTGGTACGAGACAGCGACGCCGCTTGAACGCATCCCGAAACGACGGCTTCTCGGCAGCCGACTCCCCGCGTGCGTTGTTGAGCTTCGCCCCGATCGTCGAATCCTTTGCCCAATGGGGTACCAACCCCCAACGCAGCAGGTGCAGCACCCTCTTGCCATCTGGGGAGTGACGGATCACCGGGATGTCTGTCCCGGGCGGGATGTTATAGCGCGCGCCATAGTCGGCGCACTCATCTAGCCCGAATCGGGTGATGAGTTCCGCCGGGGGAGCCTTCAAGACAAATCTGCCGCACATTCCCTATGCTTCCTTTCCGTCCAGCGCCCATGGTAACGATTTATTAACCCAAGGTCGCGCCGGCTCATCCTATGAGCCTACTGGTGTTCATCATGGCATCACTTTCACTCAGGAGACATGCCATGCCCACCGATCTGATCATCTACATCCTGATCTGCCTGTTCGCAGCCGGCTTCATCAAGCGCGTCGGCGAGGTCTTTGCCGCCTATGAGACCCGCCCCGTTGATTCGGCGTCAAACACTCGCCAGCGTTGACAGGTTTATATTTATTAACTACGATGGTTAATAGTTATAAACCCACCAGTACATATCATGAGCTCCCCGAACCGCGACCCCGAACACCTCGCCAAGCTGCGACGGTACTACGCCGAGACCCGGCGGATTCCGTCGCTCGCTCGGATTGGCGAATTGATGGGGTTTTCGACGCCGGCAGCCAAGAAGTTTATCGAACGCCTGGCCGGGGAAGGGTTCGTGACCCGTACTACGGACGACGATGCATGGATTCCCGAATCCCGCTTCTTTGAGCGCCCATTGGTCGAGACGAGCGTCCAAGCTGGCAACCCCATCCCTGTCGAGGCCGTTGCTGCCGAACCCTTCTTGATCGACGAGTATGTGGTACGCGATCCGACACAGACCGTGCTGATCCCGGTGAAGGGCGATTCAATGATCAATGCGGGGATCAACGAAGGTGACATGGCTGTGATTGAGCGCGCTGCCGAAGCCAGGGACGGGGATTTTGTCGTGGCCATCGTGGACGGTGACTACACGCTCAAGGAACTGGCCAGCGAGCGGGGGCAGAAGGTACTCAAGCCCCATAACCCAGCCTATCCGGTGATCCGCCCCAAGGGCAAGCTCGAAATCTTTGGCATCCTGGTCGGTCTCATCCGACGTTATCGGAACTGACCATGGCCTGCGGAGTCCTTACGCCCCGTGGCCAGCCATCCGGACACGGTGGCCCGGTGTTTCCAGAAGCTGGGGTAATCCATGTGCCAGGCTGCCCTCTGCTGGCACGTCCGGTGCCGGCCGGGTTTCCTTCACCTGCAACCGACTACGTTGAAACCCGGCTGAGCTTGGACAAGCACCTGGTCGAGCATGAGGATGCGACCTTCTTCGTACGGGTGCAGGGCAACTCCATGGTGGGGTTCGGCATTCATGACGGGGATCTACTGGTCGTGGATCGTTCCAGAGATCCAGGCGATCGCAGTGTAGTCATCGCCGTGGTCGATGGTCAGTTCATGGTCAAGCAAGCCTGTCGGGTACCCGAAGGAGTACTGCTGCGCTCAAGTGGTCCAGGACACGGAGACATACTCGTCGGCCCAGAACAGGAGCTCGCAGTCTGGGGTGTCGTGCGCTGGGCCATTCACCCCGTTTCCTGAACCTTGGGAACGGGCACATGCCTATCGCCCTGATCGACGGCAACAACTTTTACGTATCCTGCGAGCGGGTCTTCAATCCGAAGTTGGAAGGAAGGCCGGTAGTCGTTCTCTCCAACAACGACGGCTGTGCCGTGGCCAGAAGCAACGAGGTCAAGGCGCTTGGCGTGAAGATGGGCACGCCGTGGTTCCAGATGCAGGATCTGGCCCGGCAGCACGGCATCACTGCCCTGAGCAGCAACTACGCGCTGTACGCTGACATGAGCAACCGGATGATGTCGGTACTAAGTCAGTATTCTCCCGATCAGGAGATCTACAGCATTGACGAGTGCTTCCTTGGCCTGGACGGGTTTGAAAATTACGATCTGGTGATCCATGCGCAGGCCATGCGAAGCCAAGTCCGGCGATGGGTCGGAATTCCGGTCTGCGTCGGCATCGCCGAAACCAAGACGCTGTCCAAGCTCGCCAATCACTGTGCGAAGAAGTCCCTGGCCGGGGCCGATGGGGTATGCGATCTCACGCGTCTGTCGGAAACCGAACGATCAAGGCTGTTGGCCACCATCGAGGTTGGGGAGGTCTGGGGAATTGGCCCGCGCTTGTCGAAACAGTTGGCCGATCGCGGCATTCATTCGGTCGAAGCCTTGCGGCGTGCTGATCCAAAGACGATCAGGCGAGAGTTTTCTGTAGTGGTTGAGCGGACGGTTCTGGAATTGAACGCCATTCCCTGCTTATCGATTGAGAACGTGGCGTCAGCCAAGCAGCAGATCATGTCATCGCGGTCTCTTGGCAACTACGTTTATGACCTGGCGCCACTGAAGGAAGCTGTCGCCACTTACGTCGCAATCGCCGCCGAAAAACTGCGTGCCCAAGGGTCCGTGGCTGGCATGATTCAGGTCTATATCCGCACCAACCCGCACAAGGAGGATTGCCCGCAATACAGCAAAGGCCTGACGATCCCGCTGCCGGAACCGTCGGGCGACACCCTATATCTCACCCGTGCAGCTCTCTGGGGGTTAAGACGCATTTACCGTCCCGGGTTTGCGTATCAGAAGGCAGGCATAGTGTTGATGAATCTGTCGGATGCGACCAATAAGCAAGCATCACTGTTCTGTACGCATCGGGAAAATGACCGGTTGATGGAAGTCATTGATCGCGCAAATGCGATCTGGGGCCGGGGTACCTTGCGGTCCGCCGCCACAGGAGTCTCAAAGTCATGGGTAATGAAGCGGGAGAAAATGTCGCCCCAATACACGACGCATTGGGAGCAATTGCCGGTTGCGATTTGATGCCTTTCATTTCATTCAATGCGAATCCCAATCCGCGACCCACGAAAGGCTTTCACGCTCTAAACTGGATTTTGCTGCCGGCAACGACCAGTTGATCAGGGTACTTTTTTGACAGCGAATTCAGGTGGCTGAGCGGAACCTTCATATCCCTGGCCTTGAACTGGCTCATTGCCTTGTACTTTGCTACCGTGACCCATCCAGCCTGATCGGGAATGGCATTGGTGCTTATTTCAGTCAGAACCTGTATCACATGAGCCAGCGATATCGTATCCGCTCCCGATGGAATAAGCGCTGTTACTCCCGCTGGCCCATTAGTGGTTCCCCGACTCCTTATCTTTGGCGTCTCCTTCTTTGGCGATGGAGGCTTTCCCTGTTGCCCCTCGTTTCGCTCAACGGTTGTTTCTGGCGACGAGGCGATAGGAGCCACTGCTGGCGCAGCGGCGGCCATGTCCATTCCCTGCCCTCCCCCAGCCTCGCTCAAAAAAACAGGGGTGAGCTCTCGCGCTAACCGGATTGCCTTGACAGATTCGCCATTCATTTCGACATCCAAGACTCGCTTCAGCGGAGTCATCGGGTCGACCCACAACCATTCTTTGGCTACCAACTCATCCAGGATCATCTTTACCGTAAGTCCGTAACCGCTGAATGACTCGGGCCATCGCAGAAGCAACTGATGATCATTGTCCAGGACGACCTCAGATCCCCATCGTTTGTCACCTGACCTGAGATCCTGCGCAAGTGCCCTTAAGGCTTCCCCAACCGCGCCATTCAAGGGAAATATTTGTTTCGGGCCCGTGCCGGTGGATTCAACAGCTGGCCGCTGACCTGTCCGATCGTCATGTTCCGGGGCTGATGTTGCGGCGGTAAGGATTGATAGCTTCTGGTTGTCTTTGATAGGCGGCGGTCGCTTGCTGTTCTCTGCCTTTCCAGTAATTTGTGGCTTGTTGTCCGGAAGGACTTGAACAACGGCATCGGGTTTTTCAGGAGGCTGGGGGGCCCCTAATGTCACATCCGGTGAATTGGCTTGCACCAGATCCGTGTCACCATTTTGAGAGGTGTCGTTGATTATTCTCCCAGCAACAGGTCCAATCGGAATCGTGGATAGCATCGCTTCGTCCCTGAGCCTGATTGCGGGTAGCTTGATATCCGGAATCTTTTCAACCAGCACCGCAGGGGCAATTCTCCAGAACCGCTCACCAGGCGCTGCATCCTCCCGAACAAACGCAATTTGCCGTTCCAGAAGCATGTCGAGTATCCCATCAGGGGTTCGAGGAATGCCTGGAATGCCGTCCTCGCGTACCTGTCTGGCTATTTCTTCGCCGGCAGCCGGCCAGATTAAATAGACGTTGCCAGCGATATTCCAGACACGCGCCCCAGGCTCATTGACAAGCCACAAACCCTCTTTGATGAAGCGGCGCATGATGTCTGTCAAATGACGCTCTACGGGGACACCAAGATCGTATCCAGCCATCGCTACGCCAAGCGTCTTCAAATCCCTTTCGACGCTAGTCTGGTCAGCCTTGACTACGAGATCGTAGATGGGGTTGGTTGGTCCCGGATAGGATGTCAGGGATTCCATCAGCCAGACAATCAATTCCGTGCCGCCTTCCTCGATCCAATCAAGTGTCTCCGCGCCGATGATTCGGTCACCAATCAGATTGGATAAAGCGGTATGTTGCCTTGCTCTTCCTTCGCGCCAGTCCAGGAAATATGCCTGTACGTGATTTTTCGTTGCCCAGGTATAAAGGTCTTCCTTGATGGGCTTCCAGATCGCCGTTCTATCTTTGTTGGTCACCACCAGATCCGTTACTGGCTTGCCAGCATCGTGACATAGCGCAGCCAGGAAAACGGCAAGTTGCCAGCGCGGCTCCATCTCTCTTCGCTGAGCAGGTGACTTCGCACTTTCCAGCAGCACTTTGTCGGCAGATTGAAGTGCCCAAAGTCCTACCTCGATTGAGTGACGAAGCAGGCCGCCGGCGCCGCGATGGTGATGTGACTGCGACGCAGGCAGCAGGTGCGCATACGCAGCAAATCTTCGCACAGCGGGAAGATAGTAGCAGTCGATGATCTTGGGGGTAGCGATTGCCGTGTTGGCAATACGTTCAATCAACTCGCGCTGTGTTTCAAGCAGATTCTCCGGAGGAACAACCGGCAACCCCTTCATGAATGGAGGGTAACGCGGGATCTCGTCAGCTGACCAATGGTAGATCGGTTGTATGGCGTTGGATTGGCGTGCATCACTTGCCGGTTTCTGTCTGAACCAGAAAAGCATGTCGCCTTGCCGCTCAATCAATAAAGGCTAATTGCGCGGCCAACCAGCTCAGTCTCCGCAACCCAACCCACCAATGCATAGCGGGAATCAAGGCTATCCGGATGCGGTGCAGACATGAAGAAATGGCCATTGGGAATGATCCCGACTGGCCCATGCTGGAGAGGTTTCCCGCCTTTTGAAGTTGGCTTTGCTCTCCCGGCCGATTGACCATCCACGAAGTATTCGCGGTAGCCCTTGCCGATATCTTGGGCAATGACCTCGGAACCCGACACCCCCTGTATCCGCTTGAGGAATAGCGCCCCTCTTTCGTAGGGACCTCCGCCGCCATATCGAAAGGCGGCGAGGTCTCCCTTCCCGGGCTTCGTTCCCTTCTCCACCAGGAATATCGTTCCCGGCAGCGAGTCGGATACGTTGATCGTCAAAGAGAAGTATCGGCCAAAGGCGACGAAGGCGACGAAGACCCACAGATAAATCGTTGCGCGCCGAACCAGATGACGGTAGAGGGAATCAAGCATCAGTCCATCATACGAAGTCACCTTCTCGAATCTAGGCCAAAAAGCATCCAGATTCGAGGTGTTTCGAATTCAGGCGCCCCTAGTCACCTCGGTTGCGCTGCCACTACCCGCTATCAAAACACTTTCGACTGACAGAACGGACACTGATCGGTGTATTTGTTCCCGGTGTCGTAGATATAGCCGGCACGACACTTGTCGCAGCGCGAGAGCATCACAATGTGCGCCCTGACATCTCGGACAGCGAAGTACCCTGCGTTGATATCGATGTCACCACAGATCCGCTGATACTCCATCCATGTGTTCAGCAACCAGCCCGGCGCAATGGTTGTCCCATTGAGCCGCTTGTAGAAAACTGCAAATGAGGAGATGCGGGCTGCCATTTCCACATCCTTGATGAAGGACAGCACAGTCTCGGGCAGCTTTCCATTGGCAGGCCTGACACCGTGAATGTCGTGCCACCACTGGCGCAGCGTCAAGGTACTCACATCAGTAAGCGCGCGGATGACAGAAAGGCGCAAACGGGCACGAATCAGTTGCTGGGCTAACTGCATGTTTTCCAATTCGCACAAGCCGACCATCATCGATCCTCGACCGAGAGAACATTGAGCAGATAACTCTGCCGCCTTGCGCCATCCAGATTCAGCAAGCGATCCACCTCGGCTTCGGTCAGCCGGAGACGAAACAAGCTGACACCTGACTGCTTGGCGATCACGTCAATCTGATCGATGGATAGCGTAGCCAGCTTCTCCAGCACTTGCCTCGAAAGACCCGTGACAAGCTCACCAGATTTTGAGCTTGCCGCTTCCCTCGCCATAATGAGAAACTGCCGGTTTAGCGAAATGATGTCTATCACGATGCTTTTCCGAATTCAGACGCCCATAATAATAAACCGTATATGCACTATGTCAACCTCAAATAATGCCTAAACGGCCTCTTAAATCACTTCCGCCGGTGGCTCAGAGATTGCGTGAGTGGAGAAAAAAGCTCGCTCTAACGCAGATGGCGCTCGCAGAACGACTGAACATCGACATCGGGGTACTACGTAAGTACGAAAACGGTATAAACGTTCCGGGAGGGCGCGTATTGGCATCCTTGGGAGAGACCGGGGTCAATCTCAACTGGCTACTTACTGGTGATGGCCAGATGGATGCCACTCAAACCCCGAAAGCTGATTTCCAATGGAGCGACAATCCAGACTTGGCGCGACGCCTGGCCGCAATTGCTGGCCTACTTGACGGAATCGATGAGGAGAAGCGGTCAGCTGTCCTAGACGAGATTTTCTCACGTGTTCAGGAGGCGAAACGTGTAGCCGATCTGGAGGATCTGGTTACGGCGATGACGAAAAGAATTGCCTGATTTGGTAATGGTAACGCCGTAATCTGACGAACAGTCCTAGGCGAGGGTTTCTTGCCGACCCCAGCTGCCACACAGGTTGCCAGAAGTTCAATGGCCGGTGTTTGAGTCGAGCAGACGATCGAAGCTGCTCCTCACGGACAGCCCCTCGGCCTTTGCTGCCGCTGGCCGATTGCCAATAGTCAGGCCGCAATCTTGTGTAAAGCGGTCTTCCGCTGGCAAACCATCACTCCGGGATCGTCCACCGCTCGCGAAGCCCCGGCATCCGCATTGCCCATTTCAAAGCAGTCGCGCTGGCCTCAGAAAAATCCATCTGCGAATAGCTGGGAAGTTGCGCGTCCGCCAGCAGGCGAGCCAACGCGGCCCATTCATTGCTGAAATGCGCATTCAAGGTCGCGCGCCCGGCTGCCAGCGCTTCTTTCAATTCCTGTGGCTGACGTTCATGTCGAACCGCAACGATCCAGACCGCCAGAAAATCGCAATACGCTTCAACCAGATCAGATTCGTAGAATAGCGCTGGATCGCAGTCCGCGCCGCAACCCCGTGCGTGCGCCGTCTTGGATACGCCTTGCTGCCAAGCGATATGCGCCATCTCGTGGCCGGCCACCAGCGCCAGCGCCAGTTCGTCGCCCACCCGCCGTCGCATGGCGTCGGTCATTTCCTGCCACCATCTAGCACCCATCCCGAAAGGTGAAATCACTGCCTCGTTGAAGGTGATGAGGGACATCGCGCCGTCCCGGAACAATGCGACAGTAAGCGCCGCACAACGGATCGAATCCTTGGGCAGGCGTTCAGGTGACATGTCGTTACTGCCATCATCACCCGGCACTTCCTGGCGGCAGTCAGCCGCGAGGCTTTCCTCGCCATCGTCGCGCCCGGCATAGCGCAGTGCTGTCTCTCGGTCGGTCGCCAGGATACGTACCGTCACCGGAAAACCGCGAGCCTGGGCAGCAGCCGGAAGATCGGGCCTCACCTCCTGAAAGAATCGCTCTACTCCTGCGCATGCAGAATTGCTCAACAGCAGCATCGCTACAACCAGAGCGTAAGCTCGAAGCAAGTGCATGACTACCCCAACGCCTTCACCCGCTCGGCGATAGGCGGATGGGTCTGGAAGATGTCCCACTTCGAATAGCGCTTCACCATGCCGTTCACCTCGGCCAGCCGCTCCAGCGCAGCCTGAAATGTCGCGACATCGCCAGTCGCCGCAACAGCGAAACGGTCGGCCTGACGCTCGAAGCGGCGCGACAGGAATTTGAACATCACACCCCAGTAGAGGCCGAGAGCAATCACCACCGGCCAGAGCGAATCGCTCAACAGCTCGAATTGCGCCAGGGCATCGAACAGCCGCGGGATGACGAACACACCACCGAGGGCGAAGCCGAGATACCATCACAGATGCCGGTGGCGGATATGCCCGACCTCGTGCGCGAGGATGGCGCGGATTTCCGCGACGCTGAAGGTTTCCAGCATATGGTCGGTGATGTAGATGCGCCGCAGCCAGGGCCAGAGACCAGCAACCAGCGCATTCGCCACCCGCGTTTCGCCGAGTTTCAGCACGCGCACCTGATCGATGCCGACGCCGGCCTGCGCGCACAGTTCCCGCGCCATCCTCGCAACCGGATGTTCCGCCGGCAACGGCACGGTCGGGTTCGCCAGTTGAATCTGTAAAGGCGACAGACTATGCACGACCAGCAGGAAGCCGGTCAGCACCAGCGCGAAAGTTGCCACTTCGCCTCGGGCGATGAACTGCGAGACGAAGGGTGTGATCACGCCAATCCACAGCATCAGCGGCAGAAAGCCGGCGATGGCGCCGCGCAGGGTCAATTTGAGCTGGGTGTTGCGCGCGCTGTTGCCCTGCGCACGCTTGGCGATGCGGTCGAGCCGCAGCCAGGGCAGCGAATACAGGCTGTAGTACAGCACGATGACGACCATGCCCAGGATGGACAGCACAGCGGCCGTCGCGGGCCGACTGATCATCTCCGCCAGCAGGTTGGCGAAACCTTGCATCTGCGCAAACAGCCAGGCCGGTGTCGCCATACGCTCGCCCCAGTTCAGCACAATCGACCAGAGCAGCCCCGCCTGGACAAGGATGGCCGGGGTGATTACCCAGGACAGGCGGTAACGCCGCTTTGCCTGCTCCTCGGGCGAGGCATCGAGCAGGCCACGCTCGAAATAACGGCCGAGCAGCACCACGGCAAGCAGGGGCAGAACGAGTGCCGCGAACAACATCAGGTCAGCCATGATGGACTTCCTTCAAGGCGCGCTCGCGTGCTGCCTCCAGCACCCACTGCCATTCCTGCAAGCCGAAATCGGCATAGCCTTGCTTGCAGGTCTCGTAATAGGTCGCACCTGGGGCATCTACCCGGTCGATGGTGTTCACTCCGTCGGCCGTCATCACGTAGATGAGGAACTCGTCAGGCACGTCACCGCCCGTGGGGACGAGACTTGCTCCCTGGAACAGGAGTGGGGCATAGAGCCATGGTGCACCTTCGTAATGATCCAGAGCATGACGGGCCTGGGCGCCGATGCGCCAAAGGGCTAACGGCACCGTTCCACCAAATTGAGGAATGATGGTCAGCACCCCGCGCCGGAACTCCAGTTGCCAGTCCCGAAGCAGGGCGGTGCCGATGGCCACGGCCTCGGTCTCCCCGCCCGTGCGTGCCAGCATCTGTTGGCGGTTCATATTCGAGCCGTAAGCGGCGTAGGTGATCATCACAGCTCCACCGGATTCGAATCGGGAAATTCTGCCGCGATCAGTTCCATCGCCGCTGCGACGAAGGGATGCCAATTGCCGTAGTCGGGAGAAATATCCTTCGTCGCGTGGCCCTCCGGGCGGAACACGCCGAGCGCCCATTTGCCCTTGCCGTCGAGCGCCAGCCCTGGACTCGTCTCGGACGTCACCATGAACAACGGAAACATCGTGTCGCCCACATAGACTGCGGCGAGGTAACGGAACTGCACCGCGCCACTCGACCGCAGGTTGGTGTAGAAGGCCACGCGCAGTCCGGGGGCTCCGCCGAAGCTCTGCACGGTTTCGCCGTATTCGATGGGTGGCAGGTACTGCCAGGTGGGCAATGGGTTGGTTTCTGTTCCTGTTGCCATGGTCGTCTCCGGTGAGGTTACGACCATAGAACGTGACAGATGCGGCATTTTGAAAAAGTCGGCGCTGGCGCGACGGCACACCACCTCTGTCAGACCTGCGTATGTCGCTTGACGCCATACAACGATCATGGCACAGTACGCCATATGCAGGCAAAGCGTGTGTTCTACGACCGTGCGGAATTCCCCGACGGTGCCATTGTCGAGATGACCATCTGGGATGTTCCCAAGCCGGTCGCTGGCAGTTCGCACCGTTTCAAGTACAGCCTGTTTTACGGTTATCCGGGCCGCCGCATCGTGGGTTACGACAACGAGCGGGGCAAAGGCGACCACCGGCATCTGGGTGACAAGGAGGAGCCTTACCGCTTCTCGTCGGTGGAAACCCTGATGGCCGATTTTTTGGCGGATGTTCGACGTGCGCGAGGTGAATCATGAGCGGAACCATCAATCTTCATGTCGGCTTGATCGAGGACATGGGCAAGCGCTTCATCGGCGCATGGCACAAGCTGGAGCAAGGCACGGCGGTCGACGAAACGCACCTGACCTTTCTCGATCTGGAAACCATGGTTTCGACGCTGTCGCCCAAGCGCCTGGCGCTGCTGCGCCATGTGCGGCAACACCCGGCCGAAAACATCGCCACGCTGGCCAAGAGCCTGGGGCGAGACTACAAGCGCGTGCATGAGGATGTCGCCGCCCTGGTGCATGCCGGCCTGCTCGAACGCGACGCCCAAGGCATTCGCGCCCCCTACGACAGCGTGCATACCGAGGTATCGCTGGTCTGAGGCAAAAGTCGGCGCTGGCGCGACGGTGCATTCAGTCGCCGTCCATCACCCCTTCAGAAAATTCACCGCCCAGCGGTATTGTTCCAGCAACTCGGGGCTATCTCCCCGCTGCGGCTTGGTTGCCAGGCGCTCGGGCATCGTCTGCACCTGCTTTTCCAGAAACGTGCGAACGCCGTTCGACTTGCACAGCCGCTTGAACGTGGCCGCCTTCTCGGGCTGGTCGGGGCGCAGGATGAGGCGATACACGTCCAGCGACGAGGCATAGCTGCGCCAATCGCCGCCGCTGCTATCGAGGCAGGCCTTTTCGTCGGCAAACATCTCCTCCGTCAGCAGCTTGGCAATCTTCGGGTCCCACTCGTAATACAGCAGCAGCCCCAAAGGCGATGGCTGATTCACCCGCAGATTGGCCGCCGCGAACAGCGCCACCGCCTCTTCGTCGTGCTGCTTGATCGCCTCCATCAAGCCATACGACGTCACCTCGTAGCCGCGTGATTTCAATTGCGCGCGCGGGTTATCCATATGCCTCGAAATCTTCGCCACCTCCGCCTTGATCTCGGCCGTATCCGCCTTCACGTCCATCAACACCCCCAGCATGGCCTGCTGCACATCCTTCAAGGGCGGATAGGCATTGGCAATCACCCCGCCCTTGTTCGCATACGACAGCGACACCCCGCCGAACAGCGCCGTAGCGCCAAGCAAGGCGGCAAACACCCGCGCGAAGGGGCGATTCCAGCGCGTGGGCGGGCGCTCGGCAAGCGCATTGGCCTGCCCGGTCTGCCGTTTTTCCCGAATCGCCAGCGTAATCATGCCGACAAAGATCAGGAGGATGATCGAGAAGACGACGCCCCTCAGGTTCGTGAAGGCATCACCGAGAAAATCGAGAAACCCATTAAGCACGGTGAATGGCAACACCAGCGTGTTGATGGGGGAGAGGTGGTTCTTCAGGGATTCGGAGATTTTCGTAAACATGTCGCCTCAGATACGTTCGATTTTTCGGAAACGTGTCAGTCAATGCTGCTGCTGTCAGAACGCGGTAGATCGCGGATTTTGAAAAAGTCGGCGCTGGCGGGACGGCGATTTATTCGTAGTCTGTCCCTGAATAATTACAACCAATCGCGGCGACGCTTACCCGCCGCCCTCACTCGACTTGCCAAATGTATCTCCAGCATCCTCCGTTCGTCGTGTGAATCGACAGTTGCCTCTGCATCGCACAAACATCTGTCAACGCGGATCCGTGCTTCATCAGCCTCAGTAGAATTGGTATGGCGCTCTATTTCGTCATCCGCATTGAGAGCAGCGAAGCCAATATCAATAAGACGGTCATTAACCTCTGTCGGCGATATGCCACCAATTTCTCTCTGTAAGTCGGCCAGAATTTGCTCTACCCGGCACACTGCAATTTCAAGCGACATGTCAATTACTCCTTTTTGCTTGCCAGACTTGGTATTTGTGAAAGATTCGTTGTAGCTTATGGATCGGCTGTCTAACGTCCTACCGTTCCCCACGCAATATCTTAGCGACCTCGCAGCTTTTAGCCTCCCCTAAGCTGCAAGCTTTGTCGTAAAGGTGCACGGCGTTCTGTCTGTCCAGGCGAACACCACCCCCTTTGAAATACATCTCCCCAAGAAAAGTACAGCCGGCTCCATACTTCAGGCCACAAGCCTTGTCGTAAAGCTGTGCGGCCTTCTGCTTATCCTGACGAATTCCTTCTCCTTCGAAGTATCTCAGCCCAAGATTGAAGCAGCTATGGCCATGGTCCATGCCGCAAGCCTTGTCGAAAAGCTGGACGGCTTTTTGCATATCTTGGCGAACGCCATCACCTTTGGCATACATCACCCCAAGATTAGAACAGCCAGCACTAAGCTCCAGGCCACAAGCCTTGTCGAAAAGCTGCACTGTTTTTTGCGTGTCTTGGGTAATGCCATCTCCTGCGTGATACATCGCCCCAAGAGCACCGCAGCTACGAGCATCTCTATTACCGCAAGCTTTGTCGAAAAGCTGTGCGGCTTTCTGTTTATCTTGGCGAACGCCATCGCCTTTGAGGTACAGAAATCCAAGATTTGCGCAGCCGGCGGCAACTCCTAAACTACAGCCCTCTTCGTAAAGCTGTGCTTTCTCGTTAGCAGCAGAAGGTGTGGGGAGAACTGGCTTCATCGTCGGTGTTGCCGGCTTCTGTTGTTGAATCGGGCTGGGCGGCGCTTTCGCCACGGGGGCAGCAGCGGTTTCCTGCCAGCGGTCATAAGCCCGGCAATCGCTGGTGCCGTACTGCGTGTTGCAATCGCGCACCGCATCGCGCTCGGCCTCGGCCTCGCTGCGTCGGCCGGTGATGATGCTGATACCGCAGAAGCCGCCCGCGCAGGTTTGGGCGACGGTGCCGTAACCCGGCGTATCAGTAACTTTGACCGGCTTGCAGTCCTTGCCACCGCCGCGATAGCGGCAATCCTCGGTGGCTTTCTGAATGGCTACCTCCTTGCCGGATTCGTTCCACGCCACGCCGTAGCGGCCGGTGGATTCGCTGAAGACAACAGCAGTAGTGGCGTGGGCGGCAGGTAGTAGCAGCGCCAGCCCAAGCGTGGCAAGCCATTGGATGGTGGGCATGGTGGTTCTCCCCTTGGTCATGCGATTTCCCCTTTGCGAATTGATCGGTACTGACAGAACGTGGTTGTTGAGTGTTTTTGAAAGGTCGGCGCTGGCGTGACGGCAAAAACGAACTTGATACGCTCATCCGCCCTTCATCCCCGTCAGTTTCTCGGCAATGAGGCCATAGTAGAACATCGGCATCGCCACGGTCGGCGCGTAATACACGCGCCCACTGTCCTCGCTCACGTGGACAATGATTGGTAGCTGGATATTTTGGTCGCGCCACCGATAGGTCACCGTGCCTTCGTATCCCCACAGGCCAATGCGCGGATTCTTGATCAGCTTTTCGGTGATGGTGTAATCGGCGACGACTTCATACCAGGCTTCCGTCTTGGGGCGAAAGATGCCGCGGTTTCGTTGGAACAGCGGCTTGCCGTTACGTTCGTCGATCCATTGCCGGGCGACCGGATATTCTCCGTAGAGTTGCAGCTTGACGAGGCCGGGATGGGAATAAGCCCACCATCCGCCGTAGGCCAATCCGGCGATAAGCGCCAAGAGCAGCAAGCCGCGCAGAAAGCGTCGGGCGGATGCGCTCATGGGGGGCGACGCACGGCCGCCGCCCACATAACTTGTCGGCGCTGATCCGTAAGTGCCGGCATTTTTCATTATGTCCATCTTGGCTTGTGCAGACCAGATGTTGTCCATATGGTTAACGCCCGCTGCCTGCTGCTCGCCAATAGGCCCCATCCCAGGCGTGTTGAATTGGCCACCGCCAACTCCGTCAACTCCGCCAGTGCGTTGCAACCCATCTTGCTCGTAGTAGCTCATTTTCATTCCTCAAAAGATGCATCGACCTCTCCAGAACGCAGCCACTCGCGGATTTTGAAAAGTCGGCGCTGGCAGGACGGCGGTCGTGGCTCACTTCAACGCGCCGCCGCCATAGCACTTCTTCACAAAGTCGGCCAAGGGCATACCCGTCAGGCCCCGCTTGGTCGCTTCCTGAATGCAGTCGTTGGGGCTCTTGCGCTGCACGACCTGATAGGGCTTGCCGTATTTGCAGGCGGTGACGAAGTCGACGAGGTCGTTGGGGTGGATGCCGCGCTGCTGCGATTCGGCGACGCATTCGGATTCAGATTTCGCCACCTTGTATTCGCGCCCGGCCAGGCAGGCCTGCGTGAAGGCGTAGAAGTCGCGCTGGTCGATGTCTTTTTCGGCGGCTTCGCGGGTGCAGTCTTCCTGCGTCTTGCGTTTGGGGGTGCGGGTTTCTGATTCGGGCGCAGCCATGATGGCCGGCGCGTTGATGATGATTTGCGGCCGTTCGCCCTTGCCGGGCACGGGGACGAAGCTGCCGAGTATCTTGCCTTCGCTCCAGGGCCGCTGGGTGTTGCGCGTGGCCTGCATGACCTCGGCCGCCACCAGCTTGCTGACATCCTCGATTTGCAGGTCGGGGGTACCCAGGTGGCGCAACAGGGCGGCGGTAAAGGGCGAATTGCGCTGCTCGCTGCCGCCATCCTTGGCCACCATGCCCGGCTCGGTGGCGAATTCGATCAGGGTGCCGCGCGCCTGCGGCACCTTGGCCAGGCCCTGCGCCGCCGAGCGTGTGCTGGAAAGCAGTTGCGGCGGGGTGTCGCGGCAGGCATCCAGATACACGAGGCGGATGCGGGCGTTGGCGGCTTCCATGGTGGCCAGCACGTCGTCGAGGGCGATGCCGTGGTTCTTGACGGCCAGTTCGCTATCGACCTTGGCGTCGGTCGGCAGCAGATAGTTGCGCCCGGCAACCTGCACGCCATGGCCGGCGAAGAAGACCAGCGCCACGCTGTCGCTGCGGATGTTGCGCTGGAAGCGTTCCAGCCCGTCGAGCACCTGGTCCCGGTTGGCGTTCGGCAACACGACGGTCTCGAAGCCGATGCTCTTGAGCAGCTTCGCCATGTCCTGGGCGTCGTTAACCGGATTAAGCAGCCGGGTCATCGTCCGGTAGTCGCTGTTGCCGATGACGAGCGCGACGCGGGATTCCTTGGTGGGGGCAGCCTGGGCGCTGGCGGCGAACAGGCAGGTCAGAAGGGAGGCGATCAGGGCAAGTAGGCGCATGGCAGATGAGAACGGATCAGGGTTGGACGAGTGTGCGGTCGCGGTCGTATTCGAGGCCGGCGGCATCGAGTTGCAGCGAACGCAGCAAGGCGCGGTGTTCAGGAGATTCGGCACCGATGGCGGCGATGGACTTTTCAATGGCGGATTGGCTCTCGGCATCGAGTATCTGGAAGCGGCCTTCGTGAGCCTTGCCATCGCGTTCGAGCCGCCAGCGGTAGATGCCGCCGGGGACGAGGAAATCGGCGGGAATGCGGGCGGCTTCGCTTGCCGCGATGGCGAGGGTGAGCGGCTGCCGGCGGGCGGTGAGCGGCGGCGTGAGCACCAGGGTTTGCGGGGTGGCGTGGGCGATGGCGAGCACCCAGGGTTCGGCCGGGCGCAGCACCTTGCCGAAGGGCATGCCAGCAACGGCTGGTTCGCCGCGCGAAAGACCGTACTGGCTGCCGGAATCGCCGCGCAGCAGCGCGCCGAGCTGCGCCAGGCCGCCACCCGCGACCGACAGGGCAGCGGCTTTGCGCATCGCGGCTTCCGTGAGCGACTCGCCAGCGGCGAGCTTCAGGTGGCGCCAGCCCTGCTTCTCATCCTTGAAGGTGATGCTGGCCTGACCGGAAACGATGCTCACATGCGTACAGCGGCGCAGATCGAGCGATGGCAGGGGAGTGTTGCTTTCCGGCTTGAGGGTGAAGTCCTTGCCGTCGACGCGTACCGTGGCGGCTTCCTTGATCGGCTGGATCAGGCAGGACTCGGCGTGGGCGGTGCTGGCCATGAAGGCCAGCGCCAGCGGGAAGGCAAGATGCGCGAGGGTGGCACGGGACATGGTGGGTTCCTTTCAGTGAGGTAGCACCAGCAGCATTAGCCATAGGCCTCCAAGCAGGAGGGCGATGAGGGTGAGGTCGCTGGCAACGATCCAGCCCGGCGGATGATGGCCATGGCCATCGGCATGAGCGTGGCCGCCTGCGGGTTGGAGATGGCTGCGGCTGCCGAGCAGCGATTTGATGAAGATGCCCAGCACCATCGGCGCGGGATTGCTCCATAGATGCCAATCAAGCAGGCAGGCGGCGGATTGCAGAATGACCCAGATGACCCCAGCGAGCAGCAGGAAATTGGCTGCAAGCCATAAGCGGGCGACCATGTAGCGCGACCAGTCTTTATTGCCTGCGGCGGCAAGCCGGTGCTGGGCACCATTGTGGCGCGCCCAGCTGTGGTGGAACAGCATGCCGGCAACCGTACCGATGATGACATCGACCAGAAACGCGAGCCAATGGGAAATGCGGCTCAGGTTGTGCCGGGCACCGTTGTAGGCGGCGGCATGGACGACGACGCCAGGCACCGGGGCCGGCCGGGCGATGGTCTGGAAACGGTCGGCACCGCTGTAATCGCCGCCAAGGAATACGGTTTTACCGACCAGATTCAACTTCGCTGGGGCGGACAAATCGTCGCCGATGTCCTCCACACTGCCCAGCGTGCGGCGCAGCGTGGCGGGATCGAGATGCACCTGATCGACGTACTGGCTGCTGATCCGCGCATCGAGCTCGGCATGCTGCATGTTCGCATCGAGGAAGCCGGCGAAGTTTTCGCCCTGCTGGACCTGGGCGCAGGGCGATATTGCTGCGGGCTTCTTGGAATTGCTTTTCCAGGCATGAGCAACGTCGCCGAGCGCATTGCGGCCCTTGAAGTAGCGCAGGTTGACGCCCTGGGTGACGGGCAGGCGGCTATCGGCGAAGCGGATGTTTGCCTCGTTGCACAGCTTCGTCATCCACTTGAACTTTGCCTGGAACAAAGGCTCCGAGAACACGGGGAACGGCGTAGCCAGCACAATTTGCGTGCCCTGGTTCGCAAGGTCGATCAAGGTCTTGTCGAGTACGTCCTGGCCGGGTGCATCGGGCGACACATCGAGGTCGAGCACCAGCATCTTCGGCTTTCGCTCCGCCAGCTTTCCGATCAGCGTCGCGAGGCTCGAGCGGTCGAGCGGGGAAACCTGCTTGAAGGCGGTTTCGTAGAGTTTGGGAGAAATGGTGAGGACGACGGCATCCGCCGAGTCTTCTTCCTGCGCCGTGACGACCTCGTCCTGCATGCCGGCAGCGACGCGCAGAGTGAGGTTTTCCAGCCAGTTCAGGGCGCCGGCATGTTCGATGATGAAGATGGCGAGGGCGACCACGACGGCAACGCCGACATGGTGGAACTTCATCAGCCGTTCGTAAAGCTGCGGGGAGATTGTCATTGGCGCGGTACTTTCTGCAAGTCATTCGGCCGGGCAGCGAACTGGCCGACCAGCGCCACTTCGGAGAGCGGCACGGCGAGATTCATCGGCGGCTGCCCACGGGCGACCCAGCGCAAGGTGGGGATGCCCAGCAAGGCGCCCTGGTCGTCGAACAGGCCGCCGCCGCTGTTGCCCTGCCAGGTGTCGGCGTTGAAGTGGATCAGCTTCGAGGCCAGCCCGGTTTCGGGCAGCCGGTTGGCATCGACGATGGCGGAGAGCAGGCCATCGGTGATCGACAGGCCGATGTTGAGCGGGTTGCCGATGACGTAGACGATCTGGCCGGGTCGGGCCTCGGACAAGGGGCGCAAGGTTGCCGGGCTGGCCGGCAGTTGATCGACGTGCAGCACGCAGATGTCGTTGCGGGGGCTTTCGGCCAGCAGCTTGGCGGCGTAGGTGTTGCCGTCGTGCGCGACCACGATGCGATCCATGCTGTCGATGACATGGCAGTTGGTCGCCACCCGGCCTGGGGCGATGGCGACGCCGCCACCGTAGGCCACCTTGTCGAGCAGCTTGAGCCGCTTGCCGTAGGCGGCGACGAGCACGACACTGCGGCTGGCAAGGGCGAAGATTTCTTCGGGAGCCTTTCCGCTGCGAGTGCGGGCAATGCCCTTGGCCGGCTTGCCGGTGGAGATGCTGCGCCCTTCGCCAGCATCCAGCCCGGTGCCGCCTGCAAGTTCGGCGAGCTTCTTTTCCGTGCGGGCATCAAGGATGCGCTGGGTATGCGCCAGTTCGCCGAGATAGGCCTGCACCAGGCAGTCCCCCTCATCCCCTGCGTCCTTGCACTGCCGCACCAGACGTTCGCGCCAGGCGTCGATGAGCGCATCGCCACGGTATTGGCGTTGGGCCATGCGCAGATTGTCGTCAAGTGCGGCCAGCGATGGATTGGCGCACAGCATGCGCTCGACCGGCGATCCTGCGGCGCACTCTTGCGCGTGTGCCGTGGCGGCCAGCAGACCGGCAATCGTGGCGAAAAGCAGCCGCAGCATCATTGCGGAACCACCTGAACAGCCACGACGCCGGGCAATTTAGCGGCTTGGGCGGCAACGTCGCTGCCTGCGGGAACATGCAGCCAGACGATCATGGCCTCGTTGTCCGGCTCGATATGGCGGAACGAAACGCCGGGCAATGCGAGCAGATCGCGCAGGATGCTCAAGTTGCCATTGGCGGCCAGGGTAATGCGCAGGACTTCGCCGCTGCTCGGGGGCAGCGGGCGCGCGGCCGGTTCTTTCCCCGTATGGCTAAGAGTCTCGGTTCTCGGACCGAGACTGAACAAGGTATGCACTGCCAGCGCTGCACTGAAGGCAATGGCCCCGAATGTCCAGGCCGGGCGGACGAAGGTTCGCACCAGCCAGTTGTGTCTTGTAGCAGCAGTGGGTGCCGTCTCGCCAGCGCCGATTATTTCCTCGGCCAGTTGCCGGTAGAGCGCCCGGTATGCGTGGCGTGGGTCGTCCGGGTCGCCCAACGGCGTGCCGGTGGCGACGACGATGCCCTCGGCGAGATCCCAGCCATAAACCTTGCCGGGGCGCGGCCGGGCGCCGCCGCCTGCCTGCTGCGCTTCGGCCAACGCCATCACGGCGGCGAGACGCAGGGGCGAGAGCTTGCCGAGGATGTGCTCTTGGCCGTCAATGAGGACGCGCACCGGGTTCCAGGTTTGCACCATGCCGGCGATGGGGTCGACCGGACCGTCGTCTGCTTCGATGACGAGGTCGCGGTCGCTGGCGTAATCGACCTCCTGTGCCACCAGCCAGCCGGACCAGCGCTTGCCGCCCAGATGGGCGCCGAGCAGCACGCCAACATTGCGTGCCAGCGGGCGAGACTCGCCTGCGGCAGCGGGGACAGAGGAAAGGCAGCGAATCTGCCCGACAGCGGGTGGGGCCTGCGGATGGGCTTGCCTTGCAGCAGCTTGCCGCTGGATCAGGTCGGTGATGAAGTCCGGGAGCGGATCACTGGCGAGTGTGCTCCAACGGGGATCGTCGTCGGTTTCCGAAAAATCGGCGCTGGCGGGACGGCGAGTGGGTGCTTCAAAAAGCTCGTTGCGGATACGTTCGAGCGGCGGATAGAGCCGGGCCGTCATGCGCAATCCTCCTGGCACTGTTCGAGTACCTGATGGCAGAGGATGACGAGCAGGATCATCAGCTCGCGCTGCCACTCGTGGCTAATCTGTGCGCCGACCGAAACGAGCCACTGGCCGATGCGGGTTTTTTCGTAGCCCTGATAGAAGCCGCCCTTGCTGCCAGTGATCCCAAGTTGTTTGGCCTTGTAGTGGTAGCTGCTGCCGAGGCGCAGGCGGTCGGCGATGGCCGAGATGGGGTACTGATCCTCGTCGTCGCTACATGTGTTGAGGGCGAGATAGGCTTTTTCGGCAGCTTCGAGCATCGCGACGAAGCGGCGCGCCGATTCGACCGCATTGCCGAGGTCGATGCCGGCTTCGACGAGCAGTTGATGCTGGGAAGTGGTCAGCCGGCTATCCGCTACCTCGCTTTCACCGGCATCGGCGTCGGCATCCTCATCGCCCGTGTTCTCGTCGAGCGATTGGGTGGCGTTGCGCGCGGCGTCGCGGTATTGGTCCTTGATGAAATTCTTCAGATAGCCGTGCAGTACATGGACGCTGGCGAGCGGGCCGGCCTCGCTGCTGTGCTGGTTCAGGATGATCTTCTGGACGATGAAGTCGTGGATCAGGTCGGCCCTCGCTTGCGGGTCGGCATATTCCGGCGGCAGGCGGGAGCGCATCAGCAGACGTTTGACCAGGCCGCATAGTTCCGTCATCTCGGTAACGGAAAGACCGCGCCGTCGTTCGGCCCACAGATGAACGATGCGGTCTTCTTCGACTTGAGTCAGGCTCGACAATTTCAACACTTGGCGCTGGTTTCGCGATATGGGCTGCATCAGACGGAATGGCGCAGAAATATACCTGACGCATGTAAGGACGGGAACCATGGTCTGCATCGATCTTATTGATTGCATCATCATTTATCCCCGCCGCGCCTGCCAGACCTCGCGTTCCAGAAACAAGCGCAGCTTGTGGATCGGGAACGGATCACCCCGCAGGTTGGCAAGCAGTAGGGTCATGCCTTTATCGGTTAGCACCCAGCCCTTTGCACCATCCTTGCGTTTGTCGGCATTGGCTACTCGATCCAACCGACCCAGCAGGTCCAGACCGCTGGCGTGATGGCAATCCGTGAGACTGATCCAAAGCTGCCCGACGTCATCCCAGTCTCCACGGATAGTATGCCCAAGATATGCCCAGCAGGCTTGACGTCCCGTGCCATGGAGGTATCCACGCCGGGCCGGGCCGAGTAGCCACGGCAATACGGCTGAGACAAGCGCCAAAGATAGTGCTGCCCCCAGAATAGGGCTGGCGAACACCATCAAGAACGGATCGCCGATCGCCAGCACGGCACCGCCTGTCACGGCAGTAATGGCAAGAGCAAGCTTGCCGTTGCGCGGGGAAAAGATGATCGACATGCAAACCTCCGTTCTGGACTGGATGCCCATAGAACGAGGAAGGCGATGAATTTTGAAAAACAATCGGATTCCGATCAACCACCAAGGAGTCTGATATGGAATCCATTCAGAAACGCGAGGCATGGAACAAGGGCAAGCTGGTTGGCCAGAAGCCCCCGCTCAAGCCGAAAGACATCTGGGCAATCCGCATCCATTTGCAGAACGCCCATGCAGTCCGGGACCTCGCCATGTTCAACCTGGCCATCGATAGCAAGCTGCGCGGATGTGACCTCGTCAATCTGCGCGTGCGCGACGTGACCCACGGGAATCAGATTCTCCCGCGTGCCATGGTCGTCCAGCGCAAGACGCAGCGGCCAGTCCAGTTCGAGCTGACCGAGCCGACCAGAACGGCTGTGGCTGCCTGGTTAGAAAAGGCCCGCCTACGAGGCGATCAGTATCTGTTCCCGAGCCGCATCGGCAGATCGCCGCATGTCTCGACGCGCCAATATGCGCGGATTGTTCATCATTGGGTTGCAGCGGCTGGCCTGGACTCGTCCGCCTACGGGACGCATTCGATGCGGCGCACCAAGGCAACCTTGATCTACAAGCGCACGAAGAACCTCAGGGCCGTACAGTTACTGCTTGGCCATTCCAAGCTGGAGAGCACGGTTCGTTACCTCGGTATTGAGGTTGATGACGCCTTGGAGATTTCTGAGCAGACTGAAATCTGATAGGCGGTCAGCGGTTGCACTTGCGATTTTGTGCGGCCGCTTTCCTTACGACTGCGGTCTCATGCCGGAGGATGTGCCAGTGTCAGCAAAGGCCGATTAGCACGTCTTGGGTATCCGGCAGGTTTCAGAGGCCAGCTGCCCTTCAGACGGCCAAACTCCGGATGAAGCGACTGACGGCATAGTAGGCTGCAACCGTATTCGGCTCGACCGTGTCGAATATCATTCGTCAGATCATATTCTGCGTAGGATACCCAAGGCTACCGCCAGACCGCGTTTCCCTATGGGTGGCAACAATCGAATTACAGACAGACTCACACTGTCCATGTGAAAGCCTGTCTGTTGAGATACCAAGAACTTGTGCCAGGTCGAGCGACGCAAGGGTTGACACAACATCAACCGTAAGCCCGCTCATCTCCCCAAGTCTTGCATCTGCATTTGTGAAAAGTACGATCCGAATAATCCGCCCACCTGGTAAGAGTTGGCCAAGCCGGATCTGCAACTGATCGACCGGCTCATTCAGCTGCTGGCTCGGGCTACGCCCTCCGCGATCTTTGATCGGAGCGCCGGACTCAAGTATTCGGCCGCCGTGATCAAAGCGATCACGCCACCACCGATCTCCTTGGCAATAAATCACGCCGACATGGTTCTTGACCTCAAAAGCGAAGACACCCATCGGACCAACGAGGATTCGATCAATCTCCCCCTTGTGAATTCGGCAACCAGCAATCAGCGTCCAGTGATTATCAAGACGCTCCTGCAGGAAGTCATCCAACATGCGCTCACCCTCATGCCCGTTGGCCCAAAGAATTTCCTCCTTGCTCGCTGACCGGATCAATGGTGAGCGCGGTGTAGGTGTCTTGCGCAGCGTTTCGCAACCCATAAATGCCTTGATTACCCCGAGTACCTCTCGCTGACGCAAGGCAATGGCAAGCGCATGCCCCCCTCCATCACTCTCTCTTTGTCGAGTCGCGATAGCCAACCTGTGTTGCTCAGCTTCTACCGTATAGTCATCCTCGCGTTGCTGTCGTGCCTGTAGCGCTTTATCCTTTGCATAGCTGGACAGAACGATGATCTTGATTGTTCCGCGAGCTGATTTCGAGGAAGTAGGCTTGGCCAACAGTTGTGATCGTTTTTCCGATGCAACATCACGTGACATATCCGAACGCCTGATGGCTGTCCATCGCGCCAATAAAGCGAAGACCGCCGCCAAACTGAATAAGGTCACGAAAATTGTCATTGGCACGCCACAGCTATGTCACCTGGTGAATCAGGCGACCACCCGCGTATTTGGGTAGTTTCGGAACAATCCGGTTGTATTCCGAATCGCGAAGCGCTGTCACCATCACCAATCCGAACCATTCCCGCTTGACGATAAACACGTTCATGGAATCCGGGTGGTGGATCGCCAGGGTGTCTTCACCATATTTCCTGACAATTCGCTGCCATTCGGTTCCAGGAATATCGATCCGCTTGGATTGCGGAATGATCGTTTCGAGAATGCGCCATGCCCGCGTCCATTTGTGATCCGGAACTTCCGATAACGCCATGCCAGCCTTGATTTGATCTGCTGCCGCGAACCGCTCCACGAAACGGTTGAGTGCATGGCGGCTCACTACGATATTGCCTGCCTCGCTGGGTATGAACGCCATGGGAGGGATGTCTAGCTCACTCTCGTAGTTCTGGATGATCCTCGGCTCGTCGAATTCCTGCCTGCTGGGCGCAACGACCGAAATACTGGCTTCAAAATATTTGGTGGCAAGGAATTGGGAGAATTGGGCCACATGCAACTTATCCGTGCGGCCTGCATCATCTTTTTTCAAAGCCCCCTTCGCCACGGCTTTTTTGATGGCGCCACACGAGACCTCGATAGAGAGCCCATTCCCAAGTCGGTTAGCGCCTTGAACCTCAGCCACACAGAGAAGATGATGTATTGCCCCCAGCTCGGCAAGAATGATTTTATCCGCAGCGTGTCTGGAACTGAGCTTGACGGTGACGGCCCCGCCGAGTGAAGGGATACTGGCATTATCCCTTCGCCACTTCCATCGGGTAACAAAGGCGTCATCCGCCACAGGGTTTGTCATTACTGAAAGCGTATCCATACGTATTTATTGAACCCTTGCCTTCATCCTCACTTTTTCCATGGCGGATTTCCATGCACGTGATTTTGTATTGCCCTCTGCCAGCGCATTGGCTTCGGACTGGGTCAGCTCAACCACCAGCCGATTACTTGCCCTCCGAATCTGTATCTCACCCGGAACTGCCTGGATATCCAGTTGGTCATCTTCTTTGAATCCCGCCCGTTCCAACAATGCTTTGCCGAACGTAGTCCCAAGCGAGTTGCCTATACGACGTAATTTCATGGCGCATCCTGAAAGTATCGCAATCACTTGTCTGCAGGATGGTGACGTGACCAGCAACTGTCGCCATAGCCACCATGCTCTTCACCCCGCTTGACAAACCCGCATTACGTGATTACTGTGTAACTACACTTTAGGATACTGCAAATCAACAACAATATGGAATACATGCTCTTCTGGCTCGCGGTATTCGGGAACCTCGTACTTGCCTTTTTCGCCATCAGATTTGGGCTTCTGTCTTTTGGCTGCTTTGCCAGGAACGAGATTTCCTGTGGGTTTAATAAGTTGGCGCTTTCCGTTTTCCTTTTTGCACTCACGGCCCTCTTCCCGGAGTCGCTGATATCCGGAGACAGGGAATCGGGGAAACTTGGGTTGATTGTTTGCCTCCTAACGCCGTTCGTCGTGATGGTCCTCAAGCTCATGCCCATGAGAATGTTTGCGGGTGAAGAGTCTTCAGCCTTATCTGGCAGGGTGGCGCAGCAACATCCTCAAATGGTGATGGGGCCCACGAACAACAGCGGCCTGTTCCCATCCGATGATCTCTCCAACCCCAGCAACACCCTTTGGCCCGGTAATCATTCTTGAGCATCTAGCGAGTGCTTGGTGGCGGAGTTTCACCGCTGCCACTCGAATTCGCTCCAGATGCACTGCTCTCCCCTGACGCAGGTAGTCCGGGCTTCGACTGGGTACCAAAGAGACTTCCCACCTTTGATTCCCCGAGTGCCCATGCGTCACTCAGCACATCACCGGACTCCCCTGCCGTCTTGACCTCGGTCACACCCGCTGAAGGTATCGTCATACTCAACGCTTGGGGCTGCTGCGCCCCCATCACTTCACTGGCTTTCAATTCACCATACGCAAGCGTTTTATCCAAGGCATCATTGACCCTGCCAGCACCTTGTACGGCCGTCTGCAGCACAGGATCGCGCGACTGACCAGCCTGAGCTCGATCTGCCGCCGCTTCTGCAACCGCCGATCCCGGCGTTCCAACGCTTGTATTGACGCCGGGAAGCTTCTCCATCATTGATCGCGACACACCGTCAGGCATCACCTGCCCAACCGCATTCGTTGCAGCCAGCCCTAGGAGTGCCTGCGAACCTGGAGCGGTCTGATTCGTAACTTTTTGCTCAAGCGGCCGGCCTTGGCCTTCAACCGCCGCCATCCCTGCGAGTATGTTCTGGTGAGCGTGTGCTTGAGAAGCAGCAACCTGTTGAGGCAGATCGCTTGTGACACCTATATTCGGATCAACACCGGCACCAGCAGCTGCTCCTTTGACCTGGCCAAGCCACTCCCCGCCCCTTCCTGCAATGTCCCCAGCCGAGGGAATTCCCGCCTTGCCTTGGTTGAACAGGGCTTGCACGTCCCCTGCCGTCTTGACCTCGCCCACGCCAGATGACAGGTTTGGTTCAATACGCTCCTTGAAGAAACGCTCGACGAAAGGCGTCAGGAGCTCAGGATTCTTTTCGGCCATCTGGGCAACGGTTCCGGCATCGAAGTTTCGCCCAAGAAGATCCTGATTGTTACGCTGGCTCCCCATCCAGTCCGAAAACTGCCGAAGCATTCCGGTGTCCCATGCGCCCGAGTTCTCGCGTGCCCGCGATGCGGCTTCCTTCAAAGCGACTGATTTCTGGTGGCTTGCTGAGGCCTGATCCATGTGCTGTTCGGATCGATCGAGGTTTGCGCGAACTCCCTCCATGGCGCGCTTGCTCGATTCATCGGATGAACTGAACGAAGATTCCTGTGACGCACGCCGTACCTTGTCGACTGATTCAGAAAATCCAGATTCCTTGGCGTGGCTTTTCGCAGCTTCGAGCAACTGCTTTGCGGTCGCCTCCGAGGTTCCAGCCACTTGAGCTGCCGCTTTGACGCTGACCGGCGACACCAGATCAAGCGCTTTGGGATTCTGTGCTGCAATTTCAGCCATACCAAGGATCCTGGCTGACTGGGATTGATCCAATCCATGTTTGCTGGCAAAGCTATCGATGCTCTTTTGAGCCTGGCTCACAGCCTGTGTGAAACCAGATTGGTCACTGATACCAGAGCGGGATCCAGCCTGATCACCCTTTGAATGCATGCGTGCAAAATCGGCGGACTGCTGAATCGCTGCTGCAGTTGCTGAAGCTGCGGAGACGACATTCCCCACTGCTGCCGTTTCTGCAACCTCCGATTGCTGTTGCAGCGCGCCGGATATTCGCGTTCCGGTATTGAGTTTGAGGTTCATCTTGTGCTGCATGGCAGAGGCATCCACCGCTGTTGTGCCATCGCCAAAGGTGGTTGTACTGACGCCGCTTTGGCCGACATCGGTCCGCACAGCGGCCCCGGTTCGGACGGTCGGTGCCATGTTGTACTGGCCAGCGGTAATCTGATCACTTCTGACCGTGTTATCGAGGAACCGGCCTCCAGATGCCCCGGCACCCTGCGACGATGAGGTGATTGCCGAAGATGCGGCACTGAGTGTTCCCTGAACCAGGCCCCACGCAATAACAGGAATCGACAGGGTCAGATACGCCGCTACGTTCATATCGTCGATTGCCGTTGATCCGAGCCAGTTGGTCAGATTGCAGGACAGGTAGGTGTCCGAATTTGCGGCAACCATTGAACTGATGGCGCTCTTTCCCTTGATGTTCATCATGTAGTTCATGACGGCATACAGCGGAGGCCAAAGCTGAACCCATAGCAACGTCCCCAGATAGCCTTTCAAGAAGGTCCCGGCATGCTGGCCAGCGACAACGATCATGATGACGACAATCGGAAAGACAGCATAGGCCATCATCTCGATCGCATTCCTGAACTTCGGCATGCCGCTCATTGCGACCGAATAGGCCGTGGATGTGGTGCCCTTGTAGCTGCGAATCCCTGCCGCCGTTGCGGTCGCCTGCTGCACCTGGGCGGCGTCCCCCATTTGAGCTGCGACTCGCGCCGGCGCATCGATGATGTAGTTGCACATCGCCCCTTGCTTGATCTGGTCGAGTACGGGTGTAGCCGATGCCGATGGCGCAAAGAACTGCTGCGTACTGGTCAGTGCGTTGGCCAATGATGCCCTGGCGGTTGCAAGCGACATTTCCGGATACAAACCCTGCGCCCTGAGTCCCAGCACGACATTCGAGTCGGTATTGATCTGGGTTGTCAGGGCAGTATAGGCAGAAGGGCAACTGACCGTGTTTGTCACGGATGGATCCGCATAGTCGGCAATCGTGACCAGAAGGCCAGGATTGGTATTGGCGAAGACCTGCCAGATGTTTTCCGACTTTGCCAGGTTGTCCGGGTTGATCACTCCGGTAGCGACATCCGGGATGACGCATTCACGATAGAACTCGTCGAGATTGCGCATCAGAATCGGGCTGGCAAACTGGGTGCCCAACCGCTCGAGCATGACCCGGTGACCGAACAGCGTTCCGGTTTTTCGAAGTTGCACATCATCCGGCAACGAAAATACGGTCTCGAATGCAGTCGTCAGCCAGTCGCCAATCTTGCTCGTTCCGTGAGCCAAAGCCGCGAGGCCAATCGGAACATTTGCGACCACCTGGGCGGGATTTGTGCCGGTGCGATCAACGATCATCACATTGCTCTTGGGTACCAGCAGCATGCCATGCATCAATGCCAGCATGATGACCCAGCGCCAGAAGTCTTCCTGTTTGCTTTTACCGGCCAGAACCGCCAACACCAAGCCGATGATCATCACGAGGGCCAGCGTACGCAACAGGCCATTGAAATCACCGCTGCCGGTTATGGCGGCAATCGCATTGAACACGTTGACCAGCTCCAGCGTGTTCCAGTACGCGTAGATCTCGAAGTTCACCGATGACACCTGTCCCGATTCATTGGCTGCCCAGCGGAAAATCTAGCGATTGAAAGCGAGCAGCGATTTCTGCACATCTGCTGGCATCGACCGAAGCATGGTTTCGTGCAGCCACTGCGTGGTTTTCTGCAACTCGGCCATGGCTACCGCCTGCTGGAACTTCGCCATGTATTCGGAGGCAGCCAGCTGGCGAACACTGGCAATCTGCTCATTCAGGCTTGCGCTTGCCTGTACGATGTCCTGCGACTGTGCTGCGGAGTTGTTGGCAAGCGCCTTCTGAAGTGTGCGTACCATTTCGTTGAACCAGTTGTAGGCAAGCTCTACCGCGACGGTCTGTGCGTAATTGTTGGTCAGCAGAACAGGACCACCCCGACTCATGGCGGCCACGTTGGCCAGACGCCAGACGGGAATCGCCGAGTTCATGTACACCGCGTAGTCGATCCCGCTGAAGCTCTGCCCTTGGCGACTCTGGATGTTGCTCGTGGCTTTCTCCATCGTCTGCCGGACATGCCATGACAAGGATGAAACCGACTGATTGGGGACTGCTGACGGGTTCATGCAATCTAAGTCGGTGCCACACTTGAGCAAGGTGACATCATTCTTGGTCTGCGTTTCTGGATTGCCGACAAAATCACTGAACTTGATGCCAGTCGGACCGACATAGCGCCAAAGCGGTTTATCACCGTTTTCGTTTCCAGTGCCACCAGGCGGGATGATGATGATCGTCCCAACCATGCTCATCATCAGCTCCTTGAGCTCGTCGGGGGTATCGGTCTTTTGCAGGGCTTTCCAGACGACATTGCCCGGTTCGAGAACCTCCTTCAGGTTTGCATCCGCATTTGAGGCCTGCTGGCGAGCCTGCTTCTTGGCGGTTTTGTCCTGACGCCAGCTGTCAAATGACTGAAAACTGTCCGGCCACAGATTCGACAAAAGGGATCCGGTTCCCTGAGCGTTCGCTTGTTCTTTCTTGTCGGAGAGCATCGGCCCCAGGGTGGCTGTCACGATGCCTTCGGCCATCTGGCATGAATTCATGTTCATTCCGTTGATTTTCGACGCCTGATCCTGGAGGTACTGAAGCAGGTCCGCCAGATCGGGAGAAACTGACTTGACCGCCATCATGAAGGCATATCCAACGGCATTGTTTGCGATGTTGCGCAGCAACGCCGTCAGTTGCTCAGAGTTGATGAATGAAAAGGATCCGGCAAATAGGTCGATACCACCGCACCCCGCACGAATTGACGGAGGAGCAATCGAGGCCATCTGGTAATTGCGGATCGGCGTACGCATGTACATGCTGCCACCGGTATAAACCGTTCCGGTTTGTCCGCTGATGACCTGCGCGCCCGTCACATTTCCATAGGCCCCCATCTCGTTAAACCAGCCCTGCATCTGAGATTGAATGCTGGCCGTTGAGGAAGTGCTGAACGTGATGGTCAGAATCCCGGCCAGAAATCGTTTTTTGAGCATGACAACCCTCTTATCTATCGCAATCAGTAGAGTTCGCCCGGGCGCGTGCTGGTCAGCACGTAGATTCGTTCAATAACATCCTGAGCCGATATCACACCAGAACTGAGCGGTATAAGCCGCTTGTCTTTGATGTTGCCTAGAACCAGCATGGGCACCTGGTGAATCCCGAGTTTCTCCACCATGCCATTGTCGCGTTGCGGATTCGGGAATTCGGGTAACACCCCACCATCCACGCTGACAGGAAATACGGTGATGCCATAGGTATCACTCAGAAATTTGAGTGTGGGAGATATCCGGTGGCAGTACGGGCAATCGGAGCGAAAGAAAAAGAAGATGCCCCACTCCTTGTTAAGTTCGTCCAGCGTCCTCTTTTCTGCCGACTTGCGATTGCTGGTGTAGGTCGAGATCGCCGCATTATTCGCCGGCCGCTTCAGCTCGTAATTCAGCTCAGGGTTTTGCCAGACCACCCGCCGCCACACATCCGAATACAACGAGGCGGTTTGCGTGAGCTGCTCCTGAGCTTCAATGTAGGCCTTCACGTTTTCCGGTGTCGGCTCCAGAATGGAAATCGCGCGTTTTGCCTTGAGATCTCTTTGCCATGCTTCCAGACGCTCCAATGCATCTTCTTCCCGTGTTTTTGCCTTTCGTGCTTCGATTGGCCTCGATTGCTGCTCGTCGGGGGGTACCGGTTCAACATCGCAATACCAGTTGAACTTGAACTGATCGCACATCCAGGCCGACGGGTAGTCAAGCCCTGCAGTTCCTTTGGGACTCGCCAAGGCGGTGCCGATTGACATTGTGGCCAGCAACCCCTGCAGGAATACCCGACGCATCATCCGGGCTGGCCTACCAGTTCGCGCAGTCTGGGCGTCAGATCGGGAATCCCTGTCGCGTTGGCTTCGGGCGGCAGGCGCAGGATCGCCGCCGAATTCATGACAGCGCATCCGCATTCCTTCGACAGCACCGTCAAGGCACCTTCCACCCTGGTCGCGTACGTCCCGGCCGACTGAAAGATCGCCTTTTGCTCTTGTTCCGACATACCGGGTTTGATCTTCTCGGCCAGACTTTTCTTCTGCTCTTCAAACATGCCGCCCATGTCCACCCGGACGATTCGCGGGGCTGGATGCGTGTAGAGCCATGCCCATCCAACCAAGGCAGCAGACAGAACCGAGACAGCCCAGGTGATGACGTGCGCTTTCAATGCATGCTCCTTTGCTTCAGGATGGTGTCGATTGCCTCAACGACGGACATTCCCTGGTCAGTCAGCTCTTTGATGGACTGAAAGTCTTCCGCTCGCGTCGAGTAAAGCAACATCGAAAAGGGATCGAGGATCAGCCGCCCGACGCCGGATCCCATCGGGCCATGGACATAGATTTCCGAGTAATGCCCGTGTTCGGTACTGACGGATGACAACTGACGCTTCATCCACTCATCGACGTGCAGCTTGCCTTCCTTGCCGAGGCGATCAATGCTTTCCGGCTTCTGTCGCAACAAGAACAGCCAGTCGGCGTTCTGGATCGCTGCCTTGGTGGCATCGTTCTTGTAGTAGTCCTCGACGGACTGGGTGATTGTGCCGAACGCGCCACCGTACTTTCTGGCGCGTCGGTAACCGGCCTCGATGAAGCCAGCGCTCGATCCGCTGCCCATCAGATCCCATGCCTCATCAATAATGACCAGCTTGCGCTTGGAACGATCGAGATACATTTCCTGGGTGATGCGGTACATCATCAGCTGCATCACCACGGCCTGCAGATCCTTTTTGCTCTTCAGTTCCTCGAGTTCGAGCACCACGAAACTCTTGTGAAACTGGATGTTCGCCTCCCCCTCAAAGTAACTGGCATAGACGCCATGCCGGGTGTAAGGCTCCAAGGCTGTCGCCAGTCGTGACAGGTCTCGCTCGTGTTCACCTTCTTCAGATAGCCGCCCTGTTTTCAGCAGGTCATAGACATCCGAGATAGTCGCCGTTTTACCCTTGGCATCCCATACCCGTTTGATGGCCGCTGCCAGCGCTGAGTAGCTGTAGTTGTCCAGCGGATCGCGCGGGCTTGCCATTTGTGCGATCAGGGGAAGCAGCATTTCCATGTCGTTATTGATATCCACGACCATGGAGAATGGGTTCAGACAGATCGCATTATTCCGTTCATCCGAGAACTCGATAAACTCGCCATCCAGCATCTCGCACAAATTCCGGTAGGAGCGGCCAACGTCGATGATCCAGACCTTGGTGCCGGTGCCAAGATAGCGGAATGCCATTTCATTCACAAAAACCGACTTTCCCGAACCGGACAAGGCAGCCACGGCAAAGTTGTAATTACCGCCAGTATTGTCGAAAAGATCGAAGGTCATGATCTGCCCTCGCCGCCCAAAGAGCGTCATGACCGGTGTTTGTGTCCCCTTCCATTCAGCGATCAGCGGAGATGTCATCACGGCGTTATCCGCCGTCTTGGTGCCAGCACGGCCGAAGGTTTGCAGATCCGACTGCATCCCCGGTGTCAGCGTACATGGCATCGCGGCGGTGAGCGCCTGGTGGATCAGATAGACATCCTTGGCCAGATCGAATCCTCGCGCACGCCAGACAGCCCTGACGGCATGCTCGGTGCGCGAAACATCCTCAGCCTTCGAAAGCAACACGATCTGGTGATACATCTGGACGACGTTGCGTCCGTTGTCGAAGGCGCGCAGTACCATGTCCCAGTCGCGTTTGCGATCCTGCAAGTCCGGCTGAAAATGCGCCATGTACGAGCCGGCAGCCTGTGTCGCCCGAGCTGCCTTCAGTTGAGCCTTGGTTCTTGCCGATTCGTAGTCCTGGATGATCGCGCCCATCGTGATCAGGAACGGGCAAGGAATGGCCAGAGCCATCTGGTAGTAGTCGCCAATCAAGGCCCCCATGTTGCCCAGCCGATAGTACTTGGGGTACTGTCGCACGGAGAAACACTGCAACGCGGTTTCGCTCTCTCCGGCCTTGCGAAACTTGAGGAAACTATCCGCCAGTGAGGATGCCGCTTCGTAATTGGAAAGTTGGCTGCGGAGCGGTTGCGTCTCGTCGTATTCAATCGGTTTGTCCGCGCTGCGGCCATAGACACGCTCGTGATCGAAGAAGTCGCTCACGAAGTTCAACAGTTGCTCGGGTTGCCAGTCCCACCCCGGCAGATGCGCGGAACGCATGGTGGCATGTGCGCTTTCCTTGATCCGAACGGCTTCCTCCACATCGGCCGGTATTTTCGGATCCAGCGAGGTCGTGATCGAGATCACGCAACGATAGTTACGTAGCAGGTAAACGTGATGAGGAAAAAGTGACTTACTGGTGCCACGCAAGTAATGCTCGATTCGGCGACGACCGAGGACGCGGAAAATGTTGTTGTTCCGATTCGAGACTGACGCGACGCTATCTCCTTCAGTCTGAATAGCATCGTCAGCCGGCAGCATGTTGGCCTGGTCCTTCAGTACAGGCAGAATCTGTGAGCTCGCATACAGCGTGATCTGAATTCCGGTTCCGGGTGGGCATGACATGAAAAGACTGGCCAGAACCCGCTCCATCTCCTCATTGGATCCTGTCTGCGGGACCGTCTCGATACAAAACCCCAGCGATTGGCCTGCCTTCTCGCCGAATGCCCCCTGATCTAGGACGAACAGCTGTTCATCCGGCATCCATCCCAGGTAGGGAAGAATGCCAGTCAGGCGCGGAATACTCGCCAGTTGAGAGAGCATTGCTCGCGGCACCGCATCGGCGGGTACAAACCGTTCACCGTAAAAGATGGTTTTCAGGGTGCCAAGCAGGCTCACTGATTACCTCCTGCGCCTGGCGGCATCGCGGAACCCTGCCCGCCGCCGGACAACTGCGCGCCAGGAAGTGTCACGTTTCCGGGGTGTTGCTGTGCGTTTGGCGTCTGCTTGGTCTGAGCGGGTGCACCTGCCTGAATGAAAGTTGGCCGATAGCGGTCGATGATCTGCTTTTGATGGTGCTCGATCTTCCAGCGGCCGGGATCGGTCATCACGTAGATGAACGATTGGTCATGGAGGTCGCCATCCGCATCTTCCCAGGGAGCGATCCAGACGCGCAAGACTTTGGGTTGGGTGCGAATCGGCTCACCCGAGACGGGAGCGCGCCCGGTAATCTCGCCATGCCTGACATCGCTTTTTTCCGCAGCATCAGCTTTACCGCTCTTGCGGAGTGCGGGCAGATTGTTGGCGACAGCGTTGGCGTAAACGCCGGAGAGCGACGAGCAGGTAACCCCATCCGGCGCCTTGCAGGAAAACTGGCTTCCGCCGTCAAGGCCGGTCATTGTGCTGGCGCAGCCGACGAGGACCGTTGGCAATAGCAGGGCGATAGCGGCCAGATTGCGCATCTCAGTCTCCCTTACCTGCATTCACACGCTGAGCGGCACCGCCCACAGGGCGACCGCCCCCAGCCAGTCGACGCTCGATCTCGGCGGCCGGCAGCATGCCGGGGGTGATCGCGCCGTCTTCGAAGATGATCGTCGGTGTTCCGTTGATCCCCAACGCATTGCCCAGACGAATGTTGCGCTCGATCGGGTGATCGCATGAACGACTTTCTGGCAGCGTTCCCCTCTGCATGAATTCATCCCATGCCTTGACGCGATCCTTGGCGCACCAGATGGTTTGGGCTTTTCTACGGGCATCAGGATGCAGGCCATCAAGCGGATACAGCAGGGTGTAGATCGTCACGTTGTCGACTTTGGCCAGTTCGCTTTCCAGACGCTTGCAGTAAGGGCAGTCAGGATCGGAAAACACAAACATCTTTCGCTCTCCCCTGCCCTCTATCTTCTTGATGGCATCCGCTTCGGGAAGCATGGCCATATCCACCTTGTTCAATGCCTCCAGGACACCCGCCGTCATATCTCGCTGTTCTTTCATGTCGTACAAGTGCCCGAAGATCATGTATCGACCGGCTTCATCGGTATAGGCCACATTGCGCCCCATGATGACCTCGTAGATACCTTTGGCCGGGCTTTCGCGAACGGACGTAATTTTCGTCGCGGGGTATTGATCCTTGAGGCGCTGCTCAACCTCCGAGGTATTTGCGAGCACCGGTGTAATGACGGTTGCGGTGAGAATCGACAGAATGAATTTCTTCATGGAATGGTTACTCCGAGGGATCAAGGGGTTTGCGCATGATTTGACGGCCACGCTTCCAGATATCGCTGTAATCGCCTTCATCGACCGCCGGCCCAAGACCAAGGGTGACGCCTTTGGTCAGCACGACATCGACCACCCGGCCGGCATCAACCTCGATAATCGGGAACATCTTTTCTGCAAGGGTGATGTAGTACTGGGATAAGCGATCAAGGGCCTTGCCGACGCCGGCACCTATCCCCGCTTGAAACTGTTTGCCGGAGTCGACCGTCCCAACGGATCCAAGTGCTGTGGTGCTGTAGGTGGTCGCACTCTGCTGGAAGCCCTGACCGATTCCGGCAATGATTCCGGTCATGAGGGCATTGGCGAGAATCTGGCCTTGCTTGCTCACCAGTCGCCCGCGCATTCCAGCTTTACCGTCTTCGCCAACGATGTAGCCCTTGGCCGGCGTATCGACCACTTCGCCGTTGTTCAATACACAGGACAGCGACTCGAGACGCATGTAGGCGCGTTCCGAACTGATGTCCCCATAACCAGATCCCAACATGAAGCACTCCTTCACCTTGGCCCGATAGCGGTTTGGCAGGAAGGCGTTGTCTTGAATACGCATCAGGACCGGCCAGGGATTATTTTGTGCCTGACCACCGGTCGGTGCATCCAGTCCGCCGATGAGTGCAACGCGCATGAAGGAACCGGATGGGATGTAGGTCTTCCCTGTCGGGGCCAGACTTCCCTCCTCCTTGTGCGCTACAACTGCATCGCTGACCGCGAAGGAAGCAATCCCGGGCTCCCGTGGCTGCAGTGGCGGCAGCGGTGGAAGATTGGTATTTGGCCCTGAGCCTGCCGGATCCGGCAAGGAAGGTGGCACTGATAGGACGGGGGGATGCATCGGCGGCAATGGCGGGAGAATGCTGGCCGGCTGCTGCTGGGGAGGTAGCGGTATCGACTGTTTCTGCTCTACCTCCTCAAGCTTTTGCTTCAGACTCTGGATGACGGAATCCATTTCCTTCATCTGCTGAGAGGACTGCGCCATCCAGACATCGCGCGGATCCGCTTGCGCACCAGGGGTTGCAATATTTCTGGACTGGAGAGCTTCCTTGCCATTTTGCGGCGTCAGTACCGGCTGGTTATCCCAGAGCGCAACGCTCCCGAATACGAGCCCGAGAAACACTGTTCCAAGAGACCCCAGCACCAGGTACTGACGAGCCATGGGTGACAGCGTGCTGAGCCGTTCGGCAAGCGAACTTTTTGTCTCAGCACTCATTCTGCCGTCTCCGTAAGCACTAGCACCGCAGTGGTTTCGCCGGGATTGAGCTCGGGACGCTCGACCGAGATGGCGACAACACCGCGCCGATACAGCTCGCGCTCATCAATCACCATGCGCTTTTCCGAGACGTTGGTGAGCTGATATTTCTCACCCTTAAGGGGTCCATCGACCACTTTGACGAGGACGAACAGCGCCTCCTTCCAAAGTGGCACCACCTCATTGACCTTCCGCGCCCCCATGTCGCCTTCCGTCGCGGAATCGAGGGCCAGGACAACGCTTTTGATTGCCTGGTTTCGCGCAAGATCGCAACCAGGCGCGGTTCCGTTGGCGTCCCTCTGGCTCTTGATGACGATCGTGTCAGACGGGCCATCGGCGATGGAGAGCAGTAGCTTCCATGTCCGCCCCGTGTCGTCAGAAACGAAAACGCTGAAGGCCTGCTTCTCGGTGCTTGGCTTGATGTAGGCGGTACCGGCATCCTTGTCAGGCGTGACGAAAAAGTCTCCCTCGGTGCCATGGACGCGGCGGATCCGCGCACCATCGATGCGAATCAAGGTGGGTTCCGCGCGGGAAATGCTTCCCGCGAGCGTATCGTCCGGCTTCCCGTGAAGGATCTGCGCAGCGCTCGCCTCAAGGCTGGCCAGGAGCAGGATCGCCAAATGGGTTCTGGTCAGTGGTTTCCTTGAAATCCGAAACATAAAGTTTTCCGTTCATCAACTTGAAGCCGACCATATAGGTCGCATTACGCTCTCCGGCCTTCTTGTCGGAAGTCCAGGTGAAGAGCGTTCCCGAGAGTGCTACGCGATGGTTCTTTTCGTCCGGCGTGATGTTCCGGACCGAGAACTGGGTTGCCGTGTTGTTCTTTTTGAGGAACTCGGCGCGTGCCCCAATTTCTGCTTGCAGGCGACCGAACTCAGATGGCGCGGCATACTTGAGGAACAGGGAATTCTGGTAGTCCGACGCGATGGGAGTGATGTCGAGTGCAAGCCCTGCGTACCAGTACGCCATCTCTTCCAGGTACTCCTTCGAAACCGCCTTGCCAGAAACCCAGAAGCTGCGATTGATCTCGGGTGGGACAAGGACCGTCTTTTCCATTCCAACCAACCGCGCAGTCATCACGGCCTGCACCAGAACGATGCCCCCCATCCAGAACACCAACCACCGCAGGAATCGAATCTCGCGGTTGCTGTTGTCAGTGTCGGAGAGATACTTTTTGAACAACATGGCTTAGCCCAGAAAGTAGCGTTGATCGGATGGCGGTGTTGCGCGCAACTTCACGAACAAACTGCTTGGTAGCCACCAATAAAGGGCATGGACGGCAAATTTCGGGTGCTTGCCGGCCTTCAAACGGCCGTATTGCCAAGCCGACAACGCCCCAAGTCCCATTCCTGCCAGCATTGATCCGGACACCACGCCCATGCCGAGAAGCATGATCGCGATAATTGCCTGATCCATTTCCCACCACAGGAAGCGTTCCTGTGCATCGAGGGACTTGGGGATGTAACCGGTTTCGTCGCTGCCCATACCAACACCTTCAGATGGTGGCCGTCAGAACGCCGGAGATAATCGTTGGGGTGTATTGCAGGAAAATCGCAAAACCAACGCCAGCAAGGATCGGGATTGGATTGACCCGTGCAATCGATAGGATTGCGCCAATGCCGACAGCGGCAACCGAAACAGCGCGACCAAAGTAACCCGTCACGACACCGTTGATCCAGGTGTAGAGCGTCTGGAATTCGGTGCCCGTTGTGCCGGCGAGTGCAGTTCCCGCGACAAGGCACAAGGCAACAGTGGCCAGTAGTTGGTGGGTATTACGCTTCACGCTTCACTCCTTTGTTGTGGTCGATAACAGATTTGATAAGCCAGCCAATACCAATGCCCAGCGCGATACCGCCGATATGGGCTTCGAACCCTTTATCGAGCAGCGATCCGGGAAGCAGGGATCCCATCGCGATGAAGGCACTGGCGATCAGCGTGTCCCGAACAGCTTCTTTTGTCTTGGGAATCACCTAACGATCTCCTTCTTGGTGGTTGAGGACTTGTTGCCAGCCAGATTGCTCTGGCGTTCACGAAGGACGACTTCGACGCGGCGATTGGCTGCGCGTCCATCTTCCGTATCGTTCGGGGCGAGGTAGCAGCACTTTCCTTTGGCTTCGACTTCCATCGGATTGCGAATACCGTGACGTTTCAGCCACGCGGCCACGAACGCTGCTCTGCGAAGTGCCAGCCGTTCATTGACGCGACTTCCTCCAATGTCGTCGGTATGGCCGGTGATATGGATCACGTGTGATGCGCGGATCTCTTGCTGAATCCTGGTCAGCCGATCGACACCGTCTTGTGTCGGAACCGCCTGTGCGAACTTGAAATGCACCTTGTGCGCAACAGCGAGGGCAGGCCTTGCCGCTTCGATTTTCGGAAACGGTGTTTGCCCTGTTGTCTGCGGCCGCAGCGCCGGCAGAAGGACTGTTTTGGGCGTGGGTTTGGGGCATGTCTCTTCCACGTCGCAGGAACGCCACTCCTGACCACCCCACCCGATGTCGATCGTTTGGGTTTTTTGCGATTGTTCTTTTGGCTCGTCCTTGCCCAACCATGGCCACGAACAACCCGTGAGCAGAGCAGCCGCAACTGCCATCATCATCAAACAGCGACTCACGGCCCACCCTCCCGCCGCAGGACTGCAGCGATCTTTAACGCGTACTGGTTACGCTTGCCTGGGCTGGCTGCGTTGTAAGCGCCGATGGCGTTCCAGCTGTAGCCAAGTTTCGATATGTTTTGTGCGAGGATCCATGCGCCGACATAGGTGTTCGTGCAGGCATCGAACAACTGCTGTTGCGTGATCCCATATCGCTCAAGCACCGGAAGCCAACCGGTATTGATCTGCATATGGCCGATGTCATAGGAGCCATTGCGATTCCTGTTGACGGCGCTCGGTCGTCCGGACGATTCGACTCTCGATATCGCCCTGAGAAGCGACACAGGAAGACTGAATCTGGTCGCCGCCTCATCGAAGCACGCAGCACTCCCCGTGACGGGGAATAGCAAGAATGTCAGCAAGAAAGACCATGAAAATCTCATGGCCAGAATGCTATGAAGTCAGCCTGCCAAAATCCGGGTTAAAAGCATCGTTGTCGAATGCTTTTCAAATATCCACCCCATTGCAGGCTTATAAAGCTGCAAATTTCTTGAGCTGATCGAGTTTGAACCCCGCTGGATCGGCCAGACTTCACACGAAACACCGGTGGGGTTTGCTTCGGGTAATCCAGGAAACATCCTGCCTCACCATGCGGCTCTGGCTTTCTTAATAGCGCATATATGCCCCCATATAAACCATAAGCATCTCCAAAAGATCGTTTTGAAGACAATCCGATTGACTAGCCACCAACAAACCATATAATCGCTCACATATGAACCACTAATCATCCTGTGGGATCCCATGCGCTCCACTAAAGAAGACCTCCTTCCCTTGCCAGTCAGCCGGGCCCTGGAAAAGCTGGGCCGTGACATTTCCTTCGCGCGCCGCCGCCGGCAGATGCCCCAGGCCATGCTGGCGGAACGTATTGGGGTATCCGTCATGACCGTACGGCGCATGGAGGCAGGCAGCCCCACCATCGCCCTGCAAACCCTGGCGCGCGCACTGCATGTCTTCGGCGAACTGGAGCGTCTGAAGCAGCTGCTCGACTCTTCCGAGGACAGCATCGGGCTGGCGTTGATGGATGAAAAGCTGCCCCAGCGCGTACGCCTGCCCAAGGCCCATAAAGATAGCGGAGCCCTTTGATGGCGACCAAGACCACCCTCGATGTATGCATCGGATCGGCTGAGTTCCCTGTGGGGAGCCTCACCTACGTCGCCGACGGCGCCCGGTCGTACGCCAGCTTCGCCTACAAGGACGCGTGGATCAAAAGTCCGCACCGCTTCAACATCTCCCCTGATCTCGAGCTTCTGGCCGGCCAGCATCAGGTGCACAAGGCGCCCACAAAAGACGACTCGACATTCCATTTCGCTTTTGCGGACACGGAACCAGACGCCTGGGGCCGGCGAGTTATCGCGCGCGCCCACGCCAAAGCCCGCCAGCAGGATCCCAAGCTCACTCCGCTGACCGAACTGGACTATCTGTGTGCTGTGGATGACTACAGCCGCATGGGGGCGCTGCGCCTGCGCGACCTCAAGGGCAATTACTTGCGCACGACACCTGCCGGCACACGCACCACACCGCCGCTGATCGAACTCGAACGCATCATGGCGGCCTGTCGAGCGGTAGAGCACAGCAAGGAATCCAGCGAGGATCTCAAGTATTTGCTGGGCAACGGCACTTCTTTGGGCGGGATGCGTCCCAAGAGTACGGTACTCGATGCCGATGGCACGCTGGCGCTGGGTAAATTTCCGAGTGTCGAAGACAGCCGCAGCGTGACGCGCGGTGAGGTGCTGGCCCTCAAGCTGGCCCAGATCGCCAGGATTGACGCCGCCCGATCGCGCATCGAGATGATTGCCGACAAGCCGGTGGCGATCGTCTCGCGCTTTGACCGCACTGCCACGAATGCACGCATTCCGTATCTTTCCGGAGCCTCTATGCTGCAGGCTTCCCGTGGCGATGAGCATGCTTACACCGAGATTGTCGACATCATGAACCGCGTCTGTCTTGATGCCAAAGCGGATGCGCAGCAGTTATGGCGGCGATTGGTGTTCAACCATCTCATCACCAACACCGACGACCACTTGCACAACCTCGGATTCCTGCATGTCGGCAACGACAAGTGGGCGCTTTCGCCCGCCTTCGACCTGAATCCATTCCCGGACAAACTCCGCGAGTCCAAGACCTGGCTGAGCGAGGACACTGGGCCGATCGATTCGATTGGGCAACTGCTTGGCAAGGCGGCTTACTTCTATCTCGATCAGAGCCAGGCCCTCACCATTCTGGCCGAGGTGCATGCCGCAGTTACTGATTGGCGGCAGGTCGCGCTGAGTAAGGAAGTCGGCCTGTCCCATAGAGAATTGGCGGATTTTGCGCCGGCCTTCGAGCATGTGGAGATGGAGGTTGTAGCCGGACTCATTCGATAACAAAGGCCTAACATCGATCTGCAATGCGGGCTATCAGAATCTCTCGCATTGCTGCATCAAGCATTGCTGTCACTGCAGTGTCTCAGTCAAGCTATCTAGATACGGTCACATCGGAACAACGGATGAGCGCTTCAGAGTGGGAAGAGACATTCAGGCTGTGGTCCCCATCCAAATATTATCGACTCCCCTTGCCGAAACATCCCCCTACAAAGTAGTCGCTGGTGAACTTAACCTATCGGCCAGAGGCTGCCCAATCATGATCAGACCATAAGCCAACATTGACTAGTCTCAGAAATAAAACATGGGCATAATCCGAAAGTCGCCAGTTTTGTGTTGCATGATGTTATCGAGATGCAGCGGCGATATTACTTATGACAGAACCGTACCCTAAGTACGATGAATACTAATTTTATTTATAAATGTCCGGGCCCATGGGTCTCTTGAATAACTGTTAGGTTTCGATAGCCATGTCAAAAGGAATCACGAGCACCGAAGGTCTAATTCGCAAAGTCTTCGCGCTTGCACATGGACCTGATGACGTCGTCTTTTATCGTGGTCATTCAAATCGTGATAAATACAAATTGGAGCCGTCGCTGTACCGCCTTGCGCAGCACGTCAACTCCGAGCACTTGCTATTTCGAGAGTTGCTTATCGCAAACCCGGCGGACTTCAGTGATGACACAACTACGTTTGAAAAGCTGGTCCGTATGCAGCACTATTCGATGCCAACACGCCTTTTCGACATCACGTCAAACCCACTCATGGCATTGTATTTCGCGTGCAAGTCGTCGCCTGACAAGACTGGTGAGGTAATCATTCTGAAAATTCAGCGAGACGAGATAAAGTTCTTCGACAGCGACACCGCGAGTTGCATTGCCAACCTCGCCCGTCTTCCGAAGAACGACAAGGACGCCATTGACTTCACGCTTGATCAAATTGCGTTCAATGAATCACTCCCGATCACCCGTCTCTTGCACTTTGTCCGCGAGGAGAAGCCGTACTTCCTTGGAAAGATTTCCCCCCCAGACTTAACTCGCATAGTTTGTGTCAAGGGGAGAATGACCAACAATCGAATCTCTTCGCAATCTGGTGCCTTCTTGCTATTCGGCCTCGATGCAACCTTACCCGAGGCTGGCAATGCGGATATCTCAATTGATCGCATATCGATTAAGGCAAGCGAAAAGGTGAAAATCATTCGTGAACTCGACGGGCTTAATATTAATGAGAGCACTGTCTTTCCGTACATTGAGAACTCCGCGAAATACATTGCGAAGAAGTACGAATCATAACCCTGCGGTCTACTGGACGCTGCGCGATAAATCCGCGCAGCGCCGATGACCTCAACGTTGGGCCAGACCAGTCATGGCGGAATCAATCACCCTTCAAATAGACCCTGAGGCCGAGGTTCGCATTGAGCGAGTCCGAAAGCATTTGCCGAGTGGAAGCGACCTCACTCTAATCGCATTAAAAGGGCACTTGCTTGCTGAGGAGGCGCTAGACGACCTGATTCGCTTTTATTGCAAGAATCCAGAACACCTAGCGGATGTTGAGATTCGTTTTCAGGTTAAAACACGACTCGCGCGAGCTTTGTCAGACCACGTTGTGTGGCCAGGCCTCTGGCCGTTGCTCGACGCACTGAATACAGTACGAAATGATCTGGCACACAATCTTGATAGCCCAAAACTAAAAGATCGTATAAACCGCTTTCTGGTTCTTCGCAAAGAACTTGCACCGTTGCTAAATGACCCGAAAATCGATCCAAGCAACTGGGACGCGATAGCCGAGCGGTTCAGATCAGATATTTCCCTTCTCCTTGGACAGCTCACTGGAGCGGGAATGATGGTTCGCACCCTAGAAAGTCAGGCCCAACCGATCATTCCAACGGATGCCGCGCAATGAAACCGCGCAACGACGGTGAATTCAAACATTCCACATTCAATCGCACGATGAAGGTTCTGCGCTGAGTGGCTGATTCAACCAAGAGAGATCCTACAGGTAGTGAGGGGTCTGCCATATCTAAGTCAGATCCACAAATAACGCGCCAGAATCACTATGTGCCGATTTGGTACCAGAAGGGTTTTATCGTAGCGCCGAGCAAGTCTCTTCAACTATTAGACCTTGATCCACCGCGGATCGATCTTCCAAACGGCCACTCCAAACAACTACAAAATGTTCGCCTCAATCGTGTGCCCGCCAACTGCTTCGTGGCGGAGGACTTGTATACGACAAGATTTGGTAATGTCATTAACGATGAGGTTGAGCGTTATCTATTTGGCACTATAGATAGGCTTGGCGCGATCGCCGTACGCGCGTTCGCAAGTGGTGATATGGCAGGCATCCACGAGTCGTTTCAGCAATTCTTTTCGTACTTGGATGCGCAAAAAGTACGAACGCCAAAGGGACTCGACTGGATCAAGAGCAAGTATCCGCTGTTGACACAACTCGACCTGATGATCGAGATGCAGGCACTTCGCCAGATGCACTGCACGATGTGGGTTGAGAGTGTTCGGGAAATCGTATCTGCGGAAGAGTCAAACATTAAGTTCATAGTTACCGACCATCCGGTAACTATATATAACCCAGCCTATCCACCTGGATCTTCTGAATGCATTTATCCAGAGGACCCATCAACTGAACTTAAGGGCTCGCAAACAGTGTTCCCACTGGATGCGAACCATTGTCTGATCTTGACAAATTTTGAGTATGCAAAGGAACCTGGCAATGTAGATGTGAGGTCACCGCGAACACATGCGCGCTATGGCGGCTACCCGACCCTAACACGCACGGACGCTTTCATCCGAACTCGCAAGCTGACAAACCAAGAGGTTACGGGGATCAATCGCATTCTAAAGGCGAGGGCACGGAAGTACGTTGCCGCTAGTGACAAGGCTTGGCTTGAACCAGACAAGGTGTCGGTAGAACCATGGGAGCACCTTGGAAAGATTCTCTTACCACCATCCAACGAACTTTGGCATTTCGGTGGTGAGATTTACGTTGGGTACAAGGACGGCTCAACGCACTATCAGGATCCGTTCGGACGAACGACTAACTCACACAAGTACTTGTCGAAGAAACGGCGCCCTGGGCCGCCAGATCGAAATGCACCCTGCGGTTGTGGCAGCGGACAAAGGTATCGGACATGCTGCGAGAAGATTCCTCTGGTTGAGCGGCCCTCTTGGGAAGTTTACGGTATTCGCGAAAGAAACCTTATGTTCTGCCGTGCGGTACAAGACATTCTGGGGTTCGATAGTGGCAAGAACTGGGAGGATATTCGCAGAGAGTTGAGTGACGACAAGGTTAAACGTATTCACGAGACATATGAAAGCCTTTGGCCGCGTGATACTGACTTGGTTGCGTTGTTGCCGCGCCCGGCTGCAGGAACATTTAGGGGCCTATATCTTGGGATCGTTGATCCGAGAACAATTAATCTCAACGTTACAGGTTGGTTGAGTTACTTCGACCAAATAGTAATTCCCAATCCATTCATCAACGCTGGCAATGTCAAACCGAACTACAGTCCAACCCACAAGCCCGCCCAGTACAAGAACCAAACAATCAAGAACGTTTACCTGCTGATGATGCTCGAGCCATATATCGATGCTGGGCTGGTTCATCTGCTGCCCGACCCGGCAGACTTTGGGGGACTAATGCACCTCGTGATGGACATGGCGGAGGAACGGGTAGGAAAGGTTGAAATTGACGACAAGGATATGGAGCGATTCCGCTACCTTCAGAAGGACGAACTGAAAAGGGCAACACTAGGCATGCCATCAGATGCGTTGCGCGGGCTTATCCAACGTACCTCGCCCGAAATGAGCACGGAAGAGTTAGAGCAAATAATGTTGTACATGAAGGAGCAGAATAAACTCGACCCACTCGCTCTATTGCAAGAACTGCCGCCGGGAGAAGAAGGCGCGCAATTACAAACAATTAAGGGCTTTAATCTTGAAGTGTCACTGTTCCTCGCCAAGTTGATGGGCGCAACGATCTATACAGACACTCGCGTTCACTGGCAGCATCTTCACGCCCATACAAGTGCCAGGCACGGTACGACACCTCCTGAATGGATTCCGTTAGTTGAAAAAGTAAGGTCGGCGCACTTCATGCTGAGTGGCAATCCGGTTACCGACTTCGAGCACCGGTTGACCGGCCACTTCGGTGGCATGAGGGCTACGTGGCGAAAGATAGCAGCTTCTATCGGCGCGAAAAGTGGCAAGCCGGTTCCCAAGAGAATCATCAAGGAGTTAGTAAAAGAATTCGATACAGCCGAACACCGTATGTGTCGAGAATGGAAAGCTATCGCCTCAACGGATGCTTCGTACCCTCCGGTTCAAGGACGCGTCGAACTGTCGATCCCGGAGCAGGGATTTGAGCGAGCCACTGTACAAAGGCTACTATTGACGTATGGCCGCACGAAGAGAGTGGTGAAGACGTCAATGGCGATGTTTATAGAGTTGGCAGCCGCTGGCCAGTGAGCTTGGCATCCGGCTACACCGAAGCGATAACCCACCCAAGAGCCTAAGGTATCGGGTGAAACAGTGAATGTCTGCTTTATAGGATTGGTAAGTCCGCTACGGGTCGAAGGCACTTTTTCGCAGGTTTAGCAAGTTGGCGCATATGTTGGCGCAATTCATTCATCGATCCGTTTCCCTACCTCCGAACGGGAGATGTTGTCTCGAAATCACAGCAAATACTCAACCTCCGGCAACACCAGCTCCCAGCTCTTGCACCTGAGACTTTCAGCCTCGCCCTCCTTCGCCTTTCTCGCCAGAATCGCCACCACCCGCACTTCAATGATCTTGCCTGACGGAGGTGAAAATTTCTGCGCCATCCGCGTCACCGCGACCCCGTTCGAATCCGCCACTTCCCATCCGGGCTTGCCATCCGATCGCGGACGCAGCACCAGCGGGCTACCGACCTCAAGTGCCGCAATGGCTTTGTGGATCGGCGCTGTCGCAGAAAAGTACCCCGGCCAGGACAAGACGATCTGCTCCGGGTCGGCAATCCAGGTTCGATGCGCAAGTCTGGGATCGACTTCAAAGCCGCTCGGCTGGGAACGCAAAGGCAACTTCCCGAGATCGCGCACGAAGGCATGACGGCCGCCGCTGCTTTCACTGACGGTGAGCGTCTTGCGGGCCCGGGTCATGGCCACGTAGAACAGGCGTCGCTCTTCGTCATTGGCATCAGACCATCCGCCCCCGTCGAGAATCAGCACATGATCGAATTCCAGACCCTTGGCGCGATGCGCCGTCATCAAAACCAGCGGACCATTGGGCCGGTCACCCGAGGCATTCTTACCGCCGGAGCCATATTCGTAGATTGACTCGATCAGGTTCTGGACGACCTGCTCGCTTCCCGGCGCAACCGACTCGCATTCGACGATGAACTGTGCCAATGCTGCCCGTTGGGGGTGTTCGATCAGGCTATCGACCGTAACTCCGTAGCGGCGCCTGAACCATCGCGACAATGTGCCACTACGTAGCAATACCCGTGACCGTCGTGCCTGCCGAAACTCTTCACGTAGCAAGGACAACAACTGATCCCCCTCACGCGTGGCATGCAAGTCTGGGGTATGGTTGTCCCGCATAAGCCGGACAGGAATCCCCCGCAATCGACACAAGGCCGCCAGGGGTTCCAGGTCGTCCCAGCGACGGGCGATGACGGCGAAACGTCCCCATTGGGCTGCAGAACCAGTCAATCCATTGAGGCGTTCCAGCTCTGCCAGCGCCATTTGAATGCCCATGTTGGAATTCTCTGACACTTCGAGAATATGCACGCGCCCGGTGGCCACCGGGTCGATGCTGGCATATTCGCCACCTGCGGGCTGATCGCGCCGCGCGTGGTTGATGCGGATTGCCTGATCTGCCTTCATGCGCTCGCGAGCACGCGCAATCAACTGGTTGGCACAGTCTATGATCTGGGTCGTCGAACGGTAGTTTTCGATGAGATGATAACGACGTGCCTTGTAGTCAGTCTCGAACTGCCGGATATAGCGCACACTAGCGCCATCGAAGGCATAGATGTTCTGGTCGTCGTCGCCGACCACCATCAGGGAAAGCTTGTCTTCCTCGCTGTTGAGCGTCCGTCCCGCCAGGGCGCTAATCAGTTCGTAGTGATCGCCGTTGATGTCCTGATACTCATCGACCAGCAGGAAACGCAGACCTGACAGTACCCGGTCGCGTTGTACCGATGGCCCAATCTCGTCTCCTTGTTCGGCTTTTCGCAATCGTTCCGTCGCCGCTTTGATAACCGTATCGAATTTAGGCGTTTCTCCACGCTCGGCTGCCACAGCAAAACTGGTTCCGGTAAGCCGCATCGCCAGCCCATGAATAGTCTGGACGACCACGCCCCCAGCATCCGGCCCAACGAGTGACCAAAGACGGCGCCGGATTTCGACCGCCGCTGAACGGTTGTAGGCTAGGACCATGATCTCGTCCGGCAGAACCATGCATTCGCGCAACAACCAGGCAATACGATGAACAATGACGCGGGTCTTGCCAGACCCCGGCCCAGCCAGCACCAGATGGTTGCCTTCGATGGACGTCGCAACAATGGCTTGTTGCTCAGGGTTTTGCAGATCGGTCAGGATGCGGCGGTGCGACGCCTCCGTGGTCGCCATCTCCAGCACATCCTTTCGACCGGCAAAGTAGCGTTTCACGAAGTCATTCCGATCCATACTGAAGTAGTCTTCGATGAACGCCATCGCTGCCTTGACCTTGCCCAAGGCCAGCCGGGCATACTCTGCCATCACATGCACCTGGACGATCTTGTCCTTGTAATGCAAGTCCAGTTCGGCGTAGTCGGACTTCTTGAACTGGCGTCGCCTGGCTTCGGCGTTCAGGGCGATGCTCATCGCCGAACGGAACACCGCCTTGCCGCGTGACAGATGCAGCACCTCGTTGGTATCGAGATAGATCAGGCTGGCCGCCAGGGCAATGTTCCAGTCGCGAATTTCCAGATCCTGCAGGGTAATGTCGGTCTGCAGGCTGGCCTCAAGGTCTCCTTGCCTACAGGTAACGAGAAGATTGTTGCCATGGCGCCTCGTCAGAAATTGAGTAACGAGCGCCTTGGCCAGTTTCATGCGCCGTTGGCGGATCGTCTCGATGTCCTGCCAACTGCGCAGCAGCTTGATAAATCGGTTGTCCATGCCGGCCGGTCGCAGGGCAAAGAAACCGCGCTGCCCAGGACCTCCGCCGAAGGCCTCGGCAAACGACTTGAGAAGCCGAGAAAGCTTCTCCGGGTCGAAATCAACCTGGGTATCGCGCCGCAAGGTGTCACACAGGCGGCGGACATCCAGGATCTGCCAGTTTTCCTGATCGGCATCAGGAGCCGCTTCGCGCAAGTTGGCCAACAGTGCATCTTCAAGTTTGCACAGCGACTCCAGCCGTTCGACGGTATCAGGGTCTTTATAAAGCGTCACCCCGATCTCGGTATCGTTGGAGAGCAGTTTCAGTCGATCCAGATCGCGCAGCATCGATTGCAGCTTGTGCGAATCCAGCCCGGTGGCCAGCATCAGTTCGTCAGTCGACAGCCCTTCGTCATCTTCAGCCCGGATCAGCGCTGACAGGATCGCCAGATATGGCGCAATATCGGTGCTGCCGCCGAGCTTCTTGCGCAGAATCGCTTCCGCCTCTTCTAGGCTGCCCACCTGCAGGCTGCCGGGGAAGACACGGGTGTGGTTCTCATGGCGCTCAAGCAGCCTTGCTTCTTCGAGCCATGCCACGGCGATCCTGACCTTGGTATCGGCATCTGAGGCATCGGGATCGATGCGCAGTTTCTCCGGGATTTCGAGCAGGATCTCACCGCTGGTCACCACGACGGAGCCTTCGCTGCGATCCTTGCGCTCGATCTGGCGCAGGGCCTTCAGGATGGCATGAATGTCATGCTGCGTCAGGCGCGCATTTTTCAACAGGCGGAACTGGACATCGAGGTCGGCGTCGTCATAGAGCAGCAAACAGCGGGCTGGGTCCTGATCCCGCCCTGCCCGCCCCGCCTCCTGCAGATAGTTCTCCAGCGAACCGGGAGTATCGAGGTGGATCACCAGACGAACGTCGGCCTTGTCCACACCCATACCGAAGGCGTTCGTTGCCGCAATAACTCGCCGCTCGCCCGATAGGAAAGCCTCCTGAACGCTGCGTTTCTCAGTCGGCAGCATTCCGCCATGGAAGTAGCCACAATCTAGGCCGGCATCCTTCAGGAAAGCCGCCAGTTCTTCGACCGTCTTCTGGCGGGCACAGAAGACAATGGCACCGCCTTCCTCGCGCAGGGCTTCCTGCAACAGCCGGAGGACTTCGGGATACTTGGCCTGCGGGGTAACCGCCCGAACCTCATAGGCCAGGTTGTCGCGGCGAACTCCGCCAGCAAGCAAGTCAAGGCTGACCCCGAGGCGCTTGGTGAAGTGGTTGCGAATATCCTCGACCACATCGGGTTTGGCCGTTGCCGTGAAGCAGAAGATCGGCGAAGGTGCATCTTTCTGGCGTGCCTTGATGAAGCGCGACACATACAGGTAGTCAGGCCGGAAGTCGTGTCCCCACTTGGACAGGCAGTGCGCCTCATCGAACACCCAGGCACCGATCTCCCGATGCATCAGGGCATTCGCGAAGGCCGTACTGCGAAACTGTTCAGGTGCCACAAAGATCAAACCAAGGTCGCCCAATCGCAGCTTGTCGAGCATGACCCGCCGTTCCATCGGGTTCAACAAGCTGTTCAGATAACCGGCGCAGGTGATGCCGCGCTTCTCCAGGTTATCGACCTGATCCTTCATCAGCGACTGCAGCGGCGAGACGATGACGGTCAGGCTGCCGTTGCGGTAATACCTAGCCAAAGCCGGCAACTGAAAGCACAGCGACTTGCCACCGCCGGTGGGCAGAATAGCCAGTGTCGGCTTGCCGGCAAAGCCGTTCTCGACGATGGTCTGCTGCAGCGAACGGCCATCGGCTGTCGTCGGCGTCGAACGAAACTGGGTAATGCCGGGAAAGTATCTCGGCAAAACCGTCAGCAGATCGTGTTGCTCCTTGCACCAGGCACATTGCGGGTCGGAACATGGCACATCCCGCAGGGCGGTGATGACATCACGTGTCTTTGGGTAGCTAAAACTCACCCAGGGCGGCAAAACCGAATTACCCCCGGCGACCCGCAGCCAGGCGAGTGCATAGGCAATCGGCTTATGCCAATCCGGGTTGGGGAGATATGTATCCCTCACGCTCTGTTGGGCGGTCACGCACACTTTGCCATGGGTCGTTCGCATCCAGGCTGCTTGAGCCTCTGGCAAGCTGGGGCGCAATGCTCGGCGCAGGGTCGCGAAGAAGTTCGCCACCCCCTTGCCGTTTTCCGGGGCGAGCAGGTAATGCAGGCATAGCGCCTCGTCGGGATGTTCCTCGACACGCTGCTGCAATGCTTCGCCCTGATCGAGGAACAACTCATAGGCCAGTTCGGCGTCGCGAACGGGGTCATTGCGCGTGGTCGTGCAGAGCTTGTAGTCCTTGACCAGCCGGTGATAGGGGTTCTGCGGGAATGCGACCGGCGAGAGTTCCAAGGTATCGACCAGCGGCAGTTGATGCAGGGCCAGATCGGGGTGCAACACGGCCAGCGCGGGCTGGTCGAACGCAATGACGTTGTGACCGAGGACGAAGGCCGCACCCTGTGTCAGTTCATTGAGCTGGGAGACGAGATTCCTCGCCTTGCCCGGGATACGGGCACGGACATCGGTATCGGGCCGGAAAGCACCGACCTCCCGCAGGATCGTTCGATCCTGTCGGGCAGTTTCAATATCAAGGCAGAGACATTTTGCCCGGGCTTTTGCCTGTGTTTCCGTCATAACCCGGCAAGGTTACCGGAGGTCCTGTTAAACAGGAACACCTGTAGTGCTAATACGTGCGTCTTTTACCCGGTAACTGCTGGCATGCTGGGATATGCCTCGGATCGATCCTTTATTCGTCCCAGCCGAACAAGTCTGGCCGCGATGGCTCCCTCCGTCCTGGCATGCTTTCCAGCAATCTCCTTGATGGAAGTACCCGCATCAAAATGCTCCAAGAGTGCTTTGTCTTCTCTCTCGTTCCAAGAACGCCCCGCATTTCCTGGTAATGACGCGTCTCGCTCCACGCGCTTAGCCGCACTCTCAAGCGCCTTCACCGCCACAAATAGCGCACGTATCACTGAAGGATTATTGAAGGGAGTTTGCGAAGGAAGCATCTCACCCGTTTCTGGATCAATCCCATTCGCTAATGCGTCTATGACCTTCTTGGCTTCCAGTGGTGTCATAAAAGGTTACTTTGAAAAAAGTGCGAGGAGTGTTCGGTTGTTTTATCTGATCCGACACCTTGATAGTGGAGCAACAACACGTAGATTTTGCAGCAAGTACAGTAAAACAATCAACCTGTCAGGAACTGGCAGGTTTGCCCCCACCCTCCCCTACAGCCGCTTCTGTAGATGCCCCACCCATAGCCAAAGCGAGAGCGCCAGGAAGAAAATTACCGTGGGGGCGACGATGAAGGGCATGGGTACGGGAATGCATAGCCACACCAGCACGGCAACGCTGACAAGCTTGAAGAAGTGGATTCCGATCTTGTGGCGTATCGGGCTTTGAGACACGAATGAGGTTTTACGGATCTCGCGCAGGTAGAAGCCATCAACGGAGGCTGCCAGCACAAACGGAATCCCCAGCAGACCCCACATGAGGAGCGTGAAGCTGCGATAGGTGATCAGATTGAGCCAGATCAGGCTCGTGTAAATACGATCCGTGGCCCAGTGGTCATTCTCGCGCCGGCTCAGTTCTGCTGCCACCTTACCAGCATCTTGGGCGATCACGTTCAACGCGGAAGCTGTTTGCAAGATCACCCACTGATTGGCCCCCTCCCCTGCCCACCGCGTCATCTGCTGTTGCTCGGCGAGCCATGTCGCATCGATGACGCGCACGGGGATCAGCGCCCATGTAGCCAAAACCCCGATCAGCAACAGAACCGCAATAAACGATCCCCATTCACCGCGCTTTTGCTCTTGACGCGCCATTTCACCATTTCAAGATCGGCAGGCGACCTTTGATGGTTTTGCCGCCAGACAAGCGCGCGAAAAAATGCAGTGGTGGCAACTCGCTCAAAATCGCCGGAGGAATCAGGTCTGCCTCTTCTTCAGCCGCCTGCTCCTGGTAGGACGCACTATAGGCATCATGAATGTTCGAATCGACGTTGTGGCCGTAGCGGATCATCAACGTTCGTGCCTTGATCTTCGGGATGCCATCGGCGATGTACTGTTGGGTTTCGGCATCCAGGATACGCAAGGCGATCTTGTTGTTGGTGTTGGCCAGAACCTGACGAGCCTTGTTCTCATCACCCAGGCGTGAAGCGAAGTCGGCGAAGGTCTGGGTCGCAATGGTGACGCGGAACAGCGCCCCGCCCCCTTTGTTCATCAACTGAATGGTCGGCTGGTTGATCACCTCCGCCGCCTCGTCAATGAACAGGTTCACCGGTTTGATGGTGTCGATCCCGTAGTTGTAGCGGTCTCCTGCGACGGCCGCGAGATCTGCGAGCAGCACGGAGCCAATCGCACTGCCCACCGTAGCATCCGCCAGGGAGTCCAGCCCGACATAGAGCACCTTGTCTGCCCGAATCGCACGCGCCATATCCGTCACCACGCGTTCATGGCCAGCCCCGAAGTCCGGAGACAAAAGATCCGTGAGCGGATCGCTGGTCAGCATCGAGAGAATCGGGATCAGCGAAGCCACCATTTTCTGGAAGTGATCCCGATTGTGTTCGTAGGTTGAAATCAATCCATCCAGATCGACGTTCTGCGCATCATGGATGACGATCTCTTTGTAGAAGGTGATGTAAGCGAGCAGCTGATTGCCTTTGTATTGCTTGACGAAGCTGCTGACCCGCGACTCCCAGTCCTGCACCTTGTGCTTGAAATGCAGTCGGAGGGCTTTCAGAAGCAGGTCTTCCGGTCCGCCTTCGATATACCGCCGCAACTGAACCATGTTGGGGCGAACGCCCGTGGCGATCAGTCCGTTTACGATGTCATTGAGTACCTTCCAGCCGAAGGCCGTGAACGGATCGGCACCAGTTTCCGAGGGGATCAGCGCGGCGATGCGGCTGGCCAGCTCGGTTTTTCGGTTCCAGTTGCGCAGGGGATCGATGCAGGCGGATTTTTCTGGATGTGCCGGATGAAAGTAGATGAAGCGATCAGACTGCCCCAGTGCCTCGCAAACTTTTCGGGCATTGTGGGCAAGCCCGTGATCGCCTTTCGGGTCGATGATGATGACTGGCTCACCGCGACAGATGGCCTGCGCTATCAGAAGGTCGAACAATCTCGTCTTTCCGACCCTTGTTGTCCCGACAATCAGGGTATGGCCAACCAGATTAGAGAGATCGGCGTAAGCGTCTTCTTCTTTTGCCAATCCATGCAACCAGTACGCTCCATCCTTGTGCAGGATTTCCTTTCCCATTTGAGCAGCAACACCCCGCCCGATCAGGGCGTGCATGCGGCCCGCCTCGATGTCAGTCCAATGAAACCCGGAGCCCAGCCAGACCGCATCTTGCAAGGACGCCCTTCTTGCAATCTTCAAGAGCTCGGGGACTTCGATGAACTGTTTCTCGGTGAGCCGGATCCGCGTCTTGTCCTGACTACGTCTCCATGCCTGGATACTCCTGTATGCGGCAAAACCGGTACAAAGGAGTGAAGTCAGGACACCGAACCTGGTCGGGACGGGCAGTGTCTTGGTGACCGCCAAGGTGAGCGCAGATGCTCCCATCCATGTTGCCGCCATTGGCCATTCGTAGACCCTGCGCCATGGATTGTCGAAGTCGTGTGAATCAAGCACTGGCTACCCATTTCCCATCGGAGTCAGCCTAGATTCCGGCATCGGTCAGCATTGTTCGCGCTTTTTCTGTCAGCGTATCGACGGCAAGACGATAACCATCCGATTCATCGTCGCGATGCTCGAAGAGCAGCTTTGCCAGACCACGCTTGACCGCCTCGTAACGGATGTAGGGCCTTGAGACCAATACCCTCAGCACATCCGGCAATCCATACCGCTTGACGTTGTGACGCCACGCAGTGACGTACTTTGCCGGATATCGTGTTGCCGCAAGTCGGATTGCCCCGTCAGCAAGCTCGAGAGCAATGATGTAGCCCCCTTCGGTGGAGAAGGCAGATGCCACTTTGACGTCGACGTACTCGGGTTTTCCGTCGAAAAGCCAGACTTGCGCCTGGTCGGTTGTCTTGTTCGGATTCATGCGGTGAAAAATAACACCGCGACTTTCCTGAACGAGACCGAAAAGCATCTCAAATTAATCTGTTTAGGTCGAGCGGCCTCTCAAGCTTTCATCGGGAGGTATCTGATGCTTGAGATTGTTGGCGACCCTCGTTGTTTTATTAAAGAAAAGATTAAAAGAAGATTATGCAGTTTCCCGTGAATTGCGGATTCCATTGCCAGGACTGCGATTGAGTCAGTTTCGCTGACGATTTTTGGCACCCACTATCCCGACATTTCCGTACCCGCTATCCCGTCATTTTGGAACCCACTATCCCGATACCCGGAACCCACTATCCCGCTCAATCTTGGCTATGAAGCACCCGCTATCCCGCGACTTCGGTCACAGTGGTACCCGCTATCCCGTGGGCCTAGACCCTTCTGTGGATAAAACACGCTCAGACACCGTACCCACTATCCCGCGTTCGCCATTGCTTGGCGGCTGCTTTTGCAGAACAACACAGTCACTTTCATCGATACGCCAGTTCCAACCTGTCGCCACATCGAGGCGTTCAAGTGCGCGTCGCAGAACCTGACGAAACTTCTTCAGCTCCCCCTCGACATCGGCGCCGCAAAGGCGTCTGATCGTTTCAACACGGTACCGGTAGGGGGATGCGTGAGTGGAGTAAAAGGCATGCAGCCACTGAGCCAGGGGATGACGCCGAAGCTGCTCGCGCTGGACGTAGTCAAGTTGCGTCCATTGGCCAGATCCATAAAGCAACGCGATCTTGGGGTTGATCTCGATGACGTAGCGACCAGTCAGTTCATCCCGCGTACCGCCATGGATCAATGGGCCGAAATATGTCTTGGAGCCATCAGAGATGCGGACCACGCACGCTGCCAGGTCGTAGAGAGCGTTTTTCAGCCATTCGTTGTCGCTTTTTCCGGTGTTGCGACCAATGGATTTCAGGAATGCGTAGGCCGTGAATTCAATCCGCCGACCGGTACCTTGATCCTTGCCCAGTTTCAGACATTGCTCCCACACATCCAGATGATGCTGCATGAGATTCGGGCCGCGAGTGATAAACACTTCGACGCCATCGATGGATGCAACGTGCCGCTCGAATGCATAGGATCGCCGCTCTTTGGGGGATATTCCAAAAAGCGCCGACCTTAGCGCGCCGTTGGGAAGGCCTCGCTTGTTCTCGGGCCAATCAGGCAGGCCAGCGGCAATCGCACTCTGTTCTCGGCGTTGCCGCATTCGATCCAGCGTTTGCGTTACCCCGATGCTCGTGCTTGGCTCAGTTTGCTCGAAAGGGATATCGAGTTGAGGGGAGGATTCTCTCATCCGTACCTTATAGCGGACGGACCTTCAAAATCTGACTCGAAAAGCATTCTTGGCGAATGCTTTTCGAAATGAACCAGACTGATCTCTGATTGAACGATCTCCCCTCCGAACCTGGCGTTATGTGGGGGTTTAATTTCTCCTGACTACGAGGTTTTGGCTCAGACTTTGAATCTCCCCGCTGATGTGAGTTTCCGTGTGAGTGAGTTTGAGATAGTAGGGCCATCCCTTTTGGGGCGGGAGGGAATTCGTAACGAGATCGCATTTTGCGAACATCGGTACCATCTCCAAGCGCGCAATCGAACTCTCGCCCTCGATGGATATCCTGGTCAGTGGCAAACACTTGGCGAGCTTCATTTTGAATCGCATAATATAATCATTTTGGTGATACAATATACTTAATAATGAGCAGACATAAGACCATTTCTAGTCTTTCGATCGCCTCTCGTGAATGAGGAGAATCTGTCTATGAGCCGCCAGCGCATTGAGGCAATGAGTCAGATTCAGCGAGAGAGGCTGGCCTATATCGATTTCCGACTCTATTTCTTCGGCGAAATCGGGCGTCCAGATTTAACCAGCCGCTTCGGTGTGGCACCAGCCGGTGCAACGCGCGATCTGGCGCTGTACCGGGAAATCGCGCCGCAGAACATAGAGTTCGACAGCAGTAACAAGATTTATCGCATCGGCAAGGTCTTCGTGCCGTTGTTTGAGCACACATCTAAGCGCGTACTGTCTGCGCTTGCCTTTGGGTTTGGTGACGGCATAAAAGTTGGCACTCAGCCCCTATTGCCATGCGAATCGCCCGCCGCCTTGAGTAGTCCCAAGATGGAGGTGTTAGCACTGATCTGCCGGGCCATCCACGCAAAGCGACCGGTGGCCATCCGTTACCACTCGATGAGCAGCGGTGAGTCCGAGCGGGTCATCGTCCCGTTCGCCCTTGTCGACACCGGCCTGCGCTGGCACGTCCGGGCCTTCGACCGCAAGAGCAGCGAGTTCCGCGACTTCGTCATCACCCGCATTGAAGCGCCGACCTTGGTCGATGAAGCCCCCAAGGCCAACGAGGGCCCAGACAACGACATTCAGTGGACAAGGATTGTGGAGTTGGACCTGGTTCCGCACCCACGCCTTGCCCGCCCCGAGATCATCAAGATGGACTACGGGATGGCCGACGGATCGATACGCATGCGTGTTCGGGCAGCGGTCGCGGGCTACATGCTGCTGCGATGGAGCGTTGATGCGTCGCCCGACCACAGTCTTAAAGAAGAACAGTACCGCCTGTGGCTCAGCGATCCGCTGGCGTTGTACGGCGTTGAGAACGCAAAGCTGGCGCCTGGATACCTCCCCCCGGTCAGCCCTGTGAAAAAATAACAGACAACGAACACAACAGTATTCAGGAATCGCCAATGCAAAACGCACAACACCAAAACCTAGTCGGCTTCATCTGGAATATCGCCAATAAGCTGCGTGGCCCCTACCGTCCGCCTCAGTACCGCCGCGTGATGTTGCCGCTCATTGTTCTGCGTCGCTTCGATCTGGTACTAGCCGAAAACAAACAGAAGGTGCTGGACGAAAAGATGCGCCTGGAAGACAAAGGCATCACCGGACCTGCTTTAGAAAAGGCGCTCTCGCGCATCGCTGCCAACGACCGTAAGCAGGAGTTGTTCAACACCAGCGGTTTCACGTTTGAGAAGCTGCTTGGCGATGCACCGAATATCGCCGGCAACCTAATTGCCTATATCCAGGGCTTCTCGCCGCGCGCCCGTGACATCTTCGACAAGTTCGAATTTGAAGCCGAAATCGCCAAGCTCGACGAAGCCAACCGGCTGTTCCTGATCGTCAAGGAATTCTGTTCGCCGGATATTGATCTGTCCCCCATGCGTCTGACCAATTTGCAGATGGGCTACCTATTCGAAGAGCTGGTGCGCAAGTTCAACGAACAGGCCAATGAAGAGGCTGGGGACCACTTCACCCCGCGCGAAGTTATTCGCCTGATGGTCCAACTACTCTTTACCGGTGAGGACGGCATCTACGAGAAGGGCATCTATCGTAGCGTCTATGACCCGACGGCAGGCACCGGCGGCATGCTCTCCGAATCCGAGAAATTTATCTGCGGCGATGGCGTCGTCACCGGTCTCAATCCGGACGCCCACATCGAGCTGTTCGGCCAGGAATACAACCCCGAGTCCTACGCCATCTGCTGTTCCGATCTGTTGATCAAGGACGAGCCGATCAACAACCTGATCTACGGCGACACGCTGGGCATCAAGGACGCTAAGAACAAGACCAATGGCTTCGTCCCCAATGATGGCCACCCAGAGAAGAAATTCCACTACATGCTGGCCAACCCACCATTTGGCGTCGAGTGGAAGCCGGAAGAGGATTTCGTCCGTGAGGAATACGAAAGCCAAGGCTTCAACGGTCGGTTTGGCGCCGGGCTACCGCGTATCAACGACGGCTCGTTGCTTTTCCTGCAGCACATGATTTCCAAGATGCACAAACCGCCCAAGATGAAAGGCGACGGCTCCAAGATCGCTATCGTCTTCAACGGCTCGCCCTTGTTCACAGGCGATGCGGGTAGCGGCGAATCGAACATCCGCCGGTGGATCATCGAGCGCGACATGCTTGATGCCGTGGTCGCCCTGCCGGATCAGATGTTCTACAACACCGGCATCTATACCTATGTCTGGATCGTCACCAACAAGAAGCCTGAACACCGCCATGGCAAGGTGCAACTGATCGACGGCACCCGTCACTTCAAGAAAATGGACAAGAGCTTAGGCAACAAGCGCAACGAATTATCCGACGATCACATCAAGGAGTTGGTCCGCCTTTATGCTGGGCACGACCACGATGCGGAAAGCGAAGTGCTAGTCGATGGCAAGCCCGAGCAGCGCATATGCAGCAAGGTCTTCGACAACCGCGAATTTGGTTACCTGAAGATCACCGTAGAGCGCCCGCTACGGCTGAACTTTCAAGCCAGCGCCGAGCGTATCGCCCGTCTGGACGAGCAAAGCGCCTTCGCCAATCTCGCCAGCAGCAAAAAGCGCAAGGACGACGCGGCATACCGCGCGGAGATCGCCGAAGGGGAGAAGATGCAGACAGTCATCAAGGCCGTCTTGCAGAAGCCCGGCGGCGAAACGCTCTATCGCAATCGGCCGGACTTTGAAGCCGTGCTCGATACAGCCATGAAGAAGGCCAGCCTCAAGCTCCCCGCGCCGGTCAGAAAAGCCATTCTGGCGGCCCTGTCGGAGCGCGACCCCAAGGCCGAAATCTGCCGCGATGCCAAAGGCAACCCTGAGCCGGATGCCGACCTACGCGATACCGAAATCGTCGCACTCCCCAAGAACATCGCCTTGCCCCTGCCGCTGGGTTACGACAACGAGACTGACCACGACAAACTGCTGGCGCTGGTCAAGGAGCACTGCGAGGAATACTTGAAGGTCGAGGTACTGCCGCACGTCAAGGATGCCTGGATTGACCACAGCAAGACCAAGGTGGGCTATGAAATTCCGCTGACGCGGCATTTCTACGTGTATCAACCGCCGCGTCCGCTGGACGTGATTGCCAAGGAAATCGGCCAGCTTGAGAAGGACATCGCAGCGATGCTGAGCGAGGTGGTTTGATGAAGCCTACCGCCTATGGGGCTTACAAAAACTCAGGCTCACCTTGGCTCGGTGAGATTCCAAGTCACTGGAGCGTCAAGCGGCTCAAGTTCACTTCTGACTTGATTAACAGCAAGGTCAGCGTCGAGGAATCATCGCTCCCTTACCTCGGGCTTGAGCATATCGAATCATGGACAGGGAGAAGAAATGACGGTGAGATAGTAAACAGCGAAGGGCTGGCATCATCGTTTCTGGCAGGTGACGTTCTGTTCGGAAAGTTACGGCCATATTTGGCGAAGGTTCATCTAGCCCAGCAAGATGGACTGATTTCGAGTGAAGCTCTGGTTGTACGAGGCAGCGAGAAGCTACACGCCGAGTTTCTGAAGTACTACATGCTTTCCCGTGATTTCATCAATATCGTTGACTCTTCGACATACGGAAGCAAAATGCCGCGGGCCAGTTGGGATTTCATTGGAAATCTCCCGGTTCTGTTGCCCGATGTGACGGAACAGCAAGCCATCGCCCGTTTCCTCGACTTCAAAACCGAGCAAATCGATGCCCTGATCGCCAAGAATAAAATCTTGCTGGAAAAGCTGGCCGAGAATCGCACCGCCCTCATCAGCCACGCCGTAACCAAGGGGCTTGATCCATCGGTGCCAATGAAGGAGTCAGGGGTGGAGTGGTTGGGGGAGATTCCTGAATCATGGAAGACAACCCGAATCAAATTCCTGGGCAGTCTGCATCTCGGTCTGACTTACTCGCCGGATGACGTTGTTAGCGATGGAGGAACGCTTGTTCTTCGATCCTCAAATGTGCAGAACGGCGGGCTTGATCTAACTGACTGCGTCTACGTCAGTTGTGACATTCCTCAAAAAATACTGACGAAACCCGACGACATTCTTATTTGCTCGCGAAATGGGAGTCGCGCATTGATCGGCAAATGTGCGCTACTGACAGAGGAAGTGGCCGGACAAACATTTGGCGCATTTATGACTGTCTTACGGTCTCGACATGCTCGCTTTCTCTATTACGTGCTCAACTCCACATTGTTCAAGTTCCAGTCAGGTCGATTCCTGACATCGACCATCAATCAACTTACCACCCAGACCTTGGGCGACTTTGAAATCGCACTTCCGCCTGAAGATGAGCAGGAGGTAATTGTCTCGCATCTTGATAATGTCACACATGCGATAGACCAGCAGGCAAGCAAGGTGCAACAGGTGCTTGACCGTTTGACCGAATACAGGTCGGCACTCATCACAAATACAGTTACCGGCAAGATCGACGTGCGCGGTTTTTGTCACCCCTTAAGCGCGGCTACTTGAACGGGGAACCAAGACAAGTGGCCCTCAACGCTCAGGGATACTTCAACTGCCTGAAGTCCTACTTGAATACCAACCATTATGGCGAACCGCAGGCCAATGCGGGCGAAGTTCTGCTGAAGGAAAAGGTGTTCGGTCAGAGTGGCAACAAGCCCATTGAATACAAGGTCAGTCTGCAAACGACCGGAGAAGTCTTGGTCATCAAGCTGGACACCAAGAAGAATGGTTCAACAGTGCCCTTGTTTCACTTCCTCGATGACAACGCCAAGCCCTGGTCGAAGCGCTGCGATTTCATCGTGTTCAATCTGCGCAAGACCAAGCTGCATGTGTATTGCCTGGAGTTCAAATCCGAAAGCATTCCGCACGACGTGCCGGATCAATTAAAGGCCAGCGTCGATTGGGTCAGGGCGCTGCACGCGACCCTGGATGCCTACACCGCCAAGCACAGCAAAATGGATATTACGAAATATGTGCTGAGCAATCATCCAGACCCGAGCCCGTATTTGGATGCCGAAGGTAAATATCTACAACGCGACCATACGATCCGCCATTACCGCTATGCCGACGTGAATGGCATGGCACTGGCGGAACTGGAAAACACGAATATTGAGACGATTCGCTAAGGTCTGGCCGGACAGTGAGGGAGATGGAGAAATGCACAAAGAAATTGATTTTGAAAACGACATCGAGCAGGCGCTGATTGGCTTTGGTGGATACGAAAGGGGTAATTCGGACGCCTACGATCCCGAGGCTGCACTGTTCCCGGCAGATGTTGTGGCCTTTGTGCAGAAGACTCAACCGAAAATCTGGGCACGTCTAACGCAACTCGATGCAGGCAAGGCCGCCGGCATGCTGCTCGATAGTCTGGTCAAGGAACTAGCGGCCAAAGGTTCGCTGGCGGTGATTCGCGAGGGCTTCAAATGTGTCGGCAAGACGGTGCGGCTGGCCTACTTCGCGCCAAACACGGGTCTTGACCCTTCGGCGACCGAGCGCTACGCGGACAACCGCCTGACCGTGGTGCGGCAGGTGAAGACCAGAACCGGCACCATCCCCGATGTAGTGCTGGCAGTAAATGGCCTGCCGGTGGCCACGCTGGAACTGAAAAACCCGATGTCGGCGACGCGCTGGAACGTGGAGAACGCCAAATACCAGTATCGCTTCGAGCGCGACCCCAAGGAGCTGCTATTTTCCTTCAAACAACGCTGCCTGGTGCATTTTGCGGTGGATACCGAGCTGGTGTTCATGACGACCAAGCTAGAGGGCAAGGACACGTTTTTCCTGCCATTCAATCTCGGCCAGAACCACGGCGCAGGCAACCCTCCAGGCAATGGTGATGTGCGCACGGCTTACCTGTGGCGACAGGTGCTGACGCGGGATAGCTTGATGGACATCCTGGCGCGTTTCATCCATCTCGATGTAGAAGAAAACACCGTCGTTACCGAAAAGGGGATCAAGCGGCACCGCAAGGAATCGATGATCTTCCCGCGTTATCACCAGTTGGACTCGGTGCGCGCGCTGACCGATCATGCTCAGGCCCATGGCTCCGGACACAACTATCTAATTCAGCATTCGGCCGGCTCCGGCAAGTCGAATTCCATTGCCTGGCTGGCGCATCGCTTGTCCAGCCTGCACGATGCTAACAACGAGAAGATTTTTCATTCGGTCGTGGTGATCACCGACCGGCGCGTGCTCGACCAGCAGTTGCAGGACACCATTTTCCAATTCGAACACAAGCTCGGCGTGGTGCAGAAGATCGACGAGAACACGCAGCAACTCGCGAAGGCGCTGTCGGACGGCGTACCGATCATCATTTCGACCATCCAGAAATTCCCCTTCATCACTCAGGCCATCCGCACGATGGAGGCTAACGGCAAGGCGGTAGCGATTTCCACTGCCGGTAAACGCTTCGCCGTGATCGTCGATGAGGCACACAGCTCGCAAAGCGGTGAAACGGCGATGGAGCTGCGCAAGATTCTGAATAAGGACGGCATCGAATCGGCCATCGCCGAGCAGTTGCTCGACATGGACGACGATACGCTCAGCGAAGAAGCCAAGAAGGCGCTGCTACGCGAGCAGCTCAAGCGGGCCAAGCAACCCAACTTGAGTTTCTTTGCTTTTACGGCAACGCCGAAATTCAAGACGCTCTGTGTATTCAATGAACCGGGGCCAGATGGCAAGGCACCGTTCCACCACTACAGCATGCGCCAGGCCATCGAAGAGGGTTTCATCCACGATGTGCTGGCGCACTACACCTGCTACAAGCGGTATTACAAGCTGATCCAGAAAATCGAAGACGATCCGGAGGTGCCACGCCGCAAGGCAGCCCGAGCACTAGCGCGGTTTGTGGAGTTTCACGACTACGAGATCGTCCAAAAGGTGGAAGTGATCGTCGAACACTTCCGCACCCATACCCGCCACAAAATCGGCGGCCGTGCCAAGGCCATGGTGGTGACCGGCTCGCGCGAACACGCGGTTCGCTACAAGCTGGGGTTCGACAAGTACATTAAGGACAAGGGTTACACCGATGTGAAATCGCTAGTCGCCTTTTCCGGGGAAATTACCCTCAAGGAATTTGGCGACAAGAAATTCACTGAAGTGGGCATGAACAACGGCATAAAGGAATCCGAACTGCCGGAGAAGTTCAACACCGAGGAATACCAGGTGCTGCTGGTGGCCGAGAAATACCAGACAGGCTTTGACCAGCCGCTATTGCACAGCATGTACGTGGACAAACGCTTATCCGGCATCCAGGCGGTACAGACGCTGTCGCGCCTGAATCGAACCACACGAGGCAAGACCGACACTTTCGTGCTCGATTTTGTCAACGAGCCTGCAGACATCTACACGGCCTTCAAGCCCTATTACGAGACAACGGACAAAGGCGACGACACCGATCCACAACAACTCAACACGCTGGCACATACGCTGGCTGTTTGGAAGATATACACCGAGGCAGAGGTTAGCGCTTGGTGCGAAATCTGGTTTCGCAACCGGCTGAACCCAACTGGAGGCGAACATAAGAAATTGAATGGCCTGCTCGATCTAGCGATTGAGCGATTCAAGAAACTCGGGGAAGAAGACCAAAAACTGTTCAAGGGGCAGCTGGTTAGCTTCCGAAATCTGTACGGCTTTGTTTCCCAGATCGTGCCTTACCAGGACTCCGATCACGAGAAACTGTACACCTACGCCCGTTTCCTGCTGACCAAGCTGCCGCGTACCACGGACAACCGGACGGTGCAGGTGGACGATGAGGTCGAGCTCAAGTACTACCGGCTGCAAAAAATCAGCGAGGGGGCGATTGACTTGAAGGCGGGCGAGGCGGACAAACTTGAGGGCCCGACAGACGTGGGTACAGGTCAAGCTGACGATGATGTGCAGCTTTCGACCTTGGTTGGCAAGCTCAATGAGCGCTTCGGAACAGAGTTCACTCCAGCCGACCAGCTCTTCTTTGATCAAGTCCGTGAAACCGCTGTAGCCAATGAACAGTTAAGACAGGCCGTCATGGCCAACAGCATCGATAATTTCGAGCCAGTATTCAACAAACAGCTTGAGAACCTGTTTATCGAACGCATGGACGGCAACGAAGAAATCTTTGTCCGCCTGATGAACGATGAGGCGTTTAGGAATGTTGCGGCGAGCCACCTGATGCGGGCTGTGTACCAACAAATCCGAACATCTGGTAAGCCAGCCGGTTGAAGAGATTGGTAAGAATGAAATTGCTCGCAATTGATGGCGGTGGAATTCGTGGAATCTATGCCAGCCATGTCCTCGAACGTATTCAGAGAGAATTCAATACTGTATTTCATAGTGAGTTCGATCTGATTGCTGGCACGAGCACCGGTTCGATCATCGCCGCCGCGATTGCATTTGGCATTCCGATTTCAAAGGTTACAGAGCTCTATCGCGAAGATGGGCCGAATATCTTCAGGCCGAAGAGTTGGACATTCGGTGGCACTGTTTCCCCGCGCTATTCGAGTGAGCCATTACGCGCGGCTTTGGTTTCTATCTTTAAAGATGCAACGCTCGATGAAGCGCAGACAAGGCTTGTTATCCCGGCGACAGACATCGGCAATGGCGGCGTACATGTTTTCAAGTCTGCATACGACGAGAAGTTTGTTCGCGACCGCACCGTGAAGGTCGTTGACGCTGTATTGGCTTCTTGCAGTGCGCCATCCTACTTCGCTCCTGCGAGAGTGGGCCCGTATCAGTTGAGCGATGGCGGACTATGGGCGAACAATCCATCGTTGGTTGCAGTCACCGAAGCCCTTACTCGCCTCGGTGCGGAGCGTTCCGCGATTCGGTTGTTATCTGTAGGGACGGGGATTGGCAAGAACTACTACCCGCTTTCTAATGCGGATAAAAAGTGGGGATTCTTGACTGGCTGGGGGATTTCCAAGTTCATTTCCATGCTCTTGAATCTCCAAGCGGCAACGGCCAGCAATGTCACACAGCTCATTTTGGACAAGCACCAGTCCGTGAGGGTGAATTTCGAATCAGATCTGCCTTTATCACTTGATGATGTTGGCAGCCTCGATGATCTGATAAGCCGAGCTGACAAGGACTTCACGCATAACTCAGAGGCCATTCGGCAATTGCTTGGAGGGAATCAATGAAACTGGCCGAACATTTCAATACGTTTTTGGTTGACGTTATCAATCTCAACCAGACGCGCATTGATACGCTGAAAGCGCGAGTGGATGCGATCGTTGCAACTGTCGAAGGCTTTGATGTTTATTCTGACATTCTGATCGATACGACACCACAAGGGTCATGGGCGCATCGGACCATCATCAAGCCAGCAGGAATCGCCGGATCGTTTGACGCGGATGTGGTTGCTTTTGTAAAGACGCACGACGAATGGACTCCGGCAGATTACATCGACCATCTGTACGACCAGTTCAAGGCGCACGGCACATATTCGGACAAGGTGTCACGCAAGACGCGTTGCGTGACGATTCAGTATGCGGGAGAATTCTCAATCGATGTAGTGCCGTGCATCCGCAGAACCAGCATTTGGGAAACCACGGAATGGATTCTGAATCGAAAGGATGACGCCGAAGAGCAGGCAAATCCTGATGGATATACAGAGTGGTTCTTGCAGCGGAACGGGTATGTTGGCAACAACCAGTTGATCAAGGTTGTCCGAATTCTGAAGTTCCTGCGCGATTTCAAGCTGACGTTTTCAGCAAAATCGATTCTGCTGACGACGTTGATTGGTGAACGCATCTCTTGGTTTGACGAGTTGGGAAATGAATTCTCAGATACGCCAACCGCGCTCCGGACAGTGATCAAGCGACTAGATGCATACCTGCAGCAGCACCCTGACATGCCCGAGGTAGTTAATCCCAAGCTGCCGTCAGAATCGTTCACGAGACATTGGGATCAGGACAAGTACGCCAACTTCAGAGCCTGCATCAATCGCTACGCTGAGTGGATTGAGGATGCGTACGTTGAGACAGATCGCGATGAGAGCATCGTCAAATGGCGAAGGATTTTTGGTGATGATTTTGCAAATTCAGTTGTTCTAACCAAGGCTGTAAGTCTGGGCGAGACGCAGATTGATGATGTGTCTCATGTTACCCAGCCACCCTGGCCTGTCTTGCCTGCTGGACGAATTCAAATCACTGCAACGCTACATTCATCCAAGGAAGGAGATTTTCTCGGGACCTACCGCTCTGATGGACCTGCCTTGTCGCTGAACACTTGGCTTCACTTCAGTGCAAAGCACTCTTTCACGAATGGCATAGCAATTAAATGGCAGATCGTTAACACAGGCTGGGCGGCAAGGGTTGCAAGGTGCCTCAGGGGTGGATTCGATCATACTGGTTCAGAGATATGGGAACATACCCTTTACCGGGGAAAACACTGGGTCGAGTGTTTCGCTGTTGATTTGAATCGAGGCGTCAGCCTTGGCCGAAGTGGCCGCTTCTACGTCAACATTTCATAGTCGGGGAATACGATATGGCATTAAATCTGGCGAAGGCCGTACTGGATTGTTTGAAAGATCGCCCTGAGGAAAGGCTGACGGCAAGGCAGATTGCAGAGTGGATTTTTAGCACTTATCCAGTGGAGTGCCAGGAGAAAAAGTCCAACAGTCAGGGCGGCTACATCAAGACCGATAGTGACTTGGTGCAGCAGTTGGTTGCGGAAATTGGCTCGCGGCGCCCCAGTTTGCAGAAGCGACACCCGGAACTGAAGACGACTGAGGGCAGGCCACGCAAGTACTACTACACTGAAAAGTCTGACGTCGCCGAAGTTGCGGCGGTTGAGAGCGCTGCAGCTTCCGCTACGGTAGACGCTCACGGCAAGACAATGGGGGAACACGCGTTATACCCACTGCTGTCGCTCTATCTGTGGGAGGAATTTGGTGTCTACTCAAAGCGCATCGACGAGAAGCGCTCATCGAACAAGCGTGGGCCAAACGGCAACCGATGGCTGTATCCAGACGTCGTCGGGATGGAGGACTTGGGCGCTGAGTGGCACCAGGAGGTCCGGGACTGCGTGAATCAATACTCCGACAAGCGCACCAGGCTGTGGTCGTTTGAGGCCAAATTGCTGATCAACCGATCGAACGTGCGTGAATGCTTTTTCCAGGCGGTTTCCAACTCGTCGTGGGCGAACTTCGGCTATCTGGTCGCAGCTGAGATCGAGGGCCAAGACACGCTCAAGGAGCTGCGAATGCTGTTCGCTGCGCACGGCATCGGTCTAATTAAACTGGATGCCGACAACCCGGCAGAAAGTCAGGTCTTGATTCCGGCTCGAGAAAGAGATGAGATCGATTGGGACATGGCCAACCGGCTAGCAACCGAAAATCGGGATTTTCTTGACTACGTGAAGCTGGTGAAGCAGTTCTACCAAACCGGCGAAGCAAGACTGGCCGATTGGGATGTTCCTGAAACGACAGACTAAGGAGCAGTATGAAGTAGCCGAAACCATCGAGACGCAATTCTGGGGTTGCACCGATGATGAAGGCCGCTATCCGTAGCGTCGAATCTCACGCCCAGTACCCGGATAAAGCTGACGGTCATTCCATCGCTCTTCCGCCAGCCCAGGCGAGTTGTCAATCGGCCCTGTGGTCTGGCAGTCGCGACACTCCACCATCCATTTGCCGACATCAATCTCTACGACTTCAGTGCGTACGCCAGCACAAAAGGGGCACGGTGCAATCATGGATTCGCCATTCGTCATTGCTTGCTCCTATGTCGCCACTCCCACGGCGGGATGGGGTTGGGGTCCGCCCATAGACCACGCCTCGCCTCTTTGGCCTCACCCTCGGCAGCAAAGTAAGCCTGATCGCGTGCGTACTTTCGATAAACCATCGCCATCCCGAGCCTGACCTGCTCAAGATTGGCATTCAGTGATCCGACCATGATGGTGCAGACTTTCCGGCCGTACTTGTCGTCCGTCTCGCACACGGCACGAACCTCGCGGCCGTAGACGAGATCTGAAAGCGTTTGCTTCGACCGCTGCCCAAACGGCTGTCCGGGCTTCTTGCTCCCATGGCTGATCTCCGGAGCATCGATGCTGGCCAGACGTATGCGATGTTGGATACTTTCAGCATCAATCAGGGTCAATGTATCGCCGTCCTGAATCCCAACGACCCGCCCATCGAGAATAGATGGGGCTGCGATTGCCACATGGCAAAGCAGCACGAGCAACAGAGGCGAGAGAATGTTGAGTCTGATCATTGCGTCTTACTCGTTCTCTCTTTACGTTCTCAAGGATGATGCTGACAAGGTAAGTGCGGGGCTGTGTCAATGACGATCAATTATGACAGTATTCCACCACCAATCGGTCATTCATCCCCAGCAATGGCCTCGTTCCAACACGAAATAGCCATAATTACGTTTTCATCACCACAACCGCCGAACACATCCTTGTAGCGGTATCCAGCGGGTGTTTCATGGCCACACTTGCATGCTGCCCATAACTCGCACAGATCCTCACCCACCTGATCAGAGTGAATGGAGAATTCAGCCTTGTTGCCGCATGTTGGGCAAGGCTCCACTATCGCACCTTCCAGAAACTTCACTTTCCGTATGTTCATCGATCGCCTATGCTACTGCCACGGCTACTGATAATTTATCCAACATCGCGTGGCCCTCGTCGGTCAGAGCTATCTGATAGCACAGCAGGCGCGTTCCATACGTGACCTTCTCAACCGTGAGGAGTCCAACGGATTGCAGGAACTGTATGTCATCTCGCTTTGCCCCGGTATCCTTCTGCGCAAGACCCGGGGATTGTCGGATCCGCTCAAGTACCGGCAGGAATTCGTCTGAAATAATTCCTCCCTGCAAGAATGCCGCCTCCCGGTGATAACGGCAGTACCAAATTTCGTTTGCAGTCAGACGCTCCGCATCCAGCATTTCAGCTGGATTTCCAAACGATACAGCCTTAGTCATTGAGCACCCTTGATGATTGCATGGAACGCGAAAACAGGCTCCATATGGGTCCGCCATTCGCTGCTCAAACCGCAACAGTTCTTGCTCAGAAACCCCACATTGCTCAGCCAATGCAAGACGAGCGGCATCCGCAGCATCCAAGTCATCGACATCGATACTGACGAGTTTTCCATTGCACCACGTTTTGATCGTGCGCTTCCCGGCATCATCGCGGAGCAATGAGTTTAGTATGGTCAGATGATGCAAGCCCTCCAGCAATACGCCAGTTTTTCGAGCAAATGCCAGAAGCGCGATAATCGAGTCTCGGGCGTTATCGAATAAGCAGTGCAACTCGGCGGCCTTACTCGGAACCGCCGAAATATCCAACTGCTCTGCTTTCTCGTCGATGAATTCCGCCAGGTCGGCGTAGCTTCTATCCCTACCGCGATAGTTCGCTTTAGGCTCATCCCCATTGCGGGTCGACGTTGAACAGAAGCTCATTGACGAATATTTTTCCATTTCAGGTAATCCTCAATTCGCGACCATTTTCTATCACGTACAGTCTCACATCGCAGAGGCGGTATTGTCCGCCGGGCCCACCTTGGACGACATACCCCAAGGGATCGCCAGCCTCAACGAATACGGGAAACGGGAATCCTCCCCAACGCTTCGGGTCAGCAATTGCCAGGTCATTCTGGTAGCAGTACTTGCTGCTGCGTTTGATCTTGGCGTACAGCTGTTGGCCTAGAGTAATCTTCTCGGCCTGCTCCTGTTCGTATTGTGCGATCTTTAGCCGCCCCTCCGGCGTGCTCGCATCAATCAGATCGTAGGCGCTCATTTGAAATCCTCGCCAGACATTCCGCGCTTTCGTTGGACACCTGAATTGCTGTAATCGCGATGTTTGGCTTGTGTCAGGCGCTTGATTCTGCGCCTCACCTGCCTGCTCATGGGCAGAGGTTCTTGGGTACCACCATTTGCCAGAGCGTTGGCATCAAGGTATGCCTTCCTCACAATTATTAGTGACACGATCCAGCCTGCGGCTTCCGTGTAGGCTCCCACCCACACCATGAATGCGCAAAGCATCGAACCAATTGAAATCTGAAGCCATAGGGGCCAGATTTCCCCAGTTTCCGCCATCCACCGCAGAATGGACTCCCTAAACAGCATTGGGGTCATGAGCAGGCTTAACGCGACGTAGAACTGGGCTGCATACCTAGCTGCCTTGATGTCATAACCCCACCCTGCTACCACAGCGGCAGCGAATGCCGCGACCGGTATAAGCGCCTTGGCTTTCATGCGTGCGGTAACTGTCATTTCGTACTCATTTCGTAGTCGACACCATTTCGCCATCGATTCAGCGCTTCAGTACTGCGTAACGCCATTAGCTTGGCCACCAGGTGGGCATCGTCAGCGGCATCAATGGGATCTCGCGCTTCAAGGTCCTTTACTGCGCTTTTGACCCACGTCCTGACGGAGGGATCGGTCATTACGGCCAATCGAGCATGGTCGTAAGAATTGGGCTTTTCCAGCGGCATCAGTCTGCCCCCTCCTTCAACAGACTGGCGGCATCGCTTGAAGCCACCTTGGCAGCGTAACGGACGGCAATGATGGCCTTGATCACATGACTGGCTTCGCGCCGAATCGCACCCAGCTTTTCCTCGGTGACCTTGATAAGCGGCTTCTCCCATTCCTTTGCATGCGCGTAGAGCTTCGGCAGGTGGTAGCCGTGGCTGCCAGGGGGCTTGGTTATAGTGATCCTAATCATCTTCCTGTTGTCCAGCTTCTTCGACCCGTACCACTTCAACCCACACCAATCAATCCTGATCGAGTTGCCCTTCTTGTCACACCGCAGTTGCAGGGTGCTCCTGTTTTCCCATCCAGGAGATTGGCGCTCGTAGGACCTGACAGCCTCCCAATGCTTCATAACGATTTCGTACGCCCGGTCATGCAGGGCCTCCATGCGGTCTTCCAATGCATCTCTTGCCGCCATGTACGGGTCTTGTTTTTCCATGCTGCCGAGCTCCTATTACTTCTAAGCAATCCGACCACGAATTGCTTCTATGAAATATTGCGTGATGAATTTCCTTCGCTTCTATAGAAGCAATCCGGTACCCGATCGCTTCTATAGAAGAGACGTGTTTGGGTTTATTGGAAAGGTTGCCGGACTCATTCGATGAAAGGATTGGTGCTTCTATAGAAGCGAAGTAATGGCGAATCGCTTCTATAGAAGCACCGCTTTTTCTGCCCAAACCAGTCAATGCATGAAGTGCGATAAAGGTTCTCGAGTTCCCCCACATTGACGAAGAATGTATTGGCACCGCCCTACCCTTTCCTGATGCTGAATTGACCATGTGTCACAAGCCATTCCACCTATTCGATTGCGTTCAGCCGTACTGCCTGACTTAAGTAACGATCGATCAGCCTAGCAAAGCGATTGCCTGAATCCGATTCGAAAAGCATCAACTTTGGATGCTTTTCACCTCAGTTTTGAGACATGCCACTGCTAAGTTGTCTAGCAGTCCGCTGGCAGTCATCTGGCAGGGACAACTTGCATGGCAAAGCTTGAAAGTCTTCCAGGAGTGCACTGGTAGCTCCCTGAAAGTTCGCCTCGCAGGAAATACGAATCGCAGTTCTCTCAAAGTTCTCTGGAGGTCATCTTGAACATCCTTGGCATCGATATCGGCTACTCCAATCTCAAGCTCGCTTTCAGCAAGAGCGGCGAGAAACCGAAAACAATTCTTCGCCCGGCAGGCGCAGCTCCGGCCGACAGATTCGGAAATCGTTTCGACGGAAAGGTTCAGGCCGATTTTCTTCACGTCCTTGTTGGCGACGAGGAGTTTGTTGCTGGTGTATCGCCCGACCGAGCGGAAATGTGGACGCGCTCGCTGCATGCCGATTACTCATCCAGTCATTCCTACAAGGCCCTGTTTCACGCTGGATTGCTTCTGTCTGAAATGGACAGGATCGACACCCTTGTTACCGGCCTTCCTGTCTCACAGTACCTCGACGAGAACCGGAAGAAGGTTTTGATTGAGCAAATGCAAGGAACCCATCAGGTCACCCCCAAGCGAGCAATCACCGTTGAAAACGTAAAGGTGGTCCCGCAACCCATCGGGGGGCTTCTCGACTACATCGCCCAGGAGGATGCAGACATCGAGGATGCCCGAGTCCTGGTTATCGATCCCGGCTTCTTCTCAGTCGACTGGGTGGTCATTGCGCACAAGGATCTGCATCGGCAGTCGTCAGGCACCAGCCTCAATGCCTCATCGGTTGTCCTGGAGGAGGCATCTCGTCTGATCGCCAAGGATCACGGATCCGCAGTGAACACCGAGACGCTTGAGAATGCCATACGTTCAGGAAAATCGACGGTATTGGTACTCGGACAACGCGTTGACCTGGCGCCATACATTGAACAGGCTGCCCAGACCGTTGGCCCGGTGGTGCTGGAGGCTATCCAGAAGTCGCTGCGCATCGAGAGCAGGATGCCCGACCTGGTGGTACTCGTTGGCGGAGGAGCAACCTTCTTCCGCGATGCCGTACAGAGCACATTCGATAAATTGAGGGTAGTCACACCCAAGGATGCGGTGTATTCGAATGCACGTGGCTTCTGGCTGATGGGGAACACCTTGTGACCGGTTTTCGAGTCATCATGACCGTCACGGAAGAGGCCTGCCCGGAGCTATACAAAGCATTGAAAGCCGTCCCATCACGGCTTCGGGCTGAACGAGTACGTACCCTTTCCGCCATTGGCTTGACCGCCGTATCTGGCACCGGGGTGCAGACCAGAGTAATTGCCTCTGGCAGTGAGCATCCTGTACAGGATAAAGCTGCGCCGTCTGGCTCCGCTCGGGCGGTAAGCTTCGCAAGGTCGCTTGCTGACGGCGTCTAACCTGAGACAACAGAACATGCCTTTGGTTGAGCGCAAGGTCGGTCGGCATCATCTCGCGTTCTATCGCGGATGGGTGCAGGGGTTGGATATTAAATCTCTGGCCGACCTCTACCTTGAAACAGGTCTGGATCTTCGGCTGGCCAAGGCAACGCTTACATGGCTGCGCGACACACTTAGCCAGGCCGCTTTACGGCATGGTCGCTGGGGCGAGGCTCGGCTTCTGAAACTGCATATTGCCGGCGAACAGCGTGATTGTCAGAAAGACTATCCGGCGCTGGATGAGTTTCGCGTTGAGCATGATCCCGAAGGGTTCTATCGCGAGAACGAGCTGATCCAGCTTTATCTGCAAACTTTCCCCCAAGCGGCAGACAAGAAGGTTGGTCAGCGACGCCGCCTCCTTGAGCAGCAACTAGGGGCTTTGGTCTGGATAGAGCAACTGCTCGCCACGGAACCTGTTCCGGATGATTTGGTTTCTGCATGGTTCGACAAACCTGTCGCCGACAGATTAATTCTGGCTGGCATTTCCACCATTGGCGCGATGCACGAGCGCATCAGGGAGCGCGGATATCGCTGGTGGCTGACCGTACCCAAACTCGGCGAAAAAGGCGCGGCCAGAATCGTTGCTTGGCTGCGGGGCTACGAGCAAACGCTTGGGCCACTGCCTGGTCACGCATTGGCACCGGTACGTACCCAGTCGACACCCAGCCTGATCCAGAAAAGAGATCGTGTAACCGCCATTGTGCCGATCGAGGCACTGGAGGTTCCCGCGTCTCTCGCAGGAGAATCAGGGTCCAATCGCTTTCCTGGACGACCACGAATTGATGCGATCAATGATCACCATGCCATTCAATCCTGGCTGACAACGAAGGCCGGGAGCCCAAACACAGAGCGTGCCTACCGTAAGGAAGCAGAACGCCTCCTGCTATGGGCTGTCATCGAAAGACAGAAAGCACTCGCTGATATGGAGGTTGATGACTGCACCGCTTACCGGGACTGGCTATCGATGCTTGGCCGTACCGCTCCATCTCAATGGCCATACAGAATTCCTCAGGAAAGTTGGATAGGAAAGCGGAACACCCCGCGCTTCAGTCCGAACTGGAAGCCGTTCGATGGGGCACTTTCATCGTCAAGTGTGCGCCACACGCTGACAATAGTATCGAGCTTATTTGAATGGCTCGTCCGGGTCCAATACTTCGCCTTCAACCCGTGGGACGTAGTTGGGAAAAAGCCGGCCTCTCAAACCGATGCGCCAGAAGACTTGGAACTGACCAGAGTATTTTCTGAGGCGCAGTGGCAATACCTGAACGATCATCTAGCAACAAAGCCTGACGATCCACATGCGCGACGGCTGCGCTTTGTGTTGCCGTTCGCCTACGCCACTGGCCTTCGGCTATCCGAACTGGTCGATGCCATGATTGGCAGGCTCTACACCATGTCAGTCAGAAATTCCATCCGGGCACGATGGATGCTCAAGGTGCGTGGCAAGGGCGGCAAGTGGCGCGCTGTTCCTTTCCCTGACAGTGTCCTATCCGCTCTACGTCTATACCTCAGCCAACGTGGGCTGAACCACGATCCTCAGGACAATCCGCCCGAGATACCCCTGATCGCCAATCTGAATGGAATCGATGCTGTAACACCAAGCAGCCTGTACAAGACGCTGCGAACGTTGTTCCAGTCTGCCGCTGACGCATTGCGTAGAGACGGGCACACCCAAGAGGCAAAGGATTTCGATCGTGCATCGGTGCATTGGCTACGGCACACACGAGGAAGTCACCTTGGGACCGCCGGCATGCCGCCGAATCTAATTCAGAAACTACTTGGCCATGCCAGCCTGGCAACCACCAGCATCTATACCGAGTCTGACGAAGAACGCCTATGGCAAGAGCTGACTGAACTGGAGGGCAGTCATGCGAGTTGAGCTCCGCACTGCAAGCCGAGGATACCTCTTGATCCTGGAGCAGGATCTGTTTGGCGATTTCGTATTGTTCAGGCAATGGTATGGGCTACAGAACAGGCGGGGAGGAATCAAAAGGCAGATCTTCCGTGACGAGGAGTCAGCCAGGCGCGAGTTTGCGAGAGTCCAGAAGTTGCGGGCCAGGCGGGGTTACTGTCCCCTTGGCCAATAACAAGGTGCATTTGAAATACTGCCAGAGCACTTTGTGATCAGCAACAGCCGCCGATCAGGCCTTGCATTCCCCCTTGGTAGCTCACAGGAGACTTTCAGAGCACTCAATTTATCTACAGGGTTTGATACAACCCGCAGGAGACTTTCTGGGCACTTCTACGGTACCTGGCACAAACGGTCGCGGCCCCATGAAAGCTAAATGCACCTCCAGATGACTTGCAGGTAACTTAGTGACGAGTGGCGCTGCTGGGGAAGGGAATCACATTGTCTGCACTCGAGTCGCATGCATGGGAGGTTGAGGTTGCGGCATTTTTGAGCATCTCCGCGAATGTTCCTGACCCGGGGCTCATGCTTGCCAGTTGGCATCGTAAAACCTCGTCATCCTCAATCGCCTTGGCCAGCGCCACGGTCAGATCATCGTCCGACATGACACCCCCTGCCCTACTCTTCATCGCTTGTCGATTAAGGTAATCGACGAGGCTGCTGGCAAGTACGCGCCTCTCGCCTGGCATCACTTCGATGACCTGAAGTTCGCCGCTATAAACCAGATTTTCCGCTTGTTCGCGGGTAAGGCTGCATAACCGTGCGATGTCGTCGATACTCAGAAACTCAAGCATCATCATGCTCCATCAACATTTATAGAGCTTGAATGTACCATCGCCTAGAGGCGTAAGTGATTGATATATCGTAGCCATTGGCAGGTCGATGTTTCATCGGTGGATTTATCGCCGAAAAATGGCGTTCTTGATAATGGGGATTATCATGAACGCGACATGCGGTCTATTGCCAGAAATGCCAATCGTAGCAACGGATCCAAGCATTGGGCCAGATTGAGGTTTGACTGTTGGTCTACTGCATAGGTGAATGAGTGCAGACGGTCACGTGATAACCGTCACTCGATCTGAGCAATAGACATTCAGGGGACTGCTCCACTCTGAAACCTGCCGGATACCCAAGACGTGCTAATCGGCCAATCCCGCCGTTGGACTAATGGGCTGTATCGGGCGGCAATGTTCCGGTTACCTGCCGTTCAGCCTAAGGTCACGTTGACCGTTGGTTCTCCGCTGACTAACGCGAACCTCGAACTCTGTCACCCTTTGCGGTTGTCATGCTCTACAGGCAAGGAACCGCATCCTTGGTCCGACAAGTGCCATGGTGAAGGAATCAAACTGCCGGCAGGATCAACGATGCTTGAAGTCCGCCCAATGGGGATTTGGCCAACAGCAAATCTCCACCGTACATTCGCGCAAGGTCGGCGGTTATGGCAAGCCCTAGTCCCGTACCGGGAACCTGCTCGTCTGCGCGAACCCCTCGTTTGAGTACATGACCGCGTTCGGTCTCGGCGATGCCCTTGCCGTCATCATCGATGCGCACCCGGAGTTTGCCAGACTCGTCCGAGACTTGAATCTCGATCCGTGATCTGGCCCACTTCGAGGCGTTATCGATCAGATTTCCCAGCATTTCCTGTAAATCCTGTTCTTCACCACGGAATGCCAGATTGGCTTGATCAGGAAGCAATACAAATTCGATCTGGCGTTCTGCATGCACCCGCTGCATGACCCGTACCAGTCCCCGGATGACTGGTTCAACGGCGGTGCGTATGCCCGGAACCTGTACAGATGCGGCAGCTTGTGCCCGACTCAGGTGGTAATCGACCTGTTTGCGCACGGTATCGACTTGCGATGCGACCAGACGTGCCAAGTCGTCATCTCGTTTCTCGGGAGCATTGGCGGCATTGGCGAGAACGCTCAGTGGTGTTTTAAGCGCATGAGCCAGATTGCCGGCTTGCGTTCGGGCACGCTCGACCACTTCGGCGTTTTGCGCCAGCACCGTGTTGAACTCATTCACCAGCGGCATGATCTCGTTCGGGAAGGTGCCTTCCATATTTCGAGCATCTCCGTGCCGGACACGCCCTAGGGCATCCTGCATGCTGCGCAGAGGGGAAAGCCCAACGAATACTTGCATTGAGGCAGCGAACGTCAATCCCATTCCCAGTATGCCCAATGCCAACCAAAGATGGCCTTTGAAGTCTGCGATAGGCCCTGTCATCAGACTTTCATTGGCCGCAACCATCAACCTCAGGGAATGCGTGTCAATGGTGACGGTACGTTCCACCACTCTTAGCGAAACCCCCTGGGGGCCGTCAATCCGATGCTGATGAATTTCTCCGTCCGCCGGGGCATCGGCCGGCACGGCCAGCGTCTCATCCCACAGTGAGCGAGAGCGCAACACAGCCTTGACGGGATGCTCACCCGCAGCGGCAATGCGATCGATCTGCCAATACAGGCCGGACAGGGGTTTGTTGAGGCGCGGGTCACTCGGAAGTAATCGAACTTGGGCCTGATTCTGCTCATCGAGAATCAGTTGGGCCGTGAGTTGATCCAGATGATTTTTAAGTTCCGCATCGAACTGGGCTTCGACATGCTGATGGAAGAGTTGGCCAAGCCCCCATCCTGCAACCAGAATCGAAATGGCGATCCAGATAAGCGTCCCCGCCAAGAGACGCATACGCAGGGAGTTACGCAAGAGAGCAAAGTTCATTGCGCTTTGTTGAGTCGGTAGCCCAATCCGCGCACGGTTTCGATCAGACCTGGCGGCAATTTCTTGCGCAAGCGCGCGATGAATACCTCGACCGTATTCGAGTCGCGATCGAAATCCTGAGCGTAAATATGCTCGCTCAGTTCCGCTCGGGAGACGATTTCACCCGGATGATGCATCAGGTAGGCGAGCACCCGGTATTCATGGCTCGTCAGCGTCAAGGCAGTTCCATCCACACTGACACGGCTACTGCGGGTATCCAGTGTCAGTGGACCACAAACCAACTCGGTACTGGCATGACCACCGGCACGGCGAATAAGGGCCCGGAGCCTGGCCAGCAGTTCTTCCATGTGAAAGGGCTTGGTCAGGTAGTCGTCTGCACCGGCATCGATGCCGGCCACTTTCTCTCGCCAGGTGTCGCGTGCCGTCAAGATCAACACCGGCAAGGTACGACCTGCTGCACGCCATTTCTTGAGAACCGTGATGCCATCCATCTGCGGCAGACCAATGTCGAGCACGACGGCGTCGTAAGGTTCTGTCTCCCCCATGAAGTGGCCATCGACTCCGTTGTGTGCGACATCCACGACATAGCCGACCGACTTGATGCCTTCAGCAAGTTGCGCTGCCAAAGTCAGCTCATCTTCGACCACCAGAATGCGCATCAGCGAGGCTCTCCTTGGCGATACGGCTTGTCATTCTTTTCCTTGAAACCGAGGATTGTGCCGTCTCGAGCGTGAATCTTCAGCTTCATCAAGGCGCCTCCCTTGCGCAATAGCTTGATTTCATAAACCCACTCACCCTTTTCACGGTCGAGTTCAACCTCCATGACCTGGCCGGGATACTCGCGTTCGACCCGATCAAGAATCGTGCGCAAGGGCAGCACGTCCCCCGCCTCGACGGCTTGGCGGGCACGCTCATGGTCGGGGTTATCGGCTGCGTAACTGACTCCCGTGCTCAACATTGCCAGCATCATCCAAATGAGCAAGCCTGTCAGTGTGCTTCGCGATTGGGTGGTAATTATCGACGACATCTTCAACCCCACAGTTTTCCAGCCTGATCTTTTAGCACTTTGAATCTGAACACAGGATGAACAAGCGATTCAGCATTCATTCAGATGGGGTGGCGCAAAGTGCACTCCACAGTCAGATAACTGCCAGGAGAAATGTATGAAGAACATGTTGGTCGTCACCTCAGGAATTGTCGCCATGATACTCAGCACCGTCACACTCGCCGGTCCGCGCGAAGACCTGCTGGCCCAGTATGCCGCAGCCGCCAAGGCAACAGGCTTTTCAGCGGCACGCGGCCAAACCCTGCATACGCAGAACTTTTCGGGCGGGAAGCCTGATACGCCCTCCTGCACGACTTGTCATGGCAAGGACACCCGGGGTGCCGGTCGGGCGCTGACCGGAAAAGCCATCGAACCGGTTGCCGTATCCGTGACGCCAACGCGTTATACCGATCCGGCCAAGGTTGAAAAGTGGTTCAAGCGCAACTGCACCGAAGTATTGGGGCGCGAATGTACCCCGCAGGAAAAAGGTGACTGGCTCACCTTCGTGATTGGTCAGTAATCCCATTCAAAGGAGACTCCCGTGCGCATTCCTTATCGCCCGCTTGCCATCGGCCTCGTGACCTTGGCCTTTTCTGCCCTTGTATTGGCGCGTGCTCAGGCAGGCGACCGTCATTTCTTTGCACCGGTTGCCGACTCGGTAGTCAAGGAGGAATGTGGTAGTTGCCACCTGGCCTTTGCCCCCTCGATGCTCCCGGCGCGATCCTGGCAACGCATGATGGGCGAGTTGGACAATCATTTCGGGGATAACGCCAGCCTCGATCCGGCCACCGCCGAGAAGATTACGAGCTATCTCGTTGCCAATGCAGGTGATGCGGGTGGCCAGCGCTACAGCAGCAAATTGCTCAAAGGCGTTGCCACTGGGGCTGCTCCACAACGCATCACGGAATTGCCTAAATGGGTGAGCGAACATCGCAAAGTTCCCGACTGGGAATGGCGCCATAAGGAGGTGCGCACCAAAGCGAACTGCGTCGCCTGCCATACCGCAGCGGAGCAAGGCTATTACGAAGAATGACTATTTCAGACACTTTCCTGAGCAGGAGGATTTCACCATGCGACCATTAACCTTCACTGCATTGCTTGCCACTGTTTTCTTCTCAATTTCAAGCCATGCCCAGGATGTCCGCTCTGCCAATACCGACAAGGTGAAATGGCTATCGATTCCCGAAGTACATGCCAGATTGGAATCTGCCGGCTATCGAAATATCGAGAAGATCGAACGTGAAAGCGGCAGCTATGAGGTCAAGGCCACTGACCAGGCGGGCCGGCGGATCAAGCTGTATGTGCATCCCCATACAGGCGAGGTGATCGACCAGCGGCAGCGTGATTCCAAGCGTGACAAATACGACAGGGGCAATGCGAGAAGCAATCAGCGAAACTCGCTGGACTGCAATGAACGGCGGTGTCGTGATGATTTACCCCAGCAAGAAACTGTGCAACCCGCCACTGCAAAATGATCCATCAGGAGTCCTGACATGAAAATCTTTCTCGGTTCGCTTCTTGCCATCGTCTCACTGGCCTGGGGAATGGATGTGGTTGCCACGGGCGGTAGCAGTGGTGCCACTCTGCCATGGGTAATCCGGCAGGAAGCGCTCTATCTGAGTGGCCTGCTATCGATCGCCTTGATGTCGCTGGCGATGTTTTTGTCCACACGTCCCGCCTGGCTCGAAACCCCGCTGGGCGGTATGGATCGAGTCTATCGGACCCATAAATGGGCCGGCATTCTCGGGGTGAGCTTCGCCGTAGTGCATTGGCTGGTCGAGGAAGTTGTTGGAGACATTCTCAAGGCGATGGTCGGCCGCGAAGGCCGCATACCCAAGGAGCAATTCACCGGCTTCCTGGAAGTGATGCGTGACCTTGCGAAAGACATGGGGGAATGGGCGTTCTATCTTGTGCTAGCGATGCTGATCATCACCTTATGGAAGCGGTTTCCCTATAAAACCTGGCGGGTAGTGCATCAGGCAATGCCGGTGCTTTATCTGATGCTGGCGCTGCATGCAGCTATGCTTGCCCCGACTGATTACTGGACCCAGCCCGTCGGCATTCTCATCGCGTTGCTTGGCACTGCCGGAATTTATGGTGCCCTGTACTCGCTGGTCGGTCGCATCGGGAGAGCACGCCGCGCCAGCGGGACCGTGACGGCCATCGAGCAACCTGCCCCGGATGTGCTTACCGTCACTTGCCAGTTTGACAACAACTGGCGTGGCCATCGCCCCGGTCAATTTGCGTTCATTACCTTCGATGAGAAAGAGGGGGCACATCCTTTCACGATCGCCAGTGCGGATCGGGGTAATCGGAGCGTCAGTTTCCAGATCAAGGCGCTGGGTGATTACACCCGCACCCTGGGCAAGCGACTGGAGGTCGGTCATGCCGTCAAGGTTGAAGGGCCTTATGGTCGCTTCGACATGGCACGGCAGGATTCGAGCGCCCAACAAATCTGGATTGCCGGCGGTATTGGAGTGACGCCTTTCCTGGCATGGCTGGATTCATTGCAGCAGACTCCGAGCAAGGTTTCTGCGGATCTCCACTACTGCACCCGTGATCGAACCAATGATCCCTTTGTCGCCCGCCTCGAGGCAAACTGCGCCGCGTTGCCTGGCATCCGTCTGCACATTCATGGCGCCCAGCAGGGTGAAACATTGAGCGCGGCCGATGTGGCCGCTGCGCAGGCAGGCTCACGCCGGTCCGAAATCTGGTTCTGCGGTCCGCAAGGCTTGGCTGAAAAGCTCAAGCAGGAACTTGGGCGTATCGGGCAAGGCCGGTTCAGTTTTCATCAAGAAGCATTCGAAATGCGGTGACACCCTTTATCCATCAGACCCAAGGAATCAAATCATGAAAGCCATCTCAATCATCCTGCTTGCCTTGTCCATGACGACCGTACATGCCGCCACCCCTGAGGTCCAGGCGGAATCCTGCGATCAAATCAGGGAACAGATTCAGGCGCATGCCGGCATTCCAGCCAAACCGAATACCTTGTTGCTGAGCAAAGTTGGAGCAAACAAAAAATGCCGTTTCACTTCTGCCGAGGCGTATCGTGCGGCGTGGGGTGATAAGCCCTTGCCCAAGGACGATCGACGTGATCGTCGTTCTAAGGGGCGCGAGCACGATGATGATTGAAGCGGATGTCAAACGGATGTTGATTAAGGGTTCCTTAAGCTGAACGTGAAAGACTGCCAGAATCATGACGCCACCTGAAATGACCTCTGCCTCCCTGCTGCTCTGGCTCGTATTGGGTATTACGCTGCAAATCGTTTTGTGGCTGGGTATCAGCTTCTGGCGGCATTGGGGCGAGTATCAGGCGCTGCGCACAGGCGCGGGGGCTGATGGGGGAATGGCGGTTCCCGTAAAAGTGACTTTGCCTTCAGCATCCGAGCCGGCATCTGTAGCGGCGTGGGGTGGTTTCAGGAATTTTCGGGTTGATCGCAAGGAAATCGAGGACGGTGCCCAATCCATCTGCTCGTTTTACCTGGTACCGGAAGACAAGCAGCCACTTCCGGCATTCAAGCCAGGTCAATTCCTGACATTCCGTCTCGACGTACCCTCGCCCGACGGCAAGACAGAGCAGATTACGCGCTGCTACTCCTTGTCGGATGCACCTCGCCAGGACTTCTACCGCGTCTCCATCAAGCGCGTCCCCGCCCCCACAGGCAGCGCTTATCTCCCGGGCCGCTCGTCGAATTACTTCCATGACCACGTTCAGGTGGGGGAAGTTCTGCAAGTCCGCGCGCCTGGCGGCCACTTTCATATCGACTCCAGTGACGCACCCGTCGTCCTGGTCGGCGGCGGCATCGGGATTACCCCGGTGCTGTCCATGCTCAACTGGTGCATGGCCGAGCAACCTGGCCGGGAAGTCTGGTTTTACTACGGCGTGCGTAACAGCAGCGAACCCATCAAGCGGTCCCATCTCGAAGCGCTGGCCGCGACTTACCCGAACTTCCATCTGCGGCTGTGTTTCAGTGATCCATTGCCGGGTGATCAACTTGGGCATGACTATCACCATCAAGGGCGCATTGATGTCGCGCTATTCAGGACGGAACTCCCCCTCAAACCCTACCATTTCTACATCTGCGGACCGACACCGATGATGGAAAGCCTCGTCCTTGGCCTGGAAGACTGGGGCGTACCGGAGAGTCGCATCCATTACGAAGCCTTTGGCCCGGCATCGATCAAGCGTTCGGCAAACCCGACAGCCGTTGAACCTGTGGCGGCAATACAAAGCGACATCGTCGTCACCTTTGCCAAGTCGAGCAAACAGATTCCCTGGCAACCGGGCATGGGGAGTTTGCTGGATTTTGCCGAGGCCAATGGGGTGAAAGTTGAGTCCAGTTGCCGGGCTGGAAGTTGCGGATGTTGCCAAACCACTATCAAAACAGGCGAAGTGGCTTACGGTCATGCGCCAGACTTTGATCCCGAACCAGGTAGTTGCCTGCTCTGCAGTTGCACCCCGAAGACCAGCGTGACTCTGGAGGCCTAGATGACCAATAACCTCTGGCGCAATCATATTCTTCCCTTTACGCTGCTGGTTGGCCTGCTCGGTGTGGCGACCTTGGTGGGCGACTATCTGCTGCACCGCTTCAATCTGGTCTGGATCGGGCGTTACCTGGGCATTCCGGGAACATTGCTCATCATCGGTTCCCTGATCTATTCGTTGCGCAAGCGCAAGATGATCACGTCGGGCAACATGAAATCCTGGCTCAGCATGCACGAAGTCGGTACTTGGCTGGGTTCATTGATGGTCTTGCTGCATGCTGGCATTCATTTCAACGCCATCCTGCCCTGGCTGGCCACAGTGGCGATGGGCGTGAATGTCATCAGCGGTATGGTGGGCAAACTACTTCTCGGCCGTTCGCGCGAGCATGTCCTAGGACAGCGTGATCACTACCAACTGCGAGGGATGTCCAAAGAGGACATCGAGCGTGCCGTGTTCTGGGATGCGGTTACCCTGGATGCCATGACCAAGTGGCGCAAAGTCCATATCCCGATCTTCATTGTCTTCGCGGTCCTGGCACTGGGCCATATCATCAGCATCTTTTTGTTCTGGGGCTGGATATGAGCCGCACCCTGAAGTGGATCCTTGCCGCCAACCTGATTGTGTTGGCCATTCTGTCTTTCGTCTATCCCCACCTGATGGTTGGCCCCGGCAAGTTGATACCCGGCCATGCAAAACTGGAGTCGGACTGCTTTGCCTGTCACGCCGCCTTCACCGGCGCCGAATCAGAACGCTGCGTCAGTTGCCACAAGCCAGAAGCGATAGGGAAACTCACCTCTGCTGGGTTGCCCGTCCAGAAACCCCTGACTTCGACACCGTTCCACCAGAAACTCATCAGCTCGGACTGCATCGTCTGCCATAGCGATCATGCCGGGGTGAAACGTTTCCGGCCGACCGGAAAGTTCAATCATCGGTTGTTGGAAAAGGCGACGCGCGACGAATGCCAGGGGTGCCACAAGTCACCCAAGGACAGCCTGCACCTGCAGATCGCGGGCAATTGCAGCCAATGCCACAGCCAGGACAAATGGACACCTGCCACCTTCGATCACGCGAAGTATTTCGAACTGGATCGCGACCACAACGTTAAATGCGCGACCTGCCACGTGCGCAACGACTACAGCAGCTATACCTGCTATGGCTGTCACGAGCACTCGCAGGAAAAGATCCGCCGTAAGCATATCGAGGAAGGAATCCGCGATTTCGATAACTGTGTCGAGTGCCACAAGAATGCCGACGAACACGATATTCGAATGCCAGGAAGGGAGCGTGAGGGAAAAGGGAAGCGCGGCAAAAAGCATGATGATGACTGACTCGGGCGTACCCAGCTTGCAACGCTATGCGTGGATTTCCATTGGTGCCGCAATTGCGACCATCCTGCTCAAGGGGGTGGCATGGCAGCTGACCGGATCGGTCGGCCTGCTTTCGGATGCCATCGAGTCCTTTGTCAATCTCGCGGGCGCACTCATGGCGCTATGGATGCTCTGGCTGGCGGAACAACCTGCCGACGAGGATCACCCGCACGGACACGGTAAGGCCGAGTATTTCTCCAGTGCCTTCGAAGGCTTTCTGATCGTCCTGGCAGCAGTCAGCATTGGCTATACGGCAATCGGGCGATTCTTAAATCCACAGCCGCTCGAATCGGTTGGAATTGGCTTGGTGGTTTCAGTGGCGGCCTCTGTTGTGAACCTGTTCGTGTCGCGCTTGTTATTGAAGGCTGGCCGGGAGCATCAGTCGATTACGCTGGAAGCCGATGCCCAACATCTAATGACGGATGTCTGGACTTCCGCGGGGGTCATCCTTGGGGTGGGACTGGTGGCATTTTCAGGCTGGAACTGGCTGGATCCGACGATTGCATTGCTCGTTGCCGCAAACATCATATGGACGGGATGGCAGTTGATGCATCGATCCGCTTCCGGACTAATGGATGCCGCATTGCCACCGGAACAAAAGCGCCTCATTACCGAAGTCTTTGATCGCTACATCGAACAGGGCATCGCCTATCACGCCTTGCGGACACGACAGGCTGGACGACGGTCGTTCATCAGTTTCCATGCGCTAGTGCCGGGGAAATGGTCAGTTCAGGAGGCCCATGACTGGGTTGAGCGAATTGAGCGTGACCTGAGGACAGCGATCCCCAACTGCCATATCACTTCCCATCTGGAGCCGATAGATGATCCATGTTCAATGGATGATCAGGCACTTGATCGGGCCAGGTAAGCCTACCCTCGCTGGCGACCGCCTCCGCTTCCGAACTTCCCCAGGAAAATCACATGACACTCGACGAACAACGTGCCATTCTCACCCTGTGCCTGCATGCCGCCTTTGCTGATGGCGTCAAGGACGACCGCGAACGAGATGAGGTTAAACGCATTGCAGAATCGCTATCCGAAGGTACCCCCGGACTTGATATGGCCCGCCTGTATCAGGACGTTTTGCTTAAACGACTGCCACTGGACACGGCGGCAGGCACACTCACCGATATCGGGCAGCGCCAGTTCGCCTACGAAATGGCAGTCTGCGTCTGCGAGGCTGACGGACGCATGAGTCCGGCTGAACGTGCTTTCCTCGACGAACTCAAGCTTTTCCTGAACCTCGACGTCGGCCAATCCAGTGCAATCGAACAGGCGATCGATCCGATTGTTTCCGCCGCCGATTTGCCTGTGAAGCCGTTGGAACAAGTCGGCCCCCTGGATGCTGAACTGGACAAGACAATCCTGAACAGCGCCATGCTGAACGGAGCACTCGAGCTGCTACCCCAGTCCTGGGCATCGATGGCGATTATTCCGCTCCAAATCCGCATGGTGTATGGCATCGGTAAAGCTCATGGGGTCGAACTGGATCAAGGGCACATCAAGGAGTTCATCGCCGCCGCTGGAGTCGGGTTGACCTCGCAGTATCTAGAGCAGTTCGGCCGAAAGCTGCTGGGCGGCTTGCTCGGCAAGGCGGCAGGAAAGACCTTCGGGAAGATCGGTCGTGCTGCTACCGGCATGGCCTTCTCGTTCGCCACCACCTATGCGCTCGGTCAGGTGGCGAAGCGGTACTACGCCGGGGGTCGCACCATGAGCACCGCGTTGTTGCAGGAAACCTTCCAGAGCCTGCTGACTCCTGCCAAGCAGTTGCAGCAGCAGTATCTACCGCAGATCGAACAGAAGGCGCAATCACTGGACTTGGGGCAGGTAATGAGTTTGGTGCGCGGGGTGTGATCCACGGATCGTTGTTTCCTGCTTCCGGGAATGTTGCAACGCTATCGATATCAATTAAGGAAGCTTCAAGTCAGGGCGATTTGCTGCTGAACTGAGTGGCAGGTAACCGATGGATTGTCGACCGAGTTTGGCCGGGCGTCCAAGGTCCGCATTGGCCGAGAAGCACGCGGCCAGCTACCACTTGGTACGACAGCTCTGCTCAAAAACCCGCCGCAGAACCATCGAGACAACGAGCGTATCTTCATGGGTCAATTTTGGCTGTTGCTTAAATTGCTGCGGCGACATGAACTTCGTGGCACGAACGAAGCAATTGCCAACCGGCCCCAAAGTGAAAACGCCCGGCCCCTCAATGACGAGGAGACCGGGCATGATTTGATACAGCAGAGGTTAGCCAGCAACCGAAGCGCGATAAGCTGATAGCGCTGTCTGGTGGGTGATGGCCTCACCACATGCCTTTATTGACTTACCAAGAAGCCTGCCAACAGCCCGGAAGGGCTCATAGCAGATCGACTGGCCAAGTAGCTCATGCGCAATGGTCGCAGAAAGACCGCCCACAACCTGCTCCGGTATTCCCTTGATCTTTGCATGCTCTGCCGGTGAGAACTGGCGTAGCAGATCTGGATTGCCGGGATGCTGAAGCTTTGGATCTGTCGATCTGACCTTCGCGTATCCCTTCGTAATCGTCGGACACTTTGTGTCAAACGGTGTCACGATCTGCATGGCAAAGCCTTTCCCCTCAGCCTTGTCGCGCTCCTGTTTCGCCTTCAGCCCTTCCATACGACTCCAGCAGGAAGCTTCATCCGAAACGGGATCGAGGATTTCAGCAATCCGTTGCTCCACTCTGTCCGGCCGTACCAGCCCTGCGAAATCGAAGGCAAGCCCTTGGGTAACTGCCACCATGCACAGCCGCTCACGGTGCTCCAACGCGTTCCATTCCGCTGCCTGCAGCACTTCCTCGTGGAGGTTGTAGCCAAAGTCGCGTAGTTGATTGCGCAGGATGCACATCGAGGCCGACGTGAGGTATTGCTTGACGTTTTCCAGAAGGATAACGGCCGGCTGCACCTTGGCGATGATGGCCAGGAATGGCACCACCAGATGCCCGACATCGGGATGGGCTTCCGGGTGTTCCAGACCACGTTTGGCTCGGCCGGCAACTGATGCTCCGCTGCACGGCAGACCAGCTTCCAGAACCTCAACCTTGGGCAGCTGATTCATCGCCCAGGAGTCGAATGCCAGTTCCTGCATCGGCGCGGCCAGAGGCAAGGTTTCGCCATCCCAAGCATCGTTCATTTCCGATGCCTGCTCAAGCAGTTCTGCGCGTATCTCGTTGGCAAACGCAAGCTTCGCCTTCACGCCGGATTCTTTCAGCCCGGCATGAATCGCGTGCGACAACACCCCGCCGCCATGCGAAAGAGAACCCACAAAGATTGGCGCGCCAGAGTCTAGCTTGCCTTTCAGACGACCGAGTCGTTCCTTGACCGCAATTTCCGTGGCCAGCGGCAGGATGAAAATCTTGCCATCCTGAACAACTACTCGAACCGCCTCGATCCCATCGAACACGGAGAGCAGTTCGCCGCTATTGATGTCGATCACCGGTAGCTCGCGCTCGCCCTTGAGTTTGCGCGAGACGATTCGGCAACCAGAATCCGACAGCTCAAGAATCAGCATTTGCTTGTCGATATCCTTTTTGGCCTCAAAGCGTTTCCCCGGCATAAAGCCTCCGAGTTGCGCCTTGCTGCCTTCCAGCCACAAACGCGGCTTCCCGCGATGTTGGCCAATCTTGGTTACTTCATATGATTTCACTGGGAGCCTCCTAAGATAGGCGGGGGCCCCGCCCACTGGGGGCAAGACCCCCGATGGGTTGAATGACTAAATCACAATGTCTTTCCATCAATCGATACAGCAGTTACAGCAGCCCCCTTTCGGCAAATGAGAGTGCTTTATTGCCGGCGATGACGAAATGATCGAGCGTTCTCACGTCGACCAGCGCAAGAGCTGACTTCAGCGCACTTGTCAGCGTTTGGTCGGCTCTTGATGGCTCTGGAAAACCAGACGGATGGTTATGCGCGAAGATCACGCCAGTCGCGTTTACGGAGATCGCCTGCTTCACAACTTCTCGCGGATAGACACTGGTTTGAGTGGTGGTCCCGCGAAAAAGCTCTTCAGCCTTGATAAGGCGATTCTGCGCATCCATCCACAGGCACCAGAATGACTCATGCTCCAAGTGCCCGATTTCGGCACATAGAAACGACTGAACCGCTGCTGGTGAGGATAGATTTAGATCGCCAGTTGAGAGTTGCTCACTGAAACAGCGCTTGAACAGTTCCTTGGCGGCGGCTAATGCTGGATGAACAACGTAGGGAGTCATTTCTTCGCACAAATGTTGCTGGCGAGGCTTGGCAAACCCAAGTATCTCGACAAGTGGCCTGGATGCGAGCGCCTTTGCCGTATCGTTGCCTACCAGCAATGCCAGTAGCTCTGCGTTTGATTTCTGCTTCATGGTGCCTCCAAAATGAAATGGGGGCACCCTCCCCATACGGGGATAAGCACCCCCGTAATGGGAACGAAAAGTCACGCCGCCAGAAGTAGCGGCATCTGTTGTTTTGCTTCGAGAACGCCGATGCTGATTCCATGACGGTCCTGCACGGAGGCAAGTGCGGCATCGATGCTTGCTTCAGCACCGCTGCCTTCGCCATCCTCCCGGCCTCGACTGAGCCGCCAGAAAGGATCTTGCCAGCCGGACAGGTGTTGCTTGGCGACTTCTGCCCGAACCTCTTTATCCAGCTGCTCTGCCTGGTCATATTGCAACCAGAATCCCTCCGTTACCGACTCCCCCTCGGGTGGCAGCCATTGACGATGGCGGCCGACCATGCGGTTGAGACGGTCAATCAGTTTCACGTTTCGCGGATAGAAATGGATCGTCCCCATGCCCTTGAAATAGCGGACATCGAAATAATCCGTACTCATCCGCTTTGACGTGCGCAGCATATTGAAACTTGTCTCGAAAAGATGGGCCAGACCGAAGTCAGGTTCCTGCTTTCCATCCAGCAGCGCAAATACCTTGTCGAAGTCGCGCAGCAATTGAAGCGAGTCCCAGGATGGCTCATTGCGCCATGAATCAGCGCGGTGGCCAGGCAATATGAAGCGTGTGCCTTTGATCCTGATGCCACAGGTACGATGCTTGTCATTCGACTTCCAGCCACGGTAATACACGGTGTTGTCCGAGTAGTAGCGGGTTATCTGATCGAAGACATCGCACACCATGCCCAGCTGGATCTCGCCCTGACTTTCGACGAGGCCCAGCAGGAATCCCTGGATGTTGCCGGTGCTGAATTCGAGGTGTTTGATATTCTCGAATTCGGCTTCCAGGCGCTTCTGTGCTGCAGACGACAGTTTTGACAGCACTTGGGTTGAGCGCAGGATATTGCTCCACGCCTGATCCTTCAGCTTGTCGTATCGATTGCCAAGTTCGGTTCGAACAAAGTCCAAGGTTGATGCGGCTTCCTTCGCAGGGATGTTGCCGTTCATCTCAGTCAAGGTTTTCCCGATCAGGCCAGAGTAGTGCTGTGCGCGCGCCTCGGCATGAACGGACTCTCGCATGGCGCGAACCGCTGCATTGAAGGTAAGCACGGCATTTTCGATAAACGAGTTGGGTAGCACCAGCTCATTCATCTCCCGATAGCCCTCAGCCAGTTTGGCGTCGGACATGGAATCCCGTTTCAGGTCTTCCATGATGCTGCCGACGATATCCTTGCCGTAGTTGGCTTCCTTGACGAGGTGCACCAGCGCAATTTCGACCTTTGTTTTCCGTTTCGTATCGGGATCCATGAATGCCTCCTCGATGAACTCGACGGAACCATGCTGCTCGATGATCCGGGTCAGCATTTGGCGTTCCTTCGAATACGGATTCCGGATCGTTTCCGCATTGATGATCGCCACCACTTCACCGTCAAACAGGATGTCCCAGGCCTTCAGGACATGATGCGCACCCTGAGCAAACGGTGGATTCATGAGGATATGGCTATACGCCGCCGCACTTGAGAACTGCATGAAGTCAAGTCCGACGATGGTAAAGCCCTCCTCTTTCAGATTCGGATGCTTCGAGATGTCGATCTCGCAGCAGTCGATCTTGATTCGCCGCCAGGAGTCGTAGCGCCCCGGATGTACCTTGGCCAAATCGCCGGTACCGGCCGAAGGTTCAAGAACACGAGAGAAATCCTTGTTCTTGAAGGTTGCCCATGCCTTTCGTGCAAGCTTTTCGGGCGTTGGGTAGAACTGATGCTCATCCATTATGCGTCTCCTTTGGAAACACGGACGCACCAAGCCCTTGCGGGAATGGCGTGCCCGCAAGGGTTGAATTAACGACGGGTCACCCCGACGCAAGTTGTTTGCTGTTTGTTTTGACTCCCCAGCTGGGAGCATCGATCACCTGGCGTAGCCGGGCGATTGAATTCCGATTTTCCTGAAAGGCCTGTTTGTTTCCAGACGGTTCAGGAAAACCCCGTGCCACGAGGGCACGGGATTCCTGTCATGCAATGGTCGAATGCATTCCATCACTCGCCCATGCGAAAGATGCGACCGATATAGCTGCCGATCGCAACAATCTTCTTCCGGATCTTGTACAGCGGATGAAAAGACGGCAAAGGCTCGATATAGGCCAGCCCGTCTCTCTCCCTTGTTCCAAACAACATTTGACATGCACGCATCAGTACCTCCATGAAGAAAAGGGAGGCCCGCCCCCTATCGGGGAAGATGCCCCCCCGGTAAGGGATTGCTGTTACTTGCCTTGCGCTTTACACGCGTAATCAACCACGAAGGTCAAGCGACCGTACTTTGTACCGTTTCGCTCAAATCGCTTCTGAATTGCATCGTAGTGAGAACACAGAGTGCGAATTAGCTCGGCTACATTGACATCAAGGCCAGGCACCCGCTCGGATCTGACAGAGAAGACCGATGCTGGAGTCGGCTTTACGAGCTCTCGCACGTTGGGCAGAACATCCCACAGGGTGTCGATTGCCTTCTGAACGATCGCTTCAGACTCTGTTCGATGGAGCGAGAGATACTTCGCTTCACCAAAAAGAGTGTTCCATGGCGTGCGCTCATGACGGTAAATATCCTCCATCCCGTCAAAGCTGCCGCCTTTGAAGCCATTCACCAGGCTCCCGACCTGTATTTCAGTCGGGCCATCAGTCCATCGCACGGTCAGCGAGCCAAACGAATCCTGACGAACGCTGAACTTGATTCCTGAGAACGACTCCTTCAGGATGATGCGGACATTCACAAGGCAGCGCTTGAAATCACTGGACTCGGTCTCGCGCGTGTTTAATTGCGGATAAGCCTGACGAAGCCGATCGCACTCCTTGTTGAAGGTAACCTGCCTGGCGTCCTCTTCTGCCTGGCGGCGCGCCTTCTCAATGGCAAGATTCGCCTTGAGTTCGACTACCTCCGACATCGAGGCCACTTCCGCATAGACCTTCCACTGCACAGAAGTTCTGGCCAGGCTTTCCGGAATGCCGCGAGATTCAGTACCGTCACCCCAGACAATATCGAGATGGGCACCCCCGCCTGTCACTCCGATCCCACTTGCGATCGTTTGACACGATCCCGGATCTTGTACGCCATGAATGGCCGTGACAACGCCATCGGTACCGCCATTGAGAATGCAATGAATCCGCTGGCCAACGTGTATCAGCTTGCCAGACTCCAATTGCTGCTTGATTTGTGACATGGTGCAACTCCTCTTGGAAAGGCGGGGCACCATGGCCCACATGGGGCCGTGAACGCCCCGTGTGGGAAATGATTTGCTGACTTCAGTATGTGGTTTAGCTCACCCCCGTTGGGGGGCATAGCACTCGACACACTCCGCTGTCAGTTGGTTGTAAATCGAGCTCCAGTACCCTTGTTCTGACCAAAGCTTCGCCAGCTTCAGGGCTTTGATGCGATCCAGATTGACGCGATCATGAACAGGTTCTTCTTTCATGCCCTTGTCGGTAAGTGGATCATGGACTGTTGCTACTGCTTGATAAGTTCTGTCGTGCATCTGTCCTCCAGAAATGAAAATGAGGACGAGCATCCCCGTCGGGGAAACAAGCCCCCGACTTTGGGTAATACCCCGGAAGCGGAATAGTGATATCCCGCATGGGTCTGAGTGTGTGGCAGACATGGTGCCTGCCGCTTGAATGCTGCTTGATTTGAGTCGCCAGCTACGACTATCAGCCTTCCGGATAACCGGGAGGAAGAATCTGGGTTTGCCGAGGGGCACTCATGGAGCACCCCTGGGAAAACCCACGCGCCGAAGCGCGTAGGTTGTACTTGATACATCCCATCAAAAAAGGGCACCTTGCCGATCAGCATAGTTTTCCCATCGCTCGAAAGCGCCAGGCACGTTGCAGTACTCGCGCACAGCATCAATAAATCCCTGCGCTCGCGCACGTTGCACAACTTCGCTGATGACCTGTTCGGCATCCCCCATCTCGAAACAGGTATCCCATTGCCGCTCGCCCAGTTCCTCCCAGCCTTCATCCCACAGCTGGTAGTCCCTGATGTCAGCTCCCAATCCATACCCGAAGGCTAGGCACAGAAACTCGACGCGACTCTGAAAACCCTGTTCGCTGCAAAGGTAGATCTTGCGGCGCAAGCCATGCAATCGATCAATGATCTCCCGTTGGCTATGCGACCGAACCCTTGCGAAGCAATGGTTAGCCATGGTTGGCCTCCTTCCCCTGTAGCCCGATGGTTCCAGCCTTCAGGATCTTGTCCGCAGCGGCAAACACCCGTCGCGATGACTTTTCCGGAAATTCCTCTCCGTCCAGCCAGCTCTGAATGTAGCCACGGCTTTCCTCCATGCCTGGCAACCCGAGGGTCGCGCAGCACAGATACGCGGTAGCTTCGGCTTCGGCTTCCTTGATGCATTTCGGCATCGAGGGGCCATCAGCCATCGTGCCAGTCGCATCACCGGTGGCCGTATGACCGAGCAGATGATGAGCAATTTCATGGAACAGCGTTTTCCATGGCATTGCCGCTACCGGATTGACGGCAACCTCGCGGACACCCAGCTTGGCATAGCCCTGGCAATTTCCGTCAGCCATCTCAAAGCGAACCTCCTTGATGTCCAATGCGACCAGGGCTTTCGTCTTGTCCCACTCTGGCATGATCACTTCGGGACTGAATGCTTCACCCTCGGTTTGGTCGAGTGAGAACCAGTTGCGCTTCAGGATGAAGATAGTGCGGACACCATCTACCGACTCTTCGTCGGCATCGGCATCTACTGCCCTCTTCTTAACGGTTACTGGCATCACCAAGGGAATTGCCTTTTCGCCCTTCTTGACGCTACGCCCCAGTTCCTTCCATCGCATGAATGACGCGATGGGGGACAGAGGCAAACCGCGACTGGCAAGTTCAAAGGAAGCCAGAAGCTGATTGCCCAGCGAGTAGTTGTGAAACACCGAGTACGCCTTTGAAAGCGTGCCCGGTACTGTCAGTGCCTGTTTGAGCAGACTCTGCCAATCTGGTTTGTCTTTTGATGACATAGAGACCTCCGAAGAAGATCCGCCGGAGGCACTATCCCTGCCGGGAGTAGAGCTCCCGAGCGGGTAGTTTTAGAAATGCTTAATGAGCTACCAAATGTAGCTTGCTGCCAGATCGAACTCCTCACGCGTACAACCAATCCGTTCGCGCTCAAAGTCGCCTACCTCTTGATGGGGATGCTCTCGCATGTCGTCGTAGTCCACCACGACACACGGCACTCCACCTTCAGGAAGATCGCGAACAGCAACGGAACGTGTCACTCCTTCGCTCGCAAATACCACCACTTGAGTCACCTGATCGAGCATGAGTGGTGTTTCACCGAAATTGACTTTCTCGCACAGCACGTCAATTCCTTCTTCGTCGAGCGAGATCTGGTTGTCGCCATCGGTTGCAATGTCATGAATTTCATCACTGCGATTCGATGGGTCACCCTGCCCCTGTTGCTGGTAGTAGCGTAGCGCAGCGAGAATCGTTGCGCGCTCCGCCGCGTCGATAGAAAGTACTGCTTCCATAAATAGCTCCTCGTGAAGCGGAGCAACACCCCAGCAGGATGTTGTCCCCGCTGGGGTTAGTGTTGATAGGCTCCCTCAACGATCGCCCTGGCCTCGGAGGCGTAGGGACCGATGAAAGAAATTTTTTCATCGCGATACAGCATTCGTCCGACGACAAACACATGCTGACGAACGCCGGGATCATTCCTCCAGCGCTCGCGCATGAACTCAACGTAGCTTCCATCCCAATTGGGCGGTGGGCCAAATGCTGAACAGGCACCAGGTGTTGTGTCGATTACCGAAAAGTTGATGACTCCGTACATGGCGACTCCCTACGCTGCATTCCGCATGGCGCGCTCGATCATGTTCATGACCGGAAAACCTGCGCTGCCTTTGGTTTTAAGGATATCGAGCCAGTCCAGCGACTTTTCGCCAGGCGAGATTTCTCCTGCCGGGATAATTGCCGATGCCTGGATACCTCGTTGCCAGAGACGCTGGACAAGCTTCTTTGCCGCTTCCTGTCCATGTCCCTTGGGGTGTTGCTCGGTAGGACGATCTTTGTCACCGAAGATGATGACTCGGGTTGCCCAGTCGGGGGGAGTCAAGTTCTCCATCAGAAGCGCATTGACTGTGCTCCAGACGGGGAAATTGGATCCCATCGTTCCCTCAATGACAGCCAGGGATGTTTCGACGCCTTCGGCAACCAGCAAGGTGGATGACTTCCCGCTTGCCGGTGACAACCGTATGGCACCACCTATGATCTGTCGATCACCGGGATATGCCATGAGCTTCTTTGGCGACTTGACAGGTGCCTTGATGCCATCCCGGGTCAGATAGATGCGGTGGATAGTCACTGCGTTCCCCTGAGTACCGGACACCATTGAAATCATGGCTGGATACTCACCACACTTCTCTTTCCCCTCGTAGTATGGCAGTGACGGATGGAATCGAAGCGCTTCTGGCGGACTGAGTGCAATGCCGCGCCGCGCCAGATACAGCCTGGCTGGCTCTGCATCACGCTCGCAGATCTGGATGGATTCATTCCAGACGCGATTCAGAGACTGACGAAGTTTCTCGTCTTCCCTTTCATCCGACGTCTTCTCGCGCTTCACGACCCGTGCTGGTAACGGCCGGGTTGTCCCAAGCTGCAAGTAGCCCACAACCTCGCCGAGTGCTTCCTTGAAGTTCATGCCGGATGCCCACATCAGCGTAGCAAAGCCATCTGCATGTACTCCGCATGTATTGCAGACGCCACCCCCTGTTTTGGCAACGTCCGGAAACGTCCGGTATCCATCCTTGCCACCATGAACCGGACAAGGTACGTGATGCCCTGGACGCTCGAGAGCGTCTCTCAGTTGAGGCGCCAGAGACCGAAGAATCGAGTCCCACATGCCTTGTGCCGCGATTTTCACTTCCCCTACTTCCATGATTGCCTCCATGTGTTACCCGGACCGGGCCTGCCAAAGCACCCCAAACGAGGCGCTTTGGTAGGCCCCGTCGCGGGCCGATGAAGTTCCCACCGGCATGGAGAAATCCCTGCCGGGATGTTCTCCCCGGCAGGGACTTTGTGTGTTGCTGATGTACGCGCGACTAACGCAGGCTAGAAAGGACCGTCGTCATGCTTGGCCGGCGGCCTTTTGCCTCTTGCAGGCGACTCATCGCTGGCAGGATCGTCTTTCGACTTGCCGCTGCCATTGGGTAGCATCTTCATGCTCTCCGCGACGATCTCGGTCGAATAGCGGGTTTCGCCTTCTTTATCCCAAGAGCGCGTCTGCAAACGACCTTCGACGTACACCAGGGATCCTTTCTTGAGGTGATCGCCGACGATTTCAGCCAGCTTGCCGAAGAACACGACGTTATGCCACTCCGTCCTCTCCTGACGCTTGCCGTCTTTTTTCCAGGTCTCACTGGTGGCGATGCGGACGCGTGCGATCGCTTCCTGCTCCTGGGTGAAACGCACATCCGGATCAGCTCCGAGGAAACCGATCAGTTGAACTTTGTTAAGCATGGTGAATCTCCTAATGAAAAGCGAAGGCACCATGACCCGAGGGGACACGATGGCCCCCGCAGGGCTGAGAACTTCTTTTAGGCAGCGGTGTTGCGTGCTGCGATCTGATGCTGCTTGTTTGGGAAGGCCAGCTACCTTCATGTCCTCATGGCGTAGCCAGGGGGAACAATTCAGCTTTCCGCAACGCTGATTCCTCAGCGTTCTGGAAAACCCTCCCCGCTTGAGGAGGGGGGGATACATGATTGCCGCCAGGCCACGTCTCAACTCACCATCTTCATCTGGGGGCCGGAAGCTTTCACCGAACCGTCCATATTCAAGAGATTGAGCTGGTAGTAGCGATACAGCAGCAGTCGCGCGATGTAGGCAATTGTCGACGGGTATTTTTCCTGCGCTCCTGAACCGGGAGTCCTCCCGATAAAGCTTCCGAGAGGTTCCTTGTAGTTAAGAAGCTTGCGCAACTTCATCCCGATCCATGCGAGGTCAACAATCCGCATGTCGATCGACAACAGCTTGCATAGGCCATCAAGATCCTTGGGGTACGCGCCGGATAGCCAGACCGAATACGGCCTGCAAGTGCCATCTGGAAGTTCCAGTTCCTTGATGAACATCGCGAAGTCTTCGCCGGTTGATAGATTCTTGATATCGAAGGTTTTGGAGAGCGTCCCTTCGGTTCCCGTTTTAGGTTCCTTGCGGAATACCATCGCGCTCACCAAAGAGTTGTCTCCCTCGCCATCGATCCAACCGATTTTCTTGACGTGATAATGGACGACACGTGCAAACGCGCTGACCACACCTGGGATGCGAACCTTGTTGCCATCGGGCGGCAGTTCGACTTCGCAGGGATAACCATCGCACAACGCCAGCGATTCCAGCTTGAGAGACAACCAGGCTCGATCGTAAGTGCGCATGTCTGCCGATAGCGTCTTGGCAATGGCCCCAAGACCGCGCGGAGCCTCTGCACCATTGATCCACACTTCGAAAGGATGAATCTCACCATTGACGTAATGCCCGATCATCACGGCAAAATCCCCTTGCGGAGTTTCCACCATGTACGAGTAAGCCGGATTGCCATCCAGCATCTGCGGCCGACTCAGCCACCGCAAGCTGCTCATCACGGTATTTGGCATAGCGTCGAGTCGGAAACGACGATCCGGATCGGATTGATCCAGTCCGCGTATTGGATGACCCGAGGTAGACGAGTTCACTGCATGGAGATTGCTTTTCATGGTCATCCCCATTCAATGAATAGTTTCACCAACACGACGATCAGCCATCACCTCTGCATCATGAAGGTTATGTGTTACGCCGTAGAAGTGGGACATGCACATGCGCCACCAATAGGACTTGGCCGCTTCACGCGTCATGTTTTGCTGAACGATGAGTGCAGACCGGTTGAGTGCCTGGCAAATAATTGCATACTGGCCGGCGCTTTCAACGAGATTCACCTTGTGGAGTGAATTCAATACAGGAATTGCATCGATGATTTTCATGTAGATCTCCTTTGCGATTTGAAGCAAAACCCCAAACAGGGCCTGCCGTAACGCCCAGTGGGCTAGACGCTATGGCAGGCCCTGAGTGGGGCGTTGGGAAAACCCAGCGCAAAGGAGATTCCCTGTCGGGAAGAGTCTCCCCGGCAGGGTTATTGGGCACCGACCGTTTCCAGCAGGTGATCTTGAATGCTGTTTGGTTTGAGTCGCCAGCTACGACTATCAGCCTTCCGGATAACCGAGAGGAAGAATCTGGGTTTGCCGAGGGGCACTCATGGAACACCCCTGGGAAAACCCACGCGCCGAAGCGCGTAGGGTTCGTTGTTGAATCAGAACAGGCCATCCTGGCTCTTGCACTTGCGGTATTCGCGCATCAGTGCCTCCAGTTCGGTACCGTCAAGCTCACCTTCGGCGCGGATGTAGATCTCATCCAGCGCTTCAATGGTCTTTGCGGCGGCCATCTGATCGAAGATCACCTTCAGCTTCGGGTTGGGCGCATCCTCGGCCTTGGCGGCATCCGCTTTGGCAGCGGGCGCGGTCTTGGCTTTGGCGGGCTCAGCCGGCTTTTCGGCAACCTTGGCTTGGGTGGCTTGCGCAACGTCGGGTTCGGTAATTTCGCCCGTTTCCTCATCGACCACCGGGGCGTAATTGCCCTCGATAACATCGTTCAGATTCAGGTTCTGTTCCTTACCCTGCTCGGATGCTGCATCGAGTGCAAGCGCAGCCGCCAGTTCGGGAGATTTCGGCAGGAACTTGCAGAGCCGACGAATCGCCGTCTTGAGTCCCATCGCGGTAAAGTCCGAGTCCCAGACGGACTCTTTCTTGTAGCGCTTGGCTGCCTGATAGCCCCGCGAGTTATCGCGGATCTTCTCGACTTCCTTGCGTCCCATCGCCACGAACGTCCTGCTACCGTCCTTGAACACAGCGACGGCATAAAAGCCTGCCACGTCGCCGCGCTCTTCATCGGATGCCGGGAAACCGCCAAACCCTGTCATCGGGTCGTGCTCCAAGCTGCGCTCCATGCCGAGTTTCAAGGTGAACTGGTCATTCACACGAACCTCATGGGCATAGATGTCCTGAACCAATCCCGATTGACGTGCCAGCTTCATGAGTCCGGTGTAACCGGGAATCAGCTGACACTGGTTACCGAATGGCACCAGGTGCGCCTCTCCCATCAGCCCGACCTCCAGACCCATCTGCGAGGACTGTATGACCGCCGCAAAAACACTGCGGGGGTCGCACTCGCCAAGCTTCGGCGTCATACGGAACGCCGTCAGCGCAATCCGCGCCATGCGATCCGGGTTGATGTGCTTGGGCAGGGCTCGGGCGATTTCCCCCTTGAACTGCTCCAGCATGGCCGGGAAGTTCTTGGGCTGCTCGTTTGCGTCTGCGGCAGCGTTGCGATTGATGTTCTTGAGTGCTTGCAATGACATGGTGGATCTCCTTCATGAAAGTAAAAGGCGAGCACCATGTCCCTGGCGGGAGCATGGCGGCCCGCCGAGGGTTGAGAACTTCTGATTATTACGGTGCCCAGTACGGGCTGCCGTTGTTTCTGTTGCACATAACATCCGCCGTCTCGATTTCCGAAATGACATAGTTACGCTTGACGCAGGCCATGAGCAGCCGACGACTTTGCTTCAATTCGCGGCGACAACGAGCGACTTCGGCTTCTGCCTGTCTAAGGGCTTCGGCCTTCCGTCTTGTCTTGGCTGCCAGATCAAGGATTGGCTGGCCAACCTCATGGAGGTAGTCCGCAAGCGCCTCAACCGGATTGGACAACATGCTAGTCATCCAGATTGAAGTTAGCTGCCCAGCGCGGCAGATCGATCTCTTCGATCACACCGCTCGGTTGGTAAGCCGGCCATTGGTCGTTTTCTCGACACCACTTCAGCAGCTGAAGTGCGCCGCGATACTTCGCACGGCCGACCTCGATCATTTCGTCACTTGCCTTGTAGACCGCCGTTGCAAACGGGGCGTCCTTCTCGACAGCAATGAAATGGAACGGAAGCGTACGGCCCGTCAGGGCTTTTATCCCGTCCTGATAATAGGCTGCCTGCAGGTCGTAGCCCATCGTTGCAATAACTCGGGCAAAACCTTCTGCCGAGGCATCGCAGCAAGACTTCACATCCACGATGCCGGTGGTCATTTCGCCTGCCATAACCAGCCAGTCAGGGCGACATTTGCACGGGATCCCGGTTTCTGAATCCATCCAGAAGCCTGACATTTCCGCCAGCCCTGTGGAGAGCAAACGCGCCGCACCCGTATGCCGGGAGATGCTGGCCTGAATCGACTGAATGGACAACATTGCTGTCGGTTGCAGAATCTGCTTGCCGCCGTACAGTCTGGCGATCGCATCTTCACGGAACATGAAACGGGAATCGACATCGGCTACCTTGATGGCATCCTTGATCTCATCCTTCTTCATCTTCCCAACCTTGATGCTCAGCGCTTCAGCCGCAGACTTGTAATCATCCAGGGATTGCAATGTGCCTTCCAGCCTGGATTCATCGAAGACTGAATACACCGAGGAGAACTCAGCCGGTTCCAGAACCGCCATATGCAGCGCGGTCCCGAAAGCCATGGCCGGCGTTGGCTCAGGCGGATTGGCTACGTACTCCTGATAATGCGCAGGTGAACGCATCAGCTTCACCAGACCTGAGTGTCCAACAGCCTCCTTGTTGCTGTGATATTGCTCGGAAGACATCGACAACAGACCTACGTTTTCCATCTTCATGGTGGTACCTCCAAGGTAATGGAGCACCACTCCCCCAGCAGGGGCGCGATGCCCCGGTTAGGGAACTGAGTTGGCCATCTCTGACCACTTTGGATGCTGCTTATTTCGAGCGGCCAGCTACCGCCATGAAGCTCCAGAATAACCAGAGCGACAATTTCAACTTTCCTGAATGCACTCTCGAATGCTTTCAGGAAAGTCCAGCGTCGTGACGCCGGACTCTGACATGCTCATTAAACTGGCGCGAGATTGCACAAAGCGTCTCGGAGTTTCCAAAGAACTTTGTGATCGCACGCCCATTGGATCAATTGATCCATGGTGTCCGCATCGATCGAGCTACATGCGTTACGGTCACCCTGGACCACCTTTTCAAAAAGATGCGACAGGCTCATGGCATCCGTTCCCTGGTTCTCACCGTAACCCGAACGCCTTGACGATCGGACGACTGATGATGAATCCTGAAATGACGCACATGGTGAAGATCGCAAATATCATGGCTAGGCTCCTAGTCGGGTTGATTGAAAACCCCACAGGAATTGCCAGGCTTGATTCGCGCCCGTAGCAACCCCGCAGGCCTAATGGCTCTCTCTCGAAAGCGATTAGGCCTGCGGGGATTCCCACAGGCGATTAATGCTGCTGCCGGTTAGATGCCCAGCACCCGGACAACGGGACGGCTGATGATCCAACCAGTGATACAGCAAGCGATGATGACGAGCGACATGATGCCTCCAGATAGAAAATGCGGAGGCACCACGCCCCTTGCGGGGGCGTGATAGCCCCCGCGGGGTTGAAAAACTGTTTAAGCCACAAACTCGAAGGCAGGAGACTCGGGCGTAACGTCCGTGACGGCTTTGCCGTTGGACTTTGCCTTACTCCTGCGCTTGCGGGTTTTTGTAGGTTTTGCGCTTGCCGGCTCCAGCACGGGCATGGGAATGCCGCGCCGGATGAACGCCGGAACTTCGTACTTCGACCAATCTTCAACTTCGTCGTTGGGCACGGCCATCCCCGTGGTGTCCAGCTTCCGTACTGCGCTGGGGAGGATGGGAATTGCCTTCGGCATCAACAACGCCATCAGCAACCTTCCGACCTTGACCAGACCGCGCAGTGCCAGATACACAGAACCCAGCAGTGCCATGACAAGAAGAACTTTTTCCATGATGCCTCCAGAATGAAAAAGCGGAGGCACCACGCCCATCGCGGGGCGTGATAGCCCCCGCAGGGTTAAAAAACCGTCCTGCATTCGCAGGCGGGAGATCAAGGCTCTTTTGGAGCGCCGATCTCGATGGTTGAAGTCCTTTGACGCAGGATCACGGGGTACGCTGCCTCGACACGCGCAAACAACGCGCATGCAAGGTCTTACATCTGCACCCAAGCCCAGCCGCATTGCCCTGCGGTACGGGGATGGGCGCTTCGGCCCCTTTTTGTTCGTCGTCGCGCATGACGCGATCGACGGATGAATGCTGTTTGTTTTTTTCGGCCAGCTACCGAAGCATCGAAGGCATTACGCACCTCGAATGAATGGCTTCATTGTAACGACCGTTTTAGCAATAGCAATGTCTAAACAGTGCGTTTTGGTGTGCTTTTCGGCTCAGTTTTGGGCATTCCATTTTTTATGATGATGCGGTTTAACTCATCGGGAGAAACCCAAAATGGCAGCCAAGGAGGTAGCAACAACCGCAGTACTGAAGGAAGTTCCCACCGCATCAGATCGTTCAAAAAGTCATCCCTATTTCACCCAGAAGGTTCGCCTGCATTCCTTCCATGCCCAGCAGGTTTTTGATCGTGGTTTCGATCTCTGTACAACGGCAATCTTCTCCCTGTCAGTCGTTCTGAGAATTATCGGTACCGACGATCAGGCGCGGGATGTCGAGGGGATTGTCGATGAGCGACTGAGTGCAATGTTTGAAGAAATTCGTGGGGAGGTTGCTCGCCTGGACAAGCTTGCCGAATCCAATGGGATTGAATTTTCCGGGATCGATTACTCGCATCCGAAAGAGGTCGAGGCGAAGATAACCTCACCAAGAGCAGTGCGCTATATCGGCCTGATCCGTGAATTCGATTCCCTGGTGGCCAAGCTCGATACCCTCTGGCTATCCGGCGTTATCCCCGATGGCATCTACTCCCGCAGCATCTATGACTGGAAGCGCCGCATCCTTCGATTGGCTGGCACCATTCGTTCCATCTCCGGTCGTGCAATGACGGCCGCTCGAAGAAAGGAGTCTCAAGGCAAGGAGAAGGCAGAGGTGGTTGCAATCACTCCCGAAACTGCCGCTTCAGTCCCTGAACAAGTAGTCGCATAGGGGTTGAGTGAATCTCAATCTGTACCAGGAACGTGCCGTAACGGCTAGCGGGCACTGCACGATCCTGGCGTGTCCTGGTTCCGGCAAAACCCGGGTTCTTTCGGCGCGGGCTGCTCACCTTCTGGCCAACAACGAGAAAGGTCGATTGTGCGCAGTGACTTTCACTCGGGATGCTGCGGATGAGCTTCGATCCCGAATTCTTCTAGCCTGCGGGCCTGGCCACGCAAGACGGCTCGCTGACGGGACATTTCACTCGCTGGCGCTTGCGCAGATCAAGCGCTTCAGTAAAGGGAAGCCACCGAGGCTGCTCGCAGAAGGTGAACGGCTTGCCGTGCTACGACGATGCTGGAAACAGCATGCTCCAAGTCTGTCCTTCGAGAATGTTATTCAGGGAATCGACCGAGTTAAGTCCCGTCTGGCACTCCCTGTGTTTTCTGATCCGGCACTTGAATCGGTTTTTCACGGGTACCAGGATCTGATGGAATCCGAAGGATCCATGGATTTTTCCGATCTGCTACTGACCACGGTCAGCAAAATGACAAGTGGCGAAATGTCCCCTCTGCCAATTCGCTGGCTTCTCGTCGATGAGGCGCAGGATATGGATGAGGTGCAGATGGAGTGGATCCTTCTTCATGGCCGCTCCGGTATCGAAGTGACCTTGGTCGGAGATGACGATCAAAGCCTTTACGCCTTCCGCCATGCCCTCGGCTACGAAGGACTCCAGGAAGTGACCTTTGCGCTATCAGCTACTGAGACTACCTTGCCGATCAATTACCGCTGCGCTCCCAACATCCTCACCCATGCGGCGAAACTCATCGAGCACAACAATAATCGGGCGCCCAAGAAGATTTCCGCGCACAAGGAGACCTCCGGAGAAATAAATGTACTGCGCTTGCCAGATCGATGGGCTGAGGTCGATCAGATCGGCAACACAATCATAAATGGCGGTGACAAACAGGAGTGGGCAATTCTTTCGCGTACCAACCTGATCCTCGATGCCGCCGAAGTTGCACTGACCGACATGGGCATTCCCTATCGGCGCACGGGCGGCAAGAGTATCTGGGAACACTCGATTGGTAGCGTTTTCGCTGGGCTCCTGCGAAGCGCCGTCGATGACTCATGGACAGGTATCGCCAATGCGCTGTCCTTCTGCGGAATTCATGCCGAGTGGGTGAACAATCACTCGCGAAGAACATCGGGGGGATGCGCTGGTCGATTGGATGCGGCAATCGATCAGGTGAAAGATGATGACTCAAGGAAGACCGTAGTGCAATTGAGAATGGGGCTTGCCTCGTGGTGTGATCAGATCGCAAAAGGTCGATCTGCCTTGGTTGTGCATGGTATCGCCGGGTTTCTGGCCGATTACTGCAAGCCGAACCAGCTCAATATGCTTTACAAGCTCGAAGCGGTCTTGGCCAGAATGCCGGGCACACTGGCTCAGCGACTCGCTGCTCTGGGGAGAAACAATCAAGCCCGCCAGCAACCAACGATCCAGATCATGACCCTACATGCCTCGAAAGGGCTGGAGTTCGATAACGTCTGGATTATGGGATGCGAAGATGGAAACTTACCCCACACCGATTCGACAGAGGAAGACGAGCGACGACTGCTATATGTGGGCATGACGCGGGCTAGGAATAGACTTGTCCTGAGTAGCGCCATTGAGGAAGGCCTTGAATCGCGATTTCTCAGTGAATCCGGTCTGGATTAAGAGATTGGACACCACCACATTGGTTGCGACCCAGGTCGCACAGAGATGTCACGGATTGATCGCCGCGAGCTTCTTGGGCCTTCCGCGAGGGCGACGAGTGGCATGTAAGCTATTCGGCGAGTTCGCTTCACGCTCCTGGTTGTCGTGGCCGAGCTGATACTGGTCACGCGAAACCGCTCGACAACTAGCACCAACCTGTGGTGCTAGAGATGATACCCAAGCCTCCAGATCCGCTACGCGATAGCGTAATAGGCGACCAAGCCGGACAGGCAGAGGAAATCCTGCCGGTGCTGGACGCGCCCCGTAAGCCCAGCGGCGTAATGTGCCGCGCGCAATACCGATCGCATCAGCAGCAGATTCAAGATCAAGTAGCAGTGGTGACATGTTGCAATTGAACCAATCGCGACATGCCAAACCGGGGGTGAAAAGCATCAATAATCGATCTGTTTTGATCTTCGTGCTGTGAATGGAGTGCACGCATGAAGCAGTCATCGTTGATTCTGGAACCCAAGCATAGGATCGCATTTTGAAGCTCGAAACCTGCCGTTAGCCCAATTCACTCAAATCGGCAAGAACGGTAATTCGACGAGCACGCCTGTTCTTTCAGCTCTGAAGCGTATAACCGCCGCTGAACGTCGAACATCACCAACATTCAGCTTCTCGATCGGTCATGGTTATGGTGTCGCTGAGACCCTGGCGACAAAAAAGTGTATTCCGCCGGCACTTCATAGAAATGACGCAGATGCCGATGCGGCCGGTCAAGATAAGTCGGCCCCTGCCACAGGCGGACGGCTCGGCCGCCAGTCCTTGATATACAGCACAGCATTGTCACTGAGTTGAATGACGCTTTGCTTTATCAAAGTTTCGGCAGCTGCCGGCCCGTATTTTTGGATCTCATCAAGCGCGATAAACGATTGCTTCTGGATCGTTGCGTACAACCTGACGAGGTTGGCGACGGAGTCGTTTGAGATATTCTTGAAGAGTACTGAATCGTGTGCAATGGCTGGAAGGCTGGTTGCCCGGAAAACCGCCATGTCAAAAAGCACGAGACCGAAGTACGCTGTCCCCGTGCCGGTATCCTCAAAAACCTCGAAGTTATAGGTAGTGTCGCCTAGCGACAGGCGTGGACTCTTGCGGTGCTCGCCAACGGCTTCGCTAACGATCTCGCGCATCCCATCGTTCACGCTGGTTGCGATCTCGGTGAGGATTCGTTGTTTCACTTCCGCGAGCGCTTCCTTCGCTTTTCGCAGCGCGTCGACGTGCTCTTGCTCGCGCACGTAGCCGTCTCTGCTGGCCCTCGCGGTCTGAAGCGACAAAGCAACTTTATAAACATGGTCGACCAGCGATTCGGGCTGCTTGACTGAGCCCAATGCTGCCGCCATCTCCGTGTTGATGCCCGCTATGCTCTGGTCGATCAGCTTGAGCTCCTCTGCCAACTGGTCTTTCGACTGCTTAAGCTGGTCCTTAAGGATGCGGGCAACGCCGTCATGAAACGCTTCAACCTCTGCGAGCCGTTCGGTGTTGATTTCTGGGAAGAACTTCTGGAGATCTTGGAAATTGCTGCCGTGGAGGGAGCGCTTTCCACTGAGGTTGCGATCGACCCGCTGGAGGCGTCCGGCCACGATCATTCGTCGCTGAAGCAATTCATCTTTGCGCTTTTTGAACTCTAGAACCTCCTTATTGATCACCTCGCTCAGACTCGTCGCGTAGCTAGCCAAGTTCTGACGCACGTCTTCAAGGTCGCGTTCAAGACCCGCGATCTGTACTTGTGCCTGTGCGTATCCAGTCTTGGTGACTTTCGGAATGAGCTGCTTGCTTGCCGCAGCCCTGATGATTTTTAGCTCTGATTCGGCCGTTCGCGCTGCGTCGTCGCGCGCTCGAATCGCCTCAAACTTGCTATACGTCTTAACCAAATTGTCGATGCAATCCTTGCTTTTCTGTTTAGGGGATGCATGCAGCGGCTCGTCTGGAATCAGGTTGGTCTTACCCCAAACGCGTAAATGCAGCCCTACAGCGGCGCGAAACGTTTGGCCGGGCTGCGCGAGGCCATAAGCCAGCTTCAAGAACGCGGTGAATTCATCCAACTGTATTGCCGACAGTACCTTGTAGTCAGCATCGCAGACGTACACAGTTTCTGGCGTGATCGTATCGCGCCGGAATCGATGCAGTTCGCCGTCAAACTCGAAAGCGAAGTCATAGTGGTGATGCCCTAGCTCGGTTACAACATCCTTATTCCACTCCAGCAGAGTCTCACCGCCGAACGTAAAGTCAACCAGCATCAAGAGAGTGGACTTGCCGATGGAATTGGTCGCGTTGTCGTCGCCCAGCACGACGTTCAAGCCTGGGTGAAATGTGACAACACCGGTGCGGAATTTCTCGCATCGAATTTCATGCAGCATAAACAATCCTTTCGGTGCTGAAGTCGACAGTCAAGCGATCAAGTAGAAACAGGACATCCAGCGTCAGCAAAAACTGGTCAATGCTCTCGAATTTGTCACCCACCTGTTGGAACAAGTCCGCCAATTGGGTCGGGGTAGGCCCAGCCTTCAGCACATGGGTCATGAGCCCCAGCACTGAGGCGGACAGCGGAACGACCTTGTTGGGCGTGATCATTAGAAGACCTCGCAGTTTTGGATGAAGAACGAAGCCACGGCCTCAGCGGACTCTAGGGTTTGGGCTTTCGCTCGGGTACGAATCCAACCGACTAGGTTGGCAAACACTTGTGCTTGCGTCAGGCCCTGGCGCTTCTGCATGACATAGAACGATTTGACTTGGACGAAGATCTGCTCGGAGCACCCAGGGTCGCTTCGCTCAATCTCCAAGAAAGCGGCCTGAACATGCCGGAAGTAGTCTTCGACGGCATTGCGAACCTTTCGTTTGGTGGGCGGCGGCATCGTCGCGTCCAGCTTTTCATTGACCGCCTTTGGAATGAACGACAACTCGGCGCCCCCGTCTTGTTCCACCGCAGCGCTGTGCAAGTGAGCAACGACAGCGGCAATCTGCTGCTCCAGGGGGTATTGTGAAGCAAGCGACCGTTGTCGCTCTTGCTGCAACGCATCGAACTTGATTTGGTATAGGTCGAGGTAGTCACTTGCGGTCCGAGGCTTGTCGAACTTTCCGTGGCAACCGATGCAAAGCGGGATGATGTTGTCCGGATCGTTAACGTCAACACATAGCCTCGGGGAGTTCACCAACTCGATGACTTCTTCTGGTCGAGGGTTTAGCGGGTAGATGTGCGCCAGTTCGTACCCTTTGTACTGCCGTTGCTTCTTCCGGTAGAACAGCAGATCGTCACACAGCGGGCAACGACTGCCGACCTGTGAGAGCAGGGCAGCGATCTCCGCGTCGTTGTAATCACGTCTTGCGTTCGTCATCAGGGCCTCCCCCTTCGTCAGCGCTGTCAATCAAGGTTGACCGTGCTTAAATTTGATATCTGGGCGCTCGGCAATTTTTGTTATGGCAATTTTTGGCTGATATTGGCTGACAGCGTCCATTCTAGCTCGTTGGCATTAGTGGCTGCTTAGTCCGAACCAAAGACACCGGGGAGTCGATTCAAATGACCGGTCATATCGACTTGTTGATTTCCTTATGCCTGACTGAGGGCCAAAAGATGAAACGGAAACTAAATTTCCGCTGCGCAACTTGAATTCAGTGATTACCCGCAAGTTTTTGAGCCAGCTTAGTTGCCTGCAGGTGCGTATAGCGCTTTAGCATCTGCAGTGTCTTATGCCCAGACACAGCCGCAAGTTCCAAGACATTGAAATCACCCCGCTCAGCCAGTCGAGAAAGCGCTTCATGTCGAAGATCATGGAAGGTGTAATCCTTGATCTTCGCTCGTTCGCAAGCATAGCTGAAGGCATGGTAGAGCGTCATCCGTTCAACTGGTAGAACAATCCCCGTTTTGCCCCGAGGCAGGGAATCGAGAACCGTCAATGCAACTGGTGATAGCGGCACGGCCCGAGGCTCCTCATTTTTAATCTTTTCGGGATCGTCAAGCATTGCGATCAAATTCTTCTTGTCGACTTGCTTCCAAGTCAGAGACAGCAACTCACCCTGGCGCATAGCGGTTTCTACAGCCAACTGGACAGCAGGCCAGAGCCAAGGATTTCTGGACTTTTTACACTCACGCTCGAATGCCGCCCACTCGTCAGAGGATAACCGGCGATCCCTGCCCTTCCCTTCTGTAGGCTTGCGGATCTTTTCGACTGGATTGCCTCTGGGTAGAGCAATGCCCTTCTCCGTCTGCGCAAAGCCGAGCAGCTTACTGAGCATGTAAAGCTCTTTGCGGACAGTGCTCTCCTTTACCGGCGGCCGATCGTCATTTCCTTTCAACCGGTCATCGCGATACTTGGCAACAAGCTTTTGATCAATGGCCGTCAGGCTGTAAGCTCCCAGTGCCTCATCAAGACGATCAAGCTGAAAGCGCCATGCCTCCTTTTCATCTTCTCTGACTCGGTAATGGTGGGGAGCAAATTCGGTTTTGAAGTCCTTGATCAAGTCGCCAAGCGTTGCGCGCTCAGCCGCACTCGTACTGGTAAACAGCCCTCGGCGCATATCGGTCTCTACCGATTGAGCCCAAGCTTGAGCCTCAGTCTTTGTCGGGAAGGTGCGGCTCTCGTCTGGATATCCCTTCCGACGAATGATCGCCTGCCAGTAACCGCTAGCACGCTGCCGAATCGTTGCCATTTCCGCCCTCAAGTGTGACCAAAGTGTGACCGTAATTCATTTTGGCCACATGATAACGCTCTGAAAGCCTCTTGGTTACTGCGTTTTACTGAGATAAAATCTCCCGCCTGGAAAGCGTGTTTAGGTTAATTCCTAACGCGGGTTCGAATCCCGCCCTCTCCGCCAAACATCTGGCAAACGCGCCCCTCCCGGGGCGTTTTGTTTTTGCCTACATTGACCCCTGTCACCCATGCGCCCATGATCATCCTCAAGAACGTCACGCTCCGCCGCGGTACCAAGGTATTGCTGGACAATACTTCCGTCACCCTCAATCCGGGCGAAAAAGTGGGTCTGGTCGGCCGCAACGGTGCCGGCAAATCCACCCTGTTCGGCTTGCTCAACGGCACGCTGCACGAAGACGGGGGCGACTTTTCATTCCCCAGGCAATGGCGGATGGGTCAGGTGGCGCAGGACATGCCCGAAACCACCCAGAGCGCCACCGACTTCGTCATCGAGGGCGATACCACCTTGCTGGCGGCACAGGCTGAGGTGAACGCCGCCGAAGCCAGCGACGATGGCATGCGCATGGCGCACGCCTACATGGAACTCCACGACGCCGGCGCCCACGATGCCGAAGCTCGCGCCCAGGCGCTGATACTTGGCCTAGGCTTCAAGCCATCGGAGCTGACCAAGCCGGTCAACAGTTTCTCGGGGGGCTGGCGGATGCGCCTGCAACTGGCGCGCGCACTGATGTGTCCGTCCGAATTGCTGCTGCTCGACGAACCGACCAACCACCTCGACCTGGACGCACTGGTGTGGCTGGAAGCCTGGCTCAAGCGCTACACCGGCACCCTGATCATGATCAGCCACGACCGGGAATTCCTCGATGCGGTGACCCAGGTCACGCTGCACATCGACAAGACCAAGCTGCTGCGCTACGGCGGCAACTACAGCGCCTTTGAAGACATGCGCGCCGAACAGATCGCGCTGCAGCAGTCGGCGCAGGCCAAGCAGCAGGAAAGAATTGCCCACCTGCAAAAATTCATCGACCGCTTCAAGGCCAAGGCCAGCAAGGCCAAGCAGGCGCAAAGCCGGGTCAAGGCGCTGGAACGGATGGAGAAGATCGCGCCGTTCCTCGCCGACGCCGAGTTCAACTTTGAATTCAAGGAACCGGCCAACCTCCCCAACCCCATGCTGTCGATGATGGAGGCAAGCATCGGCTACCCGCCGTTGCCGGAATCACCGGCCGGCACACCGCCAACTGTCATCGTGCGCAACATCAACCGAACCGTGCATGCCGGACAACGCATTGGCATCCTCGGGGCCAACGGTCAGGGCAAATCAACCCTGGTCAAAACCATCGCCCGGACACTGGAATCCATCAAGGGCGAAATCACCGAAGGCAAGGGACTCAATATCGGTTATTTCGCGCAGCAGGAACTCGACGTGCTGCGCCCGCAAGACACCCCGCTGGAGCACATGACCCGACTGGCCAAGGAAACCATCGCCGCCGGCCGCAGTGGCTGGGTCGCCGCGCGGGAGCAGGACTTGCGCAATTTCCTCGGCACCTTCAACTTCAGCAACGACATGGTCAAGCAGGCCGTCGGCACCATGAGCGGCGGCGAAAAGGCGCGCCTGGTGCTGTGCATGATCGTCTGGCAACGTCCCAACCTGCTGCTGCTCGACGAGCCGACCAACCACCTCGACCTGGCGACCCGCGAGGCACTCAGCGTGGCGCTCAACGAATTCGAGGGCACCGTCATGCTGGTCAGCCACGACCGCGCCCTGCTGCGCTCGGTGTGCGACGAGTTCTGGCTGGTCTCGCGGGGCGGCATCAAGCCTTTTGACGGCGATCTGGATGACTATCAGCGATACCTGCTGGATGAAGCCAAGCGCTCACGGGAAGTCGGCGCGGCTCCTCGGGAAAAACTCGCCGCATAAAGGCCGGGCCACTCAACAACAGCCTGACGCCGCCGCCCCTGCTGCTGCGACCTCGTCAAACGGCATGCTGCTGCCGCAGCCGGCGAACAGGCCATAGTGACGGCTGAAATCGCCAATGAACTCGAAATGGGGGGCAAATCGCGTCCCCTGCAGCATGTGCCAGGTATTGCCGCACACCTGGAACACCCGGCCTGTCTCGATCTCATGGTGCTTATCGAAGGCCAGTCGGTCCGGGTGGTTGGGGATGGTGCCGCGATAGATCACCGCCTGCCCATAATCTTCGCAAGCTGTTTCCAGTGCGTCGAGCTTGAAGAGCCGATAGGTCGCCGAAAAAAAGCGCAGATTGCCGGTACGTCTCGCCAGTTCCGGTTCCGTCACCTCCAGCGGCCGATCGGCGACCAGGCGTGGGTCGGTAAAACCCTGGCGGTGGGCCAGGCGCTCAAAATCGTTCCAGTACAGCGCCCCGCCGAGGCATTCCCCATACAGCACCGGATCGTTGCGCACGGCTTCCGGCACGCGGCGATCGGCGTACACGTCGGAAAAATAGAATTCCCCGCCCTGCTTGAGCAGTCGATGCACGCCGCGCAGCACGGCATCCTTGTCGGGCGACAGGTTGATCACGCAGTTCGACACGATCACATCGAAACTTCCCGGCTCAAGGTCCAATTCGTCGAGGCGCTCGATATAGCCCTGCAAAAAACGGACGTTGCGATAGCCGAAAGCCTCGGCATGAAAATCGCCATGCCGGTTGGCGACCTCCAACTGTTCGGCGGTCATATCCACGCCGACGACCTCACCGCTGGCACCCACCAGTTGCGCCAGCGCGTAGACATCCCGCCCCGACCCGCTGCCCAGATCGAGCACCCGGCAACCTTCCAATAGCGGCGGGCAGACGAGGCCGCAGCCGTAATAACGAGACAGCACTTCCGGGTGGATGCGCGCCAGCAGCGGCTTCAGCCAGTCCGGCACCTGATCGATGTCGCAGCAGGCGCTGGTCTTGAGATCGCCGGTGTGTTGCAGTTGGCGTCCGTAATAGTCCTGAACAAGTTCGTGCATATGAAATCCAATCGAATGGTCGGCTGCCAGGCAGCACGGGGCGCTACTTTGAAGGCAGATAGGGCCGTGGATCGATTTCCGGTACCCGACCCGCCAGTTGGTCGGCGAGCAGCCGGCCGGAACCGACGGCCATGGTCCAGCCCAGCGTACCATGGCCGGTATTCAGGTAAAGGTTCTGCAGGGCGGTCGGCCCGATGATCGGCACATTGCTGGGAGTGGAGGGGCGCAGTCCGGCCCATGGCTCGATGGCGGCAGCGCTGAATTCCAGCTGGGGAAACATCTGCCGCGTGCGCCGCACCAGGGCATCGATCCGCGTGGCATTCAGGCTGGTATCGTAGCCGGAAAATTCTGCCGTACCCGCCACCCGCAGGCGGTCGCCCAGTCGCGAGTAAACCATCTTCACTTCGTCGTCGATCAGGCTGACTTCGCTGGCCAGCGCCCCCGCTTGCAGCGGCACGCTGATCGAGTAGCCCTTGGCCGGATAGACGGGAATGCCGATGCCTACCTGCCGCATCAGCAGCGTTGAATAACTGCCCAGTGCGACGACGTAAGCGTCAGCGGTCAGCCGGTCGCCATTGGCGAGCCGCACGGCGGCCACCTGCCCCCCGGCGGTTTCCAGCCCGGCCAGCGTGGTGTTGTATCGGAACTGCACCCCGCGTGCCGTGCAGTGGTCGGCCAGCGCCGCAGTGAACAGTTGCGCATCGCCCGACTCGTCATCTGCCGTAAACGTGCCGCCGACAATCGGCGCGGCGGCGTGGGCCAGCGCCGGCTCGATGCCCAGGCATTCCGCCGCCGACTTGACGACGCGCTCACAGCCGAACTCGCGCATCAGCGCAGCCTGCGGCAAGGCGCGGGCGAATTCTGCCGGATCGGTATAGAAATGCAGGATGCCGCGTTCCAGGCAGGAATATTCAAGCGCCAGTTCGTGGCGCAGCGCCTTCAGGCGCGTGCGGCTGTCGAGCGCCAGCGCGAGGATCGCGCGAATGTTGGCGCGGGTGCGCTCCGGGCAGCATTCGCGCAGGAAGCGCAGCCCCCACGCCCATTGCGCCGGGTCGGCTGAAAAACGCCACAGCAGGGGCGCATCTTCACGTCCCAGCCATTTCAGCACCTTGAGCGGCGCGGCCGGGTTGGCCCAGGGTTCGGCATGGCTGGTGGAAATCTGGCCGCCGTTGGCGAAGCTGGTTTCAAGCGCCGGACCGGGCTGGCGATCAATTACGGTAAGCTCGTGTCCATCTGCGGCAAGGAACCAAGCCGAGGTCACACCGGTCAAACCCGCCCCAAGCACTACGATACGCATCACCAACACCCAGACCCAAAATGAGCGACGATTATAAGGACAGTCAACCCAAAAACGCCCGCCAGATCAGCGCTGCCGAATGGCAGGCACGCCTGACGCCCGAGCAGTTCCGCGTCGCCCGCACCAAGGGTACCGAACGACCGTTTACCGGTGAATACTGGAATTGCGCCGATCCCGGCGCTTATGTCTGCGTCTGCTGCGGCGCACCGCTGTTCGACGCCGCCGACAAGTTCGATGCCGGCTGCGGCTGGCCAAGCTTCACGCAGCCGAAAGTCGCGGCAAACGTCGCCGAAGCAGAGGACGCGAGCCTTCACATGCGCCGCACCGAAGTGATGTGCAGCCAGTGCGGCGCCCACCTTGGCCATGTTTTTCCCGATGGCCCACGCCCGACCGGGCTGCGTTACTGCATCAACTCAGTTTCGCTCAAGCTGGAACGCAGGTAAACTTCCTCATCATGAAATTCTTCTTCGACCTGTTTCCGGTCATCCTGTTTTTTGTCGCCTACAAGCTGGCCGACATCTATACCGCCACCACGGTTGCCATTCTGGCAACCGCGGGTCAGGTCGCTTGGGCCTATTTCCGCCATGGCAAGGTGGACAAGATGCTCTGGGCCGGCTTCGGGCTCATCAGCGTGTTTGGTGGCATCACCCTGCTCCTGCACGATCCGACCTACATCAAGTGGAAGCCCACGGTCCTCTATTGGCTGTTCGCGGGCACCTTGCTGGGTTCCGCCCTGTTTTTCAGGAAGAATCTGCTCCGGGCCATGCTGGCGAACAAAATCACCATGCCCGACCTCTTGTGGGGACGCCTCAATATGGCCTGGGTGGCTTTCTTTGTTGCCATGGGCGTGCTCAACCTTTATGTGGCCTTCAATTACAGCGAGGCCGACTGGGTCAACTTCAAGCTGTTTGGTGCCACCGGTCTGACATTCACCTTTATCTTTGCCCAAGGGCTGATGCTGTCAAGATTTATCGAAGAAAAGGAATCCGCATAAATGGCCCCCACGCTCGCAAACCCTGCTCGCTGCCCCCATGAAATCACCCGAAGCGGTGACTGGGGGCGTATGCCTCCTTGGGGCGGCCCTACGGAGACATAGATGCTTTATATCATTCAAGGTGAAGACACCCCCGGCACGCTGGACAAGCGCCTTGCCGCCCGCGCCGCCCATCTGGAGCGCCTGCAGGCCCTGCTGGCCACCGGGCGGCTGATTCTCGCCGGGCCCTGTCCGGCCATCGACAGTCCGGACCCCGGCCCGGCCGGATTTACCGGCAGCCTGATCGTCGCCGAATTCGCCTCGCTCGAAGAAGCACGCACCTGGGCGGACGCCGATCCCTACGTTGCGGCCGGCGTCTATGCGCGGGTCACCGTCAAGCCCTTCAAGAAGGTGCTGCCGGTATGAGCACGGTAGATTACCTGCGGGAAAAGCTGGAACAGCTCGCCCCCGTGCAACTCGACATCCGCGACGACAGCGCCCGCCATGCCGGCCATGCCGGCGCCAAAAGCGGCGGCCACTATGTGGTCAGCATTGTTGCCGCGCGCTTCGCCGGGCTTGGCACCATGCAGCGCCATCGCCTGGTGTATGATGCCGCTGGCGATTTAATGCAGAATGGCATCCATGCCCTGAGCATCACCGCCAGGACACCCGAAGAGATGCAAGCCTGAATCCCAACCCCACCTTCAAATCAGGAAAATCATGAAACGCGCCCTACTCGCCGCCTCCCTGTTTGCCCTTACCGCTACCGTTACCATTGCCCCTGCCTACGCCCAAGCCACCGCCAAGACGGTCGCCACGGTCAATGGCAAGGCGATTCCCGCCAGCCGCGCCGACCTGCTGCTCGCCGGCCAGATTGCACAAGGCCAGGCCAACACCCCCGAACTGCAGGCCGCCGTGCGCGAAGAACTGGTCCGCCGCGAAATCCTGTCGCAGGAGGCCGTCAAAAAAGGCGTCATGAAGAAGCCTGAAGTGCTGAACCAGCTTGAACTCGCCCGCCAGGGTGTGCTGATCGGCGCCTATCTCAACGACTTCGCCACCAGCCTGAAGTTTTCCGACGCCGACCTGCAAAAGGAATATGACGGCATTCGCGCCACGCTTGGCGAAAAGGAATACAAAGCCCGCCATATCCTGGTCGAGCAAGAAACCGAGGCGATGAGCATCGTCGACAAGCTCAAGAAGGGCGAAAAATTCGAGGATCTGGCCAAGGCCTCGAAAGACCCCGGCTCCAAGGATCGGGGTGGCGACCTCGGTTGGGCCAACAAGGCAACTTACGTCCCCGCTTTCTCGGCCGCTCTGGTGAAACTCGAAAAGGGCAAATACACCGAAGCCCCCGTCCAGAGCAATTTCGGCTGGCATGTCATTCAGCTTGACGACGTGCGCGAACTGAATGCGCCCGGACTTGACGAAGTCAAGCCGCAGCTCACTCAGGGCATGCGCCAGCGCGCTGTCGAGAAGCACATCCTCGAGCTGCGCGCCAAGGCCAAAGTCGAGTAAATACCCGGCCCCCTTCGCCCCCCTCGCGGGGGGTTCGAAACGGCTCGCTTCGCTCGAATATCACTGGGCGCTCCGCTCGACCTTCTGTGCGGATTGCGCCTTCGGCGCGTGCCGCGTTTGCTTGGGGCGGCCCGGCGCAAACGCTACGTTCTTTTGTGAAAAGTCGGCGCTGGCAGTACGGCGCTGTTGAACCAAACGGGAACCCGCGTCCAGGGTTCCCGTTATACATTGCACGCCATGAACCTCCGCGTTTCACCCTACCTGCTGCTCACGCTGACCAACCTGTTCTGGGCCGGCAACTGGATTGTCGGGCGCGGCATGCGCGACGAAGTGCCGCCGGTCGCATTGTCGTTCTGGCGCTGGGTGATCGCGCTGGCCTGCCTGCTGCCGTTGGCCTGGCCGTATCTCAAGCGCGACCGGGCAATTCTCCTTGCTGGCTGGCGCTGGCTGTTGCTCTTCGGCATCCTCGGCACTTGCCTGTATAACGCGCTGACCTACATCGGCCTGCAGCAGACCGAGGCGATCAATGGCCTGCTGCTCAACTCCTTCATCCCCATCGTCATCGTCCTGCTGGCCTGGCTGTTCCAGGGCAAGCGCCTGCGACGCATCGAGACGGTAGGCATCGTCATGTCGTTCATCGGCGTGGTGGCGATCGTCGCGCGCGGCGACCTGAGCACCCTGCTCGCGCTGAGCCTCAACATCGGCGACATCTGGATCCTGCTTTCCGTCTTCGCCTGGGCAACTTACACTCTGCTACTGCCGCACCGCCCGGCCGCGCACCCGCTGGCCTTCCTGTTCGCCATCGCCCTGATCGGCGTGCTGGCGACGCTGCCCTTTTATCTGCTCGAACATTTCACCATGCGCCAGATCACCCCCTCGACAGGCGCCTGGCTGACGCTCGCCTACGCCGGCATCTTTCCCGCCTTTCTCGGCTTCATCTTCTGGAACAAGGGCGTCGAGCAGGTCGGCGCCGCGCAGGCCGGGTTGTTCATCCACCTCATGCCCGCCTTCGGCATCGTGCTCGCCGCCGTGTTTCTCGACGAACGGCTGATGAGTTTTCATTTCATCGGCATCGCGCTGATCTTCGGCGGCATCTTCCTCACCACGCTGAAACGACGGCTGGCATGATCGAAGCCTTCCGGGCCTGGCGGCGGCAACGCGCCGCGGCAAAAATCGCCATCAGCACGGAACAATGGCAGGCGGCCGAATACGCCCTGCCCTTCCTCGACCGACTGAGCGACGACGAACGCAATCGCCTGCGCGAACTGGCCCGCCAGTTCATCGCCACCAAGGAATGGGACGGCGCGCAGGGCCTGGAACTGACCGCCGCGCTGCAGATTTCCATCGCCCTGCAGGCCTGCCTGCCGATCCTCAACCTCGGCCTCGACTGGTATCGTGGCTGGGTGAGCATCATCATCTACCCCGGCGACTTCCTCATCCCGCGCCAGGTGGTCGACGCCGACGGCGTCGTGCATGAATACGACGACGCCGTGCTCGGCGAAGCCTGGGAAGGCGGCCCGGTGCTGATCTCGTGGTTCGACAACCTCAACGAGATCGGCGACGTCAGCATCGTCATCCACGAATTCGCCCACAAGATCGACATGAGCAATGGCGAAGTCGACGGCATGCCCGCCCTGCACGACAACATGACGCGTGGCGCATGGATCGCCGCCCTCGCGCCCGCCTACCAAGACCTGTGCCGACGTGTCGACGCAGGCGAAGAAACCCCCATCGACCCCTACGCCGCCGAACATCCCGGCGAATTCTTCGCCGTCAGCAGCGAAGTCTTCTTCGAAGCGCCCGAGCTGCTGCGCGATGCCTATCCGGCCGTCTATGAACAGTTGCGCCTGTTCTACCGCCAGGACCCGCTGCCGCACTAAACATCGACGTCACCGCAGGACATCCCCGCAGGACTTGGGCCGGCCTGCTCTGTTTTCAGCCGGAGCTCCACCCCCGCGGCCGCATCATGCCGGCGATCTTGCAGGCCTGCTTGACGTAGCCGTAGGGGAAAAGGCTGAACAGCCGGTCCTTGGCGGCCCGCTTGTCCATGCTGCGGTCGTCGGCAAGAAAACCGACGACGTGGCGGACGTCCGGCGCGACCTGGTGCTCGCGCCAGTAATCACGCATGAAACGGAGAATCGGCCAGTAGGGCTCGGCCAGTTCCAGTTTCTCCTCGGCGGCCAGTTGGCGGGCGAGGCTTTCGTCCCAGGTTTCCGGGTCGGTCAGATAGCCTTCGGGGTCGCGCGTGGCTTCGATTGCGGTAGTCATGGTTGATCTCCTCTCTCTGCTTGGTGCTGGAATTCAGCTTGCAGTGAAGCTTAGCGAAGGCTATAAATACCGGTCAAGCGATATTATTTTGTAGTACATATCGTAATTGTCGATATAAAGGCTCGAACCATGGACATCAATCAGGCACGCACCTTTCTTGCCATCGCCGCGCACGGCAGCTTCATCGAAGCAGCGCAGCGCTTGCACCTCACGCAGTCGACGGTCAGTGCGCGCATCCAGCGGCTGGAAGAAGAACTCGGCGTGCGACTGTTCGTGCGCAACCGTTCCGGCGCCACGCTCACGGTGGGCGGGCGGCGCTATACCGAATACGCCAAGCGGCTGGTGCTGACAGCCGAGCAGGCGCGCCACCACGTCGGCCTGCCGAGCCGCTATCGCGCCAACCTGCGCATTGGCGGACGCATCGCGCTTTGGGAAGGGCTGATGCCGGCCTGGGTGCTCTGGCTGCGCGCGCGGGCGGCGGACGTGGCGGTGCGCGGCGAGATCGGCTTCGAGGAAGATCTGATGCGGCGGCTGATCGAAGGCTCGCTCGACATTGGCCTGATGTACAGCCCGAGCCACAGCCCCGGGCTGGTGGTCGAGCACCTGTTCGACGAGACGCTGATGCTGGTGAGCAGCCGGCCCGGCGACGTCCAGCCGGGCGACGACTACATCTACGTGGAATGGGGGCCGGCCTTCGACATCCAGCACACACAGAGCTACCCCGACATCGAGCCACCGCCGCAGGTCGTGAACATCGGCTGGCTGGGCGTGCAACTGATGCTGGCCAACGGCGGTGCCTGCTACCTGCCCGCACGCATGGCCGAACCGCTGGTCGCCGCCGGTCGGCTCCATCCGGTAGCCGGTGCGCCGCGCTTCCCGCACCCGACCTACATGGTCTATGCGAAAGATAGCGACAACCCGATAGTCGCCCTCGCACTGGAAGGGCTGCGCGCCCTTAGCCGCGCGGGGGGAACAAACGCGTAATGCCTGGATTGCAGCCTGCGCACCGGGCTTGTCACATGAACCCTTGCGTCGTTCCACCGCCAGAACCCGCTACAGCGCTAAAAGTCGGCGTTGGCGGGACGGCGCATTATTGCCCATGACATATTGCATTTCGGCTTGAATGCTGCAATGCTTCGGCACTGATGCGAATATGGATTCTTTGGAATAGTTCACCCTCTCTTAATTTCCCCTGACCATGCCTATTCCTGACTACCAATCATGCATGCTTCCTTTCATGAACTTCTTGAGCGATGGGAATGACCACACATTGAGGGAAGCCGAGGAAGCTCTTGCTGACCATTTCAATCTGACACCGAGCGAGCGGGCAGAGCTTCTTCCAAGTGGGCAACAAGGCATCTTTAAGAACCGTATTGGTTGGGCGCGGACCTATCTGAAAAAGGCTGGGCTGATAGAGGCACCGAAGCGAGGCGTATTCAAAATCACCGACAGAGGGACGAAGTCGCTGGCATCCTGCCCTGCTCGAATAGACGTCAAATACTTGGAGCAGTTCGCCGAGTTCATCGAATTCCGGGATGCGTCAAAGCCAGAGAACGGACCTGCAGCCGCGTCTGAGATTCCAGCGTCGAGAACTACGCCCGAAGAAGCGATTGAACTCGCACATCAAGGTTTGCGAGAACAACTTGCACAAGAACTACTGTCGAGAATTCTGTCCTGTTCGCCATCATTCTTTGAGCAACTCGTCGTCGAACTTTTGGTCAAGATGGGCTATGGCGGTTCTCGCAAGGACGCTGGTGAACGAATCGGTCAGACCGGCGACGGTGGGATCGACGGAATCATCAAGGAAGATCGTCTCGGCCTAGACACTATCTTTATCCAAGCCAAGCGTTGGCAAGGATCGGTCGGTCGGCCCGAAATTCAGAAATTCGTAGGCGCGCTTCAGGGGCAACGAGCGAAAAAGGGAGTCTTCATCACAACTTCGGCATACACCACCGAGGCAGTCGACTACGCATCCAGAATCGACACGAAGGTCGTCCTCATTGATGGAAAACAATTAGCCAGTCTAATGACTGACTTCGATGTTGGCGTTTCAATCTCCGCGTCATACATTGTGAAGCGAGTTGATTCTGACTACTTTGAGGAAGGCTGAGATTCTGATTTAGGTTAAATAATGGGTCAATTAAATGTCAATGCGCCGTCCCACCAGCGCCGACTTTCTTGATTCAAAACGTTGGAACTCGCCATGACCACCGCCCTCCTGCTGATTGACATCCAGAACGACTATTTCCCAAGCGGCGCAATGGAGGTCGTTGGGGCAAGCGCAGCGTCCACTCAAGCCACCAAGCTATTGGCAGCCTTTCGCCAGAAAGCCCTTCCCGTCATACACATTCAGCACCTTGCCGCGCGCCCGGGTGCAACGTTCTTTCTGCCCGACACTCGCGGGGCGGAGATCCACGAATCCGTGCGGCCGGCCAGCGGCGAACCGGTATTCCAGAAGCACTTTCCCAACAGCTTTCGGGAAACGCCACTGCTGGAACACTTACGTGGTGCCGGAATTTCCCGGCTGGTCATTGCCGGCATGATGACCCACATGTGCATCGACACAACGACCCGCGCCGCCGCCGACCTTGGTTTTAGCTGCGCCCTGGCGCACGACGCTTGCGCCACCAGGGCCTTGTCGTTCAACGGCGTCGAGGTGCCGGCCGCGAGTGTTCAGGCCGCATATCTTGCTGCGCTGAACGGCCTGTTTGCCAAGGTGCTGCCTGCGAGTGAATTGTGTGCTGACCTCCAATCTTTGTGACCAACCCTGCGCTGCCACGACCCGGCACATAAGACCTCGCCCATGACACGCATCCTTGTTTTCGTTGCCTGCGCCCTGGCCAGCATGTTGGTGCTGGCCGGCACCTTGTACAAGTCGGTGGGCCCGGATGGCAAGATCTCATACAGCGACCAGCCGCCGCGACTAGGGCAAGTCTTGATGACCAAGACGTTCGAAGTTGGTCCGAGTACGTCATTGCCCCCAGCGGCTGCCGAGCAGCTTGAACGCATGAAGTCCGCGAAAACAGTAGCGGCACCGACGGACGGCGTCGTCCTGTACTCGGCAGCGTGGTGCGGTTATTGCCAGAAGGCCAAGACCTATCTGGCGGACAAACGGATTCCTTATCGGGAAGTGGACATTGACACGAAGGACGGCCTGGCCACCTTCGCCCAGGTCGGCGGCGGGAAAGGCGTGCCGCTGCTGACTGCCGGCACGCAACGCGTGCAAGGCTTTTCGGTTGCCGCCTACGATGCCTTCTTTGCGAACAATAAATAGCGGCTGACTCAATGGCTTGCGAAATTTTCATTGCCAATACCGACGCGGAAATCGAAGCCTGTTTTCCGCCGGTTCATGAGGTACATTTGGACTCGGGCGATGCGCCGCACGTTGCGCATCGCCTCTATCTGCGCAAGGGTTACCAACTCAGCAGCCACCCCTTCACGTTGGCGCTGAAAACCAACAGCTGAGGCAAGCTGCGCCCGGGTTGCCTATTTACCGATATTTTTTTCAAGGGAGATGTGAATTGAATTTCAAGCAAGATGGTTTCCTCAACGGCGCGGTCATAACACTATTGATTGCTGGCCTGGTGCTCGGTGGCTTGCTCGCCTACGGTTCGATGACTGGCCAGGAACTACCCATCTGGCCGGCGATAGCTGTAGCACTGGTGAATCTGGTTGCCGCGGCAAAGATAATTATGGACACCAAGAAGGCGCGACGGCAACAGCAAAAACCCCCGTCGAGCAGCACCCCGGATAATCAACAGCAACGGTAGCATCACTGCGCACGCTAACGCCGGGCGTTTAAAAACCTGAGTTAATGAAAATTGAATGAAACTGTGATGACAATGAAATGGTGGTGGTCAACGGTGTTGATGGTGTCCATTGCCGGGTGCAGTGGTGGTGCAGATGGCCCCGACGCGCTAGCCGTGATGGAAGGCGAAGCGATCTATCGGGCCGAATGTGCAACATGTCACGGGAACAAGCTTGAAGGACAACCGGAATGGCGCACGCCTCGCCCCGACGGTAAACTGCCGGCGCCGCCTCACGATGCTACCGGTCATACATGGCATCATCCGATGGAGCTACTGTTGGCAATAACCAAGCTGGGCATGGTGCCGCCGCATGCTCCGCAAGGCTATGTTTCCGACATGCCGGCGTTTGGCGGCAAGCTGTCAGACAGGCAGATTCAGCGCGTATTGCTCTATATCGAGAGCCAATGGCCACCAGACATCCGCGCCCAACGCATCGAACGGTTTGGTAAATAGCAGACCACGAATCTCCGAGCCAGAATTTGACGTGATGCGTGGAACAGATTCGTGAAACACCATTCGGTCTAGCCCGGGTATTTCAAGAGCCGAAGCCGAGTGCTGTCGAAGATCCGCTTCACCTTGCCCAATGAGGCAAGACGGCTCGCGGGCCATAAAGTCGGCGCTGGCGCTACGGCGACGCCGCCTTACATCGCACGGAAAAGGGGTTTCCTCTTACAATTCGCGCCTTTCCCTAGAGGGCAGATGCCATGTTGGAACGTTATTTCCAGCTTGCCGCGCACGGCACCACGGTGCGCACCGAGGTTCTTGCCGGTCTGACGACCTTCCTGACGATGGCTTACATCATCTTCGTCAACCCGGACATCCTCGCGGCCGCCGGCATGCCCAGGGACGCCGTGTTTGTCGCCACCTGCCTCGCCGCGGCCATCGGCTCCCTGATCATGGGGCTCTACGCCAACTATCCGATTGCCGTGGCGCCCGGTATGGGGCTCAATGCCTACTTCGCCTTCGCCGTCGTCGGCGGCATGGGCTTCACCTGGCAGCAGGCGCTCGGCGCCGTATTCATCTCCGGCGTGCTGTTCGTTCTGGTCAGCCTGTTCCGCCTGCGTGAATGGATCGTCAATGCGATTCCGCGCTCGCTGAAATTCGCCATTTCCGCCGGCATCGGCCTGTTCCTGGCGATCATCGGCCTGAAGAACGCCGGCCTGATCACCGGCCATCAGGCCACGCTGGTGACGCTGGGCGACCTGCATCAGCCGGGCGTGCTGCTGGCGGTGGCCGGCTTCATCCTGATCGTCGCACTGGAACAGCGCAAGGTGCCGGGCGCGATCATCATCGGCATCCTTTCCGTTACCGGGGTTTCGGTGGCCATGGGCCTCTCCCCCTTCACCGGCATCGTCGCCATGCCGCCGTCGCTGGCGCCCACCTTCATGCAGCTCGACATTGTCGGCGCGCTCAACATGGGCCTTTTGTCGGTAATCATGACCTTCTTTCTGGTCGAACTGTTCGATGCCTCGGGAACCTTGATCGGCGTAGCCCATCGTGCCGGTCTGCTCGACAAGGACGGTCGCCTGCCGCGCCTGAAAAAAGCCCTGCTCGCCGATTCGACGGCCATCGTCGCCGGTGCCGGGCTTGGCACTTCATCGGCCACCGCCTACATCGAATCCGCAGCCGGCACCGCCGTCGGTGGTCGCACTGGCCTCACCGCCGTGGTCGTCGCCCTGCTGTTTCTTGCCGCGCTGGTGTTTTCGCCACTGGCGGCGGCCGTGCCGGCCTATGCCACGGCACCGGCGCTGTGCTACGTTGCCGTGCTGATGATCCGCGGTCTGGCGGAAATCGACTGGGACGACCTGACCGAAGCGGCTCCTGCCGTGATCACGGCCATCACCATGCCGTTCACCTTCTCGATCGCCCACGGCATCGCCTTCGGCTTCATATCCTATGCGGCACTGAAGCTGTTGACCGGCCGATATCGCGAACTGTCGCCCGCCGTCGCGGTGATTGCCGGAGTATTTATCTTCAAGTTTGCCTACCTCGGCTAAGCCCTCACCATGCCTATCCCCGCCGCCGACCTGGCCCAGCACATCCGCACCATAGCCAACTGGCCGCTGCCCGGCGTACAGTTCCGCGACATCACGCCACTGTTGCGCAACGGCCCGGCGTTCCGGGCACTGATCGACATTTTTGCCGACCGTTACGGCGCTGAACGGCTCGATGCCATCGCCGGCATCGACGCGCGCGGCTTCATCCTCGGCGCGGCACTGGCACACCATCTTGGCGTCGGCTTCGTGCCGGTGCGCAAGCAGGGCAAACTGCCCTTCGACACCGTGGCCGAGTCCTACACATTGGAATACGGACAGGCCACCGTCGAGGTGCATACCGACGCGGCCAGTCCCGGCGAACGCGTGCTGGTGATCGACGATCTGGTCGCCACCGGCGGCACGATGATCGCTGCCGCCCGCCTGATGGAGCGGCTGGGCGCGCACCTCGTCGAAACCGCTGCGGTGATCGACCTGCCGGCGCTCGGTGGCTCGCGGCGAATTGCCGATGCCAGACTGCCCTTCTTTTCCGTCCTGACTTACTAGACCCCGCCATGAACCCATCCGTTCTCGAAGAAATCAAGCGCGCCTACGCCGAGGCGGATTGTCTGGCGACGCAGTCAGACGTCGACGTTGCCCTCGACCACCTGGCCAACGACATCACTGCCCGCCTGCAGGACAGCAATCCGCTCATCTACACGGTGATGAATGGCGGCCTGATCGTTGCCGGCCAACTGATCGCGCGGCTCAACTTTCCGCTGGAAACCGCCTACCTGCATGCCACCCGTTACGGTCATACCCTGAATGGCAACCTGCTCGACTGGCGCGTGCGGCCGACGCAAGACCTGCACGACCGTACGGTGCTGGTCATCGACGACATCCTCGACGAAGGCCACACGCTTGTCGCGATCTGCGAGAACCTGCGCCAGGAAGGCGCCCGCGAGGTACTGACCGCCGTGCTCGTGCACAAGCGGCACGAACGCAAGGCAATACCTGGCATGCGCGCCGACTTTACCGGCATGGAAATCGAAGACCGCTTCCTGTTTGGCTGCGGCATGGACTACAAGGGCTATTGGCGCAACGCGCCGGGCATTTTTGCGCTCAAGGGCCACTGAGTCGCCAGGCACCGGCCCGGAACTGCGCAGCCAGCACTTTCGCCGCTGCGCCATGGTGAACTGCCGCATCTGGGCTTAAACTCCCCGCTGACGATCGCCGGCTCCGGCCGGACATAGGAACCCACCCATGAACAAGCCCAGCCTGATCGAAACCATCGAAAACCGCACCTACGACGAAATTCAGGTCGGCGATGTCGCAACGCTGGTGCGCACCTTGCGCCCCGAGGATATCCAGATGTTCGCCATCATCTCCGGCGACATGAATCCGACCCACGTCGACCCGGAATATGCGCGCTCGTCAGAGTTTCGCGAGGTGGTGGCACATGGCATGTGGGGCGGCATGCTGTTTTCCAACGTGCTGGGCACGCAGTTTCCCGGCCCCGGCACCATCTATTTCGACCAGAGCCTGCGCTTCGAACGTTCGGTACGGGTGGGCGATACGCTCACCGTCACAATCACCTGCCAGCGCAAGTTCGACCACAATCATCACATCATCTTCGACTGCAACGGCACCAACCAGGACAATATCCGGGTCCTCTACGGCACCGCCGAGGTGATCGCGCCGCTGGAGAAGATCAAGCGGCCCAAGGCGACCCTGCCTGAAATCAAACTGTCGGCCACCCGCACCTCGCGCTACGAGCACCTGCTGGAGATCACGCGCGGCCTGTCGCCCATCTCAATGGCGGTGATTCATCCCTGCGACCCCGAATCGCTGAAGGGCGCCCTGCTCGCGCGCGACCGCGGCCTGATCGACCCGACCCTGGTCGGGCCGGAGGACAAGATTCGCGCGCTGGCCGAGGAAATGCACCTCGATCTATCCGGTTGCCAGTTCCTCAATGTGCCGCACAGCCACGCCGCCGCCGAATCGGGCGTCGCCCTGGCACGCGAAGGCGTGGTCGAAGCGCTGATGAAAGGCAGTCTGCACACCGACGAACTGATGAGCGAAGTGGTGGATCAGGCCACCGGTCTGCGCACCGAACGCCGCATCAGCCATGTGTTCGTGATGGATGTGCCGACTTATCCGCGGCCGCTCCTGATCACCGATGCCGCCGTCAATGTGGCGCCCGATCTGGTCACCAAGGTCGACATCGTGCAGAACGCCATCGACCTGGCGCTGATGCTGCACATCGTCGAACCCAAGGTGGCGATACTTGCCGCCATCGAACACGTCAACCCGAAAATGCAGGCGACGCTCGATGCCGCCGCCCTGTGCAAGATGGCCGATCGCGGCCAGATCAGGGGTGGCCTGCTCGACGGCCCGCTGGCCCTCGACAACGCCATCTCGCTGGTCGCCGCGCGCACCAAGGGCATCAAGTCGGTGGTCGCCGGCCAGGCCGATATCCTGCTGGTGCCTGACATCGAATCGGGCAACATGCTGGCCAAGCAGCTCGAATATCTCGCCGATGCGCTCTCCGCCGGCATCGTGCTGGGCGCGCGGGTGCCGATCGTGCTGACCAGCCGCGCCGATTCCGCCCGCACCCGCATGGCATCCACCGCCATCGCCGTGGTGATGGCCCACGCCCGCCGCGACAACGTATCGCCATGAACGGCGCTCTACTGACCCTCAACGCCGGTTCTTCATCGATAAAATTCGCGCTGTTTCGCTGCGGGCATCCGGTTCCCGCTCAGCCCGAAATAGTTGGCCAGATCGACGGTATCGGCACCGCCAGCGGCGCCCATATCAAGGCCAAGGACAAGGCCGGGGGCACGCTTGACGACAGCGAACTTGCCCTGACTGGCGACCAGCCGCATCGCGCGGCAATCGACCATCTGGTGCACTGGCTGCGGCAATACGAAACCAGCTGGAAGATTGTCGGCGTCGGCCACCGTGTCGTGCATGGGGGACAGGAATATTCCCAGCCCATCCTGCTCGACGACGCCACCGTCGCCAAGCTCAAGGCCTTCATTCCGCTTGCCCCATTGCACCAGCCGCACAATCTGGCCGGCGTGGAAGCGATGCGTGACGCCCTGCCGGGGGTGCCGCAAATTGCCTGCTTCGACACCGCCTTTCACCGCAGTCAGCCGACCATCGCACAACTGTTTGCACTGCCGCGCCGCATCACTGCGCAAGGCGTGCGGCGTTATGGCTTTCATGGCCTTTCCTATGAATACATTGCCGACGTATTGCCACAACATTTGCCGCCGGAGCAAGCCAATGGCCGCGTCATTGTTGCGCATCTGGGCAACGGCGCCTCGATGTGTGCGATGGTCGGCCTGAAGAGCCAGGCGACAACGATGGGTTTCACCGCCGTCGAAGGCCTGATGATGGGCACGCGCAGCGGCGCCATCGACCCTGGCGTGCTGCTCTATCTGATGGATTACGATGGTATGGATGCCAAGTCCCTGACCAACCTGCTCTACAAGGAATCTGGGCTGCTCGGCGTTTCTGGCATCAGCCAGGACATGCGCGTACTGCTGGCCTCCGACAAACCTGAGGCAAAAGAAGCCGTCGATCTGTTCTGTTACCGCATCGTGCGCGAAATCGGTTCGTTGGCTGCCGCCATCGGCGGACTGGATGCGCTGGTGTTTACCGGTGGCATCGGCGAGCGCGCCGCCCCGGTGCGTGCAGCGGTCTGCCAGCAACTGGGCTGGCTGGGTGTCGAGTTCGATGTTGCCGCCAACGCAGCCGATGCAACGCGGATATCTACCGCGCAAAGCCGCGCTACCGCGCTGGTGTTGCCCACCAATGAGGAATGGATGCTGGCACGTCACACGGTGGAACTGATGGGATCAATTGAAGATAACGGTGCCAGAGGCTGATCGATGTCTGCCGCGCCTGCCAAGCACAGCCATTTCGACGATATCCAGGGCATCCTCACCGGGGCGCTGGTGGTTGCCGTCGGCCTGACCTTCATCAAGCAGGCCGGCCTGCTGACCGGCGGCGCCGTCGGCCTGACCTTCCTGATCCATTACAGCACCGAAGCAAACTTCGGCCTGACGCTGTTCCTCATCAACATCCCGTTTTACTGGCTTGGGGTAAAACGCATGGGGCTGGAGTTCACCCTGAAAACGCTGGCCACCGTATTCATCGTTGCGCTGCTGACCGAAACCCTGCCGCTCGTTCTCGACATTGCCCACATCGACCCGTTCTTTGCCGGCCTTGCCGGCGGGTTGTTGATGGGTGTCGGCATGCTGATCTTATTCCGCCATCGCGCCAGTCTTGGTGGCTTCAACGTGCTGGTGTTGTATCTGCAGGAACGCTTCAACTGGAGCGCCGGAAAGTTGCAGATGGGTCTGGATGTCGCCATCCTGCTGGCCGGCACGCTGCTCGTCCCGCCACTGATACTGGCGGCGTCGGTACTCGGCGCGGTACTGCTCAACTTCGCGCTGGCGGTCAACCACAAACCCGGCCGCTACATGGCGTTCTGAGGCGCGCGAAACGCCGTCCCGCCAGCCCCGACTTTCACGCATGTTAAACTACAGAGTCTGCAATCAATGCTTAGGGGGCTTTAACAATGTCTATCAAGGGCAGACGCTCGCCGTACCGCCAGCACCGATTTTTGCAGAAGCCCGGGTAAAAACCGGAAGCCGAATTGAGGAAGAGTCGCGCCTCACCTCGCAGATTCGACCACCATCGAAACCACACGTTTTGTTGCCGAACTCGTGAGCTGTTCTGGCAATCGATCGCGTATCCATTTTGTTGCAACAATGTTTTGTCATAAACAAATCATTGTTGTTCCCAGATACTTCCACTCTGACAAAGAGGCGAAGTAATAAATAACAATAAGGAGAGTGGACTATGGAAGTACTGTCATATCTCGATCCCGCCCGGCCGCAACCCTGGGCCAGCTTCATCGAACAGATCAACCGGGTAACACCCCACCTCGGCAAGCTCGAATACTGGGTGGAAACCCTCAAGCACCCCAAACGCATTCTGATTGTCGACGTGCCGATTCGCCGCGACGATGGCACCTTGGCGAATTTCGAAGGCTATCGCGTCCAGCACAATGTCTCGCGCGGTCCGGGCAAGGGTGGTGTGCGCTACCACCCGGATGTCACGCTTAACGAAGTGATGGCCCTGTCGGGCTGGATGACCGTCAAGTGCGCGGCCCTCAACCTGCCCTACGGCGGCGCCAAGGGCGGAGTAAGAATTGATCCGGCGGCCATGTCGCTCGCCGAACTGGAACGGGTGACCCGCCGCTTTACCTCGGAGATCGGAATCCTGATTGGTCCGACCAAGGACATCCCGGCTCCGGACGTCGGCACCAACGAACAAACCATGGCCTGGATGATGGACACCTACTCCATCAACCAGGGCGGCACCGTCAGCGGTGTTGTGACCGGCAAGCCGATCAGCCTGGGCGGCAGCCTTGGCCGGCGCGAAGCGACCGGCCGCGGTGTGTTCATCACGGCACGTGAAGCCGGTTTACGCCAAGGCATAAAAATCCAGGGGGCGCGCGTCTCCGTGCAGGGTTTCGGTAATGTCGGCGCAGTGGCAGCACAATGCTTTGCCGAAGCCGGCGCAATCATCGTGGCACTGCAGGACGCCAGCGGCAGCATTACCAATCCGGCCGGCATCGACGCGAATGCCGCCGTGGCCCATGTCGCCAGCGGCAATCGCCTGGTGGATTTCCCCGGCGCGCAGCCCGTTACCAATGACGAGTTCTGGGATATCCCCAGCGACTTTTTCATCCCAGCCGCGCTCGAAGGCGTCATCGATGAGGCGCGGGCAGAACATATCCCCACCCGTATCATCGCCGAGGGCGCCAATGGACCGACCCTGCCGGCCGCCGACGACATCCTCGCGGGGCGCGGCATCACGGTGGTGCCCGATGTCATCGCCAACGCCGGCGGTGTCACGGTCAGCTATTTCGAATGGGTTCAGGATTTCTCGAGTTTTTTCTGGAACGAACAGGAAATCAATGCACGCCTGGAAAGCATCATGGTTGCCGCATTCCGCGCGGTCGCCGAACTGGCCGAGGAACGCAAGGTGTCGCTGCGCACAGCGGCCTTCATCATCGCCTGTACCCGGGTGCTGGCGGCGCGCGACCGGCGCGGACTGTACCCCTGAGTTGTGTTTTGTTGGTAATGTTAATTGTGTCGTATTGATCGAGTTGCACCTGCTGTTTCAACTTCACCAAGGAGAATAATCCATGAAGAAATTTGCTTCGCTGACGGCTGTGGCCGTATTGGCACTCAGTGCCTCGCTGACCAGCCTGCCCGTCCAGGCCCAGAACAAGTTCGTGACGATCGGCACCGGTGGTGTCACCGGCGTGTATTACGCTGCCGGCGGCTCCATCTGCCGCCTCATGAACAAGGATCGCGCCAAGCATGGCGTGCGCTGTTCTGTTGAAAGCACCGGCGGTTCGGTTTACAACATCAACACCATCAAGGCCGGCGAACTCGACTTTGGCGTAGCGCAGTCGGATGTCCAGTACAACGCTGTCAAAGGTCTGGTGCAATTCAAGGATGCTGGCGCGGACAAGGACTTGCGGGCCGTGTTCTCGATCCATCCCGAGCCGATGACCGTTCTGTCGCGCAAGGAAGCGAACATCAACAAGTTCGAGGACCTCAAGGGCAAGCGTTTCAACGTGGGCAATCCGGGTTCAGGCCAGCGCGCCACAATGGACATGTTGCTGCCGGCATTGAACATGAAGCTCACCGATTTTTCGCTGGCCTCCGAACTGAAGGCTGACGAACATGGTGCCGCGCTGTGCGACAACAAGATCGACGCCTTTGCCTATGTGGTCGGCCATCCGTCGGCAAACATCCAGGACCCGACCACCACCTGCGGCGCCAAGCTGGTTAACATTACCGGCCCGGGGATCGACAAGCTGATTGCGCAGTACCCCTACTTCGCCGTCGCCACGCTGCCCGGCGGTCTGTACGCGAACAACCCGAATCCGGTGAAAACCTTCGGTGTCGTGGCGAGCTTCGTTTCCTCAAGCAAGGTACCCGCCGACGTGGTCTACCTGATGGTGAAAGCCGTCTTCGACAACTTCGACGACTTCAAGAAGCTGCACCCGGCGTTTGCCAACCTCGATCCGAAGGACATGATCAAGAACGGTCTGTCCGCTCCGCTGCATGACGGCGCAGTGAAGTACTACAAGGAAAAAGGCTGGATGTAAGTTTGTTTCACAGCCCCCTCGCCCACTGGGGTGAGGGGGATTCAAACAATGTTCAGGGGCGTTCGTTGTGAGAAAAAAAGACAAATCCGGTCACCATGAACTGACCGAAGACCAAATCAAGCAAATCGTCGCCGAGGCCGATACCGGCGGACGCAAGCCCCATGGCTTTGCGGCCAAGCTGCTCATCGCGCTGGCCTTCGTCTGGTCCATGTTTCAACTCTGGTACGCCTCGCCGCTACCCTTTTCATTCGGCATCGGCGTCTTCAACGACACCGAGGCCCGTTCGCTGCATCTGGCCTTTGCCGTATTCATCGGCTTTCTGGCCTACCCCGCTTTCAAGAAATCCCCACGCCAGTACATTCCACTGGCGGACTGGTTGCTGGCCTTCGTGGCAGCCTTCTGCATGGCCTATCTGTTTTTGTTCTACCGGGAAATCGCCGACCGGCCGGGACAACCGACCACCATGGATCTCGTCGTCGCCGTCACCGGCATGACGCTGCTGCTCGAAGCCGCGCGCCGCGCGCTCGGCCTGCCAATGGTGATTCTGGCCGTACTGTTCATGGTCTATGTATTCTTCGGCCCCTACATGCCGGACGTCATCGCCCACCGCGGCGCATCGCTGGCCAAGGGCATGAGCCACATGTGGCTGACTACCGAAGGCGTCTTTGGTGTGGCACTGGGCGTATCCACCAGTTTCATCTTTCTGTTTGTGCTGTTTGGCGCGCTGCTCGAGACCGCCGGCGCCGGCGCCTATTTCATCAAATCGGCCATCGCCCTGCTCGGTCACATGCGCGGCGGCCCGGCCAAGGCGGCAGTCGTCGCCTCCGCCGCTACCGGCCTGATCTCCGGTTCGTCAATCGCCAACGTGGTGACCACCGGCACCTTCACGATTCCGCTGATGAAGAGCGTGGGCTACCGCCCGGACAAGGCGGCTTCGGTCGAGGTGGCCTCATCGGTGAATGGTCAACTGATGCCACCGGTGATGGGAGCAGCCGCCTTCCTGATGGTGGAATACGTCGGCATCACCTACCTGCAGGTGATGAAACATGCGATTTTGCCGGCGCTGATTTCCTACATCGCGCTGTTCTACATCGTGCACCTCGAAGCACTGAAGATGGACCTGAAGGGCCTGCCGCGCCGCGAACCGCTACCCTGGCAGAAGGCGGTGATCACCACCGTGATGACCTTCTCGGGGCTGGTGATCCTGTCGGCCATCGTCTATTGGGGCTTTGGCTGGTTGAAAGATCTGGCGGGCGACACGGCCTTTCTGATCGTTGGCGCGCTGATGTTCGCCGCCTATGTTGGCATCGTGCGTTACGCCGCGAAATTTCCTGAACTGATCATGGAAAAACCGGGCGAGATTATGGAGTTCCTGCCCGAGATAGGCCCGACGCTGAAATCCGGCCTGCACTTCCTGCTGCCGGTGGTGGTGCTGATCTGGAACCTGATGGTCGAGCAGTTGTCGCCGGCGCTGTCGGCTTTCTGGGCGACGATCTTCCTGATCTTCATCCTCGTCACCCAACGCCCGCTGTTCGCCTTTTTCCGCGGCACTGGCAAGTTCGGGGCGGCGTTGAAGGTGGGCTTTGCCGACCTCTTCAACGGCCTGGTGACCGGCGCGCGCAACATGATCGGCATTGCCATCGCCACCGCCACGGCGGGCATCATCGTCGGAACGGTGACGCTGACCGGCATCGGCCTGGCAATGACCGAACTGGTCGAGATCCTCTCGGGCGGCAACCTGATGATCATGCTGCTGCTGGTCGCCTTCATCAGCCTGATCCTCGGCATGGGCCTGCCGACCACGGCAAACTACATCGTCGTATCGACCCTGATGGCGCCAGTAATCGTCGAACTGGGCGCGCAGACCGGCCTGCTCGTGCCACTGATCGCCGTGCATCTGTTCGTCTTCTATTTCGGTCTGATGGCCGACGTGACGCCGCCAGTGGGCCTTGCATCGTATGCGGCGGCGGGCATCGCCAAGAGCGATCCGATGCGCACCGGTGTCACCGCCTTCGGTTACAGCGCGCGGACGGCGATCCTGCCCTTCATGTTCATCTTCAACACGCAGTTGCTGCTGATCGGCATCACCGATGCCTTCCACCTGATCATGACCATCGTCACGGCCACCGTGGCCAGTCTGATGTTCGCGGCGGCGACGCAGGGCTTTTTCGTCACCCGCAACCGCATCCACGAGGCTCTGCTGCTGCTGCTGGTCACCTTCACCCTGTTCCGCCCGGGTTACTGGATGGACATGCTGTACCCGCCCTTTGATGAAGTCCCACCCACGGAGCTGACCCGGCTGGTCGAGCAAGCCCCGCGCAATGGCAACCTGCGCGTGTGGGTCGAAGGCATGAGCCTGGAAGGCAAGGAAATCTCCAAGGGTGCCCTCCTGCCGCTGGGTGAAAAAGCCCCCACCGCTCGCGAGCGGCTGGCCAAAATGGGTCTCTCGGTCATCATGCTCGGCGACGACGTACAGATATCCGCTGTGCGTTTCGGCAGTCGGGCGGAGAAACTCGGTCTGGAGCAGAGCTTCAACATCAAGATGATCGAAATCCCCTCGGGTGAGCGACCTGACAAGGAATGGATGTACATCCCGGCCTTTGTTCTGCTCGGGCTGGTGTGGTGGGTGCAAAGACGGCGCAGAGACCGGCTGGCACCAACAGCCCCGGCAGGCCAGACATGAAGGTGAGCTACGAAACCATCCTTTATGAGCTGCATGACGGCATCGCGGAAATCCGCCTCAACCGTCCGCAGCGCCTCAATGCCGTCACCCAGAAACTTTACGACGAGCTGAATGCCGCGCTGAGTCGCGCCGAAGCCGATGACGACGCCCGCGTCGTGCTGCTGACCGGCGAAGGCCGCGCCTTTTGCGTCGGCGCCGATCTGAAGGAACACAAGGTCGGCCGCACGCCGTTCGATCGCCGCCAGTATCTGCAAGGCGAACAGATCGTCTGCAAGCGCCTGCTGCAACTGGGCAAACCGGTGGTTGCCGCCGTCAATGGCTATGCGCTGGGCGCCGGGGCCGAACTGGCGATTGCCTCAGACTTCCTGTTGATGGCCGAGAGCGCCCAGATCGGCCTGCCCGAGATCAGCATCGGCAACTTCCTTGGCGGCGGCGTCACCTGGCTGCTGCCGCGCCTGGTGGGCCTCGCCAAGGCACGCGAACTGGTCTTCCTCGGCGAACGCATCAAAGGTGAAGAAGCGGTGCGCATCGGCCTGGCCAACCGGGTCTTTGCCGACGAAGGTTTTCTGGACGCCGCGCGCGAGTTCGCGGGCAAGGTCGCCAGCAAGGCGCCGTTCTCGATGCAACTCGCCAAGCAGCAACTCAACATGTCCGCCGAGCGCACCTTCGACGCGGCGCTCGTCGCCGAACTCGAAGGCATGATGTTCGTCGGCACCACGCAAGACTGGCAGGAGGGCATCGACGCTTTCGCGGAAAAGCGCACCCCCGTTTTCAAAGGGAAATAAATTGACTGAAACCACACCCAATCCGGGCCGGAAAAGCCCGCTGCACGACTTTCTCGCCCCCGATTCAATTGCCATCGTCGGCGCCTCGGCCGACCCGACCAAGCGTGGCTACAAAGCCATGGTCGGCCTGATCAAGGATGGCTATCAGGGCGCCATCTACCCGATCAACCCGAAAACCGACATGGTGCTCGGGGTCAAGACCTACCCTTCACTCGAAGCCGTGCCGGGCGACATCGCGCTGGCGCTGATCTGCACGCCGGCGGCCAGCATCCCCGGACTGATGCAGGAATGCGGCCGCAAGGGCGTCAAAGGTGCGGTGATCCTCGCCAGCGGCTTCCGTGAAACCGGCCCTGCGGGCGCCCAGCTCGAACAGCAGGTCCTCGATGCCGCACGGGCGGGCAAGGTGCGCATCATCGGCCCCAACACCTCGGGCATGTTCAACCTGCACAAGAAGGTCAACCTGCTGGCGCTGACCAACATCAAGGCGGGCGACATCGGTTTCATCTCGCAGTCGGGCAACATGCTGTTGTCCCTGGTGCTCGAAGCCGAAAACAATGGCCATGTCGGCTTTTCGACCTATGTCGGCCCGGGCAACCAGACCGACATCGGCTTCAACGATTACCTGCGCTATCTCGGCGAAGACGACAACACGCGCGTCGCCACGCTCTACGTCGAAGGCTTTCGCGACGGCCAGCGCTTCCTCCAAGTCGCCCGCGAAATCACCTCGAAAAAACCCGTCGTGGTTTACAAGTCGGGCTCGACCGAACTCGGCAAGAAGGCGGCGAGTTCGCATACCGGCGCCCTGGCCGGCAGCTTCGCCATGACGATGGACCTGTTGCGGCAGGTCGGCGTCAGCGTCGTATACCACTCGGACGAAATTCTCCCGGTCGCCGAGGGTCTCGGTCTCATGCAGAAAGCCCGCGGCAAGCGCGTCGCGGTGATTTCCGACGGTGGCGGCCAGGCCACCATCGCCACCGACCGGCTCTCCGAAGCCGGGCTGGAACTGGCCGAACTGACGGATGCCACGCGCCAGCGCCTGAAGGACATCCTGCTGCCGCAGGCCTCGCTGGCCAACCCGGTGGACGTCGCCGGCAGCTCGGACGCCAACCCGGCCCTGCTTGCCGAATGCATGAAGATCGTCGCCGCCGACGACAACGTCGATGCGGTGTTCCTGGTCGGCATGTTCGGCGGCTATCACACCCGCTTTGCCGAACATCTGCTTGGCGACGAAATGCGCGGCGCCGAAGCGATGATCGAACTCGCCCGCCACAACGACAAGCCGCTGGTGATCTACAGCCTCTACGCCCCGGTCAAGCCGCCTGCCCTGCGGCGCCTGCACGAGGCCGGGGTGCCGGTCTATGGCTCCATCGAGCACGCCGTGCGCGTGCTGGCCGCCCTCGGTGAACGCGGCATCTATCTGCAACACCAGGCCAGACAGTCCGCGCATCCCGCAATCGAGCCGAGCGCCGAAATGCAGGCCATGTTTTCCCGCGCGCAAAACGAAGGCCGCGACCTGTTTGAGTACGAAGCCAAGGCCCTACTGCGCGCCCACGGCATCTCCGTGGCGCCCGAATCCATCGCACACAGCGCCGACGAGCTCGCCGCCGTGGCAGCGACCTATGGCGATCAGGCGCTGGCCATGAAAGTCGTTTCGAAAGACATCTTGCACAAATCCGACGCTGGCGGCGTCAAGCTCAACCTGCGCGGCGCAGACGCCCTGCGCACTGCCTTCGACAAGATCATGACCTCCGCCAAAGCCTACGCGCCGGACGCCGACATTCGCGGCGTGCTAGTGACGCCCATGGCGGCGAAGGGTACCGAGGTGATCGTCGGCGTGGTGCGCGACCCGATCTTCGGCCCCGTCCTCATGTTCGGGCTCGGCGGCATCTTCGTAGAAATCCTCGAAGACGTCGCCTTCCGCGCCATTCCGCTGTCGCGTCACGATGCCGAGTCGATGGTCGACCAGATCAAGGGCAGCAAGATTCTCCAGGGCGTACGCGGCGCGGCGCCGGTCGACAAGCCGGCACTGGTCGAACTGCTGCTCAAGGTATCCAGCATCGTCGCCGCCTACCCGCAAGTTTCCGAACTCGACCTGAATCCGGTGCTCGCCTATGCCGATGGCTATGCGGTGGTAGATGCCCGCATCATCACCAACCGTTCGGTCATGAACTAGGACCCTCCCGCCATGAACCTGCCCACCCTCGGCGACGCCCGCCTGCAACTCGAAGACCGCATCGCCACCCTGACGCTCGACCGCGACGATGTCCGCAACGCCCTGACCGGCACCGCCCTGATCGACGACATCATCACCGTCGCCGACTGGGTCAACCGCTGCGACGACGTCTCGGTGCTGGTGATCACCGGCGCGGGCGCGGCCTTCTCCTCCGGCGGCAACGTCAAGGACATGGCCGAGCGCGGCGGCGATTTCGCCGGCAATGTCGCCGAAGTCGCCACGCGCTACCGGCAAGGCATCCAGCGCATCCCGCTGGCGCTGCAACAGGTCGAAGTGCCCATCATCGCCGCGGTCAATGGCGCCGCCATCGGCGCCGGCTTCGACCTCGCCAACATGGCCGACCTGCGCATCGCCTCCGAGCGCGCCAAGTTCGGCGAAACCTTCCTCAACCTCGGCATCATCCCCGGCGATGGCGGCGCGTGGTTCATGCAGCGCCAGATCGGCTACCAGCGCGCCTTCGAACTCACCATCAGCGGACGCATCATCAACGCCGCCGAAGCGCTCGAACTCGGCGTGGTGCTCGAAGTCGTCAAGCCCGAAGAACTGCTGCCCCGCGCCCTGCAACACGCCACGCGCTTCGCCGCCCAGCCGCCCAAGGCCCTGCGCCTCACCAAGCGCCTGCTCAAGATGGCCCAGCGCATGGAACTCAAGGACTACCTCGACCTCTGCGCGGTGATGCAGGGCATGTGCCACAACGAACCGGAACACCTGGCCGCAGTCGAGAAGTTCCTCGCCAAGAAACCCTAGCACCATCGGCAGTTCGGGAACCCCCGCCTGGTTCCGGCTCCGTCATTCCGGCGCAAGCCGGAATCCAGGAAAATCGAGAAACCGGACACCGGCTTACGCCGGTGTGACGAATGAATCAGCGCACATAGCCTGATCACCGCACCCCATGCGGGGCACGCCGTCCCACCAGCGCCGACTTTTGCGCCCGGCAGCACGGGCCAGCTTGAGCGACAACAAGCTTGCCATCGGCATTTTTACCCGCTATGCTCCCGCATTCCATCCGGCTATTCGTCGCGGATGCCGGGAGAAAGCCATACCCTTCGACATACAGCCGCAACGGATTGCCGCGGCCAACAGTGCCAGCGGCCTGTCGGCAGAAGGAAATTCGTCCCTGGACCCTTTAACTGCTCCGGCGGCCGGTTACCTCAAACGTGGGGCCTTATGAGTAACTACGACGAAAGAGTGAAGGAGATTAACGAACGCACGATGGCAGCTATGCATGCGTTTTGGTCAGCTATGCTCACAGCGCACACCGTTCTGCTTTCTGTTGCCGTTGCGCTTCCCGCAATCAGTCCCTCTTCCGATCAATGGCAGGTCAAGCTAGTTGGTTGCCTTGCAACAGCATCAATGTTTGCGCTCCTGTTTAACTTTGCTGCATTGCGAATGCAATATGAAGCAATTGGGCACCGCCTCCTTCACCATGAATCCGGGCTGACCGAGGATCAGCGCAAGAAAGACATTTCTATAGCGCTTTGGCGGTATCGCCTCATGCGAATCGTAGAACCCTTGGTTGCCACTTTCTTGGTGGCTGAGGCAAGTTTGCTTATGTGGGTGCTGCTTCGGTGAAAAAATGGCCCAACCCATCATTCCACCGGACGCTGCGCGATAAAGCAGCGCAGCGCCGGTGAATTCAAACGTTTGGCGCTGAGTTAGCCATCAGTAGAAAGGGTAGAGAAATGACAGAGCAAGTAAAGATTTCAATCAGCCTCTCAACAGGCGAAGTCACCATTGAGGCTCCCGCCTCGGCATTAAGTGAAGTGTTTGATCGTCTTGAATCCTTCGTTCCGCGTTTGCGTGAAATTGCAGAGAGCGCCCGGGATCATGAGGAGCCAGGCACTGCAAATGCCTCAGGGGTGGTTACCGCACCTCCGGCATCAAGCGGAGGCACTGAGATCGCAAAGCAGGCGCCGCAAAAAAGGCAAAAGGGCGGTAGCGGAAAGAATGAGTCTTACAAGTCCATAGATCTTGGCTTAACGCCGGAGCAGAGGACTGCTTTCAAGGAGTTCTACACATCCAAGGCACCAGATAATCAAAGTGACCATGTACTCGTGGTCATTTACTGGCTAATTCAGAATACCGGCCGTGAAAAGGTGACAATGGATGAAATCTTCATGGGCCTAAGGACTGTAGGAGAGAAAATTCCTAAGCGAATCTCTTCCGTTCTTTCCAATCTTTCCATTGCCGCGCATATTTCCAAGGAGAACAACGAGCCTCGTCTTCTGCATGTTGGAGAAGATCACGTAATGCATAACCTTCCGAAAACGAAAAAAGGTTGAGTTTGATATGACGCGCGATGATCTTAAGGACATTCTCCATAATCCCAAGCTGTCGCGCCTAAATGTATTGGTAATACTCCTATCGGTCGATTCAGGCGGCGTCCGCTCCGTGAAAGAACTCAAGGATCTTGCCGCCTTCGGCGGCCTGAGAAAAGCCTCCGGATGGAATATCTCGGACATTCTTTCGCGTTCAAAAGGCGTCGCCGTCCGAACAAACGACGGCTGGGAACTTACGAGAGAAGGAAAGGCACGTGCTGCATCGCTAGGCTCTGTCTCTGGTCCGGTAGTGACCGCAAATGCCAGTCTTCGGAAGTGCCTATTATCGATTTCTTCGCCGGACGCTAAGGAGTTCATCGAGGAAGCGGTGAGGTGTCTAGAGGCAAGATACCTCCGTGCTGCTGTTGTGCTCTCATGGGTCGGGGCAGTTTCAGTTCTTCAGCAGTACGTCGTATCAAACAAGCTGGCTGAGTTCAACGCTGAGGCGCTGCGCAGAAATCCTGACTGGAAAGCAGCGAAAACCACTGACGACATCGGAAAGATGAAAGAGGCGACGTTCTTAATGGTGCTCGAATCGATATCGGTTATTGGAAAGAACACCAAGCAAGAACTAGAGGAGTGCCTGAAGTTGAGAAACGCAACCGGCCACCCAACCTCGTTGAAGTACGGTGAAAGCAGAGTGGCGTCGCATATTGAGATCCTCATTCTCAATGTCTTTTCCACGTTCAGCGTCTAACGATTCGCTACAGGGGACGCCCGCACCGGGCGCCCCTGAGCTCGGACGTTAAACCTTTCATATGCGCATTGAAGGCTCTCTCTCTAAATGGAATGATGATCGAGGCTTCGGCTTCATCACGCCAGCCCAAGGTGGCCCTGAGGTCTTTGTCCACATCTCCGCATTTCCGCAAGATGGCCATCGACCAAGCATCGGAGAACGACTCACGTTCGAAATCGAAATTGGCCGCGATGGGAAAAAGCGGGCGAAGAGCCTGCTTTGCCCTACTCGTTCCACTGGCCGCACTCCGCGCCAACCAGCGCCCTATCAGCGGAAAGAAAAGCCCGGCTTCTTCGGTCGCGCCATTCCACTTGCGGTCGTTGCCGCGCTTGCGTTCTCCGGTTACAGCCATTACACCGGCCGCCCCGCTCCTCAAGCAGGAGTGGCCACACCGGTCAGTGATCAGTCAGCGTCTTTATCCTTCAGTTGCGATGGCCGCACCCACTGCTCTCAGATGACCTCCTGTGCCGAAGCCACCTTTTTCCTGCGGAACTGCCCCAATGTCCAGATGGACGGCAACAATGATGGCGTGCCCTGCGAGCAACAGTGGTGCACGAGTCCTTTCGCAAAATGAAAGTGCCGTCTCGCCAGCGCCGACTTTTTCATGGGACCGCCATGTCTAACCCATCAGTCGAGAGGGACTGCGCAAAAGCGCGCAGCCCCGCACTTTTACGTTGGGCGCTCAATAAAAGGTATGTGATTTGAGGGAATGGCATGTCATCGAATGCAGATGATCCAAAGGTCGCTCAAGCAGCATCCCCCCGCCAGTGGATCAATCTAGTTGTTGTGTATGTCTCCATACCGCTAGTTCTGTTGGTGTGCGGAGGGGATTTTGGTTGGTGGCAGGCGTGGGTCTATTCCCTGTTGATTGTTGCCGCCGGCCCGGGAGGGCGCTTTTGGGCTGAACGGCGGCACCCGGGGTTGATGGCCGAACGACAAAACATGGAGAAGGCACAAAGTGCGAAGCCCTGGGACAAGGTGCTTGCGCCGTTGATGGCGCTGAGTGTGAGTTTCCCTCTGGTCATTGTGGCCGGTCTGGATCATCGCTTTGGCTGGTCACCCGTATTTCCGTTGTGGCTCATCGTGCTCGGTTTCCTCTTGATCTCGCTCGGCTACGCTTTCGCTGCGTGGGCACTGGCAGAGAACCGCTTTTTCTCCAGCGTGGTGCGTATTCAGACGGAACGAGGGCATGTGGTATGTGACACTGGCCCCTATCGGATTGTGCGACATCCGGGCTATGCTGGAAACATGTTGGCACTCCCGGGTATGGTGCTGGCCTTAAGCTCGATGTGGACACTTGTTCCGGCGGCGGTGGCGCTAATCATCGCGGTGATTAGAACGGTGCTGGAAGACCAGACTCTACAGGATGAGTTGCCGGGCTATCGCGACTATGCGCATCGCGTGCGCTATCGGTTGATTCCGGGAATTTACTGAAGGGGCTCCCCTTTTTCCTGCGGAACTGCCCCAACGTCCAGATGGATGGCAACAACGACGGCATTCCCTGCGAACAACAGTGGTGCAACTGACCATCGCGAATTTAATTCGTGCCTGGCCCCTCTACCCGCCCTTGATCCCACTCCTGACTGTTGGAGGTATTGACAACGCACTGCGGCTGTTGTCACAATGTCCAACATGAAAGCCCTGCTGCTCGCCTCGACGCGTATCCCATACTCAGAGTCAGCTTTCGCTGAACTCGTGCTGTGGCGGTTGCCTCGACCCGTCGAGGGATCAACCCATGGCTTCAAGTATCGGCTCGCCTACGTGGTTCGTGGCGAATGCGTTCTCCGTTACGACAATGAGGTTGGGAAAGGCGATCATCGACATGTTGGCGGAATTGAAAGCGCCTACACCTTCACGACCCCGGAGAAATTGATTGCCGACTTCCAACGTGACATTGAGAGGTGGAATGATGAAAACCGTAACTCTTGACGTCCGCTCGCCCTCTGACGCGATGGCGGACTTCACCCAAGCTTGGAAAACGGGCAAACCGCAACGGTCCGCTCATATTAGCTTTGCCACTCCCGAACTGCTTTGGAAGGTACTTACCGAAAAGCGGTGGGAACTACTGAAGACATTGTGTGGGGCCGGTCCAGTGTCAATTCGTGAAGCGGCCCGTCGCGTTGATCGAGACGTGAAGGCTGTTCACGGCGATGTAACGGCGCTGCTAAACGCTGGTGTGCTTGACCGCACAGAGGACGGCCGGATCGTCTTTCCGTTTGAGGCCGTGAAAGTCGAGTTCCTTTTGCAGGCTGCATAGAACGCTCTTGAACCAGAGGCCGCTAGGCATAAAAATGGCGCGCATCACATCGCGCCATTATCCTTTCACCCGGGGTTTTCGCCCTTGCGCCGTCTCGCCAGCGCCGACTTTTCGCTAGTAAATAGGTGTCAGCCCACGGTTTCCTCGGAACCTCATGCAGGCCACGCCGTACCCCATGCCTGGCATTTCATCCCGCCCGTCCATGAACGCTACATTAATGACAAGCCAAGCTTCAATGCCCGGCTTTTTTCAAAGGCGGCCGACGCTTGAAACAATGCCGACATTGCTGGCAACAAACCCATTCGAGACCATGACTACAGCATGGTTGAAACCCATGACCCGACGGTGGTAACTTGGCGCTCCCAACAATAACAGGAGGGTTTCCCCCATGAGTCGTTCGACCTTGATCGCGGCCGTTGGCGTCGTCTGTGCCGCACTCACACTTCCCGCCTTCGCGCAGAGCGTGAAGGTCACGCCGCTGGGCGGCATCGACGGCGAGTTCTGCCCCCAGGACCGCGCGCTGGTCTTCGAGGATCCGAATGGCACGCGCATCCTCTACGATCCCGGCCGTACCGTTGCCGGTGGCACTGATCCGCGGCTGGGCAAGATCGACATCATCCTCGTCAGCCACATGCACGGCGACCATGTCGGCAACGCGCATAACAAGGAGCCGAACGCAGGCAGCTGCGACAAGCCCGATACGTCGGTGTCGGCGATGCCCAACACCAATGTCGTCAACATCGCGCTGGCCAAGAAGTCGAAGATTGTCACCGGCAGCGAGATGCCGCCCTTCTTTGCGGCCAAGCTCAAGGCGAACGACGGCGATCCCGCCAACTCGGTCCTCGCCCGCTTTGGCGGCAGCGTGACCATCGGCGGCGTGCGCATCGCCACAGTGGCGGCACTGCACAGCAACGGCCTCGATCCCGATTATTTCGGCGGCGTCGTCGGCAAGGCGATGAAGGAGGCGGGCATCGCCGGCAACGTGGGCCCGGCGACCGGCTACGTCGTCCGCTTCAGCAACGGCCTGGTGACCTACCTCTCCGGCGACACGGGCATCACCGCCGACCAGGAACTGGTGGTGCGCAACCACTACAGCGTCAAGCTCGCCGTCATGAACATCGGCGACGTGTTCACGACCGGACCCGTCGAGGCCACCTACGTGATCAACGAACTGGTCAAGCCGGCAGCGGTGATCGCCTCGCACGCCAACGAAGTCGGCACCATCGGCGGCAAGCTGCGCCCGGGCAGCAAGACGGAGGCCTTCATGAAGGCCGTCAAGGTGCCGGTGCACATCCCGCTCTCGGGCAAAACGATGGAGTTCGACGCCGCCGGGAAATGCACCGCGGGGTGCTGAGCGAAATCGCCTGACGCCGTACCGCCGGCGCCGACTTTCGGGCAAGGAAACCGTAAACAGGTGTCAGACCACGGTTTCCGCGCCGCCGGTCACGACGGCGCGCTAGCCCGCGCTATTCGAGCCATTCCCGACAGGTGATTTTCAGGTTGGGCGAGAAGCGGTAGACGAGCGGGATGCCGGAGGGGATCTCCACATGCTCCATGGCGTCGGGCGAGATGCCGTCGAGGTGCATGACGAGGCCGCGCAGGGTGTTGCCATGGCTGACGACGAGCACGCGCCGCCCGGCGGCAATGCGGGGAAACAGCGTTTCACGCCAGTAGTGCAGCGTGCGCAGCTGGCACTGGTGCAAGCTTTCGGTGGCGGGCAGCAACGCGGGATCAATGTCGCGATAGCGCGGGTCGTGGCGCGGATGGCGCGGATCGTCCAGGTCGAGCGCCGGCGGCGGCTCGTGATAGCCGCGCCACCAGCGGCGCGATCTTTCCTCGCCCCAGGCGGCGAAGATCTCCTGCTTGTCCATGCCCTGCAGCGCGCCATAGTGGCGCTCGTTGAGGCGCCAGGTCTCGTGGATCGGCACGCCACTCCAGCCGCCTGCCGCCAGCAATACCTCTGCGGTCTGGCGGCTGCGCCGCAGTACCGAGACATGCACCTCGTCGAAGGCGTAGCCCGCCGCCGCCAGCTTGCGGCCGGCCCGCTCAGATTCGGTGATGCCGGTGGGGTTGAGATCGATGTCCGTCCAGCCGGTGAAGCGGTTAGTGCGGTTCCACTCGCTCTGGCCGTGGCGGATGAAGACCGCCAGATGATTTGCGCTCATTCCGCTACTTCGCCGATGACATTTTCGAGGTGGTGCCGGTCGGCCCATTTCTCGAGATGCCAGCCGTGCCCGTCGACATGGAACCAGTTGAGCGCGCAGTTGGGAATGGCGAAGTCGCGTGGCGTGTGCAGCGGACGGCCGGTCGCCTTGCGGTAGATGATGTCGAGCACGCCGCCGTGGCTCACGGCGCAGATGGTCTGGCCCTGATGGTGGCGCACCATCCAGTCGACGCCTGCCTCGATGCGGGCGAGGTGGGCAAGCATGGTCTCGCCGCTCTCGAAAGCGTAGTCGGGGGTACGGGCGACGTAGTGCGCGTAGGCCTCGGGGTGGCGCAGCGCGCCCTCGGCCGAGGTGAGGCCCTGGAAGATGCCGTAGTTGCGCTCGCGCAACTGGGGCAGTGGCCGCACTTCGAGGCCTTCGAGCTCGGCGATGGCGCACGCGGTCTCCATGGCCCGGGTCAGGTCGCTGCTGTAGAGCGCGCTGAAACGGTGGTGCACCGCGTTGTAACCCATCGCCAGCGCCTGGGCGCGCCCGTTCTGGTTGAGGGGAATGTCGATATGCCCCTGGATGCGTTTCTCGATGTTCCAGTCCGTCTCTCCATGGCGGACGAAGCAGATGCGTGTAGTCATGCCCGTGATTATTGATTGCTTTTACTGGCAACATCTTAAGGCGAAAAACATTCCTGTTGGGGTAATCTGCCGCTGTGACGAACGATCTGCCGGTTCCCTTACGCCGACGTCCATGCCGCAAGCGCCGGTCTTTAAGCCACGCGTTTTTCAAATGAGGCACACATGATTCATCTGCCAAAATCCGTGAAGGCGTGGAACCAGCCCGGCTTCCGCGCGACGCTCAAGCATGAGGTCGAGCAGCTGCCAAGCGGCCAATTGCCTCTGCAGCAGGGTCTGACCTCCAGCAGCCATGCCCTGGATGACGCAATCAGCGTGATGATCATTAGTGTCAGTGACGATCCTGCCTTCATCCATGCCAAGGTAGGCGTATTCTTTTCCGGCATCATCGCCGGCTGCAATTGCGCCGATGATCCCACGCCGGTCGATACGCAGAACGAATACTGCGAACTGCAGCTGACCATCGCCAAGGCGACGGCCGAGACTTCGGTCACGCTTTTGTAAATAGGTGTCTTACCACGGTTTCCACCGTACCCCATGCGGAGCACGCCGTCCCGCCAGCGCCGACTTTTGGTTCCGGCCATGCCGCATGTCATTGCACATCAACACACCACACTTGATCATGCTTGACGTTATTCACGCATAACGTTAATGTTCACACATGCCGATCAAGAGTTTCAAATGCAAAGACACTCACGCGCTTTTTCTCGGTCAGCGGGTGCGGCGCTGGGTCAACATCGAGCGACCGGCCCTGCGCAAGCTTGAGCAACTGGATTGGTCCATGGTGTTGGAAGATTTGCGTGTTCCCCCCGGCAACCAACTTGAAGCATTGAAAGGTAATCGCAAGGGGCAATACAGCATCCGCATCAACGATCAATGGCGGGTGTGTTTTGTCTGGACTGCGGAAGGCCCGAAAAACGTGGAGATCGTCGATTACCACTGAAGGAGTTTTGACATGCGTACTATTCCCCCTGTTTCTCCCGGCGAAATGCTGGATGAAGAGTTCCTGAAGCCGCTGGGCTTGACGAAATACCGCCTGGCCAAGGACATTGGCGTACCCCCGCAACGCATCGGCGATATCGTCGCAGGCAAGCGGGCCATTACCGCCGACACGGATTTGCGACTGTGCCGTTACTTTGGGCTCAGCGATGGATGGTGGCTGCGCGGGCAGGCCAACTACGACACCGCGATCGCACGTGAAAGCATGGGCGACATCCTTGCGCGCATTCCCCGCTGCCAATTGCTGGCCGCCTGAACTCAGACCCTTAGAAGATTTGCGTGGAGAACATGGGGCCAGCGTCGTTTTAGTTTCGGATAGACCAGTTCGCCGTCCCACCAGCGCCGACTTTTTCACGGCATCCGCCGCGCTCGACTATCATTAATTTTCGATGACGTGGCGCAGAGCGACAGGGAGACGATGCGATGCTGATTGGCGTGCCGAAGGAAATCAAGAGCCACGAATATCGGGTCGGCCTCACCCCCGCCAGCGTGCGCGAACTGACGGGGCGGGGGCATGCCGTGCTGGTGCAGGCCAGCGCCGGCGCGGCGCTCGGGCTGGACGATGCCATGTATGCGGCGGCGGGCGCCGAAATCGTGGCGACGGCCGAGGAAGTGTTCGCGCGCGGCGAACTGATCGTCAAGGTGAAGGAGCCGCAACCCGGCGAATGCGCCCTGCTGCGCGAGGGGCAGGTGATCTTCACCTTTTTGCACCTGGCGCCCGACCCCGAGCAGGCACAGCGGCTGCTCGCCGCCGGCGTCACCGCCATCGCCTATGAAACCGTCACCCGGGCCGGTGGCGGCCTGCCCCTGCTGGCGCCGATGAGCGAGGTCGCCGGACGCATGGCGATCCAGGCCGGCGCGCACTGTCTCGAAAAACCGCAGGGCGGCGCCGGACTGCTGCTGGGCGGCGTGCCCGGCGTGGCGGAGGCCGAGGTGGCAATTCTCGGCGGCGGCGTGGTGGGCTACCACGCCGCGCTGATCGCGACGGGCATGGGGGCACGAGTCACCGTGGCGGATCGGTCGCTCGACCGATTGGCCTGGCTCGATGCCATGTTCGGCGGCCGCATCCGCACCCTGTTCGCCACAGCGGACAGCATCGAGGCGAGCGTGCTCGCCGCCGACCTGGTAGTGGGCGCCGTGCTGCTGCCGGGCGCCGCCACGCCGCAGCTCATCGACCGCGCCCTGCTCGCGCGCATGCGGCCCGGCGCGGTGCTGGTCGATGTTTCCATCGATCAGGGCGGCTGCTGCGCCACCAGTCGTCCGACCACGCATGCCGCGCCGACCTTCGTCGTCGATGGCATCGTGCATTACTGCGTCGCCAACATGCCGGGCGCCGTCCCGCGGACGTCGACGTTTGCGCTCAACAACGCCACCCTACCCTTTGTCCTCGCTCTGGCCGAGAAGGGCTGGCGACTGGCTTTGCGCGACGACCCGCACCTGTGCGCCGGCCTCAACGTAGACCGGGGCGAGATCACCAGCGCGCCGGTGGCCGCAGCGCTCGGCCTGCCGTTCAGCGATCCGGCCGCGCACCTGGCCTGATGGTCTGAAGAAGACCGGGGGGCGAATTAATTTCGCAAGTCGGGGTTTCTGCGGGAAAGACGCCGTACCCCATGCGGGGCATTTCATCCCGCCAGCGCCGACTTTTAGTTCCGGCATAACGCCCGCTGACGCAGGCATTAGCCTTCTCTGAAACTTCGTTTCCCGGTCGTATAATCCGTCCCTTTTTTCCAGATTGCCGCCGTGTCCAAGCTCGCCCACGAAATCGCCCGCCGCCGCACCTTTGCCATCATTTCGCACCCGGATGCGGGCAAGACCACCTTGACCGAAAAGCTGCTGTGGTTCGGCGGCGCCATCCAGGTGGCCGGCGAAGTTCGCGCCCGCAAGGCAGCACGCCACGCCACCTCGGACTGGATGGAACTGGAAAAGCAGCGCGGCATTTCGGTCACTTCGTCGGTGATGCAGTTTCCCTATCGCGAGTGCATGATCAACCTGCTCGATACGCCGGGCCACGAGGACTTCTCGGAAGACACCTACCGCACGCTCACCGCCGTCGATTCGGCAACGATGGTGATCGACTCGGTGAACGGCGTCGAGGCGCAGACCATCAAGCTGCTGAACGTCTGCCGCCTGCGCGACACGCCGATCATCACCTTCATCAACAAGCTCGACCGCGAGGGTCGCGCGCCCATCGACCTGCTCGACGAGATCGAGTCGGTGTTGCAGATCCAGTGCGCGCCGATGACCTGGCCGATTGGCATGGGCAAGGGCTTCCGCGGCGTTTACGACCTCTACGACGACTGCATTTATTTCTTCGACCCACAGGCCGAGAAGGGCACTTCGCGGGTCATCGACGGTCTCGACAATCCGTTGCTCGATGAACTGCTCGGCTATCAGGCCGGCGAGCTGCGCCAGGAAATCGAGCTGGTGCGCGGCGCCTCGCATACCTTCGACAAGGATGCCTATCTGGCGGGCAAGCAGACGCCGGTGTTTTTCGGTTCGGCGATCAACAACTTCGGCGTGCAATCGCTGCTCGACGCCATCGTCGATCTGTCTCCCGCGCCGCTGCACCGTACCGCAGACACGCGCCAGGTCGAACCGCTTGAGCCGAAGTTTTCCGGCTTCGTGTTCAAGATCCAGGCCAACATGGACCCCAGGCACCGCGACCGCATCGCTTTCGTGCGCGTGTGTTCCGGCAAGTTCGAGCGCGGCATCAAGTTGAAGCAGCGCTCAACCGGCAAGACGCTGGCGGTGAACAACGCCATCACCTTCATGGCGCAGGACCGCAACACCACCGACGAAGCCTGGCCGGGCGACATCATCGGCATTCCCAACCATGGCACCGTGGTGCTCGGCGACAGCTTCACCGAAGGCGAGGATCTCAAGTTCACCGGCATCCCCTGCTTTGCGCCGGAACATTTCCGCCGCGCGCAGATTCGCAATCCGATGAAGATGAAGCAGTTGCAGAAGGGTCTGCAGCAGCTCGCCGAGGAAGGCGCCACGCAACTGTTCAAGCCACTGGCCAGCAACGACCTGATTCTCGGTGCCGTCGGCACCCTGCAGTTCGACGTGGTCGCCCACCGGCTCGAATTCGAATACGGCGTCGACTGCTTCTTCGAGCCCGTCAATGTCGCCACCGCGCGCTGGTTGCGTGGCACGGATGCCGATTTGCAGGCCTTGGCCGACAAGGCGGGTGTGAACCTGGCACTGGATGGCGCCGGCGATTACGTCTATCTCGCGCCGAACCGCGTCAACCTGCAGATGACGCAGGAACGCCATCCCGGTCTAGTCTTTCTGGAGACACGCGAGATTCACTGATGCGTCACACCGGCATGCGCCGGAATAATGGAATGGTCGCCCCTCCCTAAACGGCATCAATGTGCCAAAGTGAAGTCGTGACACTTACACTTAAACGAAAGGGGCGACCGATATGAATCTTAAGACGATTGGTATGGATTTGGCAAAG
>Ga0180732_1000025_pt1 | contig 184343 bp, 262 predicted proteins | sample KR11_01MetaG_FD_148674 | JGI IMG/M metagenome (GOLD analysis project Ga0180732, IMG submission 148674) | Groundwater microbial communities from the Olkiluoto Island deep subsurface site, Finland - KR11_0.1 MetaG | ecosystem: Environmental > Aquatic > Deep subsurface > Groundwater | place...
ATGAGAACTGTGGTAATATCATGGATAGAGACCATAATTCAGGCATAAACATTGAAAATGAAGGATTAAAACAAGTAGGTACGGTACGTATCGAATTAACGCCTGTGGAGATTGAAGCCAATACTTTGATGTTCCTGAGATACTTCAACAGTATCCCATACGTCAAAGCAAGTTCGGTCTATGAATCAGGAAGCCTCACAGCTTTAGCATGAGATAGTTCACAAAAGTCTAACATATCTTTATATACTCACGTGACAGTAGTTATAAATATGAATAAATACCCAATTCAATTTATAACATCAAATCAAACATCAGGAACTTTAGTAACGGGAATGATTGGTTTCATGTTATCCATATCTGCTCTGGGGTGGTTGAAATGGTGAAACGCATACTGATTATCATTATCCTGTTCATCCTGCTTGCTCAGGTGCAGGGAGCGAGTGCAGCTACCTGGACTATATCGGGTAGTGGTGGAAATGCACCATGGTCATCATTTTCGCAAGATAACGTTACTGAGGATTTAGGAAGTCATGGTGTAAAACTGGGATTATTTGCGGATAACTTCGATGATAATGACAATACAGGATGGACAACAGACGCAGGTACATGGTCACTATCAAACGGAAGATTGAAACAAACTTATGCTTCTGGTAGCTCGATGGTGTATTGTACCACGTGCAATTTTACTAACTTTGAAATAATAGCGAAAATAAATCGAACATCTGAGGGAAGCAATGATAATAGTTTAGTTGGATTGTTTGGAAGAAAAGATACTGCAACTAGATATTATATATTTGACTCTTCAAACAAAGCAACGGATCTTGAACGTATCCGATATGAAATTGGATATGCGGGATATAATCTGAATACAGCAAACAAATCAATAGCCACACAAAACACAGATTTCTTCTATCGTGCAAAACTAAACAGTTCATCTCTCAGCATGAAATACTGGAAAGTTGATACGTCTGAGCCTGATTGGGAGGTAACAACTACCAATACAACCATTGTCAATGGTAGTGTTGGAATCACAGTATATTTAAATAATATTGAAGTTGATGACTTTACTGTACGATATTCGGACGCAGCGGGAAATGTTAAAAACAGTGGTAACTTAACCACATGGTATGATTCTGGAAGCGGGAACCTGATAAATAGTATAGCAGTTAATGTGACCACACCAACAAATACTAATTATTCTGTTTGGTATCGTCAGAATGCTACAGGGGATTATGCGCTTCTGGATTCTGTATTAACAGGGAATAACTCTTTTGACACTACAGACTATCGAAATATTGATGTTCGAGTAGTCCTGAATGGAAATGAAACAGTAACTCCTGAGATAACACAGATTGTTTTTTATACGAGTGTCGGAATACCTAATATTACTTCATGGAGTAATACAAATACCAGTAATAGTTCACTGGTCTTTACCATCATAAAAGGACAGTACATTACTTTCAATGCCACCGCAAACCAATCAGTAACATGGACATGGAATAAGGTGATTCCATGAGACTAATAATCATCTTTCTAATATTGATACTGATAGCACCGTTAGCAAGCGCAGTTGATATCACCATAAATGATGATAGAACCGTAAGCGTAAATGGCAACAAAACATTCATGATTGGGATGGTTGCAATATGCACAGAAGCATTTCAGGGCGGTGCAATTAAACCGGATTGTGCATCTGACTTAAATGTAAATGATAACTCAATGGTTGATCCAATGCCAAATGGACAAAACAGTAATAATTATACGTATTCAAAAGCTTCAAAGTTTGATGTACATAATATGTATTATGGGATGCGCGGGTGGGAAAGTCGAAATACAACGGTTGAGGCACTCCCTGGATTCTGGGGATATATGCAAGTTGATGAACCCACGATAGATGATGGCACACAAACTCATTATTCAATTGGATATACTCAAGCACAAATGCTTGCGGATTTGACTGCAAAGTATAATGATAAGAAGTATTCTGTGACCGGTCATCCAATGTGGTTAAATATCTGTTGTAAATACTCAACAGGTTCCGGATTCGACTTAGTTCAAGCACAACAATATGCTGATATTGTGAGCTTTGATAAATACGGATTTACGAACGAGCCCTGGATGGATTGGACTTATCTTGATGGAAACTATGTTTGGGAAACATATCTTGCACAAGACGTGCTGCCAGGAGTAACTACAGACTTTGAAGATGCTGCGTTCACAAAACCCGTATGGTCTTATGTTCAGGCTTTCGGAGTCAATCGTACATACAAACCAGTAGCTATTACTAAAACAATGGCTCGATCAGTAATTTGGATGCAAATTACATCTGGTATTGATGGAATATTATTTTATGCTTGGCTTTCTGAAGGCGACTGGTCAGATGCAAATACTTCAACCGGGATGTGGAGAAATCAAACACTTGGGGCACAGTATAATGACCTCGTTGGAGAAGTTCGTTCTATGAATGATATCCTTGTAGCTCCAATGGTCTCGCATCAATGGTTCCAACACCAGAGTTCAGATGTGACTTTTGGCACGACTATAAATAAAGTAGTTCATTATCAAAATGTAAACAATTGGAATTATATGCGAAAAGAAGTTGGTGGCAAAACGTATTTGGTTGTTGTGAATAAAGATGCAGCATCGGTCTCCAATGTTCAAATGACCTTATCTGGATTATCAGGTATTACGGATGCAAAAATGCTCGGAGATGAAACAAGTGGAAGTGCCAGTGAACATAAAGTAACTCCGCTCACAGTTACCAATGGTGTATTTACTGATAGTTTCGATGGTTTTGCAGTCCATATTTATGAAATTACAGATTATTCAGATGATACAATCCCAGGAACACCAACCGAAATTTCAGCAACTTCAGGGGCGACATGGATAAATACGTCATGGGTGGCAGGATATCCCGGCTCAATCACTGATAGTTTTAACGTTAGTGTTAATGGAGCATGGGCAAATAATACTATTCCATTCAGAAATACAACACTATCATCAGGACAGTGGCAGAACGTCACGGTATGGGCTTGGAACTCGACAGGCGCAGGAAATCTAAGTAGCAGTTCGGCAAGTCTGAATACTCAGATGAGTGCAGAAAGCACAGAATCAAGTCAGGGATATTGGTTTAATGATACTGGAACTTATAACGTGACCGTTTATGGTACTAATGCCGATGGAACCACCCAAACTATAACATGGGTAGTAACTGTTGAAAATGAACCAGAACCGCCTATTGAATCGTGGAACTTTGGTATTGGCGGTCAATATTTCCAGAACAAGACGATAGGACGAAACAATACTTGCATCAATCAGGGGGATGGCAGTCTTGGGGTATGCTCTCCAGATACTGCGACCGATAATTTCAATGATAATAATATAATAGGTTGGAATACAAGTACTATTGCTGGCGGTACAGTATTTTCATCATCAAACAAAACTTTAAACGCCAATAACAATGGGTGGGCATATCTAAATCAGAATGTATCAAGTTATGAAAATAAAGCGATATTTACAGAGGTGACACAATACGGGAACCTTAATTCAACCTTTGACGCTTCTGACCTTAGAGGCAATCTATCACGAGGAACTGATGCATCTACAAAAATGGTACAGTTCTCACTTTCAGCAGGGGTGAATAGAACTAATATTTCGGTTGGAGATGCATGGACAATGATAGCAAGCGGTACGAAGCCGATGTTTGTTGGTCAAAAGTTGTACACTGTTTTCATGGTCAACGGAAGCACGTATAGAGCGTACATTAGCAATGTTTCTACTGCTGATGCTCTTGCTAACTCATTATTAACCGGAACAAGTAGTACATGGCTGAACGGAACAACCATTCAGCTTGGTGCGTATGTTGCACCATCATCAACAGTATCATGGGATAATATCAGAACAGTAAATCTGGATGCACTTGGCAATCAGTACCTGCAAGGTAATTATTCCATGAATTATACTGTCCCTGCAAGCCAATATGCTAAGAACATTACGATCAATGGAACATATCCATCAGGAACAAACTATTCTTTTAAGTACAGGCAGAACGCAACAGGGAACTACGTTGCAGTTGAAGGAATAAAAACAGCAAATTCAACAATAGAACTGCCAACGCCGTACTATCAGAATATTGACATGATCCTTGAAATGAACTCAACGGAAAGTGATACTCTATGGATTCAACAGGTCACAATAGGGGCATCAGAAACAGATGGAACATCAGCAGGAACTTATATACCACCAGCTCCAACGAATATTATATCAGTTCCTAACCTAATTCTTGGTTCAAACTTTTCATGGCAATCAGGAACTGGAAATATAACTGATAGTTATAACATTACATGGAGATGTTATAATTCGAGTTGGGTACTACAGAACCAGATTGTTAATTATAATATAAACAATAATTATTATGATAATTCGTGTGGAAGCCCTGGAAGTATTCATGGATATTTAAATATGAGTGTGTATGCATATAATAACTCAGGAATAGGAACTCTTAATACTACTTATATATTTAATTCAACATCTTTGTTAAATCGTGTTCCTACATTATCAAATACAACAAATCAAACAGTAAATGAAGGTGTAATAGTATTCATTAATATAGATGGTTCTGATGCAGATTCAGATACATTAACATTCTCGAATAGCAGAACAGATTTATTCACAGATTTCTCTTCATCAACTGGACAAGGTAACTGGACAACAAATTATAGCAGTTTTGGAATAACATATTTGGATATTGGTGTTACTGATGGGTATGGGGGGCAAACAAATTATACAATGCAGATTACAGTTAATGATGTAGATACAAATACAACCCCTTTGATTTCCAATGTTGTAAATGGTTCGGTAAACGATACATGGGGAATAGTTAATTTTACAATTAATCAATCTGATGCTTTAACTAATGTAAAATATAGTATCAATTCTAATTTGTCGAGTTCATCAAGTACAACCAACCAAACAACATTATTAAATAGAAGTGTAAATATAACAGGATTAGATAACGGAACAAAATATTATTATTCTGTATTTGCATATAATTATTCCAATAATTCTCTCTGGAGTAATTCCACTATCCAGAATTTCACCACCATCAGTAATTATACTGCCCCAACTTACCCTAACATTACATCATGGCAAAATAATAAAACACTCAACTCCACACTTAACTTTACATTAAACATATCTGAATCCGTAAACTTCAATGCAACTGCAAACCAAACCATAACCACATGGAATTGGTATAAAGATAACATTAACCAAAATATAAATTATAACAACACAACAATTAATTGGTCATCATCTGGCGCAAAAACAATTAAGGTGAATGCCACCAATATAAATGGAACATCAAACACAATCCAATGGAATGTTACTATAAATACATTAGGACAGGTAATAGGGTTATCTAATACAACTCCAACAGATACCACCGTAAACATAATATGGACATCACTTACAGGCGCCAATTATTATCAAGTATATAAGAACGGAATTCATCTGGCATATACTCAAAATAATTATTACAACGTAACATCACTATCAGTATCGACACAATATAATTTCTTTGTTAGAGGCAACGACACAGATAATAATTTTGGTCCAAACTCTACCAATATCAGTATAAACACAACCACAACGACCCCAGCAGCACCCCCAAGTAGCGGAGGCGGAGGCGGTTCTACAACAGTCACCCCCAAACCAACAACAAACATCCAAGATACGACAACCGAATATAATGAAACATATACGTTATTGGAAACATATAATACAAAACAACCTTTGTTATTAAGTATTTATAAAATAACAGCATTACCAGAATGCTCAAGTCTTACAAAATTATCTAAGGCGAATGACAAGATAACAATAAGTAGTGGATGCATGTTTACTGATATAAGTATAGATTTCATACTTCCCAGTCCGTATTATGAGGTATATCAATTAAATGGAGAAACAATAAAAATCCCGCAAAAAATAACAGGAAAGTCTACAAAAGAAGATTTTTATATAGTTACAGCCACACCAAACTCTATAGGAACATTCATAATCGCAGAAAAGCCCATCTTAGATAGAACACAAATATTCTTAATCTCTCTCATAGACTCGTTTAATTCTCTCATACAAGCATTTATAAGTACAATATCTCCATATATACAATTATGACACGAAAAGAACAAAAATCCAACTTCTATTTTACAATATTTCTAGTCCTTCTAGCATTCATAGGAACTAGAATCCACGAACTAATCCATTGGACATATGCATACCTATCAGGATGGGAAGCATCATCCACATCAGGATTACTATCAGGCTTCACAGATGTTATTATGCAAACGCCCCCATCCCCCATATCATTATGGTTCTTTTATATGGCGCCCGCCATCATTATCTATATAACCATAATCCTAATAACAGTTTACCACCCAGATAGATTTGCAAGAGTAATGGGGATAGTGATAATAGCTTTAAATCTAGCATCATATTCTCCAGAGATACCATCATCGGATTCATATAATGCTCTCCAAGTTCTTCTTACATCAGGGGTTCATTCTTTCACAGCCAACCTAATCCACTGGATAATATACTTATCCGCAATAGCAATATACATTATTTATATCTATATAGTAATAGAGGATAACAACAAAGACGCAGTAAAAAGAATCAGAACATTGATTTAGCAAAATGTTAAATACTAATACATCATTATTTACTGTAGCATGCAACTCAGAAACAGAAAACTCCGCAAAACCACAATCATAAACTTAAAAAACTTCATAGCATATTGTAAAGTTCGTATTAACTCAATCCCTAAAAAACAACAATCCCTGATGCGTATGTATGTGGACTACGCATTCCGCGTCCTCCAGCACAAACCCATTTCCAATACTCAAGTAAATAACCTCCTTGTATATATGCGAATAAAAATGCAAGAACGCAAAATTTGTCCATTCACACATAACCACTGTATCAGTGATTTTCCCAATTCCATCAACACTTCGGAATGTTCAAAAGAAGGGGCTTGTATATTATTGCTTTGAGCAAATAAGATGTATACACTTATAGAAAAAACAAATAAAGATGAGGTGTATAAACTTCCTTATAAATATAACTCCGCTATAGTTATACATATGCATTATCATACTACACGACATTATTGGCATGTCGCTGTATATTTTGTTTATGCTCCTCATTTCCGTACAGATGTAATAGAAGGAAATGGATATGTAGAAACAAGAAAAGAAGCAAGAAAAATAGCAAATAGTTTAATGCAAACGCCCCCTGACACTCTCTGGGACAAACTTTCTGAATTCCACAAAAATGAGATAAAAGCACATGTATGAACAGCAAATCCTCTCCCACATCCTCTCCATAATCTCATCCTCTTCTATCGCTCTCTCCCCCACAGTCCTCTCAAAAAACCACACTCTCCGCATCTTAATCCACAAACACAAAGTCTCCCTCCACCTTCCATCCTCCCGTTTCGATAATTATAGCAAAGAAATAAACGGATACTGTAACCAACTTCTCTCTCAGAACATAATCCGTGACATATCATCTCGTCCATCCAAAAACTCTCTCGGATTATTCATAAGATTAAATAATCGCCATCCCAAACCAACGACTCAGGTAATATTATGACAACATACCAACTAGCAAAAACATGGGAAAACTTCTATACTATAAACAAATCCATTATAGATAAAGAAGTAACTACCATAAAAAAGCAAGCTAGCATAATCCCAAATAAAAAGAACCGCGATAAGTATTTTGAGCGTGAAATGAGAGAATTAAAAAATATGTTAATTCAGATATGGAATAAAAGCAAACCGTAACATACCACATAACTCTTAAATACTATCACATCATTACATGTTATATATGATAAACTTCAACACTCCATCAAAAAATTCTCCTTCCGATATAGCAGAATGGGCAGTTCATAAATACGGCAAAGATGCATTATACATGCTCGAAGAAACACAAGAATGTCGTGAAGTATTCGGAGACTCACTCACTAAAAAAGCAATAATAATAATAAAAAACAAACTAAAACTATATAGATTCCATGATAAGCAACCAGACTTAGTAGTTCCTATAAGCGAATTAAGCAAAACAACACAAAATAATCTAAAAATATTACGAGCAAGACATGGAATATCATTCTCCCCTGTAGCAAAAATCTGGAAAGTTAAACAAGGATATGGTGAACGGGCAAAAATAGTAAAAGATATATTAATTCAAGGCACAGATTCTCATAGCCAAATTATAGAATACTGGAGACATGAAACAGCAGGCGTGTCAGCAGGGCAAACTCTAATTTATTTTAATGGAAAACGCCATAGAGTTACAGAATTTATATAAACTTTTTTTCTTTTTCGTCATACGTAATCTATAAATACTATAACGTAGTAGTATCTAGCAGAGAGAAGTTCATATCTCCTGCATGTATAATAAACAGGCTTCAGAGAAAATGTACTATGTGATGCACCACTAATCTTAAAAGTCTGAAATTAAAACCTGCGAAGGTACATCTATTCTAGAAAGTTCGCAGGATTACGCTCTTATTTTTCAATCAATACTCTTAAATACTATAAAGTAGTAGTAGCAATCATGCAAAGAGAAGAAAATTATATTTGTTCCAATTGTGGTATTCATAAAACAGACACTAATAGCAGATATTCCTTCGTAGATATAACACTTAAAGAAAAACTATGCTGGGAATGCACACGTATATCGGAAGCTAAAAGGACAATTAATAAAATCCTGAAAAATATCACGAAGGAATTTGACAGGATAGACGATATACAAAGCGAAATAAAACAATATATAAAGATAGGAGGAAAGGAATAATTATGGAAATAGATTTAAGATTTAAAAAAGAAGAATTAACAGAGGATAATAAAAAAGCACTCAAAGATTTTGATGAAGGAACTATTACCTTTGGTGTGTTATTGAATAAACTTAATGTGGAACAATATAATGTTAAAACAACAGCACATGTGATGACTATTTTTGGCAGTCAAAAAAGAATGGAAATTACAGATTATTAAGGAGCCATAATGTCAAAAACTGTTCATATAAAATTATTCACACATGATAACTGCGATAAATGCCACACTCCCCTTAGAGGAGGAGATACAGCAATCTTAACATCATCTAGGCATCTCCTCTGTACAACATGTGCTGGCTCTCACCATCGTATGACAGTCCGTGAGGTTATCTCATTCGATAAAAATCTAGAAGCCAATATGATGCTTCAAAATCATCCATACTTAGATGCATATTGTGATTCCCTAGACGAAAAGAATCCCATGAACACCCCTATCATAAAACTCTGGAAAAGGCATAGAGGTTTTTAATATGATAAATAAACATTATAATAACAATGGAATTAATCTATGTGGTAGAGGCGCCAAAACACAAAACAAAAACGAAGTAACATGTAAGTGGCGCATAAAAATATTGGGAGTAAAGAAATGAACGAAACAGACTTTAATGGAAAAAAACTTTCATATATGTCATTTGGTCATATACAACTAACAGTATGCAAATTAAAAGAAATTCTCAAAGAATATCATGACGATGCTCTTATCTATATGGAAGCATCAAATGCATATAATAGAGCAAATACTATGTGGTCAGATAAATTAATTGATACATATCCAGTAAAAGATAAAAATCACGATAATGAAAAAGCACTTATGATAGTAGGAACAATAAGATGACAGTTCCAAATATCATTACATAATCTTTAAATACTTAAAAGTCGTATAAGTCTTATGAATAAAATTCTACCAAAAAGATACAAATTATTTGAAACTGGGTCAGGACTAAGATTAACGATACCTTCAGAAGTTAAATGGGATGACGGCGATTATGTAGAAATGGAACAAATTGATGTTGATACTTTGATAATTAAAAGGAAGAAATTTACATGAACAACAAACAAAATAGATTATATTTATGGAAGATGGTATAAATGAATAGAGAAGATATAGAAAAATTCACAGAAGAAGTAAGACAAATCGGCGACCTTGCTATAAAATTGGCAGATAATGACCCATTAATGGCACAATTGTTACTTGATAATACTGCTTTCATGCATCGCAGCATATTTAATAAATCAGAAAATACAGTTACTATGGAAGAACTTGAGGATGAATATATTAGAGATTCGAAACAATGACTGATAAACGCAATCTCACAAGGATAGAAATAGAACATGATTTAATACTGGGAAAACATAAAGATAAACATTCTTTTTCAGAATTAGAAATAAAGAAAATGAGTTGGTTTCAAATACAAAATCTTAGAGGGAAATGTAGTGAAGATGAAACTAAAAAATATCGTAAAGACTGGCAAAAAAACAATAAAGAAAAAAGAATAATATACATTAGAAATCATGCAACAAATCATCCTGAATATGCAACAAATCATAAGATACATGGTAAAAAAATGCGTGATGAAAGAAAGAAACTTGTCATTTCTCATTATTCTAGCAATACTATGAAGTGTGCCTGTTGTGGAGAAAGCCATTACGAGTTCTTAACCATAGATCATATAATAGGAGGAGATGGTAAGAAGCATCGAGAAAAAGTAGGACGTAGTGATACATTCTATTTATGGCTAATCAAAAATAACTTTCCAGAAGGCTATCAAGTCTTATGCTGGAACTGTAATAAATCTAAAGGAATACATGAATTTTGTTCGCATAAAGGTTTAATAAATAATAATCTCACAAGCGAAAAACAGATAAGGCAGAGAAATCTTAGAGTCAAAGTAAAAAAAGAAGTTATTGCATATTATTCTAATAATGAAAATAAATGTATTTGTTGTGGAGAGAATAATATAGATTTTTTATGTATTGACCATATAAATGGAGGAGGAAATAAACACAGAAAAAAAGAAAAAAGTTACGGTTATTCTTGGTTTATTAACAACAATTTTCCCTCAGGTTATCGTGTATTATGTCACAACTGTAACTCATCTTTAGGATTTTATCATTATTGTCCTCATCATCCCGAAGGTGTAAATATTCCTACAAATTTTGGGGGATATCCTTCAAGTAAAGAAATAGAAAATATGTTTTTATAAAAGGAGAGAAAATGACGTTCATTGTTCCGAAAGAATTAATAGATTTACCTGTTTTAAAAACACTTCCGTCTATAGACGTAACAAAAGATTTCATATTATCCGCTCATACAGGTTCTGGCAAGACTCTTGTTATTGCTCCGTATATATGTGACATTCGTAAGCGACTTTGTATATTGAGACAACCAACTAGGAAGATGGCGCAGCTAATTCATCGCAGTTTATCAGAGTTCTTTCCTAGTTTGACAATCGGATTGATTACTAGCGAAGATCGTGAAACGGAGATGCGTTTTTTGAATAGTTATAACATCGTTGTAATCTCAGATGGTGTATTAGCGTCTATAATCAAGAAACTTGACATGTCAAGAACAGTCATAATTTTTGATGAATGCCATTGGATGATGGGAATCACAGAATCAGAGTTAGCATTGGCTAATATGTATAAACAATCTAATCCATCACTTCAAATAGTATTACTTTCGGCAACGATTAATCCCTTTATTTTTGCACAATACTTTGAAAAAAATATCGTACCTCCAATAAATGAATCAAAAATACGTGATGTGTGTGCAATTTCAAATAGTGAAAAGGTAAATGCATTAATACAACTCCAGAATTTACGTATTTATTACTCCGAAGGTACTGCATTTCCTATTAAAAAAACAATTTGGCGTGTAGTTGATATTAACTCTATTGACGATAAGTTATCTGAGTTTTGTTATACCATGAAAAATGATAAAACATTCGGATTAATATTTTTACCAACAAGAGCAGAGACTATGGAAGCACATCGTAAATATTCATATATATGCCCCACAATGTTTTATAATGCTGATACTCCCACGGAAGATTTACTCAATTTTTTTAAATTAAATCCAAACGGAGGAAATATTTTCTCGACTGTGGCGTTATCTACGTCAGCAACGTTACCTTTTTCAAAAACTCTTATAGTAGATAAAGGAAATGACACAGAATATTCGGAAATTATTGAACAAAGGATAAATAAATACGGAGTCCACTTAGATTATAATACCATTCTCCAGATGGCTGGACGTGTAGCAAGATTATTTCCTGGAGAAGCAATACTCGTAACCACTCGTGATATCTCATGGTCAGATATTGTTCCAACCTCGATAATCCCCCCACTCAAAAAAGAACTCCCAATTTCAGCAGCACTCATCTCCGCAGCCCACGGCATCGACATTTCCAAAGCACAACTCCTCTCAGTCTTATCCCCTTCTCAAATCTCCAAGTCCTTAGACAAGTTAAAACGTTATAAATTTATAGATGAAACAGGAGCAATAACGACACTCGGTAAACGTGCTCTATCCCTCCCCCTAGAACCAGAAGATGCCAAAATCCTTCTCTCCACACCATCTACGTTCATCCCTGCAACAGCCGCATATTTATCTTTCCCTCAAGGAATGTTTTACCTCGTAGATAGTTCATCCCCTGCCAAAAATCGTGCATCCTTATACTCTAATTACACATTCAACAGCATACCTCTAACTAAAATCTCTCTCCTCCAAGATATAATATTAAATAAACATAACCTAAAAGTATGGTGCCATGACAATGCTATAAATTATAAACGTGCCACAATGGCTATTTTTTCGTTCCACCAAATCGGAAAAAAATTCTCACAATCCCCATCCGATTTCGATGAGGCTCTTTTAGCTCTTGATTTCTCCCATGACTCCCCCACCACCAACTCATATCGCACCCTAATCTATATGCTCCAGCCCAAATTTCCAGCACCCCTTGACGGCTCAGGATTCGGCATCCATGACGGCATAAAAAAGCATTATTCTTTCTTCTCGGACCTTGAGTTCTTCTCCGTTGAATATCCTCAATCAGTCTACAAAGTATCAGCCCGATTTTCCCTCTTCCAAGCAAAAGGCAAACCCGATATCTATGGTCGCCTATCAGACGCTACAATCCCATTATCTCTCGGTGCAGGAGCAACAGTATGAAATATTTAGACAAAATAAAAAAATTAGGTTATTCAACTCCTACAGAATATCGTAACGCACTAGCAATACGTAAAGGCTTTAAAGATTTTGCTCATGAAAAGAGAGTATGGAGATTATTAAAATCTCAAAAAGATAATATATTCAGGGGAGTTAAAGAGGAATTAGATTCCTTGTCTGAACAACTCGATTCAGATTCGTATCCTAATCTTATGAAATTAAAAGATATGTTAGATGGAGCAACAGCATGATGAAATATGAAATAGAAATACTCTATAAAGATTCCATGATTAAAACAATGAGACTGAATGACGAACAAGTATATTCAAGTTTTAATCAAAAGAAATTACTAAAGGCGCTTTATGACAATAACATAGAATCAATAAATCAAGTCTGGAAGTCTATTACAGAAATTACACATAACATATAAATACTATCACGTAGTAGTAGCAATATATGACACTCATAAAAGATGAAACTGAAACATTAAATTTTATCTCTAAAGTACTTAAACCCCTAATAGATGATGAAGTTTACATAACTCTTTTATGTGCTCGCAAAAAATACTGTCCCACTATATCATCAAGCGAAGAAGTACTTAGCCGCGAAATAATCCGCAACAATGACCCATTAAAAATCATTCGCAAACTTAAAAAAATAAGCATCGTGGAAGATATATACACTGACAAATCTAACAACGTAATTCCATCAAGCGCAATGGCACTCTATATCCTTCTCGACCCACGCAGTACAATAAAAGCATATGGAGACTTCATAAAATCAACAAACGATTGGATGTCAGAACATCTAAGAAATTCAAATACCATGTTAGAATGTGATTTATCTCTATACCGTCGCCTCGATATAAAACTATTCAGTGCAATTCACAAAAACCGTAGCCGCCCGATATATTTCATTATTGATATAGATAATAAAGATAAATGCATCTTAGAAGATATTTTATTACATGATGAAATACTTCCTCATATAAAATGGATTAGCGAAACTCATGGAGGGTATCACATAATCCTTGAGCGTAATGACGTAACAGGAAATTATATTCACCATTTACATCTTAACCCTAACAAATTCATAGAAATTCTCAAAGAACCCATGACACCCCTTCCAGGCTCTCTCCAAGGAGATTTCTTAGTAAAGGAAGTAAAAATATGATTACTAAAAAATATCTTCTCGTTATGATAATTATATCATATAGTATAGGATTAATGGGAGGATACATATTGAAATCGGATAGCGCAAACGTATATTCTACGCTATTTGGAGCAATCTCTGGGATAATAATATGACATCAGATAAAAAATTATTTAGCGAGTTATCGACTATTATTCAAGGCGAAGGAATACCTATCGGAACACCATCATTAATGCTCCGAACTTCAGAATGTAATCTCCGCTGCAAGGTATGTGATTCTAAATTCTCATGGAATGAACCTCCCATATATTCTATCCAAGAAGCCGTAGATTTTATTCGTGCTCATCCATTATACTCTCATATTATAATATCTGGCGGAGAACCAATGCTTCATCAAAAAGAAATCCTAGAACTTATGTGTTACTTTACCCATGACGAATTCTTATCAAAAACCTTTACAATAGAAACCAATTGCACAATAAAACCAACGTCATCTCTCAAACGTATTATGTCGTATTACAAAGGACTTTGGAGCGTATCACCCAAAACTGTAGATAGTTCATACTCTCATTGCATGGACACAATAAAATATTTTAAATCTCTCCCTAACGTCCAATTCAAATTTGTAATCGATACTCCCATTTCAGATGAAATCGATAAAGTCCTTTCTCTCAAGATAAAAAAGCAACCCATAGTCCTCCAGCCAAACGGAATGGTTCCTGACTATAACAATGCATGTCGCCTCCTAGCAGAATATGTAATATCAAATTCACTTACCAATCTCCGTGTGTTACCGCAATTCCATAAGATATGTTGGGGAAATAAAAGAGGTGTATAAATATGTCACGAATATCCAAAGATGATTATTACTTAGAGATAGCGAAATCTGTCTCGGTACGTTCAACATGTCTCCGCGCAAAGGCAGGTGCAGTTATAGTAAACAATGACACTATAATATCTACAGGTTATTCGGGTTCTGCTCGCAATGAACCAAACTGTTCTGATATAGGAGAATGTGAAAGGGATAAATTGAAAATAAAACCAGGAACTCAATATGAACTTTGCAAATCAATCCATGCTGAGGCAAACGCAATAATAAATGCAGCACGACATCATGGAGGAACGATCGGCGCCAGACTCTATATTTACTTTGAAAGATTAGATGGACTAAAAACAAGGCATAATGGTCCATGTATAATGTGTTCTCGTATGATTAAAAATGCAGGGATATCAGATATAATATTTAAAGAGGTTATATGATATGAAAGTAATTAGAGTACAAGTAGGCACTCATTTTAATGAGCGATTTCAACAACGTTTTCATGTAAAGGAAGAAGATATAATTTCAATTCTTAACAAGAACTTAAATGAGGCGCATTCTAATATACATTCTAATGTTTTATACTTTCCACACATAGGAGCAATAGTTCCTATAGCATTAAACATCGTAGACATCAGCAATTTCTTTACAAAATCCATACATTATGACACACACAATAAAAAAGACTTTCCGCTATCTAAAAGATTTGAAAGAAAAATCATCTGGTACACAAAATAATCATGCCACAAACAGAATTTGAAAACATAAAAAACCAATGTCGATACCACCTAAAAGAATATAATATATGCACAAAGCCACATAAAGAACCCTTATTATGCCATCCAATAGAAGAATGTAAAGGAACAAGAAAATGAGCAAGAAACTTTTTGTAATTACACAATCAGATTTTAAAAAATGCAACACACCACACGATATACCGACACCATCATTACAAATACACGACAACACAAATGACATAGATATTCTATTTGTAAACTTTGAAACTGACTCTATCGATATTCCCACAATATACTATACCCTATATGAAGGTGCTATATTCTTTGTATCAAAAGAAGACAATAAAATAGAGGAAATCATAGAAACCAATAATATAATAATTAAACATATAATAAAGTTGAATGAACTATTATATAATGCCTCCTCCCAACTAATAGCATCAGGAAAAGATACAGGAATCTTCATAATAGCATCAAAACCGCAATTCACCGACACAATTACTATAACTTCCTTAACTGATATAAAGAGTGTAGCACAACCTTAATATACTATCAGTGTGTAGTAGTAGTAGCAATAAAGTTCACAAGTAAATACGCTTTCGAACACAGGAGAAATAAATATGAGATGGTTTAGAATAAAGAATACTGCATGGGTAGAGTCATGCCCAGTTAAAGCATGGCAAATACTTATTAAACTCAGAGCATCATATAAGAATAGTATATGTAATCCGTTCAGGTGACTTATGATATGCGAAATACATAATCGTTACTTTCCGACAAAGCATTGTCCTATCTGCAAAGCAGAACAAGAAGAACTCGACCACGCAATATGCATGGCAAAAATAGAAAACAGTCGTCCAATAGTAGTATGGGAAGGAAAAAGATGAGCATAGACACCAAAAGAGTAGAGGAACTATTCCATAGATTAAACTCAGTAAAAGCATCGCAAATCGCCATAAACGATTTTATAACATATATTGATGAACTGACAGAACATCTTAAAGGAACCACAACTAACAATCAAATAGACAAAGATGCCTTAATCCATTCATTTTTATCATAAAGGAAACCAAACCATGATCGAACAAGAAAGATATTTAAAAATAACATCATGTAGTAAATGTCATTACTATGGTCATACTTATAGTGTTATGAATAAAGCAATAACTATATTCATTTGTGGAAATCCAGCGAATATATCTATCGAGAATTTAGAAAGGGCAACTATTAACAATATTCATTATCCAATAACATGTGCATGTGTTTTCTCAGTCAAAGCTATTCCAATACCTAAATGGTGCAAACTCCCAAATACAGCATGTCTACATGAGCCAATAATAGAAAACAAAATTCTAGATGATGCAATCAGAAATGTGATTGAATGTCCTGCGTGTGGGGGGATGTATATCGAAACTCATGATGGTTGTCCTCATTGTGAAAGGAATGACATATGAAAAAGTTATCAGATGAAATCCATAATTGTGCGGAATACGACATATTTCCATGTTCATTATCAGACGAAGTATCAGGAGAGTTTAAATGAAATTCTATTTACAATTAAAATATAAAGAGGAATAACATGTCAGAAAATAAACAACCAAAACCAAGAATAACGTCTTGGATAAGACAAAGATTCGGAGAGGAAATACTCGCTGAAATCATATCAGGAAAGAGAAAAATATCACTTAACGGAACGAAACTCAAAGCATCAGACAAAAACTTCCGTGACAAGCGTGTAACCGCAACAAGTGTTGTCGTAATCACACCTGAGCCAGTCGTTTTATATCAAGATACTAGCTCAAAGATAATCGAAACACTCACACCTGTCGATAAGATAAAATCATTCGAGAAAGAATATCGCAAGATAAAACCACAAACCAAAGATGAACTTCCCTCACAGGAGCGTATAGACCTGTTCAAGAAATATTCGGGTGTTGATAAAGAAACAGAAAATGAAATAGCAGTTCAACGTCAACATGAAAATGAAGAACCTGCCCCAAAAATCTTCATAAAAGACTTCCTTTCCGCAGATGACATAAAAGCAGTAACATCAGGAAAAGCAAGAGTCTTCGCAGACGGCATCGTAACAAAACTTGACAGAGAAATATCAGTAGACCACGACACAAATCCCATAATAAACGGCAACATCGTAGAAATTAAAGTTACGCCACAATTTCAGTCTGGTTAACTTTAATTTTTTTAAATCATAATCTATAAATACTATGTCGTAGTAGTAGCAATAGTACACAAGTCAATACACTTCCGTACATGAGGAAACAAGCATGAAACCAACAATAAAAAACATCAAAATCGAAACCGCAAAGTGATAACATGTTACATCCAGAACTTATAGAAGGAGAAGTATTCTTATGAAACTTCTCCGTCAAAAATTTTGCACACATATGATGGGAAACAAAACGTATAGGACTATATGCATATGACAAACACGATAACATAGTTACATACATGTATCCGGTATTCGTTCAAAAATCAGAATTAGATGAGGCAGGAGTAACAATATCATGACTAAAGAAAAATCAAGCGCACAAATAATGCTCGAACAACATGAAGAGGAAATGAAAGCCCGCACAAACATTGTTATTGCTCGAATTCTCCACAACAAAATAAACGCCATGCGAACACTCGGTGACTTTGACAACACCCGTATCGAATTAGAGTTAAAAATCATGCAACATTACTTTGCATACTCAGACTTCACAATCTCATTCAAAGCATGGCTAAAAATATATCTTAATGACATCTTAGGAGAATAAAATGACAATACTAAGAGCAAAAATCCAGCAGACATACAGCAACAAAACATTCACAGCAGAAGGAGAAATAGATAGTAACAAAGTATCAGATATAGAACAACTCGTCACAGATATAAAATTTCTTCTTTCAGAATTAAAAAAAGGTATGTAATTATGACAACCAAAATACAAGCAATCATAAAAAAAGAACTTCCCTCCATTCCAAAAGGATTCTCAGGAGTAATACTTAAAGGTCATACAGTAATAGACGTAGTATCAGAACTCCCCCCAATATTCGACTATCTCCGCGTCAGTTTTCATGCTGAATGGGGGACAGGTCGAACCAATTCCGGCCTCGCAGAAATCTCAACAGACTTATCTGGTCATCCTCTCCGTAACTTCAAAGTAGTAACAGCAGGAACAGGCAAACACTCTGAGGGATGGGTAAATACATCAGCGCCATTCATCAACATAAACGTATCTCGAAACGGTAACGATATCCAAGTACGTATTTACAAATCCACGCCTGTAACTCGTGAAACATATTGCCCAGAACTTCCCCCATTCTCCGCAGAACTCTTATGGAAATACGACGGCGATGAAGAATATGCTCTCTTACCCACAGCTCTCGAACACTACCAACTCGCCCTTGATGCCACAATCGACAAGACACATTGTTACCATTGCCACTGCCTACACTTTTACAGGAGTGATTGAAATGAGAAATAAAATTATGATTCGATATTAATGAAATTATTAGGAAACCAAAATGCCAGATAAAATAAAAAAAGCGTATGTAAGAAATATAGGGAAATGTGTAGATATTATTAATCACAAATGGTTCAAGGGTGGAAAAATAGTTGGTGTTAGAGGAGATACTGCGTATTAAGTTATAATAACAGAAGGATATGGTATAAATGGCAATTATCCTATAAAAGCCGAAAAAGTAATTATAAAAAAGAGTTGCAAATAATGGTAGATAAAATAAAAGACCTTATAAAACAAATGGAAGATTTTGCTGAGAAACAGCAATACGAAGAAGCACAGAAAGCATTAGTTCAGATAAAGGATGAATTGTATAAACCAACCGTGCCAACTACAGATAAAATTCCATTTAGTGATTTTGAGAAATTGTTGAAAGGTGAACACGAACTAATGACTATAAGACAAACACATAATATGCTTGTTCAGGATAATATACGACTGAATCCAGATTATTATCCTTTTTCTAAGTGGCTTTCTTTATTAGATGATGTTAATCAAAGAATTGCAAATATAAAAAGTCCATTGGCTTATACTAACATACAAAAGATACGTAAAGTAGTTGCAGAAGAAATGGTATGCAAACAAATGACTGTTCCTCCAACATACCGTGGTAAAAAGCCCAACAGAGTATTTTTAGATGAAACTCTTAAAGTTAAAGGTGGAGTAGATATTTGTGGTAATGAAATGGAACGCAGGTTAAAATCATTGTTATGGCAAGTAGTAGAAACTAAAGATTGGAATAAAATAAATAAGGCAAAGAAAGATTTAAGTGATTTTAGAAAGAAAAAGTATTATAGAGAAAACGATTAAAGAAAGGTCTTCACTGAAAAATAAGTATATATTGATTAAATTTGTATTAATACATATAACATCTATCATGTTTATCGTGCAGTTGACCAAGAACTAACAGATGAAGGATGGACATCATGAGAATCGGCACAGTCGTAAATATAAAATGCCCTAATACAGGATACTGGAAAGGTAAAGTAATTAAAATCCAGCAAACACGATTCATCACAGTACAAAAAGACAAAGGAACAAGTACAGTATTACTTGATTTCAATGATTTAGTATTCAAGGACAACGAATACTGGGAGCGATAAATGACAAAGATAATGAAAACAGACAGACCTTGGGTACTTACTATAGCGGGAAAGCAATTGGTAAGAAACATAATATACATAGGCGACATGCTTCCCGACTTCTTGAGAGAAAACACGCAACGACTAACATGGACATTGATGGATGAGAATGGAGTCATTATCGATGATGATATAAGGATAAGAATAAAGAATACTATAAAAGCATATTTAATCAGGAAGAAGTGCAAGATTATCCCAAAACGATTATCTTTAAAAGATCCAGTAAAGTATGTCGATGGTGTACGTGTTAGCATAAAAAAAGTCACTGGTAAAGGATGGGGAATAATAATAGGAGGAAAGAGAAGAGACTCTGTTGATGTAAGCCGAGATACAATGAGGGTTCGCAATTTCTTAGAAAAGAAAGGCATAGTAATAGAAAATAAAAGTATATGCCCATCATATTGCAATCCAAGAACAGATGAAGAAATACTAATAAAGGAGAATAGAAATGTTATTTAAATTACATGACAGTAAAAATGGTATTATAGAATCCATTAGCATAGATGTAGAAAATATAGACAAAGATGTGGCACCAGTTATTGCAGTATCAGCTAAATCTATTAGTAAAATAAAAATCATAGACGGCCATATTATAATTATAAAAACAGAAAAAACCTTCGAAGAATTGATGAAATTAAACAAAGATTTTTCAGAGTTGGTTTCTGATTTTATAATCGAAAGGCTATGTAAAAAAGAAGAACCAGCCTTTTAGCTACTAAAGATGTTGGAGTAACACCATGTCAGAAAAAGAAATAGCAATCAAAAACATAGCATCGGACCTTGATGAACTCGGAGCCCGAATCGCAATAGCGAAGTTTAACATGTCTCGTTTCAGAGATAACAAAGACATAGCCCGCATAGCTGCTCAGAACGTCATATACGCTTCTCAGAACCTGCGACAAGAATAGAGCAACTACAGAGTATATAATAGGTTAATATAAATAACTACAGATAATAAACCACAACCTTTATATACTATGACATCGTAGTAGTAGTAGCAATAAAGAATCGCAATGGGCGATTGAACAAAGTTCGTGAAAGTGCATTCGACTTGCTACCTTATGCAGAGGGCTAAAATCCCTCATAGCTCAACATTGTGTGCGTGTAGTTTAATGGGAAAACACTGATAGGTGCAATGCTTATCAGAGATATGGGTTCATGACCCTTCAAGCACGTAGTTCACAAGTAATTAAGCTTACGAACATAGAAGAATAAGAATATGAAGAACATAAAAGAAATTACAGAGAATTTGGCTAATAAGTATGATATGAGAATTCATTTTATCATGGATGCTATTGAAAAAGATAGTTCTTTAACGCTATCCGAAAAATTAGCAGTTGCATTTACAATCGGAAAGTTGGTGTGAATATCATGAACCAGCCTAAGATATCATTTCTATCTCTTATCGTAAAGATGAAAGAAATCAAGCACGCAGTATGGGTATCTATCGAAAAGAGTGATAAGCAATGAAATTCTCAGACATTCCTAGATTTACAAGAGCACCATGCTATCATGTAGACGTATCATTAGAATACTTGCCAGTCTATATAAAAGACTTGCAAGAAAACTATAATCTCAATATGTCTCCAGATTTTCAACGTGGTCACGTCTGGTCTGTATCTCAACAAATAGCATACGTAGAGTATCTACTTAAAGGAGGTTCGTCTGGTAGAGAAATCTATTTCAATAGCCCTAATTGGATGTCAGACTTTAAAGGCGAAATGGTTATAATGGACGGACTCCAGCGTATAACAGCAGTACTTGATTTTATCAACAATAAAATTCCAGTATTCAATACATATCACAACCAATTCGAAGATAGACTTAGAATGACAGGAGTAACGCTTTCTATGAATATCAACGACTTAAAGACACGTAAAGAAATCTTAAAATGGTACATCGAAATGAATAGCGGTGGAACTCCCCACAAACCAGAAGAAATCAACAGAGTTAAAAAACTCTTAGAGGAAATATGACATCAATACAAGATTACGGAATGAAGTGGAAGACTATAAAACAAACAAACAAAACTATAAAGAAGATTCTTATCTTAGAAGATGATGAAACCGATATAATAGCTTCCATAATTGGGACGAGACTATCTAATACTGCATTTCAATTCGAAATTATGTATGACGATATAATTATCAGTAATGATAAAGTGATTGAAGGAAACTTAAAATTATATATTAAAGATATAAAATCATACATAAATACTGCTGTAATACAACGTGAGGAGTATTAATTATGACTCAAACATACTTTGCAAAGAATGGAGAAACATTAGATATCAATCAAGCAGGGAACAAGTTCCTTGACAAAATCACACTTGGTTTATTCGATAAAGTGGGAATTCCCCGTCCCTTATTAGAATCCGATGCTAAATTAGTATCTAGGATTCTTAATAATTACATAAAACTTCAAGAGATAACAAAATCTATGCCAGAAGCTGAACAATATTATTTTTGGAATCAACTAGGGCACAAACAAGAAACGCCTCATACAATCGTATGGATAAAAAAAGTATCATCATTCTTAGAAAGAGGCGAAGGGTTATTATCAGAAGAAGAAGGAATGCAAAGATTGGAGAGGTTATTAGAATGACTATCATAAGTTTTAAATATAGATGTGTTATCGTGAGGTCCTTAATAGATGACGATGAATTAACATATCATCTTGGTACAGTATGTGATGAAGCAGGAGACACATATACGTTCTTAAAGGATTTTTATAAATTGTAATGAGGACGAACTAAGATGAACATAAAAATAATTTTATCTATAATAGGATGTTTATCTGGATTAACATTTTTCTATATTACAAATAAAGTTATTTTTGCGAACATAATAGTAATACTACTTATAATAATATGTGTAAAATATGTAGCGAAACCTTAATATACTACAAGCACTTAGTAGTAGTAGCAATAAAGTCAAAGAATAATTATGTTCACTGACACATGAGGACAAATATGATAAGCATAGATGAAGAATCTTTAAATCGAATAGAAAAAGCATTACAAAAACATAAGTGCAAGCTTCCTGATTATGAAAATATGCATTTTTTAATCGGATTTATCAGTGGCATTCTATTATATAAAAAACAAGTTAAGATGGGAATAATAAAAAGAATCAAGATAGAGGACATAAACGATGATTAAATATCTCGTAACCAATCGGTCAGCATTCTTAATGAATCCCGAAACCAACGTAAAGGTAACTGTTCCCTCAAGTGACCCTGCATATCCCCTAATAAAACATCTTATCCTAACGAATAGACCTGACGATTTGAAATTCTTCACAGATATCGGGCATCGACTCAATCTATCTAACATCACAATTGAATCGACACGCACACGCTGTTTCAACATACACACGCATAACGCATCGTACAGCACATTCCCTTCAATGTATGAAGAAGTCATAACAAAGATATCTTCATATGAAATCGATAAGATAATCACAATCGACTCTATTATTAACCAATTAAAAAATACATTGTTCAATTTCAAACACATATCATGGCTTGGAGACAAAATCCGCATAATGACAAATGGAGTATATGTAAAAGGAACCTTCAATGAATATTATATAAACTTCGAAACTAACTCGGTCCAGCGTGGAAAAGACTTTGTATGTATCCACGTAAATTCCGATTACAAACCTCTAGAACTCAATGAAAAAGAAACCTGCATCCTCACAAAAATTCTCGTATGCCTTAACGATGCAGCATTCTTTCCTAATGACCCCATCTTAAAAAGATTCGTAACAGGAGCAACAATATGAAAGCAAGCAAACATCTAGAACCATGCACGGAGGATTGTAAATTCTGTCCTTCAGGAATATGCGCATTTTCATTAAGAAATTCTTATGGATGCTACTTAAATCCAGAAGTCCAAAAAATAGCATCAGAGATATATGAAAACGCAAAAACAATTAACACAATTAAAATAGCGAAATCATTACTTAAAGGAGAACTATTATGACTCTAATATCAGAAAGCATAAATACGATAAATAAAAAAACAGAATCATACAAAGAAACAATAAAAAAGTTAAAAGAACTGGAATTGACACAAGCAAAATTAAATTCAAATTTCAAGGAGATAATATCTGTTCTTGAAATGCTGATACCAGAACACAACAGATATTCATGTGGTGACAGTGCGCTTAACAACTACGGTAATTGTGATAGATGCACAATTCTCCAAATGAAAGCAGATGGTATCTGGGATGATAATTACACCGTAAATATTTCACTCGACAAAATTCTGTGGAGAAATAAATATGCCAAAAGATAAATCGTTTTTCAAAGATTGGGATGAAGCAATATCATCTATCCCTCTCAAAGATAAAGAGAAAACTACATGTCCATACTGTAAACAAGTATCAGCAATTCAATCAGGTATTGAGCATGATGGAAACTCAATGTACCAATCATATACATGCATAAAATGTAACAGAGAATTTTCAGAACTATATGAATACAAAATGACAGTAGATGAGAAAGGAGAAGTGATTAAGAATGAACAATAAAGACGGTTTTTGGGTAAGATATTGGATGGTATCTGGTAGAGGACATTCTGTTATAAATGAAACATTTACATTCCTAAGATATGATGAAGGATACAAAAAAGAAGATAAAGAAATGTTAGAAGAATTTGCATATGACTGGGCATTTTATGATATGACTGGTCGTGATAAAATGCGATTCACTAGTGGATTCGAGATTGTTAAAAAACTTCCAGAAGAATGGATACGAAAAGAACTTGATAGACTAAAAGAAGAACGCATAAACATAGCAGAACAGAGATACCTATTGCTTAAAGAATTAGATGTAATAGGAAGCGAAATAAAAATAGACATAAACGATATTGCTCAATTAGCACAGGAAACATATAATCTTAAACAATCACCAACAAGTACATGGATAAAATATCGACCACCAAAAGGCGAAACACAAAACCTTGTAGCAGGAATAGGTTCAACGCTAGCAGTTTATTTCAAGGAATGAAAAAGAATATGATAAACAATGAATTACAAAACGGTGAAGTGCAAATGCAATCAACAGTAATTGCATCATACTCACCAGAGCTTAAAGCAGTAACACCATTAGAACTCAGCAATATAGATACCAGTATGCCAAACATCTTAGCATTAGGATTTGATGCTTCAGTGATGTTAGAAATAGTGGCTGGGAGCATGTATAAAGATAAATTAATCGCTATGCAAGAAGTGACAGCTAATGGGCGTGACGCTATTGTCCGTCGTGCAGAAACAGATAAAGACTTTATTCCTGAAATAGTTATAAGAATAAACTCTACCACAAATGAAATCTCAATATCAGACAACGGTTGCGGTATGAGTAAAGAACTAGTAGATTCCGTATATCGAATATTCGGACGTTCAGATAAACGTAATACTGCCAATGAGGAAGGAATGTTTGGCATAGGAGGTAAGTCGTTTTTTGCTCTCGTAGATGAATTCGAAGTAACCACAATCTCAATGCTCACTCACAAGAAACTCTCTTTCATCGTAACTAAGCGTGGTATAATGATAACCGAAGATGAAGTTCCCACAACAGAGCCATGTGGAACAATTGTTAAAGCCACAATTCCGAAAGAATACTCATCATATGATATTAAAAATCGTGTAAAAAATGCAGTTAAAACATGGCTCTGCCCTGTTTATTACATAGAGGATAATTCATCATATCGTGAACGCTTATCACATAAACCACCTGAAGAAATTCTACTCTCCGATGTAAAAGAAGGATATTACGCAGGTCTCACCGACAGCAAAATAAAATACATCAATCCATATACATTCTCATTCTACTTTACAGACTCAGGAGATTCACATATCTATATAGGAAACATACCTTATACATTCTCAACAGATTTCCCAATCCCCATCCAAGTCATAATGTATGCTCATAACATCGTAACTCTGACTGCCACCCGTGAATCAATAGAGAAGGATTCCAAATTTGATGAGTTCCACAAGCAACTGAAACTCAAAACACTTGAAGCATTATCATCTCAATTCGATAAATACTTTAAGAATCTTCCCAAAAACCTCAGCGACATAAAAAATATGGATGACAATATAATAATGTTCTTCAATAAATTGCTATATGCTAACCTGATAGATATACGCAACTATCCTTACTTCCATATTATGGATACAGCAGTAAAGCAATACTACGATGGAGGCCATAGAACCAAAAGCATATATAAAACATTACAGCAATACACACATGTTTACTATACACACAAGAAATTAATATCTACCACCGCTAGCATAATATTTCATCAGCTCCCCATAAATTCTATAATATTATCACTTCCAGAAGAATGCACAAAATTCTGTTTATTCTGTCGGGAATATAACATAGATAATGAATGCTCAAAAGAAAAACATCCTATGTCTCTCATAAGAGATATCGCAAAGCCAATTCCCGTGTTGTCTGCAACAGCTACCTTGACAAGAACATCTCTAAGAGGAATTAATGCAACTTCTATGCGTTCTGGAGTAACAAAAAGAATATCTCACAGTGAATTACACGATTACACATACACAAAAACCAGTTTCGCAACAGACAACTCTGACATATTCTTAGTCACTGAAAAGCAGTTTAAGAGGCTCAAATCTGAGGGCTATAACGTTATCGAAGACATTGAAGCATATAAGACATCGAAACTCGCAGAAACGTTCTTAGAAGACTCAGATGGAAATAAAATAAGTGCATTACTCTTAAAAAAACATCGCATAATAATACATGGAACAAAAGATATAAATAAAATCGCCCTAATAAAAGCTCTCTATCCATCCGCATTAATACTTAAGCAAGAACTATCTTCCGAAATTATAAAAACTCTCCTCCCCACCCAAAAAGTACTATCTATATACCAACTTAACAAAGACCTACAACATAACAAATCAACTGTAAAATTTACAGTATCGGTGCCTATATCAGATTACTTTGATAGAATAGTATACGTCACAAATGCAAACAGCACTATTAGTAAAATAAAAATAATCTCTCATGAGGAACTAAAATGAGCACAAAAATATTCAACGGATATTACATAGATTCATGCACGCTCCAAGAATTACAAGCATTTAGCATGTCTCTCCGTTCACAAATAAAAACCAAAGTAGAAGAACTCTACGCAAAAAAACTATTGTCCCTATCCACATATTATTTTGACAAGAAATTCATATGTAACTCCCCCCCTTTAAAATATTGTCCCTTGATAACAGCAAAGTGGAGAATAGACGATCGATTTTATAATATCGAAAAGACTAACACCCGTGACCCAGAATATGATTTTGGCTTCGACATAACGTTTATTCCCACCCCAACCAAAATCCTCATGTTAGTTTATACTGAGCAAAGAGACCTCATATCCATATTAAAATCATTCCCAAACGTTCATTCCTATCCGTATTATAATAACATAGACCGCCCTGCCACAATATCAGAATCGGATTGGGAATTACGTGGAGAAGAATGGGACAAAGCACTATCGCCATATGATATTCCTTCACTTCAAGGACTATCAATAAAATGCCTTGTTTACACCCCCTTTCTCAATAAAGAAGAACTCCTGCTATATGTTCATTTTATACCATCATTTGAGCAGCGCATAAACCATTTTGCTAAGATAAAGAACGCAGAACTATTCCAGTCTCGCCATGTCCGTCATTATAATTCCCAACCAAAAGTTCACGAATATATGGATTGGATAGATAGCAAAATAGGAATTGAAAAACTTAAGCAACTCAGTTTTAAAATCTCAAAACAACTCCAGCCAATCGTCACACTTGATGATTTACTCAAGGATTAATCTGCATAACTCTTAAATACTATTACTTACTTAGTAGTAGCAATAGAAGTAGTAGTAACATTTTGGATTAATATTATGGCTAAAAGAAACAGAAAAATAAATATGAAAGAGATAACTAAAGAAATATTATCTCCATTATCAAAGCACATGAAGATGACAGCATATGTATTATTGCTCATTATATTCATGTTCTCATTTTACATCCGTGCTATCGTTCCTCATGATGCAGTATTTCAGGGAGATATCGTAAACTTTGCAATGGATGATTCCGTCTATCAGATGCGATTAGTAGAACATGCAATAGCGATATTCCCCCAAATCCATAACGGATTTTATGATATCTACACTAAATTTCCTTCTGGAGACTCCGTCGGTTGGGGCTCTTTATTTACTTTAATGATAGCATTTTTTTCAGTAATCGTCAGCACTATTACCAACACACCTTTATCTGAAACCATAAGTCCTGTAGCAGCATACGTTCCCGCAGTATTTGGAGCCTTATTAGTATTTCCAGTGTTCTTCATAGGGAAAGAACTATCAGGATATAAAGCAGGTATAATGGGAGCATTTTTAATTGCAATACTCCCAGGACAACTACTAAATCGTTCAACTCTTGGATTTGCAGACCACCATATAATGGAAGTATTCTTTACAACTGTTATGATGTTGTTCTTAATAATGTCACTCAAACGAGCAGAAGGCATTTCTTTTACCAGTTACATTAATAGAGATTGGAAAGTTATTAAATCACCGATAATATATTCAGTTCTTACAGGAATTACTTTTGGTTTATATTTATTGACATGGATAATGGGAATATTTTTTGCAGTGATCATAGCATTAACATTCATAATCCATCATATAATATTAAAATTCAAGCAAAAAAACTCAGATTCTATAACAGTCATAGCATTAATAACATATTCTATCACATTCATAATGCTATTGCCACTTATAAAAATATCAAATGGATTCAGTGCAAATTTCTATTCTTTATTACACATCGTAATGACAATAGGAATAGCAATTTTCATAGTCTTTATAAGTTATCTATCTCATAAAATTAAAGGAAAGAATAATGCATATTATTTTACAATCCTATTAGCTTTCACAATCACAATATGTTACTTTATAGCATCATTCTTAATTCCAGATTTCTTTAATACAACAATAGGTAATTGGAATTATATATTTACGCCTCGTACTACAGGTGGAGGCTCAACGATTGCTGAAGGAATGGGTCTGACAAATGATGGAGCAGTTGCACAATTCGGTTATGGATTTATATTATCATATGTTTCATTGGCATTAATAATATGTTTATATATCTTCAAGCCTAAAGCAGAATACATATTGTTAATAGTTTGGACAATCTTTATTCATGCAATTATGTTTGCTCAAAACAGATTTACATATTACTACGCAGTCAATGTAGCGATACTGTCATCGTTTTTTGTAGCATATCTCCTGAATTTCATGGGTGCAAATCGTATAAACACTTTTACGCATATCATCACTAAAAAAACAACCATGATACCAATATCAATGCTTATAATAGCATTTATATTCTCAACATCAGGAATCATATCTCAATCATGTGGAGACATAACATCGTTACAATGCACAAGAACACAATCAGGCTCTCTAGGTGAAGGACAATACGAATGGTACACTAGTTTGACATGGTTACGTGATAATACCCCTGAACCAGATGCAGACTATCTAGGAGATTATACAAAGCCATATAATTATTCAATTAACGATTACGGTATAATGAGCTGGTGGGATTATGGTCATATAATAACATATTGGGGACATCGTATTCCAAATGCAAATCCCTTCCAATCAGGAATAGGAGGAGGTAACGGATCTCCTGGGGCATCCACATTTTTAATAGCACAATCAGAAAAAGAAGCCACGAATATCCTTAATAAACTTGGAGTAAATAATCAACCAGGAGCACGTTACATCATAAGCAATGCATATATGGCATACGCAATTCAACCTATATTTGCAATTTGGAACAATTCATTAGAAGGATTAGCTACAGAAGTAAGGACATCACAAGGTCCAGTTTTAGTATATACACAAAAATACTATAACACATTTGAATCCAAGCTTCATATATTTGACGGTAACGGCTTAAAACAATATCGCCTCATCCACGAATCCACCCCCGCTCCATGGTTTAGAGGAGCTAACGAAGAAAAAATGCAAAAAAGCGCATACAATTATTTCTATGGTGGTAATATCCCCATTGAAGATACAGGATTTGTAAAAATATTTGAACTTGTAAAAGGAGCAAATATATCTGGACAAATACCTCCCAATACATTAATAACAATATCTACCACTATACGTACAAATATCAATAGAACATTTGAATACACACAATCTACAACATCAGACATCAACGGCGACTACATATTAACTGTTCCATATTCAACATCTGGTCCCATATTAATACCATTTGATTGTGTAAATTGTTTATTCCCAGCAAATAAAGGAGGAACTAACTTTGATACATATCCCATAATTCCATACACAATAATTGTAAACAACTTAACAGCAAAAATAGAAGTATCTGAAAAAGAAGTACTGGAGGGAGCAACTAAATGGATAAGATAAGAATAAGTTTTTTGCTTCCTACATACAATGAAGAACGTAACATAATCAATAAATTATCCAATATATGGGCGCTACATTATCCCAGAGAATTAATAGAGGTAATAATAATAGACTGTTCATCAGATAATACTGTTAATTTAATAAACGATTGGTGCGAAAAACATAAAGAACTTAAAGTAATTCTTTATCATGATGATAAAAGAGAAAATGCAGGAGTTGTGTTCGCTACAAATAAGGGAATTGCTCTCTCATCGGGTGAAATCATCATCAGAACAGACGCAGACAGTACTTTAGAGCCCGATTGTATCTATCACATGCTCGAATCGTTTAAAGACGTTAAAATTGGTTGTGTTACTGGCAAACCCATTCCTTTTGGCTCTCTCAAAGAAACATCTTATCGCAACATAAATACAACCCTCCAAATAATAGAATCACATATAGATAGCACAATAATATCTCACGGGCCCTTCACCGCCTTCCGTAAATCTCTTAATATCCACTTACCAGAAGGATTCGGAGCAGAAGATAGTGGTATAAGTGTCATGACAAGAAAGAAAGGATATCGTGCCATTCTCAATCCTAACATAATCTTTTATGAAACTCTATCACCAGATATTAGAGAAGAACAAAAAACAAGAAGAGCAACAGGGTTAATAGCAATGTTATGGAAAAATAAAGATGTATTGTTTAACATAAGATACGGATTGTACGGAATGTTAATATTTCCATTCAACTTTTTCATAACAATCATCTTACCAATAATACTATCCCCTATACTAATCATACTAATACTCTTAAACATAAAAGGCGGAACAATAATAGAAACATTCCAAATTTTATTAAAAGCCATCCATCGTTTACTATTCACAAAAAAAGCAACTATGTATTGGAGTAAATCATGAAATACTATATAACTGGCGGAGCAGGCTTTACCGGGAGCAACTTAGTAGATAGATTATTAAAAAATGGGAATGAGGTGACGATATATGACAATTTCTCTACTGGTAAAGAGAAGTTCTTAGAATTCGCAAAATTTCAACGAAACTGCAAAATTATACGTGGAGATGTATTAGACCTCGCAAAATTGACAGTTACAATGAAAGACCATGATTTTGTTTTTCATTTATCCGCTAACGCAGATGTTCGTCATGGTCCCGAATGTACAGATAGAGACTTAAAGCAAAACACAATCGCCACATACAATGTCCTTGAAGCAATGCGATTAAATAACATCAAAAAAATTGCATTCTCATCTACAGGTTCAATATATGGAGAACCCACAGAATTTCCCACACCTGAAACAGCTAAATTTCCTATCCAAACATCGCTATACGGAGCATCGAAACTTGCCTGCGAGGGGCTAATACAAGCATATTGTACAGCATTTAATATGCAATCGTGGATATTCAGATTTGTATCAATCCTTGGAGAACGATATTCACATGGTCATATAAAAGACTTTTTATCTCAGTTAAAAGAACATCCCAATAAACTCAATGTTTTAGGTGATGGCAAGCAAAAGAAATCGTATTTGTATGTACAGGATTGCTTGGATGGAATGCTATGTGCAATATCAAAATCTAATGATAACATAAACATATTCAATTTAGGTCATACAACAACTTTAACCGTAAACCAATCTATTAGTATAATATGTAATATGCTTGATGTTCATCCTCATATACATTATACTGGAGGAAATCACGGATGGGTAGGAGATAGCCCATATATCTTATTAGACACAACAAAGATAAATGCTCTCGGTTGGGAACCAAAACTATCTCTACCAGAAGCTATACACAAGACAGTTAAATACATACAGGAAAATGAATGGGTGTTAAAATGAAAGTGTGCATATATGGACTATGGCATCTTGGTCTGGTAACAGCATCGTGCCTGTCAGCTAAAGGATTTAATGTAATTGGATTGGATGAAAATTACAACTCCATTAACACCACAATTAAAACTCTTCCAATTTACGAGCCCAACTTGAAGGAATCTATTGAAAAAAGTGCTATAACTTTTACAAATGATAAAGATTTTGCACTTAACCAAACGAAAATAATTTGGATAACATTTGACACTCCAGTAGACAAATATGACAACGCAAATAATGAATATGTAATGAATAAAGTAAGAGATATCTTTCCATATATCAAAAAGGATTCTCTTGTAATAATTTCATCACAATTATCTGTAGGTACAACAAGAAAATTACAAAATGAATACAATTTATCATATCCAGATATGAATATTACATTTTCATATTCTCCTGAAAACTTAGTTCGTGGAAAAGCAATAGAAGGATTTAATAATCCAGACAGAATCATAATTGGTATAAATAATAATGGCAGTGATATAAAAAATAATACGAAAGTAAATGATTTTTTTATGCAAATATTCGATTGTAAAAATGTAAGATATATGTCATTAGAATCGGCAGAGATGGTTAAGCATAGTTTAAACTCATTCTTAGCATTATCTATTTCTTTTGCTAATGAAGTTGCTCAAATATGTGAAAAAGTAGAAGCCAACTATGAAGATGTTGAATTTGCTTTAAAGTCTGATTTAAGAATAGGTAAGAAAGCATATCTTAGAGCAGGAGAAGCATATTTTGGAGGAACATTGGGAAGAGACGTTAATTACCTCAGAACTATAAGTATGAAAACATCATCAACCACACCAGTAATTGATTCAATAAATCTAAGCAACTTATTACACAAAGAAAGAATACAGGAGAAAACAAAATGAAACTTAAAGGAAGGACCGCAATTATAACAGGCGCCAGTATAGGACTTGGAAAAGCAATTGCCACAGAGTTTATAAAAGAAGGCGCAAATGTTATTATATGTGCTAGGAATTCAACTGAATTACGACATACGGCAATTGAATTAAAGAAACTTACCACACCGGAACAAATAATTTATCCTATTATAGTAGATGTTTCCAACACAAACGACATGGATGGACTTTATAGAATAGTTATTTCCAAATTCGATAAAATCGATATCTTAGTAAATAATGCAGGAATACAAGGTCCAATAGGTCTAATGGAAACAACGAACTGGGAAGAATATATTAACTCTATAAACATAAACCTATTAGGAGTCGTTTATGCATGTAAACTTTTTATTCCTCATTTCAGAGCTAATAATTACGGGAGAATAATAAATATATCAGGAGGAGGAGCAGCAAATCCCCGTGCCAACTTCTCAGCATATGCCATAGCAAAAACGGCAGTGGTTCGCTTTACAGAATGCATTGCAGAAGAACTAAAAGGAACGAACATAACTGCAAATTCGATCTCTCCTGGAGCATTAAATACACGTCTATTTGAAGAAGCACTATCCGCAGGACCACTTCTTTCTGGAAAAGAATATCATGAAAAGGCCCTCAAGCAAAAAGAATCAGGTGGCTCAGACCCTTTTATAGCCGCAAAACTCTGCACGTTCTTGGCATCTCAAAAAAGCAATTACATAACAGGTAAGATGATAAGTGCAATCTGGGATGATTGGGAGAACTTAAAATATCATCTGGGAGAACTTAAAAACAACGATATATATACTCTTCGCCGTATCCTTCCCAAAGACAAAGGGCTAGCATGGGGAGACATAAAGTGAACATAGGAATAGTAGGGTGTGGAGTAATTGGAGTAAAACGTTCCAATTCTATAGGTTCCAATAAGCTCGTAGCCGTAGCAGATATAGACTCCGAGAAATTAAAAAACATTGCATATGGAATAACATCTATAAAAAGATTTACAGATTGGCAATCTCTCGTCACCTTACCCGAAGTAGATATTGTGATCGTCTCCACAGTAAATAACATGCTCGCCCCTATAACTCTTGGAGCAATAAATGCAGGAAAACATGTTCTTGTAGAAAAACCAGTAGCATTAAACACGAATGATATAAGAGAACTGATACGGGCAACTATACAAAACAACGTTAAAGTTAAAGTTGGCTATAGTTTGCGAAGTCATCAAGCATTAATTAAAGCAAAAGAACTGGTAGATTCTGGAACAATTGGGGAATTGATGTTTATTCGTGGTCGTTATGGACATGGAGGACGTTTAGGATATGAAAAAGAATGGCGTTCCAATCCGTTGCTATCAGGAGGGGGAGAATTAATCGATCAGGGCATACATTTAATTGACCTATCTCGTTTGTTTTTAGGGGAGATTAAAAAAACAACAGGTACTATCCATACATACTTTTGGGATATGGAAGTAGAAGATAATGCTTTTATAAATTTATTGTCATTAAAAAATCAAACTGCATGGCTTCATGTTTCATGCACAGAATGGAAGAATATGTTTTCATTTGAAATATATGGAAAGACAGGAAAAATCCAGATAGATGGACTTGGGGGTTCATACGGCGAGGAAAAGCTAATACTATATAAAATGCTTCCACAAATGGGTCCTCCAACACAACAAATATTTAATTTTCCGTCCATTGACAAATCATGGAGTAAAGAAATAGAAGACTTAATTCTTAGCATAAAAAACAACACACCCATATCTCCATCCCTATTTGATGCGCACAAGAACCTAAAAATCATAGAGGAAATATATGAAAATAAATTTTGATATTTCAGAACGAGATGCAAACTTTTTAGTTGTAGGAATAGTATTAGGATTAATAATAGTAGGAATACTCATAGCAATGACAGGGCAATGTAAATGATAATATATAATGGAACTAACATAGTTTAAAGCATAGAAACGTTTAAATAAGAATAAGTAGTAGTAGCATTACATGATAATCGTAAGAGCGCCCTTAAGGATAACATTGGGTGGAGGCGGAACAGATTTAGCTTCTTTTTACCAGCAACATTCTGGATTTCTAATCTCCGCAGCAATCAATAAGTATATTTACATCACCTTACACGAAACCTTTATCAATGAACTTATCATAAAATACTCTAAATATGAACGTGTCGCATCAGCAGATTTGATTCAGCATCCAATAATAAGAGAAGCATTTAAACTTCTTAACATAACCGAAAACAACTTGGAAGTTGTCAGCATTGCAGATATACCAGAAGGCACTGGATTGGGTTCATCAGGAACGTTCACGGTTGCATTACTAAAGGCACTTCACGCACACAAAAAATCCATAATCCATCCTAGTGAACTCGCAGAACAAGCATGCCACATAGAAATAGATTTACTCAAGCAACCTATTGGTAAGCAAGACCAATATATTGCTTCATATGGTGGCATAACATGTTTTAATTTTAACAAAAACAACACAGTAGACGCATATCCCTTATCCATAACACCAGAAACATTATACAACTTGGAAGACAATTTATTATTATTCTCTACAGGATATTCTCGTAGTGCATCTTCAATTTTAAAAGAACAGGATGATAAAAGCAAAGAAAATAATAAATCTATGATCGAAAACTTAAATTGCATTAAAGATATAGGATACAAAAGTAAGGTCGCATTAGAATCAGGAAACTTAATAGAATTTGCGGAACTTATGAATGAACATTGGCAACATAAAAAACAACGTTCCGCCAATATGAGCAACTCTAACATAAACAAATGGTATGAAACCGCTATACTTAATGGTGCTATCGGAGGAAAGCTGGTGGGCGCAGGTGGAAACGGATTCTTGATGTTCTATACAGATAACAACATGAGATTAAGAAAAGCGATGCACAAAGAAGGATTAAAAGAAATCCACTTTAACTTTGACTTTGAAGGAGCAAAACGAATCCTATGATTCCCGTAATAATTCTATGCGGTGGATTGGCAACTCGTTTGTATCCAGTCACTCAAACAATCCCCAAATCTTTAATTGAGTTTGATCATAAACCTTTCATCTATTATCAACTAGACAAGTTAATAAAAAATAATGTCACCGATGTAGTTTTATGTGTAGGAAAGTTTAGCGATATGATAAAAGATAGAGTAGGAAAAAAATATGATTCCATAAATATCCAATATTCATATGATATCGGCATACCCGGAACAGGAGGAGCAATAAAAGCAGCACTTCCACTTCTTCCAGACGATTTCTTTGTATTATACGGCGATTCATATCTTCATATATCTCTCTATAAAATGCTCAATAAATACAAATCATCACACAAACCAATTTTAATGTCAGTGTATCGCAATAAAAATAAGAACGATACCAGCAACATTTTATATGATGGAGAAATAATATCGTATAACAAAAAAACTCCTGCATCCAATGCAGAACACATAGATTATGGCATAAGCATCATGAATAAATCCGTATTTTCATCGTATCCAGATGTATTTGACTTATCAGATTTATACTCAGATTTCATAAATAAACACCAAGTCGCTTCAATAGAAGCAACAATTCCATTCCAGGAAATAGGCTCATTTAAAGGAATAAAAAAATTTAAAAAATTGATGGGGAGATAATTATAGCCCACAAATCTATTAATTCATCACACATCTATTAACAAATACTAATAATAGACATTAATATCATTTTACCGTTATAACAGCAGTAAACTATATAAGTAAACAAATACACATATACACAATATGCAATGTAATAGATGCAAAAGTTCAAATATAACAAAAGCTGGAATACATATAAAAATAACTGGTAAATATCAAAGATTGAAATGTAAAGACTGTGGACATATTACGATTGGGGATAAAATAAATGATTTTAACCAGAACTGAACAAATGATTATTAAAGGAAATGACTTCAGCACCCTTTGTCACATCTCCAAGAACCTCTGGAACGAAGCCCTATATCCATGTCGTCAAGCTTATTTCCATAATAAGCATAATCCCACTGAACCTAAACAACCTATCCCTGGATATAATATTCTTGCCGGGACATTCAAAACCTCCGAGAATTTTAAATCTCTTAATGCTCAATCAGCCCAACAACTTCTAAAGGTCCTTGATAGAAGTTGGAAAGCATATTGGAAATCAGTAAAAGAATATTCTAAACATCCTGATAAATTCTTAGGAAAACCAAAAATACCTGATTATAAAAATAAAGATGGTGAATTTATGTTAATATTCACAAATCAACAGTGTAAAATTAAAGACGGTTATGTTGTCTTTCCAAAAAATTTAAATTTACAATTAATCAAAACTCGTCTTCCAGATAATACAGACCTTCGTGAAGTTCGTATAATCCCTCAATCCAACCATTACATTTGTGAAATAGTCTATAAAAAAATTAATGAAGAAGGTGAAATAAATAAAAGATGGTATAGCAAACTACAAAATGGAAACCGTATTATAGGAATAGACCTTGGGCTTCGAAATATCGTAACTATAGCAAATAATATTGGCGAACAACCAATTATTATTAAGGGCGGTATTCTCAAATCCATAAATCAATTCTATAACAAAGAAAAGGCAGAGTTGCAGAGCATTTACGATGGACAAAAGATTAAATTTGGTTCTAAGATGTCACGTCTTATTGAAAAACGTAATCATAAAATCAAAGACCAAATGCATAGAGTTTCGAGATGTATTATCAATTATTGCCTTGAACATAATATTGGTACAGTAGTAATTGGTAAGAATGATAATTGGAAGCAAGAATCTAACATGGGCAAAAAGAACAATCAGAACTTTGTCAATATTCCTCATGCTAAGTTGATTCAGATGCTCACATATAAAGCAAAAGCAGAAGGTATATCTATAAAACTACAACAAGAATCCCATACCAGTAAATGTTCCTTCCTTGATAACGAATCAATCGAACATCATTCAACATATCTTGGTAAACGATTTTCAAGAGGTTTATTTCGTTCGTCAAAAGGTATAATCATCAACGCCGACATCAATGCTGCCTATAACATAATAAAAAAAGCAATCCCAAAGGCTTTCAATGGGATAGAGGATGTAGTGCTACATCCAATTAGAATGAACCCCATAAGGAGTAATAACTAATGAAGATAAATGTTGATAATGTTAACAAAAATCATAGCATGCAAGCAGAATTTATAGCGCAATATCTAATAGAAACACAAGAAATAATCAACAAATTAAACTACCAAGATATACTCAAAGTATCTGAAAAGCTCAAACGCATAAAGCGTCTATTCATCATTGGAGTAGGAGGAAGTGCGGCAACAGCATCACATGCAGTCAACGATTTCCGTAAAATAGCAGCAATAGAATGTTACACACCTACAGATAATGTGGCAGAACTTACAGCCCGTGTTAATGATGATGGTTGGGATACATCATTCTCAGCATGGTTAAAAATAAGTCACCTTAATGATTGTGATGCAGTGCTAATCCTTTCAGTAGGTGGCGGCAATAGAGAAAAGAACATTAGCGTCAACATAATAAACGCCATCCAATATGCAAAAATAGTAGGCGCAATTACAATTGGAATAGTAGGCCGTGATGGAGGTTATACAGCAAAACACGCAGATGCATGTATAATAATTCCTACAGTAAATCCAGAAACTATAACTCCCCATTGTGAGGAACTCCAAAGCATAATACTCCACATGCTCGTATCCAGTCCAGATGTGAAAAAATATGCAACAAAGTGGGAGAGCACAAAATGATCCCGAATTTAAGACTTTACCATATGAAAGATAAAAAAATATACGATGTACATGAGCTATCAAAGTTCACAAATGGAAATCATCGTGCAGGGATAACAAGAACATGTTGTCATGTATGGTTATCTGGAGAACATCAAGAAGCATTTTTAATGATTGGTTCAGGAGTCTTAGATATAAATAAAAAAGAAATATTCGAAGGAGACATAGTTGCCGAGCACGTAAATAACCTAAAATGGATATACGAGATAAAAACCATCGATGGCTTTGGCAATAACCTATATAAAGTAACAAGGTATAGAAATTTTAAAACGGAAGATGACAACGAAATTCTCGGCGATTTTTACGTTAATGAAGGACGTTCAGAGATTAGAGGCACTGAAGAAATAATTGGAAATATATATGAGGATATTATATGAATAAAGCAATATTCCTTGATAGAGATGGAACTATAAACGAGCCAGTATTAGACCATCTTAGGCACATACATCGTCCTCCTTGGAACGTTAATGAAATCAAACTGATACCAAACGTAATAAGATGTTTCAAAAAACTTAATCGTGCAGGTTATATGTTATTTATTGTAACCAACCAGCCCGACCAACAGAAAGGACGTGTAACAATCCAAGAACTCGAAAGTGTTAGAAATAAAATTTATGACTTATTAACAGATGCTGGAATAGTAATAAAAGAAGATTATTATTGCTATCATCATCCAACTATTACTCCATGTGAATGTCGTAAGCCTTCACCATATTTCATACTAAAAGCTACCAAGCAATATGATATAGACTTATCTAAATCGTGGATGATAGGCGACCGAGAAACCGATATAGAATGTGGACAAAATGCAGGAACAAAAACAATCCGCATAGACCGGTTAAATGATAATACAAAAGCTTTACACACTGTAAAAAATATATCAGAGGCAACAGAAATAATATTAACTTCAGGAGACTAAAATGCAACCAAAAATTAAATTATACGCCGATGGGGCAGAACTTAAAGGAATGCTTGAACTATACGAACAGCACATGGTCAGTGGATTTACTACGAATCCCACACTCATGAGAAAATCAGGCATCACTGATTATAAGAAATTCGCAAAATCCGTTATAAAAGCAATACCAGACTTGCCCATCTCTTTCGAAGTGTTCTCAGATGATTTTTATGAAATGGAAAGAGAAGCTAGAGAAATATCAAGCTGGGGAGATAATGTTTATGTAAAAATCCCCGTAACAAATTCTCGCGGAGAAAGCACAATTCCCCTTATCCGTGATTTACGAGCCATTAAATTAAATATAACAGCAATCCTAACTACTAACCAAGTAAATGAAGTAGTAAATGCTCTAAGCAGTTACACTCCCAGTATCGTATCGGTATTTGCAGGCCGTATCGCAGACACAGGGGTAAATCCAGAAGATATTATGCGTAATGCACTTACCATGATACGTAAAAAAAAGCATTGTGAACTGTTATGGGCAAGTACCCGTGAGCTATATAATATAATCCAAGCCGAGCATTGTGGTTGTCAGATAATAACAGTCCCCAATGATATCCTCAAGAAACTCCCCCTACTAGGAAAGAACTTAACAGAACTTTCCCTTGACACGGTTCGCATGTTCAGAGAAGATGCTATCGCATCAGGTTATAAAATATAGGGATATTTATGGTCATAATAAATGAATATAAATTCCCAAAAATAAAGTATTGGGGAAACATGATAGAATGCATTTCTCCTTCTTTATATGAATATATGTTAATGCTCCATACATCATACAAAGACATGAAATACAAAGATATTATGCATAAAAACGTCCAAGAATTTTCATTTTTTCATGAAATTTGTATAGAAACAATTAATCGTTGTAATGGCACGTGTTCTTTTTGCCCAGTAAATAAAAACATAGATACAAGGGAGTATCACTTAATGGGAGAAGAATTATTTTATTCAATAATAGACCAACTCCATGCTATGAACTATAACAAAACTGTTAGTCTTCATTGCAATAATGAACCTCTTCTTGACAAGCGTATTTATAAATTTGCAGAATATACCAGAAATAAACTTCCAAATGCATATATAGTAATGAATACTAATGGAACTCTACTCACACCTGCAAATTTCTATAAACTTGTTTCCAATCTCGATTTATTAATAATCGACAACTATAATGACAACTTAAAATTTAACAAGGATACAATTCTAATAAATGATATTTGTGAAAATAATGATGAATATAATAAAAAGGTTTGGATTACGCTAAGAAAACAAAACGAAATATTAACTTCTAGAGGGGGACAAGCAAAAAATAGAAAATATACAAGGGTATTATCATCACCTTGTATCTATCCTTTTATGCAAATCTCTATAAGGTCAAACGGAGAGATAAACTGGTGTTGTAATGACTCATTAGGACAGGGAGAACTTGGTAATACAAATAATAAAACTTTGTTAGATATCTGGAATGGAGAAAAGTATCATAGCTTTAGAAAGGAGATGTTAAAAGGTAGAAGTTTACTACCTATGTGCAGCAAATGTGACACAATCGTAATTCCCTTAGATGTGAGATAACTATGGAAAAAATATCTGTAATAATTCTCACTCGTAACAGCGAAAAATATCTACGCCAATGCTTAGACTCAATTTTTATGCAAACATATTCTAATTATAATGTTACAATTATAGATTCTTATAGTACAGACAAAACGCATAGAATCCTTAGTAGATACATTGACAAAGATAATTATAAAATAATAACTCACGAAAAGGATATATCAGTCGGTCTTGCTCGCAAAATTGGATGTGAACATGCCACAGGAGAGATATTAGCATATATAGACTCCGACGTTGAACTTCCCTATCCAGAATGGCTAGAAAACATGCATAAACCTTTTATAGAATATCCTGATATAGCAGGTGTTCAAACACTTGCCAAATGTCGTCCAACTGACCCAGAATCCTTAAAAAAAATCCATGCCCGATTTGAATATAAAGATAAAGTAATTGGAATTAGTAATTATCAACCAATTGGTACAAGTCATTTGTTAATAAAAAAACACGTCTTAGAATATGTCGGAGGATTTCAAGATGTATTTTCTGGAGAAGATATCCCAGTAATGCAGAAAATAATGCAAGCAGGATATAAGTTTATATATCTCAAAGAAGAGAAGTGTTATCATCATCATGTGGATTCATATTTTGGTCATATAAAAAGAGAACTACGCGGTCTGAAAAATCGTATCAAAACAAAGTTATTAAGGTAAAAACTAATGATAGAAACTGATTGGTCTCGTAAATACTCTGACTGTATAATATCTAATCAGTTATTAGATGTAAATAAAAAATCTCCCGAGGGGTTCATAGACGATTTAAAAATGAAATACCTTAAAGAATATCTCCCAGATAATGGCACAATAGTAGAAGTGGGGGCAGGTTCTGGAAGATTACTTACTAGAGTAGGTCTAGAAAACAGAAATTATCGTTTAATAGGCTTTGATTATGAATCACTTCCAGTAATATTAATAAAAAATAACTTAGAAAAGTTCTCACTGAATGGGACTTCAATGTGTGCAAATGCATTCAAAATCCCAATAAAATCCAACAGTGTCAATGTCCTTCTAAGTGGGGGGTTTTTAGAGCATTTTAATGAAATAGAAATTAATTTTATAATTCAAGAAATGTATCGTATATTAAAACCAAATGGAATAATGTATGCAGACATAGTTCCAGGAATAAGTTCACTATGCAGACCAATAATTTTAACTAAGGAATACGGAGGTTATGAAAATAACTTCTCTAAAAGGCAATGGAACGAGATACTTATTAAAAACGGTTTTAAATCTCCTAGAATATTTAGAGGTTGTGTAATTCCTCCTAATTTTTATGGATGGTGTCGTTCAGGACCGCAATTAAAACTTATGTATAAAATACAAAAACTAATAAATAACCTTGATAATACTATAATATCAGAATATCTTGGATTCATGTTTTATGTATTTGCGAGGAAATAAATTATGTGGAATATAACACAAATAATAAAAAAAGCAGCTGGAAATCAGCTTGATAAACTATTAAAGTTTAACCTCTATCAAAACTACGTTAATGATAGATATAATAAACAAGGATATATGAATATAAACGAACAATATCTAAATGATTGTTTTTATTCATATAATGGTTTCGAATATCATGTAAATGACCAAATAGATAGCATCATAGATGTATTCAAACATTATGACGTTTCAGATATAAAATCCACAGACATCATTCTAGATATAGGTGGTAATGTAGGAGCATTTACTATGTTAGCAGCCAGAAAATGTAAACACGTTTATGTAGTGGAACCATTATTTGGAGATATAATAAGAAAGAATTTAAAACGGAATAATATTACTAATGTAACAGTCATTGATTGTGGATTAGGCAACAAGGACATAATGATAAGATATGGAAAGTTCAATAAACATGTAGAATGTAAATCATTATCAAAAATAATCTCCCTCTGTGGTTATCATATCGACTTTATGAAACTTGATTGCGAAGGTGGAGAATGGTGTATAACCCCATCCGAACTAGCAGGCATCCGCCGTATCGAAGCCGAAATCCATAACCTAGACGGTTTCCATGATGTAACTAATTTCTCGAAAACCTTAGATAAAGCAAATTTCAAATACACTATCCAAAAGCTCTCAGATGTAATCATATTAGTGCATGCATGGAAAGATGTCGAAAACTCTTAAATACTATAAAGTAGTAGTAGCAGTATGAAAATTGCTATCTTGCTCTCAACTAATTTTTATGTTCTTGGAGGAGAAGAACGTTTCGCATTAGACTTGGCCAGAGCAACAGACGCAGATTTAATAGTCCCAAATTACAACCCCAATATCGTAAAACAATACGATCCATCTTCCACAGTAAATATAATATCTCTCAACCATCCCCTCCCAAAAGAGCCCATGAAAATAATATCAGGAATAATGTTATATCGCTCTCTTAAACTCGATTATGATTTTTACATAGCTCTTGATGATATGTCAGTGCATTTCCTCAACAATAGCAATAATCATCTCTATTACGTCATTACACCCCGCAAAGCATACTACGGCAACTATTATAACGTTCTCTCTAAAAAATCGACTATAAATGCTCTCATCTATGGAATAGGACTTCGACTATTCTCAATGTATGACCGTTATTATATTAAACGCAACATAAAAAACTTTGCATCAATCTCAAATAATGTTCGTAACCGTGTATGCAAAACATACCAGAGGCATGCGCCAGTAATATATCCCCCCATTCATATCGAAAAATATTCATGTCTTCCTAGCCAACATTATTGGTTATCAGTATCTCGTATAGACAAGTGGAAGCGTATATCACTTCAGATAGAGGCATTTCGTCAAATGCCAGACAAAAAGTTATATATCGTAGGTAAAGTATTTCCTCAATATGATAACATGTGTATAAATGCTCCTCCAAATGTTAAATTCTTTAATAACGTGCCCGAATCAGATTTAATAAATATGTACTCAGAATGCGAAGGTTTCATAACCACATCCTTTGATGAAGATTTTGGAATAACTCCTCTCGAAGCAATGGCAAGTGGCAAGCCAGTAGTCGCCACAAAAGAAGGCGGTTATCTCGAAACAATCATCGATGGAGTTACAGGTATCCTTGTCCAGCCAGACATAGATGAAATCTGTTCGGCAGTTCGCAAAATCTCGAAATTTCCAGAAGAATACAAGTTGGCGTGCATCCATCAAGCATCTAAATTCGACTACAAAATATTCAAAAACAAAATACAAGATTTAATAGATAAATTAGAACCGTGCATTGAAGATTGCTTAAAGTGTAAGTTTTTTGATACATCAATTCCACATGATTTTCATAATGAATCTGACTGTTGTACACGATGGAACAATTAAAAATGGAAATAACAATAATTAGTTTAATAGAGGATGTAGGTTGTATCAACCTCAGGTATTTATCATCATACATTCGTAGTAAAGGACATACAACAAAACTTATCTTCCTTCCTAGATTATATTCAGAGGGCTGGGGGTCTGACGAGTCATATAAATATCCTTATCCGACTCATATCATTAACCAAATAAAAGAATTATGTCTATCATCAGATGTAATAGCTATATCTCTTATGTCTTGCCATTTCGATAACGCTGTTCATATTACCAAATGCCTGAATACATTAGCGAAACCAATAATATGGGGAGGAATACATCCAACTATATCTCCTTATGAATGCCTCAATTACGCAGACTTAGTATGTATTGGTGAAGGAGAAAAAAGTATAGTTAAATTCCTAAATATCTTAGAAGATACCAATTATAATTCATGGTGTACTAAATATTCATGTCATTGCAGTTATTTAGTAGGAACTTCTTCTTCAAGTTGTATGGTTTGCGAACAGAAAAGCAATATAGCAGGGACAGGATTGATTAATAGTAAAGACCAACCGATAACTGTAGGAGAACGGATAGAAAACTTAAATGACTTGCCATTTCCAGACTATGATTTCAAGCATCAATATGTTCTATATAAAAATAATATAACGCCGTTAAACAAAAACATTTTATCTGAATGTTTTAATGGTAGATATCGGAGTTCATTCTCACGTGGATGTACAAGTTCATGTACATATTGTTGTAACAATGTCTTAAAAAATCTATATGGTAATCATCCAATACGCTGGCGAAGTATAGATAATCAAATAGCAGAATTGAAATGGACAAAAGAGAATCTCGATAATATAACTACCATAGAATTCTCGGATGACACATTCCTATCTCGATCCACAGAAGAAATTAAATATTTTGCATCAAGATATAAAGAAGAAATAAACTTACCATTTACTTTATTATCAACACCTCTAGCAGTAAACTATGATAAAATAAAAGCACTCACATGGGCAGGATTAATAAATATAGGAATAGGAGTTCAAACAGTTTACGAACCAACCCGTAACTTATATAAGCGCCATGAAACAATTGACCAGACAATAAAAGCAGCAAAGATTATCTCTCAAGTTTCTAAAGATAATGCAGGTCTTGGTTCAAAGTCCCAAATAATAATTCGTTACGATTTCATAGTTGACAATCCTTGGGGAAACTCCATCGAAACCGAAGCCAACATCCGATTTGCCCTCACCCTTCCAAAACCACGCCAAATTAGAATATTTTCTTTAGTCTTCTACCATGGCACAGAGTTGTATAATATGGCAAAAAAAGAAAAATTAATAAAAGATGAATTAAATGAGGTCCTGCGAGTAACACAATTAACACCTAAACCAACGTATATGAACAATGTATTTACGTTATTATCAAAAGGATGTCCTGACATCATAATAAAGTTTCTCCTCAATAAACATATCCGTTCCACAAAGTTAGTAAAAATATTAAACTATTTATGGTCAAAACAAAAAAAATATATTTCCACAAAACACAATGCCAAAGAATTCAATGGACTTCCAGGAGAGATTATATGAAAATCAGAGAAATATTTGAACGGATAGGATTTACAATAGTATTCCTTTTAATAACATTAATAGTGAGTATCATACTATTATATCCTATTAAAATATTGGAAACAATCATAGGGGAATATATAATTGTGGTATTAATTGCATTATTAGCAATAATATCACAATTTGCATATTCATACGGGAGAGAATAGAACATGCAAATGGTTAAACAAATTTGCCCTATATGTGGGAGAAGAATGTATTGGTGGTCATGTATAATTTGCAGGAGCAGTAAATAATGAATAAAATAGTATTATCTGTAATATTAACAACACTTATAATAAATGCTGCGTGGAAGAAAACTTGAAGTTGGTGAGCAAATGTTTCAAGATGGTTCACATGAATTTGACCATAGAACAAAATTAGCTGATGGAAGTTATTTATGAAACCCAATAATAAAGATACATGGGAATCGAATTTTGCTAAAAAAGATGGAGCGATGAAAACATGACTAAAGTTATAATACTAGATAGTTGTATGACATGCCAATATAGACGTGTAACTTTAAAAGGGATTATACACAAAAAAGCTGAACATGTTTGCCTAAATTCAAGTACGACATATTTTTGGGATATGAATGGAAAACACAGAAAATTAGAAAATCCAGATTGCACGATACCTGATTGGTGTAGACTTGAAGATGCTATGCCAAATTTAAAGGAAATGCAATATCAGTATAGATATGGAAAATGGAGACATGAATATATAAATCAATCAAAGATGTGATATAAAATGAAAAAAAATAAACATAACAAAGTGTTCTTAGGTGGCACTTGTAACAATAGTGCTTGGAGAGATGAATTAATTGCTAACTTAAACGTGGATTATTTCAATCCTGTTGTTGATGACTGGACTCCCGAATGTATGATAGAGGAATTAAAGCAGCGGGAAAATTGTTCGTTTTGTCTTTATGTGATTACACCTGAAATGACGGGGGTATATTCCATAGCAGAAGCAGTAGACGATTCTAACAAGCAACCTAAAAAGACCATATTCTGTTATTTGAGTAGTTATGGTGGATATAATTTTAGTGAAGGACAAAATAAATCTCTCGATGCAGTTGGAAAAATGATTATAAGAAATGGAGGATATTATTTTACTACATTAAAACAAGTAAAGGATTTCTTAAACTAGTAGGTTAACTATGAAATATTATATTCCAGAAATGGTTTTTAGTATGTTTGAAAATGATGGCATAATTATAAAGTGGTCTGGTAAGGGTGGGTGCGTTGGAGTAATTCCAGTTTATAACTCACGTGAAGTTTGTCTGAATGAACATCCACAATCAAAGATAATTGTTTTAGATATTCCAAACATATGATAATATTGCACACCGAAATTACAAGATGTGCAAATAACATAAAGAAAATGTGAAAATAATGCAAATACCTAATAGGACAAGAAATAAAAATGGTAGATTCCGTAAGCTACGTTCTGATAAATATAAACTTAGACCCGACAGGATATTACTTGATAATAAATCAGTAGAAAATAAAGAAATAGAACTTGGAAAGGACCCAAATGTAATCCCTTCAAAACATGAGTTAATAAAAAATGATCAAACAATAACTCTTAAATACTATGTTGTAGTAGTAGCATATATTAAACAGAGCAAATATGACAAATGAAAAATACAATATACCAATATCTGAAATATGTCTACTAACAATAGAAAGGACATTAAATATTGTTAGAAAAAAAATACCTGCATTCCAAAGATATATTAATCGTAAAGCAGATAACAAATATGGAATAACCTTTTTACCTCATGATAGTAATACTTCAATAGATGATGTTTTCTCAGAGTATTGGTATAATGATATTCAACGAGAAGATATCGTATTGGATATTGGTTCAAATGTGGGAGCATTTTCGTTATTTGTTTCTAAATTTGTAGAACACGTCTATGCAATTGAACCTGTGCTTTATCATATCGCAAAACGTAACGTAGCATTTAATCATATAAAAAACATAACAGTGATAGATACAGCACTAGGAGAAGGATTATTAGATATTCCATGGGAAGGATATAAATCACGAAAAATAATCGGTAAATCCCTAACTGAAATAATCCAACTATGTAATCTCCATCCCACATTCCTAAAGCTCGATTGTGAGGGTGGAGAATGGTGTATCAAGCCCCACGAATTAAAAGGCATCCGTCGCATAGAAGCAGAGATACATAATTTTGATGGAAAACATAACACAATGGATTTTCTAAGAATATTAAATGAAGCAGGATTCAATTATGAATATACTTCCCCCAGAACCGGATTGCTTCAAATACATGCAAGGAAGATAAATAATGAAAAAAGTTTTTAACCAGCATAAGATTGATACAGGACAAATAGGTGGGTTAATATCTGTATTTTCGAATAGTTTAGTTATACTTTCACCATTTTCATTTATAGGTATATTGGCATTAAACTATGACAGATATATAAAATGGTGGATTGACATAAATACATTTATTATAATTTCCGTTGTATGTTTCATAATATACGAATGGATATTTTTTGCATTAGTATATCCATCAATAATACAATTTTCAAATCGACAAGTTTGTGCTCATGAAAATCCAATATATAATGAAATAAAAGAAATGAAAGTAACACTAAAAAAACTTGAGGAAAAATTAAATGATAATACCAAAATTTATTAAACAAATATATTATAGACTTCCTTTACCGGAGTTTATAAAACTTAAAATATCTGGTAGGATTTTTACTAAAAAATTCAATGAAGAAATTCGAAACCTAAAATATTAAGGAAATATACATGAAAATATTAACTGACGCAGGTAGCAAAAGTTTATGTGATTGCACTCCAAACAGTTTAAAAAAATATTCCACTCATGATATTACTTTTTGTACTGAGTTTGAAATTAATGATTACAATTGGAATGATTTTGATATAGTTCACGTCAACGGAACGATTTGCGAACAATTTTTTACTACCAAAGCAAAAACAATTTATAATATTCATGCTTATATCCTATCCTGCCCCCCAGGTGGTTTATACTGTATGGTATTAAATAAATTCCTCAAGGAACCTTTAACCTGTTTAGATTGTTTGGGATATCTGGGAATTAAAACAGGAACAGATCATCAAAAGAAGCTCATTAAAATGGCTCAAAAAGCAGATATATTTGCTGTACATAGTGAGTATATGAAAGAGTTTTATCATATGTTTAATCCGACTGTTTTTACAGTTCCATTAGAAACTGATATACTAATACCGTGTAATCCTAAAGAGAAGGAACTAGAAGAATATTTATTATATACAGGTAGGTTATCCTTTGAAAAGAATCCATTTGGTTTTATTGATATTGTCAATAGAACTGGTATTAAAGGAAAAATGGTAGTGTATAATTTCTTGGAGACAGACGAATTAACGAATACAAAGTCTTTCTATAAAGATTTAATAAATAATACTAATCCTAATATAGAAATAATATTAAATCCCTCCAAAGGAGAAATGATTAAACTTGTTCAACGTGCAAAATTTACAGTTCTTCCATATTTTTTTGCAGAACCATTGGGGGTGGCAGCTTTAAATTCTATATTATGCGGAACCCCCGTAATATCATTTCCCTACGGAAACGCAAGAAACTTATCAACTTTATTGCCTAAAACATTAGATGAAATGATAAAAATGTTAAACGTCTCAGACAACGAATATAAAAATATTATCTCAAAAATGAATGCAAAGAAAATAGAATTGATAAAAATTCACGACCCAGCAACCGTAGTAAAACAATGGGACAATATATACGATAAACTTGGTGAAAGTCTATGAACTTTGGATTAGCGGTGCCAAAATATGTGAATAAAGGGCAAACATATGATTTTTATTTTGGGCTGGCTATTATTTCATCATACCTCAAAAAATATGGTTATAATGTTTTTTGTTTGAATCCAAATCATTATGATACTACATTGGAAAATCAATTGGAAGAATTTATCATAAAAAATAAAATAGACGTATTATGTACAGGTGGTATGTCGGTTCATTATAGTGAAATAAATAAAATGTTGGAAATTTCTAAAAAAATAAAACCAGAGATTATTACAATTGTCGGTGGTGCTATAATAACATCTAACCCCAAAGTTGCATGTTGGGGTATAAAACATATCGATTATGGTATAATTGGTGAAGGTGAAGAAACAATTATAGAACTTGCTGATGCGTTGATTAATAACAAAAATATAGAAACTATAAGGGGATTATCTTTTTTTAATAAAGAAAATGAATATATTCTCACATATGATAGAATTCCGATTTCAGATTTAAACTCAATTCCGTTTCCAGATTATGAAGGTTTTGAATATGGAACATTCATAAAATTATTTTATCCGAGTGAATCTAAATATTTTTCTATATTGGATAATGTACGTATTGGATTTATAATGGCATCAAGGTCATGCCCATTTGCATGCACCTTTTGTTATCATCATCCATTAAGTAAATATAGACAGCGGTCAATAGATAATATATTTGAAGAAATTGATTATTTAAAAGATAAATACAATGTGAATTATTTATATATTACAGATGAATTATTTTCTTTTGACAAAAAACGTATCTATGAGTTTGCGTCCAGAATAAAACCATATAAAATGAAATGGTGGACAAATTTCAGAGTCCCAGATGTGGATAAAGAAGTTTTAGAAGCACTTAAAGACTCCGGCGTTTTTATGATTAGTTATGGGATTGAAAGTATCAATGATAAGATATTAAAGAGCATGAAAAAGCATATCACCAAGGAACAAATTGAAAATGCTTTAAAATTAACCTATGAAGCAAAATTAAACATACAGGGTAATATTATTCTGGGGGATATAGATGAAACTGAAGAAACGTCTAAAGAATCCATAGATTGGTTAAATGCCCATCCAGAATATGGGATTAATTTAGTTATGATAAGAACATTTCCGTTCTCTAATATATATCAACATGCTATATCAAAAAAATTAATAAAAGACGAATTTGATCATATGAAAAACAAATTTCCTCTTATTAATCTAACAAAAATGAGCGATAAAAAATATCTGGAACTATGCGTCTACGTGGAAAATCATAACTCAGAATTGCAGAATTATTTAAATGCAAAAGTCATAAGTACAAAAATTATCTCTAAAACAGAATATGGTAAAAATATATATTCTATGCGTGTTGAATGTCCATCATGTCACAAAATTATAGAATATAATAATATGGTACAAAAAACATTTAAAACTTATTTTGTTAATATTTGCAAGTATTGTTATGGAAATATTAGAATGGAAAACATAAAGGCATATAATAAAAATTATAATTTATATGATAAGTTTATGATGTTTATTGTCAAATTTGTAAGAGAAAATGTAAATAAGCGTTGGATTGTCAGATTTGCATATTCAACAATGAAAAAATTAAGAAATCGAAATTTAATTATGGTATCGGACAAATATATTTAATGGATGTGAGTTATGATATATAAATTGATAGAAAAAATACTAGACCAAGCAATGCGTATAAAAAAATTTAGGAATTATGTGGATTATAGAGCAAATCATATATATTTCGGCAATGGTTTTATAAACAATCCCAGTAATGGTACAATAAATGAAGTATTTTCCGAGTATAATTTTTCAGATATACAACCTACTGATATAGTTCTCGACATAGGCGCAAATGTTGGAGCATTTTCTATGTTCATGGCAAGAATGGTTGAGCATGTATATGCAGTTGAACCAATGATAGCAGATGTTTTAAGAACAAATGTGAATAATAATAAAATAGAGAATATAACAATAATAGAAGAATGTTTAGGAGAAGGGATTACAGAAATATCATGGATGAATAATAATAAAACTATGAAAGGTAAATCTCTGCATCAACTTATAAAACTTTGTGGAGGTCACATAGATTTTCTAAAATGTGATTGTGAAGGTGGAGAATGGATTATAAAACCAGAAGAGCTAAAAGGCATTCGCCGAGTGGAAATGGAAGTACACAACTTGAATGATGATAAAAATTTTGACAATTTTTTAAAATTAATGACTGATGCTGGATTTAGATATACATATAATATTCCAAAAAAAACTGACATGTTGATTCATGCATTTCAAAGGTAACCATGAAGATATTGACCTATATAGCAGATTTATCAGTCGACAATAAAGCAGGAGGATGTAAATATTGTCTAACAACAGTAAAACAATATTCAAAACATAATGTAACATTGTGTGGTATAGATGATATAAATGATTATGACTTTGACGACTTTGATATAATACACACACATGCATTACATGATAAGTTCCTAACCAAATTCAATGCCAAACTTATTTTTGGGATGCATGGATTTGGATTCTCATGCCCCCCAGGTGGTTTATACTGTATGGTATTAAATAAATTCCTCAAGGAACCTTTAACCTGTTTAGACTGCTTAGGATATCTCGGTCTTAAAACTGGTGGAAATAATCTTAAAAAGTTTCTAAAAATGGCAAAAAAATCAGATGCCATTTCTGTAGATGATAAATTCATGCAAGAGTTTTATCATGTTTATAATCCATTGGTGATGCCTCTTCCGATGGAAACAAATATACTAGCACCATGTTCTTCTGAATCAAAGGAAGACTATATATTTTATACTGGTCGTCTTTCTTTCGAAAAGAATCCACATGGGTTTGTCGATATTATTAATAAAGCAGGAATACAAGCTAAAATGATAGTATATGATAATGTAGAAGATACTATGGGAATAAAATCTCAATATGATGATATATTAAACTCCACTAATAAAAACATAGAAATAATCCTTAATCCCGTTAAAGAAAAAATGATTGAATTGGTAAAACACGCCAGATTCACAGTTCTTCCATATTTCTTTGCAGAGCCATTTGGTGTTGCTGCCGCTAACTCAGTTCTATGCGGCACACCATTAATAGCATTTCCATATGGTAATGCGAGAAACATGACGCAGCTATTACCAAATACTTTAAATGAAATGATAGAATTATTAAAAATGGATGATACCCAATATAAAATTGAATTGGAAAAAACTCTAAAGAAAGGCGAGGAGTTACGTTTAATTCATAAACCAGAAAATGCTATAAAAATATGGGATGAAGCATATGATAGATTGTAAAAATAAGATAACACATTGGAATTTCTTTGACAATTCAAAAACATGCACAGGGGCAGGAAGATATGAATACGAGATATTTAAACACCTTTCGGAGCTTCCAAATATCGATATGCAAAAAACCCATATTCCACATTCAATTTTTAACGCCTTGTACTCAGATATCAAAACATATAACGCTAATATAATTCATGCCACTTATCAAGAATTAGCGCCCTTGAAGCTTATTAAACATCCTAAAAACTTTGTGCTAACAGTCCTTGACATAATACCTTCATCTCAATTTTCAATATTTAAAAAACTAAAACGCTTTTGGTATCTGACAGAAATGAGTATCCAGTATGCTGATAAAATAATAGCAATATCAGAATATACCAAACATGAATTGGTGAACAGGTTAGGTATAGATAAAGATAAAATAACTGTAGTTCCATTGGGGGTTAAATATTATTATAAACCATATGATAAACAAGCATGCAGAGCAATATTTAATATGGATAACGATAAAAAATACATCTTAATTGTTAGTAGTAATGCACCATGGAAAAACATGAAAGTTGCAAATGAGATAATAAATAGACTCCACGATGAGTATCAATTCATAAAAATAGGATACGGAGAGTATCTTAACAATCCCTATGTTATAAACTTAGGTAACGTTCCAGAACATCGTATGCCACTTCTTTACAATGCCTGTGATTTATTCCTACATACAAGTAAATATGAAGGATTTGGACTTCCTATATTAGAAGCAATGGCATGTGGTTGTCCTGTTATATCATCAAATGCCACAGCCCTCCCCGAAGTCGTTAAAGATGTAGGGATGTTAGTTCCTCCAGATAATGTTAATTTATTTGTAGATATGATCGATTACATATTGCACAATGACGATTTATATAACACTATGAAAAGAAGAGGAATCAATAATGCGAGTCGATTTACATGGAAACGAACAGCAATAGAAACACTTGCAGTTTACGACACGTTAGTATAGCAAAAAGTATCCCAAAACGTCTTAGCAATCGACTTCAGACATCTTTTGAATCGATATACGTTACTTATGTAAAAATGCTCTTAAAATGTCTATATCTAAAGGATATTTATTTTTTTAGTAACTTTAAAAGAATTATGATATATTTTGCTACTTCTTTAAATCATCGTAGCAATTCCTTCAACTCAATCTTTGGAATAGTTTTGTATAACAAAATGCTGTTGTTATGTTTTTACAATTCCATATGTGTATTATCCTATTCATAAAATAACAATATATTGTATTCCAATTTAAGTCCAAATGGTATGCGAAAATTATTTATACTATGACGACATATATTGTTTCTGGTGATACATACATGGGATTTAAAATCCGTCTAAGCTCAGGTAGGTACTATGCTAATAAGAAAGGCAGAATACAATACTTCGAGACACTTGCTGAAGCAAGAGCAAAAATAAAGCGCAGACATCTGAAAGGTGCCAGAGTAGTCCACGTGACTAAGAGCAACCGCACTGCCAACAAGAAAACCAGGGCAGGTAAGAGAGTCGTAAGACGTGTCGGAAGAAAGACAGGTCGAAAGACAGGTCGAAAAGTAAAGAAAGGTCGTAAGGCCAAGAAAGGGAGAAAAACAGGTCGGAAGAAGAAAATCGGAAGACCTAAAAAGAGTCGTGGAAGAAAAGGTGGGCGTAGAAAGGTTGGGCGCAGAAAGGAAACCACGTGGAGACCCACGCACGGTGGATTTGAAGGGTTCTTCTAGAAACGTAATGGGATAGGAATATCCCATTTTCTATTTTTATGACAAGACGAAGCAAAAAATCAGTAAAGGATATCTTTGCATGGGCAGATGTTGGAGAAATGCTTTTATCGTTTTTTGCAGCGGCTACAGTATTAGCTTCTCCAACTATAGTACCTGAAGCATTTTCGGATGCAGGATTATGGTTAGCTGGAATATCCATAGTAGTTATTTATGTAGCCATTTATACCATTATCAGAATTAAGAAAACGGGTATCGCATTAATAGAATCTTTTTATCATTTATCATCGGCAATCATAATCACAATCATAGCGGTGGCGATAACGGGATACTTATACGGATTTATAGCGGCGGGGTCAAGGGGTAGAGAAAACCCCAGTCCCTTCAGGGCGGGGATGAATCATACCCCTTGAAATAGCGTCATGCTTACCCCAAAAAACAGTTGTGTAGGCTGCATTTTAAGGGTAAGCATAAACATATATAATATCAAAGCATATTAAGTATTGTGTAGGTTGCATGAAGAAAACATTCCAATTCAGGATATATCCGAGCAAGAAACATGAAGTTGTGATGAATAGAACCATCTCGACATGCAGACATCTCTATAACAATTCTCTTGCAGATCGAAAGAAACAAGCAGAACTGAATCGGCTCAAAAAAACATTTGATGTATTCCCGTGGGGAAAACCAGACTGGTTGAACTATTACGATCAGGCTAATAGCCTGTCAGGATCAAAGACAGATTTCCAGAAAGATGTATTCTCTCAGGTACTCCAAAACGTCCTGAAAAGAGTGGATCGTAGTTTCAAGAACTTCTTTAATGGCTTCGGCTATCCTCGTTTTCAGGGAAGAAATAGATACAATAGCTTCACATATCCGCAAAATGGTTTTAAACTAAAAGATGATAAGCTCAACCTATCAAAGATCGGAAACATCAGGATAATCTTGCATCGAGAAATCGAAGGGCTCATCAAGACATGTACCATCAAGAAGGATATTGACCAATGGTATGTTACTTTTTCATGCGAAATTGACATACCCATAGTTCCTGACGAGATCAAGACCGAAACAGGAATTGACGTGGGTTTGAGTTCCTTGATAACAATGAGTAACGGTTGTCAGATCGAACCGCCTGAATTTCTAAGAGCATCAGAGAAACGACTATCACGGGAACAGATACATCTTTCTAAAAAGAAACTCAGGTCTAAGAACAGAAACAAACAGAGAATCATCGTCTCAAAAGTACATAGAAAAATCAGGAATCAGAGAAAAGATTTTGCTCATAAGATAAGCAGGACGCTTGTCAATGAATACGATCATATTGTTTTTGAGGATTTGCAAGTACAGAATATGATTAAGAATCATCACCTTGCAAAAAGTATATCAGATGCTTCTTGGTCACAATTAATCAATTTCACAAAAACCAAAGCAGAATACGCTGGGAAAATAGTTGAATTGGTTAATCCAAGAAACACAAGTCAGATATGTAGTAAATGTGGTAAATCAGTCCCGAAAGACCTATCAGTAAGGGTACATAGTTGCCCGTTCTGCGGTCTTGTTCTGGATAGAGACCATAATGCTGCAATCAATATCTTGAATAGATCAATCAGTACCGTAGGAACTACGGGATTTCAAGCCTGCCTAAGCAACCTCAGTAGAGAAGCAATGAATCAGGAAGCCTCACAGCTTTAGCGTGAGGTAGTTCACAACTCCAGAATCTACAATAGAAAGCATAATTCATTCTCCTTTGATAGTAGCATTTTCAATAACACTATTATGGGCAGGATTTATAGATGGACTTAAAGGCGATAAGTAACGATAACTTTATTGCTGTTAAAGTACTATTACGCATAGTATATGAAAAATGAAGAACTGCCAGAATTAATAACCAAAGCTACAAAGCTTTTACCAATAGCGCAAAAAGAACTGCAACAGAAACTTAATATCAGTTCTCAAGATACATCACGTTTGCTCCAAGTAATGGAAGCACAACAGTTAATAAAACGTGAGAAAATGAATAAAGGATATTTTATAATACTTATCGAGAAATCCCCGTTAGAGTCTCCTTTACTGAACAAGCATGGTATTTTTGCGCCCTGCACAGGCTGTAAAGAGATGTGTCTCCCAGAATCGTGTGCCCCTATTACTAGCTGGCTTTTGTCATAGAAAGTTTTAAATACTATAACGTAGTAGTAGTAATTGTTGATGAGAGCAAAATACGATTGCTCGAAACGATTATGAAGAATCGAACAGCGAATAAATATTAATTTGCCCAATAGGGCGCGGAGATTATGTATGGAGGAATTAATGCGTAGACCCTGCGAGATAAGTTCAATATAAATACACACCCGGCTCAAAACATCAAAAAATTGGCGAAGTATGATGTCTTTGCAACCACTATGCCAACGCGGAGTCCCTTATAGGGATGTCGAAACGCTGACAGAATCAAATGGGAGAGTTAGTGTCTTTTCCATCATATAAAATCGCTTAGAATTGCCAAATCAACTAAAATAAATAAAACAGCACACTCCCATCTTCCTATCCAAACCCCATACGTTATAGTAGTATGCTGTTAGCCCAACTCGTTTGAGTAAGTTGAGGCACGAATTCTAAGCGGTTTACTTCCTTTTATACAAAGTGTTATATACTATGACTGCGTAGTAGTAGTAATGACATTAAAATGCAAATGTAATTACCATGATGATCTACATCCAGAGATATGTTATTTCGAAGTCACCCTAGATGAATACCTAATTGATGATTCTTTGCTGACTTCCGATGCAATACAATTGCGTGATGCATTTATTATAGGTGTGGAGAGAATGTATAAGAAAGTTCAAGATTTCAAGCACAAAAATATCTCTTAACCATTATACTCACGCAAAGTATTATATACTATCGTGTAGTAGTAGTAATTGTTAGTGCGACAGCAAATTGCACTAATAATACCACCAACCCCCTAGAAAAATAAGAGCAGTAAAAATGAAGGTTTCAATTCTTTTCCCTCATTCCCCTTGCCTCCTACGACTAAAAACAAGGTTTGCTCTTACTCCTTATTATGAATTCTTAATATTGTCTCAGATGCGATATAGAACGAGATTGATGATTGAGTATAGTAAGATGATGTTGATGAATTTTAAATCTTACAATCTTACAGTAGAATTGTAAGATAATCATCTCTAATGTACAATAAAACGTTCATAATTTCAAAGCGCAAGACATAAATACTTACAATTCATACAAGAATGTAATATTTATGACAACAAAACCCCCAAAAAGTAAATGGAAACGTGTGAAGTTTGACTTCTACCGTATGCTAAAAGTAAGTGAAGTGAAGAAAATAGAGAAGGCAATTGGTAAAGATGATTATAGAATGTCATTTAAAGTTGCAGCATATACAGGAATGAGATATAGAGAACTACAGATACTATCCAAACATCCTGAGTTTTTTAATCATGACCGCCACATAATAATACTCAACAAAAAATACACCAAAACAAAAGAGGATAGAAAAGTAAATTTAACGCCTCAATTCTCTGAATTGTTGTATTACTTCTTAAATGGCAATGGAAAATTACACTATCCTTCATATCAATCATGGACACAAAATATAAGAAGATGGGCGACTAAAGCAGGTATTAAAACACCAACTGATTTAAGTGCAGGAAGCACACGAAAATCATGGGAATCATGGTTAATTGAATCAAGTTTTCCTATATCAAAAATACTTGCATCACAAGGACACGACATGCACACTTCAATGAAACATTATTATGACAATGATGTTACGTCAGAGGAACGTGCAGATATGATAAAAGAAACCGCAGGATGGATGTCATGATTAATATAAACTTACCTGAAATTCACGAATTAAAAAGGTATGAATACAAAGATTTGCCAGATACAGCAGGAATATATTTTATTTTTGATGAAACCGATAAGTTATTATATATAGGTAAGACGGGTGTTAGTATTAAACAAAGAATTTATTCTCATGTGTCTAAAAAGCGCATGGGGTGTTCATAGATACTTGAAAGTATCTCGAAGGTATATTTTGCAACGAAAAATACTCGCAAGTTTGGAATAGACGGACTAGAAATTTTATATATTACTTTTTACAGACCTGTATATAATAATGGAAAAGAATGGAGAAAACATATAGATAAACGAGAATGTGGAAGAGAATATACTTTAGAAGAGAGACAAGTAACAGCAAAGGAGACAGGCTTAGTATGATTGTAATAAAATTACTTGAATTGTCTGAAATCAATAGATTAAACACTGACATATCAAAAATACCTAAATCAGAAGGAATATACTTTATTTTCGATAAAGATGATTATGTAATTTACATAGGATGTAGTATAAATTTAAAAAGTAGATTGATGACTCATTTACACATAAAAAATAAAGTAACTTCCCCTATAGAAAATAAAGAAGAAATATATAAAATATCAATACTACTTAAATCAGATTACATATATGACACAGAATCTATTGAACAAATTTATATTGACTTATACAAACCAAGATATAATTCTAACGTAGATATGAATGAAAAGAGAAAATTAACAAAAAGAATGAGAAAGGACAAAAAAGAAGATGAAGCTCAAAAAAAATATATAAAAGACATGCGAGAGTTTGTTAATAGTCGTGGTTCGAAATAAAAGTTACGTAAACGTAAAAATAAATACATAATCAATACTCTTAAATACTATCACATCATTAATTACTTCATAACATGACTTTCTTTGAGGACCCAGATTATACAGGAAAAGCACCAGAACACGTAGCCAATGCCATCAAAAACCTATCCGAATTTGGTAAAACGTCTATCATACCTTCATCGAAAAAATATGAAATAATTATCACAAAAATAACTGAACCGACGATATTTACTAACAAATATGATAAAAAAGTAGTATATAATGACGGTTACTTATTATCACATAAATCAAAAGATTTATTTTATGAAATCCTCGCAGACATAAAAGCTATTCCAGATAGAAAATACCTCCCCATATCCAAAGGCAAAACATTTTGGGTTATTCCCGTCTCATCGGAGAAAGAACTAGCAGACTTCATAGAAAAATACTCATTAGACTCCCCAATAGAGGCCACAACACCAAAAGATTCTCATGATATTCATGATGTCCCATTTGAAGTAGGAGAACATGTAAAAGCTTATTTTATATATGATAGCATAAAACGTTCAGCAGATGTTAAAATAAGTTCAATATCAATAGCCGCAGGAAAAGAATACTTGATAAAAGTAGTATTTCTTGAAACCTCAGGTTATAAAAAAGGAGCAGATGCAAATTTTACATATCCATTTGCTAAAGACTATTACTTGGAAAGACCTATAGCTTTCGAAGAAGATGAAATAGTAATGGCACATTGGAATATTGGCTCAGGATATTATGAACATCCAGCACGTATAACAAAAATAGAGCCGAAAGAAATACATTTCATATTACATGGCTTAACAGGAACTTTCGATTTAGCAGGAGATATCATTAAACCCGGAGAAACATTTGGTTTTGATTATCCATTTAAATATCCTGCGCAATTCTTAACCCATATAGAACCAAAAACAAAAGAACCATCCGATAAAGATGATTTCAAAGTCGGAGAAATAGTAATAGCAACATGGGGAGATGAAGATGAGCACACATTCCTAGCTTCTGGAGATGCGTCAATAATAGCTAGCGACTCTGAAATGTGGAAAGTAAAACTATTAAAAGAAACAGGAAGCGGAGACCATCATTGGCCAGAAGGACATGTTTTAATTTATCGGAAAGACAAGCCATTCTCAGAATACAAGAATCTTAAACACAAATCCGAAGTTGAAGATAGTTTTAAAGTCGGAGACTTAGTTCAAGTTCATTGGGAACTTATGAGTGGAACAAAGTATGAAGCAGAGGGAGTAATCAAAAAAATTGAAGCTGATTCGTATACTATGGTGCTCAATGAAAGTGGAGGGGAAGGTTCTCTTTTTGATAAAGGTGAAAACATAAAAACCCGAAGAAGAGGACATTATGGATATGACCCAGCCCATTATATTGTCTTAAAAACATCATCAATGCGAATATGCGATGATACTTATTTTAAAGTCGGAGACTTAGTTATAGTTCACTGGAAATTTGGAGTTAATAAATTTAATGGTAATGGAGTAATAACTAAAAAAACTAAGGATAAATATTTTGTCGAAACATTGGGGTTGGTTACTTCAAAAGAAGGAGGCTCAACTTATCCTAAAGGTTTTGAAGTAACCATAAATATTCCATTCACAAAAAATGATTGGTTAGAACACAAAACAAAAAAAATATTATCCGAAGTCGAGGATATTTTCAGTGTAGGGGATTTAGTAAATGCTTATTGGGAATTTGATAAAAAGCCTCTATCTGCGCAAGCAAAAATAAAAAAAATAAGTGACCCAATTGGGTATTATAAAGACAAAGGATTTGAAAAAATTATTGAAGTAGAACTTTTAGAAACTGCCGACAGCAGATATATAAAAGGTTCTCCAATAGTGTTTGGCTATCCTTTCGATAAAAATTTCTATCTAGAACACGTTTCAGTAACAAGCTATTCCATGACATTTGATATAGGGGAAAGCGTTACAGTTCATCATAAAACTCCAGATAAAGAATATGTTATACGTGGAATAGTGCATGAATTATCCCCAGAATATGTGACAGTAAAATATACTGAAACGGTTGATATGTATGAAAAAGGAAAGTTAGAAAATATACCCATACCAATCAATAAATGGAATTTCATAACAAAAGATGCACGTTCAGATGCTCCATTTAAAGTCGGTGATATTGTAATTGCACGATGGACATCAGCTGGAGACATTGAATATGATGATACTCAAAAAGCTGTGGCAGAAGCAGTTATAACTAAAGTTAATACAAATTCATATGATGTAAAATTGCTTTCAGATGTTCCAGATACATATGCACATAAAAGTATGTATTATATAGGTTCATATAAAAATATTCCTAAAGAAGGAAGCGGTGCATACAACGTGCAAAATAGAATAGAGCATAAAATAGCAAGTTCAATATTATCTCCAGAAGATATTAAACGTCATGATGAAATGTTAGAAAAAAAAATAAAACGTTCCATCATAGAATATTTCCCTGCCGTAGAACGTCCTAGTGGCGAAAAAGAACTTACTGATGCCGAAATTTCTACATCTATAAATGTAATAGCAGAATCGTTCATGGACACATTCATGGACACATATACAGATATGGTCAAGAAAGTATCATCGGCAACTCATAAAAAAGTTCATGTAATGGAAGAAGCAGAAAAATGTTTAGCCAAAGGTTATAAAATGACAAGAGTTACCGCAATCGAGGAATTTTATGTTGCTGAGGCAAAGAAGATTGGAGAGAAAAGCGTAGCTCCTACAGAACTCACTAAAATGGTAAAACAAATACTTAAATTATACTGGCCAGATACCAAATTCTCAGTTAGACATAAGAGTTATAGTATGGGAGACTCGATTGATGTAAGATGGGATGATGGACCTGAATCAAGCGAAGTCCAAAAAATAGTGGGGGTATACCACAATAAAGGTTTTGATGGGAGTACTGATAGTTCATATTCCTTAGGCAATCCTTGGAATACAGATTATATCCATGCTCAAAGAAATTATTAATAACTTTTTGCATAACTTTTAAATACTAAGACGTAGTAGTAGCATACATGTTCGATGCAATTAAAAAATGCAATATAATAACTATTGACGGATACGATGGTACGGGTAAATCCCTGATAACTTCCATGCTACAAAAGAGAATTCCTAATAGTATGATGGTATCATTTCCAAATTATGATTCGTTTCCAGGACATTATATAAAACAAGTCTTAATAAAGAAGCTTCCGTTCCCTGGAGAAATGTGTTTTCAAGCAGTGATGTTGGCAGATAAGATAACAACTCTAAATGACATAGAGGCTCTTTATGAGATACCACAAACATTAATTTTTTGTAGATATCTAGAAAGTTCATACGCATATCGACATGAGCTTCCATTACAATATGTTGTAAATATAAATTCAGTATTACCACAATCTGACTATGTATTCGTACTTCACGGAAAGAATTACGGTAAGAACTCAGATTATTATGAAACAGATGAAAAACAAAAAATAATATCTGAAAGGTATTTAATTCTGGCTAAGAAGTTTGGATGGAAACTTATAGATAATAATAAAACTCCAGACGCTATTGTAGATGAAATTATTCATTGGTTAGACTTATACAATGGTACAGGTTCATTTGATAAAACATTAAGAACGTACAAGAGGTAATGTGACTGATTTATGGATAGATAGACATCACGAACAATGTGTATACCGGGATAACATGGCTAAAATAATGAACATAAATTTAGCAACTGGTGCTGCCAAATTAGAATGCGGATGTGAAATCAGTATTTATTTAAATAAATTGGTCACAATAATATGAAACTATACTTAGCGCATCCGTTAGATGAAAGAAAGTGGATAAGAGAAATAGAACTATTAATTGAAAAAGGGACTGGGATAGAACTTGTGAATCCTTTCTATGATACTGAAAGAACAGACGTAAAAGACATAGATGCAGGATTGGTATCACGCATGTCTCCCGACTTAGATTACAATAGTATAGTTAATTATGATTTATCGCTTATTGATAATTGTCAAGGTGTGGTTGCTTTTCTCAACAACAAACGTGCAGTAGGTACGTCATGTGAGATGTGGTATTGCATGTTAAAAAATAAACCTGTTTATGTTGTTTCGGAAGATGTAATAATGCATCCATGGATAAGATATATAATAGAAAAAAGCAATGGAAAAGGATTTGAATCATGGGAAGAATTTATAGAACATTTTAAGTACAACGGAGAAGCAATAAAGTATATGGGACAAAAAGGTATGGGAATGTCAATACCGATAAGGAATCTGATAAAATATGACAATACTAGATAAACTACTTGAAAAAAAAGACGTGTCAGCATACATAGATTTTCGTATAGCATCGCTCAAGAATGAACTCAGTAAGACTTTAGACGTAACGCCTGATAAAGATAAGCAATTGATAAAAGAACGTTTCAATGGGCGTATATTAGAACTTGAAGTACTTAAAGATGCAATACAACATGGGAAGATAAAAGAAAAATCAAAGATGTATTCTAAAAATATAGATGAGACCATGCGCAAGGAAAACAAAAAAACATACACACTAAAATATCCTAAATATATACATTAATATCATCACAAACATTACAATAGGTATATCATGCACTCAAAAACAATAAAATCATGCTCTCTGGCATATGCTTGGCAGGAAGCAGTAAAATTCGTAAGAACATCGAAACAAAGAATACAATTTGGTGGTGGAACGGAAATAAAACACGCACTCGATAGCCAAGTTCAGATAATCCTTGATAAACATGCTATCGAAGATGCACTTGCACACAAAGTTCATACTTCCGACCCATTTTGCACAGATAAAGATGGAAATCCATCAGAAAATAGGATAATGGCATATGTCAATGAGTATAACAAAGACTTTGATGCTTCAAAATTCACATATACATACTATGGGGAACTTACAAAAGGATTTGAACTATCTCCATGCACAGATAATGAAATAGATAATGCCATTTACTTTGATTTAATAAAAAAAATAATGCATGGATTACAACTCCAGATAGATGCTAACTTGCCATCGAATAGGAATGTGGTTACGTTATTAAATAATCTTAAATGGGGCATGATGGACTCGCTTCCGTGTTGGAATATACTCTGGATAAGACTTGACCATATAGATGAAGATGGGACTGTATGGGTAAGTGTGGCAACATGGTATCGTTCGCATGATCTCACAGACGCATGGGAGAGTAACTTTATTGCTCAAGTGACATTCATTCAGAGAGAAATCCTTGACCCGCTCAATGCCAAAATCCTTGAATGGCATGAAGGAAATGCGTCTTTGCATATTTATGAACACAACCTGCCGATGGCAAATGCTATAAAAGAAATAAACATCAGTCCACAGTTAAGAGCATTACAGGAGAAATACAATGAGTAATTTAGAATATCCGAAAATAGATACATTATATGATAGAGATGAAAAACATGCAATAATGGTAGAAAAATTAAGAAGACCTGAATTTGAATTAATAAAGCGTTTTCAAATAACAGAAAAAATTAATGGAAGAAATACTAGAATAACTTTATTTGATGATGGAGAAGTAGTATTTGGTGGAAAAACAGATAATGCTGATATACCATCAGAACTTATAAAATATCTTATCAAAACTTTTACTCCTGAAAAAATGCAAAATACTTTTTGGGGAGACCCTGAAAAAATCCCAAAATCCGTGACATTATATGGCGAAGGATATGGCGCAAAAATGAGTTCTGGAAGTGGAATCTACCGAAGAGGAAATGATGTATCATTTAGATTATTCGATTGTTTCATAGAGGAATGGTGGCTTGAAAGGGAAAATCTTGAAGATATTGCATCAAAACTTGAGATAAAATGTGTTCCGATCATTGCAACAATAGACTTTTTGCCTAAAAGTGCTAGTGAAATCCATGAACTTTTCTATAATGTGAAAGATTTATTGGTAGCATCAGAAGAGGGCAATTATTCAAACACAACGCTGCAATTATCTCCACCAGAAGGAATAGTAGCAAAAACCGTTCCTCTTTTATTTAATCGTAAAGGTGAAAAAGTAATGTGGAAACTTAAAATAAAAGATTTCAAAAAGGAGAAATAAATGTCGCTAGAAAATAACATAATAGGTTTAAAAACAGGTTCCCGTAACCTTGTTTATACAACTGAATTAGGAACTATAATATCACCATCATGTATAGCAGTGGAAAGGCATCTTGATGGAACACCAAAAGAATATATTATCGGAAATCCTAATCATATAAATAATGTATATCCTCTTAATAGAGGAATAATAACTGCAACTGATAAGCTATCAGCAGAAGAGAATAAGCAATTGCTAATAAAGATACTGGAACATACAAAAATTCCTAAGTTCTCCAGAATAGTGTGTGCTGCGCCCGAAAGTGAAATGGAATCAGGCAAAGGGTTATTAAAAGAAGCAATAATAAAGGCATTATCTCCCGACAAAGAGCTAATCCTATATCCAGAATGTTTTTGCGGAGCAGTTGCTCATATGGGAGTAGACAAAGCGGTTAATGACTTTTTCAGTGTACTCAATTTGGGGAGTACTAGTGTAGGGATAGGAATTTTTTCAGCAGGAGAAAAAAAATTGTTAACATCATTTACAGATACATCGGGGTATCTAGTAGATGAACGCATACTCATTCGTTTGAATAATATCTACGGAAGCTTAGTAACTAATATTACACAAATTCAAAACATTAAAGAAAAGTTTAATATGAAAATTGAACCACAGTTTTCTCCTATAGATATAATAATTGGAAAAGAACAAAAAACAATTTCTTGTGATACTGAAATCAGATATGAACTAGATTTATATGCAAAAGAAATAGCTGATATATATACAAGGATATTCACATCACCTAATAGCAATGATTTCAGATACAACATGATAAAATCTCCACTTGTTTTGACAGGCGGAATGTCAAATATAATAGGTTTATCCGAAATAATAAAAATGCACATTGATAATCAAATCAATTCTAATATAGAATTACATGTAGTTGAAAATGGGCATATTTCTCCTGCTATAGGAGCATTTAAGTTAGCTAAAGAATTATTTATTTAGAGTTGATTATGACTAGTGGAGTTTATATACGCACAGAAGAAACAATTAAGAAAATAAGGGAATCTCATAATAGACCAGAATATATTAAAAATATGAGAAAAAAAAGTTCAGGAAGAGTTGTTTCTGAAGAAACTAGTAACAAAATCAGGATGTCTAAATTGGGACGAAAATTATCTGAAGAAAACAGATTAAAAATAAAGGAATCTCATAATACGTTAGAATTTAAAGAAAAAATAAGCAAAGCTAACTTAGGAAGAAAACATACTCCTGAGACGATACAAAAAGTAAAAGATGGATTGAATAGACCAGAAGTAAAAGAAAGACTCAGAAAATTACGTATAGGTAGAAAACGAAGCGCAGAAGCTATAGCAAAGCTTAAAAAAACAATGAGTACTCCAGAATATAAAGAAAGGGCTAGCAAGTCGCATATGGGTAAAAAACGTAGTCCTGAAGCTATAGCAAAACTAAAAAAAACTATGGGGACTCCAGAATTTCGTAAAAAAATGAGTGAACTTGCAAGCGGAGAAAAATCCTCTAATTGGCAAGGGGGAATATCTAAATTACCTTATGCATTTGATTTTAACAATGAATTGACAGAATTTATTCATGATCGAGATAGCCATGTGTGCCTAATATGTTCTATAACAGAAGAAGAACATATTAAAGAATATGACTGCGCATTCCATACTCATCATATTGATTATGATAAATTAAATTCTAATCCCAATAATTTAATAACGTTATGTGTATCTTGTCACACTAAAACTAATGGAAAGAGAAAAAGAGATTACTGGAAAGAATTATTTATTAATTTACTAAAGAGTAAAGATTTATATGATTGGGAACTTGAGTTTGTCCCATCATCATGGTTTCAAACTGATGATATTCCAATTCCAATCATCCCCAAAGAAGAAGATACATACAACAAAATAGACATGAGCATATTTGCTTAAAGGAGAATAAAACTATGAAAGAAAAAAAAATAATAGACCCACCAAATTATATAGAATTTGGAACTCAGCTGGATGCAATGACTGGACAGGAACTAAGAGAATTCTATCTTCCATTCGATGATACTTGTACAGGTGTTGCATGGATAGTAATTGGAGAAAATACGCCATCTGTATGTATCAGAGAAATACTATCAGGGATTGCGAAAAGATTTGAAAATGGCATTTATGCATCATCAATACAGATCGATTCTCCAAAAAAATGCGAAGAATTAATAATGGATATGGGCGAAATCAAAATTTGTAAATATAATTCCATTACTGAAATCCCTGCCGAAGTAAAAAATAGTCATTGGATCACTTGTGAAATGCAAGAATTTAATAAGTTTCAGCTTGGTAACGGCAAGACAATATATGGCAATATAGTTAAAGTTCACATAAAAAACGTAAGCTTTATGCCTGATGATGTTTTTTTAGTGGTGCTAAAATGAAAACAAAAGTAAAGATTGAATTATTTGTAAATGTAGATAGGTCATTATGGAAAAATAGTGACCTGATAGCACTTTTTAGTCGTGCTGTAAGCTCTATTAATTCAAACTCAATCAAAGACCAGTACAAACTTGAACTCGAAAAAATTACTGACAAAAACATAACGGAAGTATGATTACATGGCAAAATATCGCAAAAAACCGATAGTGATTGAAGCGGAACAATATGTTGAATATGGAAAATTAGTTAAGGGAATGTGTAATTCACAGTCATGCTTTGTATCAGGCAACGATAAACCGCATGTTCACACCATTCATAACAATCAGATAGTGAATCTAGATGTTGGAGATTTTATCATAGCAGAGTATTATTTAAATGAAACCATGCATGATGAAGAGCATTATTACCCAGTCAAACCAGACATCTTTGCAATGACTTATAAAAAAGTGGAGAAATATTAAATATGAAAAATCAAATAATAGTAGCAATGGATATGGAAATCCCTGATGGGATAAAGTTAATATCACAGACCAGAACATCTGAACAAATATACGGATATAAAATAGGAAGTCTATGGATACTTGATAGAGGAACAAGTATTTTAAAAACCGTTAGAGATATGTTAAATCAATTTACATATGGTCAAAAAATAATCCTTGATATGCAAAAGTGGGGAACAGATATTCCATATATAATTAAAAAACAAGTTGAGAAAGTTGCTCCTTATGTAGATGAACTTATCTGTTGTCCTATGGGAGCAGGAAGTGAAAGTTTAAAAATGTTTGCTAAAACTTGTATAGACAATCATGTCAAGCCAATATGTGTGTTAGAAATGACACATCCAAATTCAGATAGTTATCTAAAGGAAAAAACTTATATTGATGTACTTAATAATGCCATTAACTTCGGAATTTCAGACTTCGTAATTCCAGCAACAAAAGAACCAAAGATTGAAATCAAAGAAAAAGTATATGAAATATTCAAAGATAAAGATTTATTTGAGAAAAAATATGTAAACTTTTATGCAACTGGATTCAAAGTTCAAGATGGACAAACAAAACCAATGGTAGACTTTGGTGTAACTAAATTTATAGTTGGAAGAGCTGTATATGAAGCAAAGAATCCAATAAATGCAATTGAAGATATTTATAAAGAGATAAATGGAGAACTATGAGTGAAAAAGAAAAAGAACTTGAAACTCGTGTGGAAATGTTAGAAAAGATTGTTAAAAGAATGATTGGAGACATTGCTTGGGATTATGAAGTAAATGGAACGCCAATAAGAGATTCTGCAAATGATATAGGTAATCCAGATTGCGGTTCAATGAATTAATTAAATAAATGAAGTATAATATGAACATGAATAAACTACATCATATCAAAGCGATATAAAAGAGTAGATTAAATATGAGCCAAGAGTTAGATGCGATGTGGAAAATAATAGTAGAATTAAGAGAAATAAAGGAAATACTCATCAAAAATAGTGCAGTACCACATGAGGACCAAACATCTAAGTGTGGAGTATGTGGTGAATTAATGATGAAACATAAAGATGGAAATTGTCATGATGGTGTATTTTCAGTTGATGATCATAAAGGAACAAGATATCAAGATGGCAGTCGTGAACTCGAAGGAAAAAGAATGCAAGATGGAAGTTATATGTGAGATTATGAGGCATGGCCATGAATCTTAAATGTTTATTGGGATTTCATCAACCAGAAAACTGTATTAAATCTTAGAACAAATAAAATCACTAAGATATGCAAAGATTGTAAGAAAATCCTTAAAGTTCAGCAGAAAGAAGTTTGTTGCCATTCATGTAATATAAAAGATGCTTTATGGAGAATTAAATTAAGAAAACAAGGTAAAATAATAAATGAGGTATAATTATGAAACATATTAAAATTATTATGATAATCCTTATATTATTTTCTGTTTTTTTCTTTGGTTCATCATATTTTTTAGACGGAATAATCAATAAAGTGGGGTTTACAATAGTTGGTTTATATACATTGTATGTTGTATTTGAGCATAAGGTGGAGATTAATAAGTGAGGTATAACTATGAATACAATTCCACGTAACTTAGAGGAATGTAATAAATTAAGTTGTAGAGATTGTCATTTTAAGGATACAACAATTTATGGATATGGTAATCATATTGATGGCAGTCCTTTTCCACTATATGATTTTTCGAGATGTGTTTATAAAAAATGTTTTGAAAATGGAGATATATTTGAGGTATAATTATGAACTTAAAAGAAATGTTAATAAATGAAGGAATTGTAAAGATTAAAAACAAAGATGAAGAACCATTTACTTTAAAGAGTGGAAAGAAAAGTAGATTGTTTATAGATATTAAACAAGCAAGTTTGAATCCGAGAATATTAAAAAGAATAACAAATAATATTGTAGAAGTTATAACAGGAGACATTCCTGATATGGCTCTTACAAGTGCAAATTTCAGAGATTCTCATCTGTTTTTATTCGATAAGATTGCTTCTGTAGCTGTTGGAGGAGTTCCAGTAGCCACAGTATTGTCACTTGAGACTAATATATCTCAAATCATAGTTCGTTCAGAGAAACATGATAGAGGAATGCAAACAAAAATAATTGGTAACTGTAAAGATAAGAAATGTATCCTAATAGAAGATGTGGCAACTTCTGGTGGTTCAATAGTTAACGCAGTTAAGGCTATACGAAATGCTGGTGGAATATGCAATGTAGCAATTACTATAGTAGATAGAGAAGAAGGTGCAGCGGGATTATGCGAGCAGAATGCCATTGATTTGTATCATATACTAAAGAAATCTGACTTTGGTATAAAGGATGAATTATGAAAGATAACAAAGCCCGAAACAGAACTGAAGTATATCAGCATGGATACCTGGCGGGATATAATCAATGCCGTGTGGATAGAGGAGAAATAACACAAAAAGAAGCAGATGCAATAATGCAAAGAAGTTTGAAATAATGCATAAAGAAATGGTTATAACCTTTAAGTGTAATTTATCTAATGGGGAGTGTAAAACCATTCTTTTGGATTGTAATAAGTGCAATGTAAATAAATCAAAGGATAAATTCTTTCCGTTCAGCAAGACACTTGTGGGAGTTCCCATGCATCTTAACGAGGATTTAACAATAGCGAAAGTAAATCTTGATTACTTAGCAAAAGTCATATCACATTTTGATTTGGTTGAAGTAAATTTTTCGGATATAAGCAAAGAGTTATGTGAAAAATATCCTAAATATCGTAAATTACGGCAAGGGGTCAAGGGGTAGAGAAAGCCCCACGGCTTTAGCATGAGGTAGTTCACTAGATACATACGAACCAATGATATTTGTTAAAGAGTTCTATTATAAAAAAGACAATCCTCTAGCTATTAAAACGAACACAAACATATTCATATTTGCACCAGGTAACTAACCATGCCATTTAAACCCAAGCAAATCATAAACCAATTATCAATAGAGCTATTAGTTCTTGAACAAGAATTATTGGCTACAGGATTAGTTGGTAAAATAGATAGTTCCACATTACTTGTGTATAGTGCACTCAAGTCAGGCATTACAGATACTAAGGAAATTGCAAAATGTTTTTTCTTATCGGAGCCTACAGTAGAAAAACAATACAATAGGTTAGCGCATATCAGATGTAGGATACTTAAGATACGCAGAACTAATAAATCTAAATTTACAAGGCCTGAAATAGATATCATTATACAAATGATTCCAGATATGTTACAGCAGCAAATAATAGAAATAACAGAAACAATAGACATTCCACAGGCACAACATATTCCAATTATTGTTAAACCTTTAAGCAAAAAAGATAGATTAAAGAGATTACAAATGTGATTGCATAAGACTTAAATAGTTGTAAGTAGTAGTAGCATATATGAAATTTTGCTCTAATCCAGAATGTGAAGCACACAATGACAAAATCGAATGGGAAGATAGTGTTGATAAATGTCCTTTTTGTAGTGGACATGAATTTGAGTACCCAAATAGCATGGCGAAAAAGGATAAACCCTGCGGTTGTCCTATTTGTGAAAAAAATAAATTTGTCATCGATGATTTAAAAATAGAGGAATATGAAGAACTTAAGGATGGTGTTGAAAATATTCCAAAAGAAGGAGTTAGAAAAATACTTCCTCCAGAGAATAATGTATCAAGTTTGCCTCCTCCTATCAATGTTATAAATCCTCTTGTTGAAAAAATAGAACCTATAATTCCAGTTCATAAAATTATCATTCCTCCAAAATTGGAAGTTATAGAAGTGACTGAGGAACGTAGTAAACTTTTAGATATTACTAAAATTGCGCATGCATTGAGTAAAAAGATAAAAAAAAATGATAAAGTCCTAGATACAACAGAAAAAAAAGAAGTGCCGAATGCAAAATTTTTTGCCAGATTAGAGATATTAATATATATCTTACTAACAGCATTTATAATTGTACTGGTAATTTTATTATCGGATATGTTCGGAATAGATATTCCTACAGCTATCAATAATACATTCTTTAATAGCTCATCAGAACTGATAAACACTACGAACTGATGTATTTACATGTCAATTTTTGTGAAATCGCTCTATATTTGATGCAATAGCAGGATAGTTAAATGTCTTTATGTCCATCATGTAATTATGAAAAAGAACTTGATGATAAGACATTATGTTTTTATTGTTATTATAGAGGAAATGAATCCACTATGAAAATGATTATCCTAGATATATTGAATAATTCAGCGATAAGATTAAATAAGAACGAAATATTAGAAAACATAAATTCAATAGAATACTTAAAGGACAATCACGTAAAGATAAAAGATTTGGAGACTTTATTATTGCGTTATAAGTCTCCAGATAGAAAAATAAAAAGCAAAAAAGCAAAAAGTAGGTATCTGAAATTAATATCTGGAAGAAAAAGCAAAATCAAAACAGGAGGGAGGAGTTTATTAACGTATTCAATAACCATTAGAGGAAAAAAATGGTTAGCAGGTGCAAAAAAGAAATGGCTCCATGGTTATCCTATTCATGTTCCACGTAAGAATAAAAATGAACTCAAATTCAAAATGATAAATAAATACTTAGAATGTGCTTCATCAATAAGAGGAAGAATAGGAAAAGTTTACGACATATATGCTTATATATTTCCAAGGCGTAGGATGTTATAATGAAATGCACAGACTGTAAAAATATCGAATATATTGATATAGGAAAAAAGAATAATGTAAAAAGTTGTTCATTAGGACTTACAGCCACTAAGAAATTCTTACATTATTGTGGAGGTTTTATCGATTCCAGACTACCGAACTCATTATGTGGTTAATACATTAACTATCGTAATAATATCAATATATACATTATTTTATCATTACCTAAACATAATAGAGCTTGGCATTTTTATAGTAGCATACACGATTGGGACAGAATTCATGTCACCAGACGTAGATGTAAAGAGCACACCATATAATAAAAATAAATTATTATGGTACCCTTATCGTAAATTATCTAAACATCGAGGGATTTCTCATTCAATAATAGGGATATTTATTCGTTTATTATATGTATCAGCCATAATAATAATCATATCGCTGCTATTCAATCAATTTGATGTCTTGATAGATTTCCTACTTAACATAAAGATAATGCACTATGCACTCTTTATTTCAGGAATAACGCTATCTAATGTGATGCATATACTGATAGATAGATTTTTCTAGAAAAAAAATAATTATTTTCTTGATAACTCGCTCTTTTTCTTGACAAGCTCATTCTGAGTTTTTTTCAATTCATCAGTAAAGTCATTAAAGGAAGTTGAATTTACTTGCTTATTCATAATATTTTTCACTTCATATTCCAATGAAGCCACTTCTTTTACATCAAGGATGTGTTTAATTTCGACTAGCTGATTGTGAATCTCATTTTGGTTCATTATATTATTAAGTTGGCCAACATTGTTTTCTATTTCTTTGACTTCATTTCTGAAAGTTTTTATTTCTTGTTGTAAGCTTCCATTAAGCTTCATTAACATTATTTGCATATGATTCATGCTGTTATTAATTGCATGAATGTTGGCGTTATTATACATCATCATTTGAGTTTCCATTATTCTTCTTTGGATAAAAACAAGTTGTTTTTCTGTTATTCTTTTTTGGTTATTGTCAGGAATAATAAAATATTGATGCTCGATCCCCCAATTTTCCAAAGCTATTTTGAAATCATATAGTGGACTATCGGGAAGAATAGTAGGGTCATATGTCTCCTTAGTTATATTTATTTCATTATCAGCTATTGCCGTTCCTGTTATTATTATAGATGCTATCAACATCAATATTATTTTTCGATACATAATTATTTCACATAATAATATGGATAATTATGGTATTTAAAGTTTATCACTGATTTTTTAAAAAAAAAATTAATTATTATTACTGACTTCTTTTGCCATTACTTTTTCCATTAATATTGTATAGTAAAAAATATCCACGGCATTATCCCTTTGAGCACTATTATCAAACTCTATTCCCATGAAATTTATTTTTTGCATTTGTATTTCTCCTGTATCTCTTTTATTCTTTGTTTCCTCTTATCGCCTTTCTCATTCAAGAACTTAGCATCTGTATGCCTTCTCCTAATATTTTCGATGTTTAATGCTCTATCCATACTGTTTCTTTTATCTGTCATTTACCTTACTAATAACGAAATGAATATCTTTTTTGTATTTTGTTTTCTTTCCATTATCATAAATGCTTGATATGCGAAGTTATTGCATTCTATTTGAATTATCCCTTCCACATTTATATTTTTCATGCTAACAAATCCTCCTCTTCTTTTTCGAATATAATGTCGATTGGTATTTCCAATTCAGGATTAATGAGCATTTTATTCAGTCGCTCATCGTCCTTATTTAGTAACTTGAGCCAATTATTCACAAAACCAGCCGTGAAAAGCATATTATTTGACATAGTTTCATAAAATTGTTTTGACCTATTGATATTAACTATGATCCCTTCATTCTTCTCTATGGTAACTTCCGTAATGCTTACGCTATCGAATGAATTAACCTCTTTAAAGTCAATGTTATTAACTTCGCAGAATACTTTAAATAAATGTGGAAAAATAGTATCAACTAAGAATGTAACAGGCATGCCGCTTTCCATTTTTTGAGATGCTTTTACAAATCCATCTTTTGCATACCAGCCTTGTTTCCCATCCCATTTATATTTTCCAGAAAAAATAGCTTTGAATACATCTTTATTCTTACTATATTCTCCATGTCTGAAATTAATTATAAGCTTTGTCATGTTTAATAACCTTCTTATTTTTTACATTGTTGAACTTTCTTTGCTATTTTTAATTCCTTTGGAAATGTTTCTTTAAATAATTGTTTATATTCTTCTATTGTTCCATAATTACCATGTTTCCAATAAGTTAAATTTTCTTTAAGAATTTCATCTAATGATAATTTTAATTCACAATTAGATAATTCTTTTATAGATTTTCTATATCTCATGAAAGATTTATCCTTTAGTTGATTTTTTAATGCTTTCTTAAATTCTTTTTTGTTCACAATTTACACGACCAACTCTACATGTACATAGTCTATATCAATGCATGCATCTTTTCCTATCTTGATATTTCTTTTAATTTGAACTTTTTCTATGACTCTTCCAGTTTTTTGTTCGAATACCTGTAAAAGTTCTTTGATATTCGCTTCAAGTATCATCCTGAGTATTGCTGAATCTTTCATATTTTTACCTCATATAATAAAACACTAACAAAAATTATTATTATTACTAGGAGTGTTATTAATGAATAAATTTTTGAATTTAAGTACTTATTCCATCTTTCTTCTGCTTTGCGTTCTTTCTCATTTGTAGCTACGGATATTGTATTTGGCATGTTAAACCAACTCATTTAGTTTTTTTATCTCTTCCTTACTAAGTCGCATCCTGCTTCTTTCCTCAAAGATGTTCTTATAATTGCAATATTCATCTATTATAATAAGGTCTCTTCTATATCTTACAAGTAATTTTCTATTACTGCTATTTTGAGATATTATTTCTATCCTTGCACCAAAGAAGTCATAGTAGTCCATTTTTATCATTCCATGTCTATTCTGTTTATTACATAACCAAGTTTTAGACCATCATGTATTGTCCTTGTGATATCGTTTTTTGTTGTTAGTGTGTGATGAGGATGAGGATTGCCAGGAATTTTATATTGTAACCAATAATATATCTGATATTGATTTAGCATATTATATCACCTCGTATTATATTGTCTCCAGCACTTGGGGAGTACTTTCTTTATGCTTTCGCTCTGTCTGACTGTAAGATGTCCGCCAGATGTTATCTGATGATAAACAGATGTTACGAATTTGGCATCCCTGCCATTAAGCCCTATGCGATTATTTTCAATAGTTTCCTCGCTTCGTTCCTCATCGTGTGTCTGATTAGCAACTATCTTAGGGATCCAGAATATCTCAAGTTCAGTATTGCTGGCTCTATTTATCATGGATTCTATTGTTGATTTGTCTATCATATTCTTACTCCTTAGCGTATTTACGCTATTTACTACTACTACGTCATACTATTTAAGCCTTATGCTATAGTAATTGTATAAAAATAATAATATTTATCCGTTGCTGAATAAATCAATCATTGTGTAAGGATTAATAGATTTTCCTTCAATGTCTTTAATCTCTTTATCTTTACATCCGTTCAGCGTTAAAATACATTGACAAACGGGGCGTATGCAGTTTGAACAGTGTTTACGTGTCATGAAAATTATAATTTGACTATTCCTGCACTGCTGCTCCTCTGTATTATTGCGTGATATTCATCTGGAAATATATCCCGCATGTTCTGGAGCAAAAAGATGTTCCTTGTGCAAAGCATGACCTTGTTTGCCGTTAGTCTCTCTGGAGCGCAATTTTCCATCCACAGGATGACTTCATTAGATTGATTCATAACTCACATCCCTTTATGATTATAAAAGGACAAGCGGAGGAGCCTGCCCTTTGTTTGAGGTTACGTGACTTGCTGACTTTTTCTCCTCAATTACTACTACTACGTCATACTATAAAAGTCTTTCGTTCAATACATTTGGTCTCACGACTTTCATAGAATGAGATTCTATATAAATCTGTTCGATAACTGGCATTTCCACGCATGCCTTTAAAGCATCTGTTCTTTCTTTTGCCGTTCCATACATATTTTATATCCTCCATGTATATTTATCTTTCAGCATTCTTTATATCGCTGATAGGACAATAATTGTATCTATAGCACATTGCTTCTGTATCACCAAGACCTTTACTATTGGTCAGGCACTGTTTGCACGTTCCTTGTCTATTTCTTTCCCGTACTTCCTTAACAGTTAAAACAGTTAGTTTAGTTTTATTCATATTCTTACTCCTTATGCTTTATTGCACAATTACTACTACTACGTCATGGCTTATATAGTTTTCGCTACGGTTTTGCATATACTATATAATAAACTGATATATACTATATTTACCGTGCAAAAAGGCTCTCTGCATACTTATTTTGCTACCTGTATATATAAATAAACGTTATGCCTCGCTGTATTTTTATGCACCAGTTATCCTAACTCGTAAAGCTTATATACTATTGCGGTGTATAGTATGTTGTTCAAGTGCGTCATAAAAGATGCACGAGGTAAAATATTATGGCAAACAAAACAAAAGCAAAAGCAACAACCAAAGAAGTAAAAGAAAAAAGAAGCTTCACAGTATATGAGAAGAAAGGCAATAAGTTTACGCCTACGACAACCGTTTTACATAGTCGAGTCCCGACCAGCGCGGCTAAGAAGGCAGGGAACTATAAACTCAAGGCGAACCCCGAACTTAAGACTACGAAGGTCTATCTACGAGAAGCAGGCGTTCATGATAGAGTCAGAGAATACGATGTGACGTTAGCACCGCATTACGTACTTGAGCCAACAGGCTTCAGCAGACTTCCTGAAAAGGGTTTTGCGACAGAGAAGGTCTTTGTGGGCGATGAACCAGAATTTATAAAGAGGAACATACATTTTGCAACACATCCCATCGAAACAGCAACTGGAGAACTCTGGACCGATGAAGCAGTGGCAGAAAGGAACGCCGAATGGCTTCCTGAAAAAGTCGGCATCAAGTTATTGCCAGGAAAGCATATCGAGATACGCGGTGTCAGTGGCTTCGCAAAGTTTATCCGTGTGCATCAACTTCCAGAAGGGACAGTTATGAGCGCAAGAGTTCAGTCAGAGCCTGTAACTGTAACAAAGAAAGAGAAAAAACCAAAGAAAGGCACAGAACATACTGAAGTCACTAAAGAGCCTGAAGATCCAGAGCCCCCAATAGAAGAGACAACTGAGGAAACATAGGAGTAATTAACTCCTTTTCTTTTTTTAGATTCATTTTTATCAGTTATTAAACATATTTTAAACATACATACTATCTATGGCGAAAGGCTTATATACTTTGAAGTAGTAGTAGCAATGTGTAAGGAATTACACACAAACCAATAATTTGAGGAATTATGACAAATGAAATAGACGGACTCAAAGAAGTCTGCGGAATAGCGCAGATTGTACAGATAGAAGAACAAGAAATTGCGGTAATCGAAAAACAGATTGCCGATAAGATGCGAGCAATAACTAGCAAGATTTTTGACGGGACAACTAAGTACAGAATGAAAAAGCAGATCATGGAATATAACGGTGATGTTATTGTTTGGGGATTTGCGGTTTGTTTGGATGATCAAGTACACTTCCGAAATGATTTTTACGGTGATTGGACTGGGCTCCGTGTTGCTTTAAACGGGGATATCTTAGTAATTATACAAACAATCAGCGGAGTAAGACAATACGACTTTACAGAAGGCAATTGGTCAATATATTGTGAAAAACCACCACGAAAGGCAACAAATCACGAGATTGCTATACATGCACATGAGCTGGCAGAAGCACTACTTGAGGCGCTTAAGACCAGAATTGACACAATGAAGGGAGAAAAAGCAACATTACAGAAGATGGCTCAAACCATCCTCTAATATTTTTGGAGGAAAATCATAATATGACAACTATTAGAGAATATGTAGATACATATATGTTACATGGAACATCATGTTCGTGTGATGTGTGTATTACGGTGAGAAAATGGCATAGAGATATTGAGGGTATAGAGATGGCAAAAACATTACGGGAAAGCGGAAAAGTTTAATTTTTTGGAGGTAAAAAATATGTCAAACATGTCATACTGTAGAATGGAAAATACTTTCCGAGATTTGCGAGATGTCTATATTCATCTTAATGATGATGACCTTTCAGAGTCGGAGAGCGCATACATGAAGAAAATAATAAAATTATGCAAGGATATTGCAGAAGAAAATCCAGATGAGAAATAAAAACATGATATCAAAATTATTGGAGAAACATACAGGCTATGTAGTGACACAATCAATTATCCGACAGATTGATAATGACTTTAATAAAATGATTGGTGATACGGGAGAATCTATTGCTATGCTCGAGGCGACAATAAAAATCAATGAAGATATCATAACTTCGTGCAAGGAAGATATTAAAAAGAGCAATAAGCTAATTAGTACAGCAGAGTACCAGAATATAATATTGACAGGAATAATTGCTCGATTAAGCAAGTGAACTACCTCATGCTAAAGCTGTGAGGCTTTCTCTACCCCTTGACCCCTTGCCGTAATAGAAACTCTTACATTATCTTTTTATACTTTTAAGTGCTACTACTATTATGAATAGAGTAATTTGTGTTTTATCTGGAGGGTTGGACTCCACTACGTTATTGTATGACTTAGCATTGTCTGGGAATGAAGTTTATGCTATAAGCTTTGATTATGCACAAAGGCATCGGCGAGAATTATTATGTGCAAAAGCATCGTGTAAGAAGCTTAATATCCCGCATAAGATTGTGGATATAAGCTCCATAAGCTCTATATTAACGGGTAGTTCACTAACATCATCTGATATTCTCACGCCTCACGGGAGATATGATGCGGATAATATGCGTCAGACTGTTGTGCCAAACCGTAATATGATACTTATAAGTTTGGCCACAGTATATGCAATAAATATCAAGGCAGATAAAGTTTATTATGGAAGCCATAGCGGGGACCATACAATTTATTATGATTGTCGTCCTGAGTTTGTAGAAAAACTTGGAGAGGCAATTAAGATATGCGATGAACATAGAGTAGAACTCGTAGCGCCATATCTTAACTTTGATAAAGGAGATATAGTTAAATTGGGAACTGTTCTTGGTGTGGATTATTCTATGACGAATAGTTGTTATGAAGGGGGTCGGTTTCCTTGTATGCTTTGTGGTTCGTGTAATGAAAGAATTGAGGCGTTTGCAAAAGCTGGCAGAAAAGACCCGTTACTTGATAATTTGAGAGGGAGAATATAAAAAATATATCATTCCATAGCTTTTATGTATTGTTTAATGTCTTTGGCGATTGCTTTTTGAGTGAATGCCAATTCACTTTTTTGGAACTCAAGTGAATCGGATATATAATCGTCCATTACATTTTTTGGGATTCTTAAATCTCTACATACTTTTTTGACCATATTTGCGAATTCTATCTGATATTTATACATATTTTAATCATAATAAACATTTTGGGTGCGATAATATTTAAGTATTTGCATGAACAAATTTGCACATATATTATAGAACGTGTTCTTTTAGGAAAAAGGGTGAGGCAGTAGGAAGCTGTACTGCCTCTGGCAAAGGTGTTTTAAGCAAACAAAACAATACTATCTTGTCGCTGAAAGTATTTATATTTATCTTATTACTTACCTGAGACATTTGTAATTCAAGATGCCATTATTTTTATTTATAGTATAGATTTAACAAAAATGTAAGAGACCGTAATGATTATGATAGGCTACATGTATCGATTTTCTAAGTCTTTGTAATAGCGAAGCATGAGATTTCGACTTTGTCGAGAATCGCTAACGGCTGAGAGTGTGCTAAAGCACATTTTATGAGATTTATGACTATAACTATCCGCTATGTGTTTTACTGCCTAAAAGTTTTAGGCTAATAGTTTAAAACTTAAAATCTTATTCGGCACAAGATACTATACAAAATCATAATCTATATATGCATCATCCTTTTAATACTTTCTTTCTTAACTTTTTACGTTTCTGAAATATATCATATATCTGTTTCTCACAGCCATTATAAGTAATACAATCATTACATTTTAACCCACTATCAGGGCACAATGTATCTCGTATAGATTTCCATTCTTCAGTTATTTCCATCAGAGCATTTTTAATTTCAGGGTTTCTCATTAAGTCATAGTGTTCTAAGTCTTTGTCATCAACCAATTTATATTCTTTTATTTCTTTTTTCATAGTAATTCAACTTCCTTTTTTTAATTCATCACAGCATTCTATTACTTTATTTAATTTATCAGTTAATTCATATTGTTTGAAATACTTCAAAGATTTTGGAGTGTTAGATATATATAATTTTTTTTTCTTATTTAATACTACCTTTCTTATAATTTCTGTCCCTTTAATTAACCAAACATGCATAGGATTAACATTTTCTCTGTTATCAAATGCTAGAAGTATAAAGTAATCAGGAATAGTGTTAGCTCCAATATCAAATCCCCATCCGTTGCTGTTCTTATATATACAGGATGTCTTTGCATCTATCTTGTAATTTTTATTGCAGATGAAGTCATAGCCAGGATGATTGACTGCCATTCTTTTTACATCTTTGAACACCTTACATAATACTTCTTCTCCTCTTACGTATCCTAACCAAAGAGAACACTTATCATTGGCTTTCATATCAGCAGGAAGACCTTGTTTTACTCTTTTTGTTTTGGTTAATTGTTTTCTGTAATCTTCTACATCTTTAAAGCCACGACTTTGAGCGACTGAATCTAATTGTGCTTTTAGGTTTGGAAAGCCTTTAACTTTTGCGAGGTGCTCACGATACTCTTTTCTGGTTTTGAAGCCTTGGCGTTTGTACATATCCTTTGTTTCGGCATTCCTATCAGTATATCCTTTTGCTTTGGATAATCCATTCTGGTATTCTACTTCTGTTATTTCTCCAGCTTTCCATTTACGGAATGCTTCTTGAGTTTCTATTGTTATGTTTCTGGGCATTTTTTATCATGCACTACTACTACTTTATAGTATTTAAAATGTTCTTAGCACTAAAAGGATACTTAACTTATTATCTTGCATTTTGGAGGCAGTACACGGATGATACTGGCGTCATTCGGCATAAATTGCATATGCCTTAGATAAACTTTTGCTAATCCCGCACCATACATTTGCTCTCCATTACCCAAAGTGAAGTTATTTAATGTCTCAATAACAATCGGAACACCTTTATCATCTAATAATCCTTCAGGAATCTGTTCTTTTTTCTGATAAACATATATCCTAAATATTCCCTCTGTCCTCCCAACTACATAATGTAACTGGCTCAATGAGTCCTTGAGATATTGAGAACTACTCCTGCCAAAAAAAGTACTTGCTTCTTCTATTCCAATAACTGGTTGAATATCTAAATGTGTCTTAAGGGTATGGCAAACTCCGTTAATCAAGTTGACTAACATTCCTTTAGTCTGAATATCATTTGGTCCTGCGCCAGATAAATTAAATATAAAAAAATCTCCCCCTTTTCCAGGTTTCTTTGGAGCATGCATAAGTTCCAATATACTATTTCCATCATCTGCCAATACCCTTGTTTTAACCAACGTGTCAATCATCATTAAAAGAGAATCGGCACTTCTTCTAGATGCAGGCTGTTCTTCTTTAATAGCATCCAATTCTGATTTAACATTATCAATTGTTAATTTACCATCTCTTCTCCTTAAGACGCTCATGATAGCATCAAGTAAATTAACATAGCCTCGACCCTCTATATCTTTTTGTCCTAGCATTAACAATCCAGCTGCATCACAATCATTAATGCTCATTCTCCAAGTACTGGTATAGTTATAATTAGCTCTACAGAAATCCTCTCCCCATCTATCAATAATATGAACTGGAAGGAAGCAATTATGAATCAAAAATGATAGAGAACTTCCTGTAAAAAAATTATGGTTGTCATTAACCTCTATATCATAAACAAAATCATCTATTTTATTTGTTATTTTTTTTATTTTATAAAAAATAATATCAGAATTAATTATATAACTCAAATTCTTAAAGTCAAATGATTCTTTAATTTTAGGATTAATAGATACCAATACATTTAATATTTCTTTTAAACTATGGCGTGTAGGACTCTTTTCAGTATCTTTCAATATCCTTAGGCTTCTCAATTTGTTTCTAACTTTATTTTTCATATCTCTATACTTAGCACCTGACAATGATATAATTTGATTATACAATCTATTTAGCCATAATTTTATATTTGGAATAATATTCCAATCTATGCCAGTAATGTTATTTGAAAGTAAATCGTGCTTATCTTTATGAATAAAACCTATTTTTTCAAGATATAGTTTCAAATTAGATGCTCCTGTTATGGATAGTCTATATGATATATAATCGCCTATTTTTTTGCTATTTGTCATACCATTGTTTATATTTGATATAGCCGAATTTATTCCGAAATCTAATAATAATTGAGATATACCTATACACAAGTCTATAGAATTTGATGAATATTCTATTATGATAGTTGATTTTGTTTTTGAAACAGTGCCGTCACAGGAAAATAGCCTATTTAAAAACAACGATTTTTGATATAATGATGTTTTAAAAATTATATCGGGAATATATTTATTATTTGAATCTAAATCCGTCATTGGATTTATATTAAAAATAGATTTAAATTTATTAATCTGATTGTTTATATCATTTTCCCTATTATTGTTATGACCTTTTCCTATACCACTATTTACGATTATATAAGAATACTTAGTGCCTTTTCTTTGAATTCTTCTATATGATGTAAACTTGCTTTTTTTTATGTTATTTTCAAAATCATCAAGCATTTCTTGGTTAGTATTAATAAATTGGAACATGTTTTTTGTCTTTCCGAAATGTCCGTCTCCTAGTAAATATGATAATACGACAACATCAGAATCTTGTAGCAAACTATTTGATATGTCTATTTTGGAATGTCTTGATGAAATAAGATAATCATTAGTGGTTAGTCTACTAGCATGTTTTTCTTTTAGCCCATTATTCCATGTATATACTTTATGATTTCCAGTAACATTTAATGAGTGTCCTCCAATTGTTTTTATTTCATATATTTTTTCATTGGGCAGTGTTCTACGTTTTACTATATTTTTTATATGCTTAAACTCAATGTTATAGTTAACATCGTTACATGACAAAACTTCAGGGGATGTAATAGTATTAAAATTATCATATAAATATTTTATAGTAATAAATGAACCATCTCTAAGTCTAATGTTGTTATCTCCAGTCATACATTGAACATTTCCAATCCCCCTCGGACTTTCCCCATTAGCTTTTAATATCTCGATATGTTTCGGGTCATCATTTGGCATATAAGATAGCCTATACTGATTTTTGAAATCGAATATTGTTTGACTTCTTCCATATTGGAAGCTTAATTCACTATGTATCCTGGCTAATGCAGTTGATTTACCCGATCCACTTCCCCCAATAATTATAATTGCTGGCTCATGCTCCCTTGTATCAAATGGTAAAAAGAAATCCCCCATTGGTTGTCCCGTCATTGGATCCAATACAATCCCTAATTTGATAAATCTAGGAGGGTCAATAACTAATCTATTATCGTTCCTTAATTGGCTAGTATCCTGTACAAATGCCGGCCTTTTAACCAACCTTTGCTTAAAAGGGGATCTAAAATTTCCTATCTTATGTTCCATTACTTAGTACCTGCATCGCCAAATTCTCTTAATTTTGGCTTTGTCTTAGTTCCTCTACGATAAAAATTATCAGTTCTTCCTCCTTTATTCCACCAATCGTTATCATTTGCATAACTTGGTCCTGCAATATCTTCATCAGCAAAATCCCCAGATCCCGCCCCCACTCCCCCCAAATCATGGATAGGTGCTCTAGTAGGTGGGAATACAACTGCACTATCCCCTGCTGGTCTAAGTGTTCCAATAATCTTAGAAATCCAAATATGTATAGGAGTTAAATAATAATCAATTGTAAACTTAGTAATATAAAATTCATCATCTCTGGCTCTCACAATTGCAAATCTCCTATTCTGTTCATTGTTTACACTTTCTTGGAATTTTACTATGAGATTTTTCAAGAAATCAAACTGTGGTGTTTGCTTTTCCCCTAAATCGACATAATTTTTTAAATATACGGCGCTTTCACTTATTAACTCATTTAACTCTGTCATAGTTCTAAGTTCTCTTAGCATCCTTTCATCTATTTTTATTCTATATTTTCTAGCCACTAATTCTGGTTTTACGCTTATTACCTTATGTATATCATCTCTGACCTTTTTTAATTCCTCCTCAATATCTTGGAACATTCCTTGAATTTCTTCTCTTGCCTCTTGTTCCTTTTGCTCATATTCGGCTCTTTCATCTTCATTTTCTTCCACTTCTTCTATTTCTTCATTATCCAAATCTAAATTTTCGCCAATACTATCAATATCAGTTTTTGTCATGTTTTTATACTACTACTTCAAAGTATAAAAGACATACATGTGGAACAAAATCTACACGACATCTTTAAATACTAATCCAATAATATACTTACATCATGATTGAATTCCTATTAAAGAATAAGAAAATAACAGGAGAGAACTTTAAAAAAGCAGTTCTATTTTATAACATAATATCCGAAATTTATCATTCCAAATCTCCTCGTGAAGGAGCCACACGCAAGGAAATATATAAGTTATTAAGAAAAAAACATATTTATTTTTCCTTAGAAGAGGTCTCCCGATTCTTACAATATCTTAAAGATAATAGGATAGTAACCAACGTAAATAACGACTATTGGGTGACAATCGCATAGCATAACTTTATATATTAATAAACTGTAATAACTTTATAGGTAGATAAAATATGTCAAGAACTCCAAAATCAAATAACAAAAATATAATAGTCATTGCACTATTATTGATAGCACTCACAGCATTGGTAATATATTCTGGAGCATTGAATAATATATTGAAACCTGCATCGATACTTCCTCCAGAATCATGTGACTTTACAGTTCTTAGCATAGACAATATCCAAACATTATCTAATGAACCTACACTCAACAATGAGAAAGTTTATATCATAAATGTAAGGGCAGATAAAGGAAGTGAATGCATAAAAATAAAACTTACTCAAGATGATTTAACACGTTACGGAATAAAAGATACACTTCTTGGCGATATGACTATAACAGGCTATGTTCAAGATATGTCATTGGATTATAAAATATATACTGACGCAATACTGTATAAAATATATGAATCTACCGCATCTGATGACTTATCAAAAGATATCCCATATAAATTAGTGAGCTTGGAAACCACAAAATTATCGGCTATTAATAAATTTACCGATCCAAATGCACAAGCGCCAACGATAAACCATCTTGGAAACTTTCCAGCAGGCGGAGATACAAATTTAATGAAAGATGTTGGAAAATGGGCATGTGTAATGCCTGAAGCTTCTAACCAGCCTTTTGGCGCCGATGATACGGGCAATTGGTGGGTTACTCATATGGGTGGAATACCATTTTATCGCGGATATCTTATAGATACAATGGCATTCAATAAATATATCGTAAACTTTGCTGTTCAGAATAATGCAGGAGAAACATTGGCATATGTAACAGCCGACCAAAATAACAAGGTATTAGCTTTAAGTGATTTTGGGCGCATAAAATTTACAGGCTCTACGATAGAATCAGTGTTCCCCCCACAACCAGGAGTTGATTTTGCAGTAGTTGAAGGAATGGTGTCAACTCCAAATGAAGGTCAAATGAAATTTGTTACCAAACGCAGATACTCCAATTACTTGAATACCTTGGACGAACTCGTAAACTTTGATAATAACTATTTTGTATATAGTTGGGCTGATATGAGAGGAACGTTATTATTTAACTCAACTCCATCAGCAGATATCTATATAGATAATAAATATATGGGATTCACTCCACTAATAGTAAATGATATAGATATCGGAAGACATACAATAACAGCCAAAAAATATGGATACTTTGATGCTATCCAAGATGTAAATGTAGTTGCGGCAGTTAACAAAATAGATATCTCTTTGGCAAAAATCCCCCCTCCCGGAGTTACTATTGGAGTTATTCCATCAACCATAATTGAAGGTAGTACTTCATCTTTATCATGGTCAGTAACAGGACAAGCAAATACCATAAAACTATATGAGCCTAGTCCATCAACAGTATCTAATAGAGGTACTAAAATCGTTAAGCCTACTCAAAGTACACTATATACAATAATTGCATATGGTGATGGTGGAGAAACAGAAGCATCTGCAAGATTAACAGTTAATCCTCCTCCCCCTCCCCCACCCCCTCCTCCAATTCGTAGAGACCCAGGAGTTGGCAGAGAAGTTATTACCGATAAAGAAAATACTTTAAACAATATGCTGGGATTAATGTATAATGAAAAAGAATCTCCCCGTGATTGTATATTAAATTCTAATGAGCAAGTGGTAACATGCAGACCAACATTCCCAGTAGCATATCCAACATTCCAAATAATACTCAAAGCATCAACAGTAGCAGTTCAACTTAATTCCGGGATACCAGAGATAACATCAGTCAGAGTCCCAGAAACATTATCAGGAACCCCTAGCCAAATATATGTTACAATAGGGAACAGAGGAGAGGTCGCTGATTCATTTGACTTATATCTTATATCTGACCCTATTTTAAGCACAGGAACTCAGCAGCACAGCATAGCAGCAAAAACTACGACAACAGCTATAATCCCATTCTCAGGCTCTGAAGGTAACTATACAGCGCAGATAATACTACAATCACGCAACAATCCATTAGCAAAAGCCACATCAACTGTTAATATATTAATCAAACCAAATACTATTCCAGACTTAACACAACTACCAACAGTAATAGACCAAGTTATACCACCAAAAACCGATGATAACAATCTTTTCCTGCTATTTATAATATCGGCAGCAATAATATCGTTATTAATAATATCCAAAAAAAGAAAATAGGTAATATGAAATACATAAACGTCATAATCTTTCTATCTGCAATCCTATTAGCTGAGTCTATATTAATTTACGATAGTAATAGAGTAACATTAGCACAAGAAGAAACTATCGCAATTCCAGACATCCATCCAAAAATTATAGACATTCTCCCACTCCCCACAGAACCCCCATATCCAAAACCATCATATACCCCAACACTTCGCAAATATGAAATAAATAAAAATGATGATATTTGGCATGCACAAGACCCAAGTTCATACATCACCCCTAATAACGAATGGGTACAATATTATGCTAAAAAATCATTATTAAATATTTCAATTACTTTAAATTATAAAAAAGATAGTGACATGTATCCAGATGACATAAATAAGGATATGTGGCAAAATGTAGATTACACAGCATATATGGAACAAGGAGATTGTGAAGATTTGAGTATGTTATGGGTTTCAATGCATATAGCGAATGGTAATAAAGCAATAGTAGTTGGTGGTTATTTAGAAGATGAACAAGGGAAACGAATAAGAGACTTTTGGTATGAATATATTAGTGAGTATGGTCATTTTACAAAGGTGGTATCTGGGAGTGCAATAACAGCCAATTATAAATTAATTCCAAAGTATATGTTTAATGATAAAATTACATGGAGGAACTACAATGCGAATTGGTATAATAATTAGTTTAATATTGATTATTACATTGTCTATACCAAATGTGTCATGTGTTGGCATAGTCGCATCAGATAATTTACAGTACTCTAATGATACAGAATATTTTAATTATTTTGGTTTAGATGGATATGGTTATTCTTATCATCCGACTTTTAATGTTCTTACAAACTTACGATTAAATGGTACAATTAGATTGAAGTATGATGCAAAATTTGTGGATAGTGTATATTGTACACCTATATGCAGAGCTTATTCAAACGAAAGAATAAATAGTGTTGCTGTTGGAACAGAAAGGACTTTAACAACAACATATACTACATATTCAGAAGATATATCTGTATCTATCGACAATGCAAGCAACATTGGTGTGTGGTTGAGAAATTTTGATTATGATGTTGGTACATATTCAAAAAATTCGAGAGTGTATTTTACAATATCAAATAACATTTCTACAACTCCAAATATTTCATATCCAATAAATAATTCTCGTCAATATAATAACTCTGTAAATCATATTTGGAATCAATCAATAGATAATGATGGAGATACAATATCGTATGATTTTTGGTTAAGTAATCAATCAAATTTTAGTAACACCGTAAACAGAACTAATATAACTGTCCAATTACCGATAATATCACAGGATACATCTGATGTAAATAATGTTAATCAATTTGGTCAAACATTTAATACAACTTCATCTCAAACAAATATCTCTAAAATAAGTATATGGATGGATAATTCAGGATATACCCAAACTTGGTATAATATAAGTGTGTGGGATTCCCCCGCAAAAACAACATACATTGGTAGTAAAAATATGTCTTTCTTAACAACATCTTATCAATGGGTTGATTTTTCTTTTGATACTATACTAACCGCTTCTCCGAATACTCAATATTATTTTGATGCAATTAAAGGTAGTGACGGAAGTTATGGTCATTCATATACAACAGGCGATAGCTACAATGGTGGTGATTATTATAGAAATAGTATAATGGTATATGGTTCTGATATTAAATTTAGGATATATGATTCAAATATAAGAATTACTAACATAGTAACAACAGATGGAGTAACTTATTACTCAAGAGTAAGAAGTTTTGATGAATATGAATATTCAAATTGGAGCAATACAATACAATTTACTGAAAATACAGCACCTTCTACGCCTGTAACTATTCAGGAATCAGATTTTCATGCGCTCAATTTAATCTCAATTAATTGGACAAATTCAACAGATGCACAAGGAGATAATTTATTATATGATTTAAAAGTATGGAACACAACTACAAATACATTAGCATTAGATAATACCGGAATAACAAATACTACATCAAATACATTTATCCTTGCTAATTTTACAGATTATAATTATTCTGTGCGAGCATATGATGGATATGAATACTCTCCTTGGAGCACAAATAAAACATTTGGATTTACAAATGTGGCTCCAACATATACAAACATAGTATTATCTCCTGCAACTCCTACTATAACAGATAACCTAACAATATCTTATACTGTATCAGATTCAGAAGGGGATTTAATAACAAATTATACTAGATGGTATAAAGATAGTGTGTTACAAACATCCTTAAACAACACTCTATACGTAAATGCTACAGGAAATACATCTTTTGGCCAAACCTGGCGATATGAAATATTTGGGAATGACACATACGAGAACAGCACTCCTGCATCATCTAATGAAGTAATAATAGGCTCTACTAACTCTCCTCCGAGTTTTACATCAATAGTATTAACTCCAAATAACAAAAAATATAATAAAACTATAAACGTTAATGCATCAGGAATAACAGACGATAATACAACTTGGCAAGTCCAAACATATTATCTGATAGACACTACAAAAGTATATCTGGCAAATAGTTCATGGATTAACACAAGTTATTCTAACTTAACAATAACAATTCCTTGGAGTGATGGAGGATTACACACTATATATGCATTAGTTTATGATAGTGGAAATGCAACGGGAGTGGAAAATTTAACATCTGCTCCTCTATCTGCCTCGTTTACCTCTAACATAACTTCCCCAATAGTAAATACATCATCGTTATCTACAACTGCAATAACTACAGGTGGTTCAGTAATAATATCTTCCCAAATAAACGGACTGGGAGCGAATATAACTTCAGTTAAAGCATTAGTCCGTCGCCCAGATGCAACATCAGCAAATTGGACTATGAATTGTGGTTCAGGGGAGCTGGTAAATTGCACATATACATACGATAGCACTTCAGATGTTGGAAATTACTATATAGATTATTTCTATGCATTAGATAACTCCGGGAATCTGGGAAGTATAGCATCATCATTGACATTTTTAGCATCTGCCCCAACACCAACAACCCCCCCAAGTAGCGGAGGCGGGGGTACAACTTATCCAACTCCAACTCCAAAAGTTAATGACTCATTAGAGGATGTTGTTCTTAAGATTAAAGGTATAAACCCTGAATTGCCTAGTGGGTTAGCCGAGCTTATTGCAGAGTGCTACACTAAAGACTTATTATTAGAAGGAAAGTGTTCTACAATAGATTTATCTTCGCCTATGAATTTTTGGCCGATTATCTTAGGGGCATTTATCGGGTCCGCCTTTACAATTTTTGGAATAGCTATTATTACTAAGAAACCTCGAAAACTCTTGGTAGATACATTTTTATATGGAACAGTAACTATTGTTATAATTCAAATAGCTATCATTGCAGGATTAAATTTTTATTATCTGAATTATTTATTTCAATCAGATTTGCCTGGATTTATGTTTGCATCTACTATTTCATGGTCAGTCATTATTTCATATGCAGGAGATAGTATATATAATAAAAAGAAAGGGAAGAGTAAGAACTTTTAAATACTTAAAAATCAATAACTAATTAACAAGAGGTAAAAATATGTACTGCAAATATAGAAATTGTCAATACCAATCACAAAGCCCCGAAGATATCTTCCGTCATATGATTCATGCGCATGGTATGAGTCATGAAACAACACCGCCAGAATTAATGTATTTATGGCAAAATAATTCAGCACAAGGATTTTATGAAACACCCCATCCAGTCACAGGAATTGCTCCAATCCATCAACAAAATGCACAAGCCGCTGAAACTATTAGACTATTCAACCCTAATCCTAATGCTCATATTATGATATCACCATCTGTAACTCCAGCACCATGGCAAAAAGTAGATGAGAATTATTATGTCCTTGAAGAGGAACTCTGCAATGAACCACTTAAAAAAATAAAAGCGTCTGGAAAAGTAACTCATGGTCATGGAGTTTTAAGCATACATAAAATAGAATCTCATGAAAAGGAAAGTATAATTAATAATCTCCTCAATAAAGGGCCTGTAGTGGAAACTTCAGAAATTACCAGAACATTAGCTGAAGAATACAAGCCATATACCGCATCTCTTGAGTATAAAAGATGGGAGACAGATTTCTTAAATAAATCAGCGACCGCATTGAACTTATTTAAGTCTAAAGTTATAGGCGGAGATTTTTAGGCGATATATCAAAAAAACGACAATAGCATTTTGTTGTTTGAGTGTTTGGGCATACAAGCACATAAGTATATAAGCGCACAAGCACATTAGTACATTATGGGAAGAATATCGATAAATGTAAACGAAAAATTAGAATTGGAACTAAGAAAATATCACCTAACAAAAGGTGGAAAATTAAGAGATTTTAGTAAATCAGTAGAGGAATTGTTAATAAAATCTTTGAGTAAATCTTCTGAAATTACAATATCAAATATTTTGACTATAGATAAAGAAATAGAGGATAAAACAAAAAACAAATTAACTCTCGACAACGAAAATAGCTTAAAATCTTCTTTAATTGACTTCTTGAAATTATGGCTCGTAAGATACAAAATAGCAGGGTTTGATTTTCCTGACTCATTTAAGCATGAAAACGAAAATATATAGTAAAAAAACCTGTCTCTTCATACGTAATCTCGAAAGTCGCCCTATTATCCTCAATTTTGCGTTTAGAAGACATGCATTATAATATATACGTAACGTATATGCTCTTAGATTAATCTATAGACGTTCTCATTAGACAAATTAGATAAATTAGACGAGTTAGACAGATTAGCCAAGTTAGTAGATTTAATGCAGAATCTATATTTATTTTTTATGAAGATATTATAAGGTTAATACTTTTATATGAAAGACATGCTTCATTTTGGCTAATCTGTCTAACTTGTCTAATCTTTAGCAGGAACATAATAATAAATAATTATGTTTATATGGATAGGGGTTTTAAGTATATATCATGAACTCCATTACCATCAGAATCATTTTCAATTACATGGCCAATTTCTTTTGCCTCTTTTAAATGTTCTATTGCTGGAGTTATATATTAGTAGTATCTGTTCGTAGTAGCAATTATATTAAAAACGTAAGATTTATATGCTTGACGTGTGTTTATAGATATAATAAATCTATGACAAAAAATAAAACAAAGCAGGAGAATAATATGAAAAGAGATATGCCAATGTTAACATTAGAATTACCACGAAGTATGAAAAATGAAATTGACAAAGCAGTTCAGAACTTACATTTTCATAATAGGTCCGAACTCGCAAGAGCAGGTATAAGAAAACTTCTCGATGAATTGACACTGAAAGACCAACTTAAAACAAATAATATATAAAAAATATTAGAAGCCCTAAAAGAATAAATCAATCAGAGCTTCAGATTGTACATACTTTGCAAAGTATAATCTGACTTCTTATGATATAAATCTTTCGTATATTCTTTTTTTGGGCTTTTAAATCATATAGGTGAATAAACATGACGACAAATACTAATAAATATGAAGCGAACCCATTAAGGAATTTACATCCCCGTAATTATATAATAAGAAATTGTGAATTTATGAAAACTCAATATGATGGATACGGAGATTGGAATTTGATAGGAGCATTACAGAATCTCGCCATAATATCTAACAAAAAAATAAGATTAGAATTATCGCAAGGAACTATTTATCCTAATATATGGGCATTAGGATTAGGTAATAGTTCAACTTCTAGAAAATCTACTGCTATGAGGAAACATTCAGAATTCCATTGTAATATAGGTCTATTAAATCATAAATTATCGGATTCATTTAGTCCAGAACGTTTTATTGAAGAAATGTCTGAGGAATCTCATAAGTATTTCTGGAAAGATGAATGCGCAGGTTTAATTGCTTCTATAAATAAAAAGAACTATATGGCCGACATGAGAGATTTGCTTATGGATATGTATGAGTGTGGAGATTTCAAGCGTTCATTGAGAACGTCTAGGTCAGGAGAAAAAACAGAGTTCGAAGCTAATAACATATTCTTAAATATGTGGTGGATGACGACTCCAGAAAATTTCGAGAAATATATAACTTCATTGGATTTTGCTTCAGGTCTTATACTCAGATTCTTAGTATCTAATCCAGAAACGGAAAAAGGATGGATGGGATACAGAGAGAAAACAGACGACGATAAAAAAGGTTGGAACGAGTTACTTAATACACTTTACACTCTCAACCAATTAATAACTGTATCTCCACTTATAGAAATGAAACTAACTAAAGATTCATGGATATATTGGAATGAATGGCAAGAAAGAAGAGAAAAAGAAACAGAAAAAGATAGGATGTTATCATCTATCTTTAGTAGACTTGAAAACTACGCTATGAAAATATCTATGTTATTTACATTAGGAAAGCACGATTTTACATTAGAAAAAAATGACAAATACAAAGACCAACTTATGTGTTATATAGAAAAGAATGAATTAGAAGTTGCATGTGAACTTATTGATAAATACTTTTTGCCTAATGCTGTAAAATTAACGCAAAATGTAGAAGAATGCATAGAAATGAAACAAATCAAAAAAATAGAAGAATTTATTTATAAGTATGGTAAAGTAACTAAATCTGATATACTCAGGAACGTTAGACTTCCATCTAAATTAGCTACTCCAGCTATTTCGCATCTATTAGAGAGCGGAGAGATATACGTAAAACAAGATAATATTAAACAATGTATGGTAGATTTCTATTACAAATCAGACTAAAATTCGATATACTTTGATTGATTTGACTGCTTCGATTGATTCGATGAGTTCACATTATATTTTTAGAATATCGAACTTATCGAATTCATCTAATTTTTCTAATCTATCTAACTATTCAAATCACTTTTATCAATATTTTCATCGAATTTGTCGAAGAATAATTTCCATATAACGCAATCTTTATATTCTTTGACACCCTATTAAAACAAACGTGCTTAACATGTTAAATGAAACAAATCAAATAAACTTGAAAACTAAAACTTTCAACATTCCTATAGAAATGGTTGAACAGATAGAACACCTGGTAGACCAAAGAGTTTATCGGAGCAATTCAGATTTTGCTAGAGAAGCATTTGAAAAAGAAATTAACTTACACCAATCAAAGAAGGAGAATAACAATGACAATGAATAAATTATTAATGCTGTTTATAATAGTATTTGTAACAGCCAATTCAGTATCGGCAGCAGAGGAATATACAGCAAAGCTCCAATATGAAATCGCACAACAAACTAATGGAATTAATAGTTGGTATACCCCTATGCAATTTAGTCTCAATATAAGTGAGAGCAAGACTATAGGTGGGAGAGTCACTATAACATATTCAGATATAGGAAATTCCAATACTATGATATCATTTTCTGTATCTGGAGGCTCCGCTTCTGTAATCAACTTAGAAAAATTAAAAGAACCTACATGTATTTATGGAAATTGCGATACGAATTCCACAGGAAATGTTCCTTTACACGAAGGTTCCATACGAGTTAGGTTACAAGATATTGTATTAAAATCATCAACCACTGTAATCACAGCAACAGCAGGGAACATCATAGACCTCTATGTCCAATGCTCAAACGGAGAAAAGCTTTACCTAAATAAAGGCAACCAAAATAATTATGATCCAACACTATGCACTACAAAAAGTGGATGGTCCAGTACTACAGAAAAAGAAATATTCATGTACTTAAAACGGAACTATAACATACCATTCACATTATTAATAGAAACAAATGGTGGTTACAAAGAAGAAGCAATAGATACCAATACAGGAAAATATACTCTCCAGAACAATGATAAGTATATATTTAATATCAAGACTAGGAGAACAACTATTTGGGGTGGAGAAGTAGAGGAAACAGGAATATATACATTATCAATAACTGGCATGAATTCCGTATCAGGAACGTCGGCTCCAGCTACTACAACAACTCCAAATCAAATACTATCATATACGGTAACTATAGGAGATATCAAAGAAATAACATTGGCTGATGGAAGCTTTGAAGGAAGCTCTGCATTTTCAGCAAATAAAATTGGAACTCCTGAAGCAGGAAAGACATCTTGGCAACTATCGTTTATGGAATCTGGCACTACGACTGTTAGATATACACCAATAACAGGAACAGCATTTGATATAAGGTTCATAGTAAAAGAAAAAACAACTACCACGACTAAGGCTTCTCAGCCTCCAACAGGGAATAATTTCGTTGGGGATAACTTATTAGTTATAGTGGCAGTTATACTTATATTAATAGCAGGATTATATTATTTCCAAAAGTCAAGAAAGCCAAAAGGAAGAATAACATCAGATACAGAGGAAAGCTGAATATATCATGAGTAGAATAGCTAATGATTCATTGTACACAGGGTACAATAAGGTTTATTTTCTTTCAAAAGAAGCGGAACCTATAGACGCTGGCGTATTCGATATGAATTATGGTATAGATAGGAATAAGTATGTATCAGGAAAGATATTTCATCCCGAACTCGATTTATTTGATGATAGTGTTTATAACGGAAGGATGTATCTAAAAGTATGTTTTAAACACCATGACCTATCATTGATAGGAATAAAGGCAGGCCCTGGACATTTGCATGAACGCATATTTGTTTCTACCGATCCATTGATACCAGTTACAGATGTGTATAGACAATCCAGTAATGGCAACATACTAATTTACGGAACTCCGATAAAAACAAAGCCTATCACATTAAATGATGATATAGGTCAAGTAAAATTATTTGAATTCGAGCCATTTCTAAATAAAGATGAAATGGAAAGACTTATAAATAATATGAATGCCGTATTCCAATTTAAGAAAGAAACCGTAGATGCTAAGGTAAGGGCGCACAACTCAAGCACTGAAGCATTCCTCCAGTTATCCCGTGCAGTATCGGCAGAATCATCCAATGTGCTTCTGGGGACTGTGGTAAAAGTCTTACTCAGTCGTATGGAAACATACCAAAGCAAGTTAATAAATATGAAGATAGATACCACAAATAGATTAACTGCAGGAATGGAAGAAATAGATAAGAATTTGGACATAGAAGTTCCATGGAATGATGTAAAAGATTATGATTCAAGAGCAACAATTGAAAACATTCGTTCAGATATAAATGCACTTACCGCAATGAAGAATCTTAATTCTAATCCTTCAGATGAAACTAAAGAATATGCCTTTAATCTAGCAATAGAAGTATGTGGAATTAAGTTTATGCGACAACGTTTGGGTTCATATCATGAAGAAGAATCCCAGACAAAACATATAAGTACTTTGAGTGGCTTAACTACTGAACATATAAGAAATCAAATGAACGCACAAGTTCCAGCACAAGAAATAGAAAATACCATCATAAACCTAGTAAATAAAGTGGCAAGTAGATTCCAAAATAATGGAAATGATATGACACAAGCAGTACAAGATGTTCATAAAGAACTTATGAATAGAACATCAGACCAAAGTGTAGGTAATAATGGACAACCTAAATCAAACATTAAACAACTCCCTTCACAGTACTCCTAATGATATTCTCATAGGATTACTTCCCACATTACCAGATAGTAGTTTGTTCTCTGACTCAAATATATTCTGGATGTTTACTGTTGCCTTATTTATTATTTTATACCTCGTTTTAGGTATGTTCCCTAGCATAAAAAAGAGTCTAAGGGTCTTTTTATCATTATCCATACCTTTACTAATAGATTTGATAATGTCTTTTGGATCATTTGAATTTATATTCCCTTTTGGATTATCGTATACTACTACTCATGGAGTAATGTTCACAAAATTAATTGATTATATATTTACATATGGTATTTTTACAGATTATTCCAGTAGTTTAATATCCCCCTTCATCGAAAGCGCATCCAATCAAACAAATAATCCTATAGTTCACTTAGTAGTCTTTTTATCAGTATTTATAGATTCATTTTTAGAGTTTATATTTATTACACTCGCCGTATATACTTTGATAACAATTATAGAAAGTAAATTAGAAAAACAAATAAAATACCAATTACCTATCTCAGTATTCATAGGGCTCATACCAGTATTACTTTATACTTTATTCATATCCAATCCAGTAAAAGAAACATCTGAATCAATACAGGCACTAAATGGAATAACCGAATTCGTAATAACATCTCAATTAACTGACATATTCCTAGCGTTTATCTTTTTAATAATAAACTTTGCGATAATAACTGAAATCATATACCTAGTCACAGAATTTGCATTAAGTTTATACATTAAAGTAAACTACTCACGATTAGACCTTGCGTGGACTTATGAAATGAGCGGAGTGGCATTAGTATATGCATTTGTCTATAGTTTCATATTCTTTTTACATTCAGATTTTAAGTGGTACATCATTTTTCCAGTATTATTAACATATGCAGCATTAAAAGGAAAAGCTACCACTTTCATGCGCAATTCAAATAATAGATTCAATGAGAATCAAAGAATAACAGATATAACACGTAAAACAATAGATCAATACAAAGACCCAGACACTATAAGAGCAAATCCCCAACAGCATGATGAGTTCTCTCATTCCAACATAATAATCTCTCTACTACTAATTACAGCGTTTATATTAGTATTCATCTGGTATACATCACATTAACATGAACACATGGAAAGAATTAATATCTCAGTCAGAGATACACAATAAATTTAGTAAGCCAGAATCTTTAGCTATAATAGAGATTATGTCTGATTCTGGAATACCTCTTTCCACATCTCAAATACACGAAAAGTTCAAAGAAAACTATCAAAATGACATAACCAGACGACAAATTTCTTATTGTATAGAATTAATGGAAGAAAATCATTTAATGGAAAATGTAAGTGCCAATAATAAAGAGAAACAATATTCATTAATTGATATAAAGGAAACATGGAGAAATCCCACAACTAAACCACAAGCGACTATATTAATTATATCGGTTGTTATTTTTCTGATACATAAAAGTGATATTACATTTGGAGTTTTAATAGGGATGTTATCATTTATAATTATGATTCAAATTGAATACGAATTTTTTATTAGAAGAAAGCAGAAATATTTGCGTTAACTACAAATATTGTGTTAATTTATAAAGGAGTCTTACGTTACGTAATTTTGTCAGACTAAATGGTGTATAGACAATGCTTCTAACATATTTTTGTTACATATTATAACATTAAGAAAATATCATACCAAAACTTTGTAATCGGTCCTTGAGATGAAACTATCGACACGCTTAATATACCCTAACGCTAAGTAGAATAACATACACTTGTTCATCAAGTGTTTTACAGGAGTAAAAAAATATGGCTAAAAGTATGATCACTGGCCCAACTATAGTAATTGGAATATTAGTTCTTGCTATACTTGTTCTCGGTGCAAACTATCTTAAAGCTCCGACAGGAGCAGACATTCTAGCAGGCGATGGTAAAACATTGTCTCCAGATGTGGAAACGTACACCAAATTCGGTGACGACAATATTGGTTATTTCCGACCCGCAGTATACAATAGTATGGACACTACAGCAGTCTCATATACTGTAGAAGCTATCAGAGTTTATCAATTAGATTCTGTCGGAGTGGAAAGTTACTATGGCTCAGTCACTACAGCAACATCTGGAGTAGGCGCAAGAGCAGCGGCAAATACACTCGCAATAACAGGCTATGATAACGATCAGAAGCTCTACAAATATGTGGCGTATGTCCAAGCAACAAACAATGTATCTACATCTGGTCGCTTTGAATTCACAGCATCCGAAGACGTAGTCAAGGAATACGGAGTTCCTAACCAGTCTCAGCTTATATTCAAAGTCTATGATGAAGAGCAGAGAGGATACCTTAATACATCTGGTTCAATTGTGGCAGCAGGTCAGAGCAATGTATCAGGGGATATCTGGGTAGCTACAGGTTCTACATCAGTCGGAACATCAGTTGGAACAGGTGGATACTATGACTATACAATCTACTTCTCAGAGAATGGAACTCAGTCAACATCTAACCAATTCGAAGATCAAATCCTCCTCGTTGCAGTAGATGGTCAAGACCTTTCCGATTGGCAGACACCGTCACTTTCATTGCCCGGCGCAACCATAACACAGCTTAGTCCTGGAGAATATAATGACAAGATTAAGAATAATGGTTTTGACTGGATATTCAAAGTAACTAATGCCGATGGAACACCATACCACGTAGATTCTACCTGGTCAAAGCTTAGAATACAGCAATATGCAAAGACCGCTGTTGATGCAACTGATGATATCAATGTGAGCTTCCTAACAGGTGGCTGGTATCAGGCAACAACTGGATCCGCAATGAAGATGGATACGCACAAAGACGATTCATCCCAGACCGCAGTATTCGCAGCGAACACATTAAACTTTGTAATAACCTAAGTGAGTTCACCCTCACTTTTTTATTTTTTCTCCTCCAAAACAATTAAACAAAATAAACAACTCTAACAAACTTAACATAATTATTATCCGATAACTATATATAACATAAACGCATACATCATTACTATTAATAATAATACATCAGGCAATAAAGGTAAATATCCATGACACAACCAATAAATTTAAAGACAGGCGAATGTAACTGCCAAAAAACTGATTGTTTATACAACTGGATTTCCAGAAAACTAAAAAGAAAAAAAGTCCCACCTAAAGAATGTCCACGGTGCAAACGATATGACTGGAGGAAACGTGACCAATAAAAAGAACAACTCAAAATACTATATCCTAACGTTATTGTCTATCGTATATTTATTGAACATAACAGCAGGTATAGACTTAATTCCAGATAATATTCCAATTATAGGCAACATAGATGAAGTAATAGCGGTCCTAATAGCATTGAACTCATATCATAAAGCATCAGGGACAAAATGATAGACGCCATACCTCCAATAATAGGATTAATAATAACAGCATATCTAATACTTAAATCCAACAGGAGTCCAACACAATGAAAATAAGTAAAAATCCAAAAAAGCAAATGATAGCAGTAGTTCTAATATTAGTGTCTATAATACTGATGTACAGTGTATATACACAAGCGACTAATCCTTTAACTACATCATTCAATTCATGGTCTCAATCAGGAACGGAAGTATCTACAGCAAAAGTTAATCTTCCCGTAGAACTTTCCATAGACGTATATTCTAATTCAATACTAGGTTATACCGGAAATGTAAAATTCCAAATTAAGAAGGATGTCCCTGGTGGAGATGTCATATTCTATACAAAGACTTTATCAGTATCCATCCCCCCAGGCATCAATCCAAAGAAAACTGTAAAAATATCATTTACCCCTAATGAAAAAACCTCAGGCTCCAACCAACCTCTAGGAGTTAGAGAATATTATTACATAATAAATACCGAATCAGGAGTAAAAGTCTATAATCCTGAAACACAAGGAGACCGTAACGGTCTTCAAGTCGCCGACAAACCAGCAGGCGAGAACTTTCCAACAGTATTAGGAATATTATTCAATGACCGACCACAAATAACTGTATCCCCCAACACCAATATAATAACCACAGTAAAAATGAACGGGAAAGGTTCAGGCTTACTCAAAGTAGAAATAAAATCAGACTATCAATTAATTGGTGATGAAACATATAAGACAATGGAGATAGATGCAACTATAAATAGCGAAAACGATGTTGTAACACTACCAGCATGGAAAGCAATAACAAAATCATATCCATTCCGTTCATACTTCGCAAAAGTCTACTGGAACAATGAACTAATCTATGACCCCACAGACCCCTCACAAAGAGAGTATGTAAAAGTTGAAGGAGAAACTGCTCCCCCAACATCTGGATCAATATCACTTAAAACTCCTCCTGTATGGAGTGTAACAGCAAATGGCGCCAGTTCAGTAAAGACAACATTCGAGGTAATTGGAACTGTTAATAAAGCAATTTCAATAGATATTCGAAAGAATGTATTCTTATCTGATGAAAATATAATAACAAAACAATCTGTTATAACATCTCAAGGAGATGATGTTACAATAGAAACTACATTTACAGCACCATCGTCAGGTTCAAATATATTTATAAGAGTCAACCCCGGCATATATGATGAAACTAATCCTGACAAGCGTAAACTTGTCGGAACAGAAATTCAAGTCCCATCAACCCCAACAGTCCCCCCAACACCAACACCGACTTCCACGCCCCCTACCACAACAGCAAAAATAACATTCAACTCGGTAGAATCTCGTTCAGATAAAGGGCCAGAAGGATATAGTATCAATGTTCCACAAAACTCTTGGGTATCTGCATTCGTAACATTAACAACATCTCAGATGGGAGCAACTGGAACTCTTAAAGTAGAAGTTAAAAAAGATATTTCTTGGTATCCTGATGAGATATTGACTACATTTGCCAAACAAGTGACTTTCAATAAAGAAAATACAATGACCACATTCCCAGGTTCATACCAAGCCACTGACTTAACAGGAACAAATAACTTCCATCAGTACTTCTATAAAGTCTATTGGAACAATGAACTAATCTATGATCCTACAAACCCAAATAGTAGAGAATCAGTAACAACATATAAATAAGGAAATCATGAAAAAAATACCCCCCATGTTCTTCACGTCATATATAATAATAGGAGCATTGCTTTCAGCAGTAATATTAATGCTTAATCAAGCGTTTCCCATTATCCTAAATATGGCGTCTTTCTTATCCCCCACAGGAGGCAAGGCATCAGTATCAGGCATCCATTTAAAACATTGGATAACAGGATCCATCTTAGTATTCCTTGGGTTATTACTCATAAAAGAATCTAAATTTCCAAAAGTTTCATCTTTCCTACTAGGATTTGGAACTTTACTGGTCATAGATGAATTAGATGACATATACAATTTTGTAACTACAGGAGAGTTATGAAACAAATAATAACAGTACTAATAACAATAATATTATTGTCAACAATAGTAACAGCATCAGCAACGACATCTAGGGAACTTATAAAAAGTCAATATGGAGATATTGGAGACTGGATAGGAATTGGAGAAAGATTATATAAAATAACTGACTCTTCAGGAAAAGTTTCATATGAATTAAATAAAGGAAGTTTAATTTTAGGCATGATAACATCAAACATTCCTGCGACAAAAACTATTGATCCTGGAGATTCTGTTAGCTGGAATGTTAAAATAACAGGATGTTGCGAAGGACTTGATGGTAATCCTTCTCATATTCATAAGCTTAAATTATATAATGATGATACAGGAGCAGAAATAAAAAATACTGATAGTTGGAATGTATTCAATGGTGATTCTATTGATGGAGGAGTTTCATTAGGAAAATTTACCACAAAAGGAACATACAAATATCGTATCAAAGAATTTATACTATTACAAATTCAAGGTAGTTATGAAGAAGTTTGGTCATCAGGCAATACAATTTATTTAACAGTCCAAGTAGGAAGTATATCAACTCCGGTCCCAACAGTCTCTCCAACAGCAGTCGTCACCGTCACACCAACATCCTCTCCAACAGTCACCACGACCGCATCCCCCACAACATCCCCAACAGCATCACCAACCTCTACTATGTCAATAGAAATAACATGTCCATTAGGCACAGTATGGAATGAAGAATCATATTCATGCAAGTCATTATTGGATAATGTCACTAATACATCTAATAATACTAATGCCATGTACATAATAGCTATATTGGGAATAATAGCAGCATTTATACTACTCAGGAAGAAATAACATGACTAAAAAGAACTCAGGATATGTAGACATAGACAATAAGCACATAGCAATTGGCATAGTATTAGTATTCATAGTATATTTTATAATTGCAAATCCAATACTGACAGGAATAATCATAGTTATAACGCTATTACTGGGAATCGTCTACTCCTTTAGAACTCTCATAATAGAGCTTATCACATTAAAATGGCTGAGGTAAAACCATGCCCGATATCTCCACATACACAAAACAACTAAAACAAAACATAATCGCCGAGCAAAATGCAATAGATGGTTACCTCCACATATTAAAACATGCCCAAAACGGCTCCGAATCCCGTTCAATCCGCCACATCCTTAACGAAGAAAGAGACCACAAAAAAATCCTCACCAAAATCCTCCACAAATATGAAAGATAACAAATGGATCCAACGTATCCCCCTCAAAAAAGGTGCCCTCCCCCACCAACTCGGCATCCCCCTAGCCAAAAACATCCCAATCTCCCTCCTAGTAAAAATAAAAAATACTGATACAGGAATTTATATACCACTTCCCCCTATCAGTAACAAGCAACGCATAAAAGTAACACTCCTCCTAAAAAGAAGAGCAAATTTCGCATTAAATGTAAAAAGGATAAACAGGTGATAAAATATGACAAAATTTAAAATAGAAATAATAAACAAAAGTGGCCAAATAAAGAAAAGAACAATACTAGTACCTAAGTCATTTGATGGTACAGTAAAAAATTATTTGATGTTGAAAGTCCATAAATTAATAGAACCAGAACCAAAATATCGTCATACGGAATCAGCATTTTGGCGTGAATGGGAAGTTTACGAATACTACAAAATATAAAACACTATGAGAACATCCAAACCAGAAGAAACAAAAAGTCTCACAGGCCTCATCCTCATCACAGGCATAGCAATAGTCACGCTAGGCATCTTTACTGATGACTTAGGCCTCCTCTGGTTCTCTATTCCGATAATATTCTCTCTCATAGTCGCCGTTTCCCGTGGCAACCGTGATATTGATGATGCCGTTAAATCTATCGGAATCTCTGGAGCCAACATCCAAACATCCCTCCCTCTAGGCGTAATCGCAGGTATGCTCGTCTTCATAGTCGGTTCCTTAATAGTAACATATACATCAAAAAATACAGCATCCCTCGTGCCAGTCTTCGCAATTGCCTCTCTTACACCAGCCACAACAACACTCATACCAGCCTCCATTTTCCTCCTCGTCAACGTCCTCATCCAATTCTTTATAGTTGCTCCAGCAGAAGAACTCGGCTGGCGCTTCCTTACACCCTTTGCCCTCTACTCCTTTACCAAATCCCTCCCATTCGCAATGTTCTTTGCCACCATCCTCTGGATGCTAACACATGTGCCAACCTTTATCATCCAAGGCGTCTCTCAAGGAATGTACATAGTCCTCCTAGTCCTCGGACTTACTTCCATTGCATTAATATATTATACATCAGGTATCATAGCATCATGGATAGCACACGCCACCTTCAATATCCTAGTCCTCATAGTAGCCAGTGCAATAACTCTACAAACCATTATAGCCATGATAACAATCATTATAATCTTATCCTTAATTTATATTAAAGGAGGTGACAAACATGCCACGAAGCAAACAACTTTTAACATATAACGCAAAGAAAGAACATCAATGGGCTATTAAAATGTTATGTCACAATATTAAATGTCTGGAGGCGCCTATATGAGATCATCACAAAAAAACTCAACATCTAATCTAAAAATATTATTCTCTCTCGTCATCATAGTATCCCTGATCCTCGGCTCACAATCACTCCTCTCCTTCTACCCCAGCGATATCCTTATAACCCCCAACACCAAATTCTCAACCACCTTTTCCTCCATCACCTCTAACCAAATAACCTTCAGTGCCAACCAAGTCCAATCAATCTCCCCCGGTGATGCCCTCCCCCTCGCCACAGGCGGCTACCTCCGTTTCAAAGCCTCTCAGTCCCCCAACATCGGAGAAGCCTTCAAGTACGGTCGTTACCAGCTTAACCACGTCCTCCTCCTCGAGCGTAAACTATCAGATTGGCAGATAACATCCCCCCATACAATATCATCTAACTCTCCAATCCAGAAAATAGCTCTAAAATATAATCAATCTCTATCCTCAGTCGAAGTCAAAACACCCAATACCTTATACTATGTAAAACTCCCCGTCAATTCATTTGCCATAGTATCAAGCGAAGACAACGTTTTGTTATATAAATTGACGAGAAATTCTGATACCGTTCATATCACATTAATAGGTTGGTATAATTCTGAAAATCAAGTCTATCAGAGTTGATTTTCAAGTTGGCTCAAAAATAAGTTTGTTGATAACATATGATTGAGCCAACAAATGCTTATATATCAGTAATGCTATTTAAGACTTGTTGATAACATATGAGCAATTGTTTAATTTGTAAAAACTATGTTGACATTCTAAATAATCTTAGATTAGTAAAAGATTATGGTGAAGACAACGAAAAATATATAGAATATCTAAAAAATAGAAGTACTCACATCAAGATATTAGAAGAGATTGAATTTTTGTCCGATATAAAAATAATAAAAGTACTTTACACAAAAATAAGAACATTAGGAAAAAAGAAAAAAACATTTTCTCACCGTAAATTTTATTTGAAATTAGATAACCATAATAAAAACATAGAAATTATTTGTAATAAAGATTGTATCACTAGGCATCTTAGAAAGTGTAAAGAATGTGGAAAATCTCTCACACATACTAAATCTAATCAAATTAGATATGGTTATTGCTCAAGAGAATGTTTTTTTAAAGGTGACCCAGATTTATTTTATAAAAAAACAAATCGTCCTGACGCAAAGTATTTAATTAAAATAGATTTTAATCGAGAGGGACTTTTATATTTACCTGAACGTGAAGCTGAAGTGGTACACTTATTTTCAAAAACACACGAGAAAATAGGTTTTCCATTTATAAAATATCTTAGAGAAGATTTTCCAGATTGTATGGCAATAGATAGCAGGGGCAAAGAAGTAAAAATTGAGTTTGAGTATAAATCATCTAATTTCGTGATTCATAAACACAATGTGTTATTATGTGACTTAATAATTTGTTGGGAGCATGATTGGAAAGAATCGCCTATTAAAGTGTTTTCATTTAAAGAGTATTTTAAAATATCTAATGTTAATAATAACTAAAATATTCAATAGCACTTCTGCTAATAGTATCAGTACTATATGCATATTCCAATTACATGAGAGTACAAACAGGATATTTCGATGACCACATATGGATAAGCATAAATAATACCTTATACATAATATTCTTCGCAGTAATAACAGGAACAGTAGTAGTATCTTTGCTCCCCAAAAAGTCTAGATAACATTTATATACTCAATATGCATAACATCAATCATGAAAAGAATAGCCATATTATTTATTTTATTATTATTTATTCCATTATCATCAGCAGATACAATAGACTTCAAAGCATCATATCAAGATTATCTTGGTTTATGGCATTCTTATAATGATAATAACCTTATCAAATATCCTATGTACGTGGTCATCGACAACGGTGACAGCTATACTATTATCAGACTTGGTGAAAGTGTAACACTTCCAAAGCGAACATGGCTAACATATCAATTCCTTCCAGATAGAATAATTCCAATTGCCACAATAGGTAGCTATGCTCAGATAGATACACTGGTCACGAAAGCCTCATCTACATTATGGTATCTCACATTTCCGTATTCGGCATCTCAAGTTAGGTCAGTAACAGATGACCTTATCGATATGGGTGTATTTAAGAGAACAACGAAGATAGATGTTAGGGATAGTAATGGTTCTTCTTATATTGTAGTTCCAAAGGTTGTTAATAACGATATTCGGCTTTATTTTAATCCTACAACTTATGCTGGTGTGGTATATCCGCTTACATTGACAGAGCAGACAATCACGGTTACGAATGCCACTACAGTAGGATGGACAACTAATGTTGATATGAATGGTTCTGCATGGAGTGGCAAGAATGGCGGTTCATTAAGAGCTAATTTAAAGAATGATTCAGCATTGAATATGTCTGGGTTAGTTGCTGCATGGAATTTAGACGAAGATAGCGGAACATTAGTAAGAAATGTCAATACTGAATCTGGATTAGTGAATACCACAAATCAGGGAACTTGGTATGGAAATACTACTTTGAACTATACCTCTGGTGTGATTGGTAATGCTCTTGCTTTTGACGGCGTGGATGATTATGTTGATGCGGGGAATAATCCGAGTTTGAATCCAGATTTTTTAACTGTTTCATTCTGGTTCAATGCAAATGCGTGGTTATCCGGGGTAAATGCGGTTGGGTTTATTGCAAAATATACCGCTCCAAATGCTGATTGGTGGGTTTCCACTCCCGGGAACAATTCTATACATTTTTGGTTAAAAAATGCTTCTGGGGTTTCGAAGTCTGCGTATAGTATTACACCATTATCATTGTATACATGGTATAATCTTGTTGTTGTTTATGACGGCGCTTATATGACTATTTTCATCAATGGGGTACTTGATAGTACACCTATCGCTCAATCAGGTAATATCCCCAAAACCTCAATTTTAACGATTGGTCGTTTTGTTCAACCAACAGGATATTCGTTCAACGGTCTCATCGACGAAGTTCGCATCTACAACCGTGCATTATCAGCATCTGAAATAGCAGTAATGTACAATACTTCTCTAAGAACAAAAGCAATGCCTGTTATCCTGAATCAAACCGCAAGTGTAGGCAATGTTATCAATAGAACACGAATAAATTATACTGGTCAAGATGTATTAAATAACGCTTCGATTTATGCAAGGCAAAACAGTACAACAGCATGGACACTGATACAGGCGAATGCTACTTCAAACATATGGTATAATACTCCAAGTTTCAATAGCCTTGATTTTGGGGTTGAATTAAATGGCAATGGCTCAAATACGGTATTTTTAACAAGTCTGGAATGGGAAGAAGGAACACTTTATAACATCTCAGGTTATGTTAATGACACCCCCGGCTCTCCAATAAATACAGTATCTGTAGTCAATGGTTCATATTCAGCAAGCACGAATGCAACAGGATATTATCAAGTGACTAATATAACCAACGGTACTTACAACTTCAGTTACACCAAAGCAGGCTACGATGCAGGATACAAAGAAATAATAATAAATGGAGCAGATGTAATAAATCAAAACATAACATTATCAGATACAACTCCCCCAGGACAAGTGACTGGGATGACAAATGATACTCCAACAACATCAACTGTTAATATATCATGGGCTACCGTAAACGATACAAATTATTATCAAATATACAGAGATGGTATACATCAAGGATACACTCTAAATACCTATTATAATGACACAGGCTTAGCCACAAACACTCTATACCAATATAAAGTCCGTGCCAATGATACATACAATAATTGGGGCACCAACTCAACCCCACTAAACATCACCACAAACGATGCAATTATTACGCCGGATAGCGTATATTCTATTGGATATAGCCAGCATTTCCCCAAATCTACTATTACATCGACACCTACAATAACAAACAAGACAAAACCCACAATATCATCTGTTCCAGTTACAAAGTCTATCATACAACAACTAAAAGGCATAGAATTAAGAATATGGATAATCGTATTAATAAATTTATTATTGCTCTATATCTTTTATAAAATAAAATATAAATAAAATTGTAATAGCAATATTTATATAGCCCCTCCCCCATACTCAATATCATGAAGAAAATACTTATCTTCTTAACAATAGCAACACTATTAATCCCTGCATCGTCTGCGAATATATTCGATGACATATTCGGACATATCGAACCAATAAAACATTTTCCGATATCCCAAACAATAGCACCACCAATACCAGAAACTAAAGAGCAACTATGGTATAATTTATCAATCTCTCTCCAAAATGCAAATACTCCCCCCAATATAGCAAAACTTCAGTCTATCTTAGATGAATATAATTATCCCAAAACCACTGCATTTTCCATACGTGTAAAAGACCTAGATAAAACATTTATAGTAACATATAAAAATGGCATAGGATTATATTCCCCCACGGAAGTAACTCATCGCATCACTTTAACCGAACCCCAAGTAAAAAAAATCCTTACCATAATATCCTCTGATACATCATCAACGTCTATCTCTTTCTGGAATAAAGTTCAACTCTGGAACATACTTAGATAGTCGTTATTTTTTCATGTAATAATCCAGATCATGTACGATAACATATAAATACTCACACGTAGTAGTAGCAATATCACGAACACGACAGTTCGGGAGGTTTTAAAAATGGACCACATAGTAATAATGAACCTAGAAGATGAGGATTCGGGAGAACTTTTCCCATCTGAAGCATATGTAGTAAAAAACACAATCGACCTTGATGCAGTAACAGATAAACTCGAAGCGCAGAAACTCGACATTGAAGACGCATGCCTCGTATTATCAGTCCCCAATGCAGACGATCTAAAGGCAGTAACATATCTGGGTGAAGTGTTCCCAATAACTGTAATAGAATAACGCCTATCGGAAAGTGATAATACATTATCACTTCTCCATCTCTCTTTTTTTACCTAACATTTCACACAGCGTATATATACTATCAAGTTGTAGTAGTAAATCTATGAAAATCTATACATCAAAAAGTTGCATAAATTGTATCGCACTAAAACAAATTCTTTCTAAAAAACAAATACCATTTGATGAAATAGATGGGGCAACTTTAAAGTCAATAGCATATCTAAGAGCCCGTAAAGTCACTCTCCAATTACCAATCATAGAAGATAACGGCACGTTTTTAACATATGAACAATACACAAAAGAGTGACTATGCCTAAGCCATTTGAAGAACATTTTTGTCATGAAAAACCGTATGAAGACATTATTGTTTTTGATACTTATTGGTGTATTAAAAATATAGGAACAGGAGTAATAAATAATATAAAATATTGCCCATTTTGCGGAGTTAGATTATGATAACAAAAGTACGTGAATCAACAGGCCACATAAGTAATTTTAATAAAGAAAAAATAACTGCATCATTATTAGCTGAATCTGAATTGCTCGAAATACTGGGAAAAGGTAAGAAGATAACTATAAAAGATGCTAATAAAATTGCTGATGATGTCGAAAAGATAATCGATGAGCACAATGTAAAATACCTTTCATCTCCTCTCATCCGTGAAATTGCTTGCGCAACAATGATAAAAAATAACCTAGAGGAAATAAGAAGTGTATATACTCGTGTAGGACTTCCTATATTTGATTTATTCAAGATAATTACTAATCCAGAAATGGAAAATGCAAATCTAGTAAATAATGCAGAGACCGCACATAAATATGTGGCAGATAAAGTCCTGAAAGAAAGCGCAATAATGTTGCTTCCTCATCATATATCAGAAGCACATTTGTCAGGAGACTTACACATCCATGATTTAGAATACCTAATGACACGAACTTTTTGCATGGATTGGGACCTCCGCAACTTCTTTTACTATGGATTAGACTCTTCAGGTATAAACAAAACAAATGTAGCAGGCCCAGCAAAAAATGCAGAAGTAGCTATTCTTCATGCGGCAAAGGTTTTAGGCTCCGCACAAACCAACTATTCTGTAGATGCTTCTGAGGATATAGTAATTTCAAACAATGAAATAATGACAATTAAAAAAATAGGTGGATTTGTAGATTTCCTAATGAAAGAAAATACCACAACAGAAATTCCAGAAATTAATGGTGAATATTTAGATATTTCAGATTTAAATATTAATACTATTGCATTTAATCCTGTTACATATATGACTGAATTTAAACCTATAAATAGAATAATTAGACATATATGCAAAGATGAGTTGTTTGAAATAAAGACTAAATCTGGAAGAAACGTAAAAACTACAGGAAGTCATAGTGTTTTTAAATTTAAAAATGCCATGCCTTGTGAAGCAAAAGTTAGCGATTTAAAAATAGGCGATGAACTAGTCATTCCATCATTTTTACCATCTTCTTCTGAAATTAAAGAACTAGATTTGATAAAATTATTGTCTAAATTAGAAGCATCCCAAATTAATGATATTTTTGTTGTAGGTAGTGGATTTAAATGCACAGGGTCAGATAAACATTTTTATGATTGGAATAGAAGAGATTCTATACCTTTAAGTCATATAGTAAAAAATTCAATAGATATTAATTCTAAGACTTGCTTTTTAAGAACATCAAGGTCTAACAAAAAAATACCTGCATTTATAAAATTAACACCAGAGTTTTATAGACTATTGGGGTACTTTACTTCAGAAGGACATATTACAGAAAGCGATATAGGAATACATCATTTAGTGTTTTCTTTTGGAATAGAGAAAAAAATGGCATGCGCCGATGATACTAAACAAATATTAAAAACAATTTTTAATGTTGATAGTAAGTCATGTAACCCGCATGAAAGTGTTATTCAGATTATTGTCGACTCTAAGTTGTTATGCATTTTATTTAAACATATATTTAACTCAGGAGTAAATGCTCATTCTAAAAGGATTCCGAAGTATGTTTTTGATTCATCAGAAGGGAACAAAAAAGAATTCTTAACTGGATATTATTGTGATGGATACTCAAAAAAGCGACATATTTCATTTTCAACTGTATCGAAAGGGCTCTCGTCGGATGTATCATATTTGCTTTTACAGTTAGGAATTATATCAAGAACTGAAGAAGGAATATCTCCTGAGAGAATTATTTCAGAAGGAAGATTAATAAAAGAATCAAAGTATTATAAAATATATATTTATGGCAGAAAAAATTTAGAATCGTTTTCGTCTATTTTGGGGACACGAAATAATTTAGACGAATACAAAACAGACGAAATTTCTCATTTAAGAGAAAATAAAATATCCATAGGAAATTTATGTTCTGATACTATAATATCTATTTTAAAAGTTAAATCTTCAAGTGAATATGTCTATGATTTATCAATTAATGGATATGAAAATTTCGTGGGGGGGTTTGGAGGGATAATACTTCATAATTCAGGTGGGCAAGGATTCTACAATTTCTTAACATTCATATCACCTTATCTTAAAGATAGAAGTGAAAAGGACATACGCCAACTTATGCAGATGTTCCTCTATGAAATATCTCAGACAATGGTGGCTCGCGGTGGTCAAGTTGTCTTTAGCAGTATCCAACTTACTCCCGGAGTCCCCACTCTCTGGAAAGATAAACCTTCAGTATACGCAGGGGAAGTGCACCACGACCAGCCCTATGGAATGTTCGAAAAAGAAGTGCGCATAGCATTTAAAGTGCTCATGGAACTTATGATGGAGGGAGATTATAATGGACGCCCATTCAATTTTCCAAAACCTGAAATCGGCTTCATGAAAGAGTTCCTAATATCTCCACAAGATGATGAATATTATAATACTGACACGCCAACATACGACAATCTCTATGATTTCGTATTCAAACTTACAGCAAAATTTGGTACTCCATATTTTGACAATATGATACCCGCATATAGAAATCACGACGAAGATACTATTGCATGCTACCAATGTTGTGCATATAATTTTTCAACTAACCAGCAAACAGATAATGAATTCAATAACAAATTATATTTTAAAAACTATATAGGATTTTCAATGGGCGCATGGCAGGTAGTAACAATAAACTGTCCTCGCATTGCATATAAATCTATCACTTCCGGAGATTACATCAAAAACTGGAAAGAATTAGTAAATCTTGCGGTAGATGTGTTCAAAGAAAAGAAAAAATATATGGATATTCAACTTGCATCTAATCGCATTCCATTTGCACAACAAAAACCTAAAAACCATCATCGCCAATCTGAACATTCACTTGTAGATTTTGACAAACTCGTTTGGGAAATAGGGCTTATAGGAATAGATGATGTAGTGCGTTATTATACTGGTAAGTCAATGCACGAATCAGTAGACTCATTTGAACTCGCACAATACTTATGCCTTGAAATGAAAGCATGTGTAGAACAAAAAGCAAAAGAAACAGGAATGCAATTAGTTCTTGCACGTACTCCCGCCGAAACAACCGCTCAACGCTTTGCAGTATCAGATATAATAAATCCTCTCTATGCAGATTCAGCACTAAAAATAGTTAGTGGAGATGTAGTAAAAGCACAATCGCTTGTGTCTAAAACAAAGAACTTACCAATCTACTATACAAATGGAACTCATGTTCCTGTATCTGCACCGTGTTCTTTAATAGAACGTATTAGAATAGAAGAGGATTTTTTTGACATACTTGATGGTGGAAACATTCATCATATCTTTTTAGCAGAAAGATACCCAGATTATAAAGGCCTAAAAGAATTTGCGATGGGAGTAATAAAATCTACTAAGATAGGATATTTTTCATTCACAAAAATCTTAACAGTATGTAATGATTGTTATCATATAGAACAAGGTCAATTAGAAACATGCGCAAATTGCGCCAGCAGTAACATTGATTATATCTCTAGGATAACAGGATATCAATCCAACGTAAAAAGTTGGACAGAAGGAAAGAAACAAGAATTCAAAGATCGTAAGTTATATAAAATGAGGTAATAAAAATGCCAAATAAAAACATACATTTGTTTTTCGATAAACATATATTACATGTTTTGAATGATACATCAAAAGAAGTACATGAATGGATAGATGAACCCGTAAAAAGACTTGGAATGGCTCATAGAGCAGAACGTCATGACACAGCAGCCATAATTTACTGTGGTAAACATTGGGGAATTACGGGTTTAAATGTAGCCGCTTTACATATGATAGTAGATGGAGATTTAAATTGCGACTTAGGGATTAGATACTTTGATAGAGAAGTAGAGAAGATAAAAATAGATGAACCTATTAGATATATTTGTAATCATTATGCAGAAAATTTATATGATTATTATAGTGGCAATCTAAAATCATATCGGGCAAAAGCAATCTATTCACAAAATGTAGCTAAAGCAAAGGCGTTAATCCCAAAAGGTATATTACTGAATATAAAAAAATTAGTAGCATCTGGTAAGAAATTTGTATTTTTTTCAGATGAATATAACACAGATATTTTATCTGCTGCCGTATTAAATCATAACAAAAAATTAATATCTAATATAGAAACAAATTCAATGAGTTTAGAACTAAATAATTTATTATGGGATTATAGAAGAACCCTCGATTCAATTTCATATTCTTTACAAGCAATATTGCCATTATATAATTGTGAATCGTATGAGGAAATCAAGAAAACTCGTATAGAATTGAGTTCAGTTATATCGTTAACAGTCGAAGGAAAATTTGCAGCCGCGCATAGCATATCATCATTCCCTAAAGAACATAAATGCAATAACATACACGGCCATGAGTGGAGATATAAATGTAATTTTGTGTTTCAAAAATCGGAAGTAACAAAAATATCAGAAGATTTTGGAAAAGTGAAAGAAGTCCTTAGGAGAAGAATTGAAAGCAGATTAGATCATTCTAATTTAAATAATATGTTTGGTGTTTCTAGCGCGGAAGAAATTTCAAAATGGATTTTCGAACAGGTTTCTGAAGAATATGAGGAACTTATGTATGTTACTGTAAAAGAAACTGAAACATCATGGGTAACATATAATCAAGAATGTAAAACTATCAAATACGAAGAATTTTTTGATACTATGAAAAACTTGAATAAAAAAATAGGTCAATTAAATATAAACGACTTTAATAAGGGTATATGAAGGTAAAGAATCATATGCAGAAGTAGATGGATAACTAATACATTATCCACACTCAATTTATCCAATCATATTGGAGTACTTAATTTTATTTTTCATTCTCCAATACTCTTTTTTTTTCTTCGCTCTCCAAACAAATCAGCAAACAGTTATATACTATAATGTAGTAGTAGTAAAATACATTACAAATATACAAAAAGTATTTTGTAAAAATCTAAAAAAATTAGGTGTAAATACATGAGCAATTTTGAAGAAACTATAAAGACATTAGGACTTGATGAAAATCAAGCGCACGAATTGACGAATTGGACTAACAGTTTATCATTAGGCACAAAAGTTCCAGCAGACACAATAAAAGAATTTTTCGTAGAGAAAACAGCGGAAGCCATCAGCGCAGGCCTTCAGAATGACCAGTCACTGGAAATGTTTCTGGAATTCGTAAAAAGCCACGTAATGTCGGAAACAATGCAAATACTTCCTCCTCCCCCCGGAAAGCCAATTGAAATAATGCCGATGGGATACTTTGCAGCACGTCCAGGAACAAAAGGAACGAAGCAGGAACCAAAAGGAGAAATAGTTGCATGGGGAAAACTTGAAGATACAGGAGTATCAGTAGTTTCCCTTATGGCATATGGAAACGAGGCATTACTCAAAAGAAATATGATAGATCCATGGGATGTATATCAGACCGTTATTGCATTCAATCCTGAAAAGCGAATGGCCAACTTAATAAAAGGAAGTGTGCATAAAGAAACAGCTTTCGACGGAAATAAAATCGACTCACCGAACTTCCCCAAGACCATCACTGCCAGATTCCAGAATGCTCTTGCAAACTATCCATTGATCCCCCTATCTAAAACCAGCACAAACATTTCTCGACTTATCCAAACAGATAAGGCTCGCGGCCAGAAATCACGACCATTTCCAGACTCAACAGACTTAAAAGTTATACAGGTTCGTATAACCGATGTCCAATTCGGTCGAAGATTATCAGATCAAGGTGAATGGTGTAAGATAAGTGTCGTTGACAGTACCTTCGTACCCCAAACCAACCATAAAGCTTTCAGTGTCTGGTTCGATCCAATGCTTGCACGGAAAATCGGAGCAGGGAAGGACTCATTCGTAAAAATCATGGGGACTCTCCAGCACGATATGAATCAGCAGTTCATTGAAATGAATGGATGTGCAATTATTCCCGACAAACTCGTTCCTCTCGTAGAACAGGCGCATGATTTGAGTGGCGGAGCAAATGTATCCAGCACTCCAGCAGGAACAATGAAACCATTGAACATAGCATTGTAAACATATGTCAGGAAACATAATCTTCAAAAAAACAGAACCAGTCCCATCCATCAGCTTTGCTCAGGCACTGGGTTCCCCTATTGTGGGGAACTCAATGCGCAAATTAAAAATAATAACGCCTGAGGAGGCGATTGAAGAAAGTGTCCCGTTCCGTGTTTTGGAATCAGGACCTCCATCAGGGGGAAAAACACATTTCGCATTGACATTCCCTCCTCCAATAAAGGTGATAGATACAGAGAACCGATATAAGCTAATTCTTCCAAAGTTCAGAACCTGTAAAGACTGTAACCACAGCTTTGTTTCATCAGACATAAATCCAAAAACCAGGAAGAAAAATGGTATCAAGATATGTCCTAAGTGCGAAAGCACAAACATAAAAATAAAAGACATTTCAGGCATCCATTGCAATACTGGCGGAGAAGTTATTGAAGCATCACAAATTTTTACAAAACAATTGGAAGAGCATTTTCAAAAAACAAAGGAATATGGGACTCTTGTCGTAGATAATGTCTCGAAAAAGTGGGACTGGGACCAGAATGAATACGCAACAAAAAAATATGGTCATGCACTGGAAACAGACTCCGAACGCCTCGATCCACGAGGAGACTATAAGTTCATAAATCCAGAACACAACGAGAAATTCCGTGATAAAATTCTCACATCGAACTGCCACGTGGTCATGATAGCCACCCTTAAAGAGAACTATGATAAAAACGATGCATATAAAGTCATAGGCTCTCGTTCCGACGGTCAAAAGCATAACCCCTTTGCAGTTGATTGGGATATTATCGTAGAACAGGGAAAAATACCCATGTCTGACGGAACATACGTTCTTAACGGTATCTTTACCAGTTACATAAAAAAGAACTCCCTCATCTCTACACAACTGAACTCGTTCCAAGACCTCAACTATGACAAAATCGTAACCCTTCGCACAAAACTCCTAATAGAATGTGGAGTAACAGAAGAAGAACCAACCCCCCCACCAACTGAGGAGGATAAATAATTATGACAGAAACACAACCAATAGACTTAAGTGGCACAGTGCCACCAGTACCGACCCCCATAGTGCCAAATTTGGCAGAAATGGGAATAAATCAATCAGAAACAATAGGCCTGACATGTTCTCCTACAATACTAAAGAACCTCATCGAAATGATATCTCTCCCCAAATCAAAAGGCTCAGAGTTCTCGAAAATAGTATTGCACTTCGAAAACGATAAATTGTTTTGGGCAAATAAACAGAATGCCATCTTTTATCTTAACTTCGGATTTGCATCATCTTCCTATTTCGATAATTTCTGGGGAATAGGAGCATTACCAATATCTGCAAATAAACTTCTAGGATTCTTAGAAGATTTGCGTGCATATCCACAAGTGACTCTATGGGCAAATCTGAAAACAAAACTCTTTGGAGTGCAGGCTGCGAATATCGATGTATTCACACATTTCATTGAATCAGATGATATAAAAACAGCACAAGCCACCATTCCTGTAAAATTTGATTCAGATTGGGTTCCCATAATGAAAGAGGCCGAAAATGCTTTAATATATGGAATAGATATTGAAGCATCAGAACTCAAGACAATTTATGAACGTGGAACAAAATATGGAGCATCGCAGTTCCCCATAAATATATCCTCAGAGGGAATCAATCTATTCATAAACGATCAGCTCAATCCAAAAGACAATGGCGCAAATAAGAAAAAACTAAATGCCAAGCCCGGTTCGGAAAAACTCCCACCTCCCGAAAAACCAGTGGATCAAATACTTGGCTCCCTTATCGAAGGTCCCGCCACCAACCTGCGTGGTCCAATAACCCTCCGCTTCGCAGCATCAGGCAAAAGTCCTATGTTTATCTCCCGCAAAGATAAAAATGACGCCGGCGGAATCTTGCATGCAGGGTATATAATTTCGACAAAGGAACGAGCCAAATAGGCTAAACTGATATGCATATTCATTATGCATATCCATATTTTTATACAGGAGGAATAAAAACATTATGATGTCTAAGGAGGAAAAAAAAGAAAGAAGAAAAGTTTCAGGTAAAAAATATTATGATACACATATAGAAGAAATAAAAAAATACAGAGAAGAAAACAAAGAAAAATTAAAGGTTGCGAAAGATGCTTGGTATGAAAGAAACAAAATAGAGTTACTTGAAGAAAGCAAAATTCACTATCAAGAAAATAAGGAATCTATAAAAGAAAGGGTTAGTAATTATTATTATGATAATTGGGACCTAGTAAAGCAATATCGAGATAGTATCAAAGAAGAGATAAAGGAATATAATAAAGATTATAATGTAAAACATAGTGAACAAAATAGAGAACGTTCAAGAAATCAGAGATTAGAATGTTTATATCATTATTCTAATGGAACAATGCAATGTAAAATATGTAGCGAAAGCCATTACGAGTTCTTGACAACAGACCATATACATAATAATGGTACTGAACATAGAAAACAAATAAAAGGTTCAATTTATAAATGGTTAATTAAAAATAATTTTCCAGAAGGTTATCAAATTCTTTGTTGGAACTGCAACCTAACTAAGGGATTTTTTGGAGAAAGCGCATATATAAAAAAATACGAACCAGACATTAATAATAAAGGAGTAAAGTTAAGACTTAAACGAAAGCAAATAGTCATTTCTCATTATTCAAATAATACATTAACATGTGCGTGTTGTGGGGAATTAAACTATGATTTTTTATGTATGGACCATGTAAATGGCGGAGGAAGTATGCATAAAATAAACAATAAAATTGGTAGCATATATAATTGGCTATTTCTTAATGACTTTCCAGAAGGCTTTCGTGTTTTATGTTATAATTGCAATTGTTCTCTTAGAATATGGGGATATTGCCCCCATAAACCAAAAGAAGAAATTTCGATTCCAGATTTACCTAAGTATAATGATGTAGATATGAATATATTCGTAACGGAGAAATAAAATATGCATACAGAATGTTTGTCACAGAGTCAAGCGGTAAATACGTTGTTTGGAACCTTCCCAAGATTTGTTGGACCGATACAACGGAAAGTACAATCTATGCCCGAATTATTGAGTGCTATGACTAGCCAATCAGGAGTAATGAATTCTTTTGTGTCTGTATATTCATTTCAAAATTACGGAGAAATAGTTTTAGACAAACTCTTCCTAGAATCAGATTGGAAAGACCCTGCTACAGCCCTTTCCGTAGGCCAGAACTTATATGAAGAATGCACAGAGAAATATAAAATCCCCACAGTTCCCATATGGTCAGGCAATCGTTCTCCCCACATACTCCCTCTTTTTATTCCAGAAGTCATCTCCAATCCATCAGATACTATAAAAAAAGTAGCATACCAAATAACATATTCCTCCAATCAATACCATATAGACCCATATACCAATAAATATGTCCCCTACATAGATACTCGTGTTCTTGAACCACGCCGTTTATGCCGTTTTCCAAACACTCGCCGTATTACCCCCTCAGGAACCCCCTCCCCCCACCATTGTATAATCCTCGACCCAGAACGCTTCCCAGACATGTCTATCCAAGAAGTCCTTGACTTATCCCGTTCCCCCCAATCCAACCCCATCCGCTTATCTCCTCCAACTCAACGTATCAGCGATATCTATACCAACATCAACCTCGATGAATGGCAAGGCAATACAACATCTCCCCCCACAATCTCGCCCTTAACTGATTCTCCATGTGTAAATCCTTCCACAACAGAATATATGCTCAACTCCCTTATCCGTCGTCCATGTACCCGTCAAGGCTTAAACTCCCCCAACCCCTCCCACCGAGTCCGCTGTTCCGCAGTTGATGAACTCCACGATTCAGGAGTCTCCGAGTCCTTCACCAATTATATCTTTTCCACTCTAAATTTATTTGACTATAATCCCTCCACCTCTGCATACCATATCCATTACAATTACGAAAAAGGTTACAAACCATATGGTAAACAAGCGATGCAAGAAGAAGGATTATGTAATCCTGTTCTAACTCCAAACTCCCCCTGCTTAAAATGTAAAAAATAATATTTATTATTTTCTGTTTGATATACTATGATAGAGAAAATTGAATATGCCATCATAAAATATACAGTTAAAAATCGCAGCAAATATAGTAACTGCCTAGCTCAACAAAAAGGATTCAAAGACCATGCTAGTTTTAGATATGCAAAGAAATACGGATTTAGAACACAATCTCAAGTCGATATAAAAAGAAAAGAAAATGAAAATAACAGACACCATTCAATAGAAACTAGAAATAAAATTTCGTTCGCTTTAAAAGGAAAACGTAAATCTAATAAAGCAAAACTTAATATGTCAAAATCAGCTAAAGGAAAAATAATTCCTGAAGAAGTTAGAAAAAAAATATCTTCAGCTAATACAGGCAAAAAACGTTCAGCAGAAACAAAAGCTAAAATTTCAGGTGAAAATAGTTCTAGATGGCAAGGCGGAAAATCATTCCTTCCTTATTGTCCTAAATTTAATAGAAAACTTAAAGAAGCTGTCCGTAATCGTGACAATCGTATATGCCAATTATGTAACGAAAAAGAGAACGGAAGAAAACTCCATATTCATCATATCCACTATGATAAAGAAAACTGTAATCCCGATTTAATAGCGTTATGTGGTAGTTGCAATTCAAAAGTAAATATCAGAAGAGACCTTTACGAATCATTGTTTATGAACAAACTTAACGAAAGAGGACTATTATTCTGGAGTTTAAAATAAAATGAGCAAACTCCTTCCTCTCCTAGCTGTAATCGGCATGATTCTTGTAACATTTAAATTTCCTCTTTACGGTATGATAGTATGGTCGTTCTCTAACGTAGGGCTTGGCTATATTAACAGAAATGATAAAGGACAACTATACATGTATTCTATCTATGAACTATTCTCTATATGGGGAGTTATTAACTATATATGAATTCCGACATAAAATATATTCTCGCAGAACTCCCATCATCATCTATTTATGTTCGTAAATCATACTTTACTGAACGTTGTTTTATTGGCTGTCCCGTTTATAATCGTAAATGGTCGTGTCCCCCTCGTTCTCCGATATACATCCCCACCACACCAACTATAACTATCGTAATCCTTTACAAATACAATAACATCATCGCCAAGCAAGAATTCACAAAAATAAAAGCACTTAACTCTATCTTAAAATCGTACCTCAATAAACTCCTTTATCAATATCCTAATACATCTGTCTTCGGCTCAGGCTCATGTCGCCTTTGTAAGAAATGTAACTATCCTAATCCCTGTCACCATCCAAATAAAATGCTATATTCATGTGAATCAGTCGGCATAGATGTTTCCTCCATTTGTCAATCACTTAATCATCCTCTTCAATGGTATGAACGTGAGCACAAATATAAATATGGAACTGTAGTAGGAATAATTAACGATACAAAAATAAATGTTGAAGAAAAACTTATTAGGATACTATCATGAAAGAATTAACATTAGAATTAACTTCGAGATGTCAACTGACATGTCCTTGGTGTAGCTCATATAGAGACACACCAATAGATATGAATTTTGAAGATGTCATCAACCACTTAGACTTAGCCCATGGCGAAGGATTTTCATCAGTACGATTTTCGGGTGGAGAACCAACTTTACATGAATATATTACCCCTATTATAAAACATGCAAGAACACTCGGTTTCAATATTACATTATTAACGAATGGTATGAACCGATACTTTAACATGGGAATTGATAAATATGAAATACAATGGCAAATATTTAATGTGCATATCATAAAATGGTATAATAATATGTGCAAAGCCGACAATAATATGTCAATCAATGTTGTCAATGTTACAGAAGCACATATAGGTCCCGCAATTAATTTTGCAGGACGGTTTGATATTCCAATTCACATAATGAAACTACAAGATTCTGGAGCCGCACGTTTAAACAAAAAAATTCTACACGAAGTTCATATATCAATAACAGGGGATTCAGGCTGTAATTATAATAATAAAAAACTCATAAGACCAGATAATACAATTCTACATTGTTCAGCAGATAAAACCAACAATACATGTAAATATTGTAAAGAACAACTATAAATACTATCATCCCAATAGCTTTTAAATGAAAAAATATCTATATATCCTCGTAATAATATTATTTCTTTCAATTCCTTCTCATGCCTCCTCAATAGTATTATTAAATTCTACTTCGCAAACATCATTTCAAGATTCCATATTATTATTAGAATCCCAGAATTCATACATATCTCACCGTTATCCCCCCAACATACTAATTGGAGAAAATATATCCCCCAATGCCACGCCCCTGATATTATTAATATCTTCTCAAGCCGTAAATTCTTCCAAATATCCTAACCATTCCCGTATAATTATTGAATCTTGGAACAAAAACCTACTCCACCAATCTCCATTATATAGTCCAAATATCCCACTCACATATTACAACACCATCCCCAATGACACAATAAAAAAACAAAATATATTATCGCAACAAAATATAATCACTCCTAATCCCCTCCTAATATATGGCGCATCTTCTATAGACCTCAGTGAGTATTTTATTGGTAACATAGCCGTAGGCGTAATATTCCCTGAAAGTATTATAAATAGCACAGAAGATTGGACGGAAGATGAAGAAATAAATGTCATAAGTGAAGTCCGTAACGGATTAGATTGGTGGATTTCAAAAGAACCCCTTGCCAATATAACTTTTACCTACGACATCCATTATAAAGTTCCCACAATCCATGAACCAATAAACAATCCTGCTGATTTTTACGGAAATTCAGGACAAGCACTCTGGATTTCAGATGTTATGACACACCTAAACCACACCAACTTATCCGATTATTATGAAAATGTCGTAGATTATGATAATCATATCAGGAACACCCTATCAACAGATTGGGTATTTACCATACTCATAATAGATAGTAGCAACGATACTGATGGCAGATTCGCCGACGGATATTTTGCATACGCCTCTGTAGGAGGCCCCTTTTTTGTCATGACATATGACAACAATGGGTATTCCATCAATAACATGGATGCAGTCGTAGCACATGAAACAGGCCACATATTTTATGCCAATGACCAATACCTTGATGCGCAATCTCCTTGTACTGAAACATCAGGATACCTAAACATAGAGAACCAAAACAGCCAATTTAATTGCTTATCCAATTCCCCCAGCATAATGCGCGGAGCCATATCCCCCTTCACATCACATTCAATAGATACATATGCAAAACAACAACTAGGCTGGAAGGATTCCAACACCAATTCCATATTAGATATCATAGATTTTCCCCCAACCACCTTCAATATATCATTTAACGATTCCCATATATTATCAGCAATAACATCCTCCAGATACACTTTGCCATCCCTAAATCCTGCCCCCTATTCATCTAAAAACTCCATAACAATTAATAAGGTCAAATCAATCCAATATAAAATAAACAACGATACATACATACCTATAAACATATCAATCCCAATAAACTACATATCATATACCATAAACTTATCTAACCTCCCCCCAGGTAACCACACAATATTCATAAAATCTCAATCAACATCGAGCCTAATAAACATTTCTGAATTTAATTTCACTATATACCCACCTAAAGCTATACAACTTCCCACACCAACTCCAACACATACAATTATTGAATTTGTTTCGTCATCAGCACAACATGACATTGTTCCAAGTTCTATATCTATATCATCAAAAAACATAATTGCTGTTCCTGTTAAAACTATAACGAAACACGAATTTGTAGAACTCACTGACCACCCACTCAACACATCTACACCCGCCGAAAATTATAAACCTCTTCATTATGCTGTTCTAATAATGTCCATAATAATATCACTTGCACTATTTGTGAAAATAGAGAAATCCAATCCTCAATTCATCCCAGCTATTACAAAAATCTATGAGCAATTAAAATTAAAGTGACTAATAGCAACATATAAATACTTTAACAACTTCATTTATAAGTATGAAGTCATTATTTAAAGTTCTCACAACTTTTTCGATACTAATAATTTTAGCGTCAAACGTATCGGCTGTAACTGCGTATTCCATAGAAGGGAATATAAAAGATAAACTCGCTGTCAGATTGCCAGGCGCAACAATTTCCAGTAATGATTTCTACGATGAAGTCACATCAGATTCCACTGGTCACTTCACTATGTCGAGATTATATCTGATTGGTACATATTCTTTTACCGTATCTAAAAAAGGATATTCCACTGAAAATATAGATGTAAGAGTAGTTGGATATGACATAACAAACGCAAATGCAATCCTCACATTCATTGGCGCATCTCCAGATGCAATTACTATGGCGCCTATTGATGTAACCACTACAAGGGCTACATTAATGGGTGATGTAAACCCTAATGGATATGCTACAAAAGTGGACTTTGCATCAAATGGTGTATATGGAACATCTTCATATTTTCCTGTTACTCCAACACAAAATATAGGTTCTGGTTCTTCATCATTAATAGTCACGCATACAGTAACGGGACTTACTCCAAACACGGAATATTCATATGTAGTAAGGACATCTAATGAAATAGATACCACGAAAGGTGCATTAGTAACTTTTAAAACTCTTTCCGAAATCGAAAATGGAATACTAAAGATAAAATCTAATGTTAATGCAAAAGCATATGTTGATAGTAAATTTGTAGGAAATACAAATCCAGAAACATACTTAACATACTTAACAACAGCAGAAACACATACAATATCAGTACAACAAATAGGATACATACCATACACAAAATCTATAATGGTCAAAAGCGATAAAAATTCTAATCCTTATACTTATGTAGACGTTAACTTAATTCCATCTGATCCAACTCTACCAGTAGTTACTATACCTCCCATCAAACCCCCTAGTTTTCCATGTATATTCGGTTGTCCAGATGATGGCTCAGACGACTCTAGCGGTTGGGGATTTGATTTCCCCGATTGGGGATGTATATTTGGCTGTGATGAAGAAGGAGCGTCTAATCCATTTGGAGGCTTTAATTTCCCCAATTTCGGAGATATGTTTGATTTTAACTTCCCTGCTTTCCCTGACTTCGGAAATTTGTTTGGTCCCCCATCATCTGAAGACACAGGAACTACAGGAAATAAAGTATTCCCCCAATCAGGCGGTAACGATAGCACAACTCCTCTTAAGCCCACATATAATTTCTGGTGGCTCTTAATAATCCTGATAATCGTAGGATACACATACTACAACCGCAAGAAATTCTTCGGAAAGAAACGCAGATAATAACTCCAATCACCTCCTATTTTTTTCTTTTTTTCACGCAATCTATAAATACTATAAAGTAGTAGTAGCAGTGATGCTATATTTTTAGCATAAATAATTAGGTGAAAAAAATATGAATAAACAAATAAAAACAATAGGGATAGTATTATCAATAATGATTCTACTATCTGGAATAGCAAGTGCTGATGTAGATGTCAGTGCTTACAGAGAACTTATTTCATCAGGTACGCAATCTGCGTCGGCCATAGCAAATGATGGACAACGCATTGCCCGTGCTAATGTTGATATAACTATGAGCACTGGTGCAACTGGCGAAGGGGAAACATATGCATTAGCAGGTGCATATAAGTATTCTGGAAACCCATGGACTTCGTATTCGTATAGTGGAGTTATCGGAAGTTCATATCAGGATTTAATTGGTATCAACACATTTACTGCATCATCAAATGGAAAGGCAGTAGGAAGAACCGATGTTCTTAAAGTGAAAACTAAAACAAACGCTGAAGTAACAACCGTTGCAACAGTTGGTGGGGATTCACTTTGGGCTGGAACTTTGGTTTTCGCTGATATTTATACATCAGCAATAAGAAATCCAAAAGAAGCCTCCGGTTTGTTTTTCATAGATGGTACAGCTATGGCGGGTACAGATGATGGCAATGTAAATGCATATGCATATGCATATACAACTGGTAGTGATGCTAATGACCATAAAGTTGTACTTGATGGAAGTATTGGTATATCATCAAGTGTAACTGTAAATGGTGAAACAGCGACCGCAACCGTAGATGCCAGTGTAGATGGAAAAGCAAAAGTAAATTGAATGACGTATTGGGTGCTTAATTGCACTCATTTTTTAAAGAGGTGTATTATGATAAAAGTATTAACGATTTTAACAATTTTAATGTTAATGTCATTTCCGATTGCTGTTGCTTGTAATGAAGATTCAGTGTGTGCATATTCAGAAAGTTTAGTAAAATCTGATTCTGGCGGCATTGTTATTGCTACAGCGATAGCAAGTATAAGCGCAATGGGAGCTACTGCATACGCAATAGCGAAAGTAATAGCAAATCATGGTGAGGCAATTGCGATAGCTTATGTTGAAATATCCAATGGCGGAAAGACATCAACCGCAATGGCAATTGGTGGAACAGACGGAAGTCAAGATTCCCAAATAAATCTTCAGGCAAATGTACAAACAATAGGCGAAACAAGTGCTTATGCTGATGTATCTGTTAGTAATAGTGGTGATTCAAGTGGATTGGTTATAGTAACAGTAAATGATCCAGCAGTTATATCTCAAGAGAATTATGTTCAACAACAAACAGGTAGTGTTTGGTCTTGGATTCCTTCGGGGATGACAGATTTTGATGTGTATAAATTTAGTGTCTATTGGCTTGCTATCAATGAAAGTGCATTAAAACCGAAGTATAACTTGGAGGTCTTAGCAGGTTATTATGGAGACGGAAACGTATCGAAACTACATGAGAAAATGAAATTTTTTATAAATCATTCGAACAACGGAAATCTTACGATTGCTGAGGCATTAACATATCAACAAATGATAACAGATTATGTAAATGATTAACATGTTTCATTTTTGTCTTTTAAAGTATAAAGATAGACCATATCAAGAATTTACTTGTGAATTATAAAAACAGAAAATACAAATAAAAACAAGATGGATATAAGGACTATTAAATAGTTTTGAATACTTATAAAACGTATTTGGTATTAGAAAAACCTGATAGATTTAAGTAAATATATGCAACAATGGCAATTGCAGTATTCGATAGAAAAAGAAAGTAATTTTTTTTTATCCTTTAGTCTCTACATAACATTTAAATAGCATAAAGTAGTAGTAGCAATAATGAAATTCTTTATTCAAAAAGCCGTCAAGAATGAAATAATCTTCGCAGATACTAAAGACTTAAAAATGTTAATTACCCTTACTGATGCTCAAATAAAAGACATATCAGAAGGAAAAACAATAGCACTACGTGATAATATATGAACTTAAAAGAAAAAGCAATAGAAGCGCATCGCAAAGCTAATGAACGATATGACATAATCTTTCGCATAAATGCAGAAGAAAAACTTGAAGAAATTATAGGGGATACTCCATACGAAGTCGAAGAAACCCCCGACCACCTCATATTCAAAGTAGACAATCTGGTATTATTAGCAACCACAGATGATAATTATGACCATGTATTCCGTCTTATGAAAAAATGTGCCATCTGCGGAGACCTATATGGCGAAGAATTTTCAACATTATCCTCACTAGGACGTATACTATCATCCACAGAAAAATGTGAATGTGGAGAGGAATCCGAACTTCTCCTCCCCATTGGCGCCATGAAAGAAATAGAACGTCAGTTCGATAACAAAGAAGGATTTATCGTCATGGAGCCCAAACATTGAAAGTACAATTTTCGAGTAACGAAAAAGAAGACAAAAAGTTAATTCAAGATATAATGGCATATTTTAAGCCAGAAGAGTTAGAATTTTGCAAATTAGATGTCGGAGACATAAATGTAGGTCCTTTATGTATTGAATTAAAAACAGCACCAGACTTTTTATCATCATTAAAAGTAGAAGTGGGCGCCACAATTCCTCGTATCATAAGACAAGTTAATAATATGCAACAATTTCCTATACCTATTATTATAATTTCAGCAACGGTTCCCGAAATAGTGTTACACTCTCGTAGTTTTATATCTGACAAAAATCATTGGAACACTGAAAAATTATGGGGTTATATGGCAAGTATTCACGCAAGATATAAAGTTCCAATAGTGCCTTTCGGTTCTTTCGGGCTACCTTATTTTATTAAATCATTGATTATTAAATCTAATGATAATAAGTCACCAATTATAAATGTTCTAAAAGCTCATGCGTCATCATCTGACGAGCAAGAAGCCATCCTCCAATCTATCGCAGACATCGGACCAAAAACTGCATCGGCTCTCCTTTCACGTTTCGGCACAATATCGGCAGTCATGAACGCATTCCCCTCAGAACTCTCAGAGGTAACAGGAATAGGAATGCCAACAGCATTAAAAATCCACGAACTCATCCACAGGAAGTACAAGAAATGAAAGAATACTGTAAATATACAGGAAAATGGATGTCTCACGATGACCAAATAACAGAATGTAAAATAAACCATGACAAATGCGTTAAATTATATCCATGTGCATTCTTTATAGTTTATAACAGGGAGATATTCTAATAACCATTTGAAGCATCGGAAACAAAGAAAGGAAGTATAAACTATGGGAAATGAAGTAATAATAGGATTAGTTAAAAAGAAATGTGAAAATTGCGCAGGAATAGATAGATGTGGAATGATGAAAATTGGCTGTTGGGATTATCCCAAGCATGAGGAAAATGTACATGACAGAAATAAATATTAAAACACAAAAGACCGTTCTTGAAATCGTCCAAGAGAACAATATTATAACTATCGAAAGCAAATCAGAACTACCACCCGCATATAAAACCATCATAAGTAAATTCGTTGAAACATTCGAAATAGTATCAATACAGGAAAAACAAACCATCGCCAACAAGTTTGAACAGCACATGAATTTAAAATTATAAAGGAGAAACTAAATGCAAAATTTAAAACCAGCAACTCTAGAATATCTATTAGACTTTCTAAAATTAACATTTTTTGAAAATGCAACTACCCCACAAATAAACTTGTTTGAATCAACTTATCATAACATAAACTTACATCATCAAGTTTATTCAGAAAAAATGTCAGTAGATTTATGGGAAGGAATGATGTTATACCAAATAAACGCAATAGTAGATTTCATGGTAGAGCATTCTATAACACCAAAACAACATAGGAGAAGCTAAATGCCAGATCCGAAAATATATCTATCTTGGAAATACATTGACATCGCCATCATCGACCTTTCAGAGCGCCTCGCAAATATCCACATCGATTCTATAATCGGAATCCCTCGTGGAGGTCTTATACCAGCAGTAATGCTATCCCACCACTTAAACAAGCCCTTATACCTATCCCCCCACAAAAAACAATACGGCACCCTCCTCCTCGTAGATGACATAATTGATTCAGGTCACACAATAAAGCAACATCTATCACATATCCTAGCCAATTATCCAGCCATCACAAAAGTAATAACCGCATCCATAAACATAACCTCCAAGACTACCTTCCTTCCCGACTTCTACCACGAAAAATTCACAGACACATGGTTAGTATTTCCATACGAAGTTGAAGAAACATCAAAATTAGACTATATGGAAACACACCTTTGCAACACATGTGCAAACCATATCGCAACATGCAATAGCAAACCTGAATTCGGAACTGGAATCGGAAATGATAACGTAGTAAAATGTGATTCCTATTCTATCAGCGAGGAATAAAAATGCTCGAATTTATCTTTATGTATTCTTACTGGTTCGTTGTAGTGGCCCTTATCCCTTTATTTTTCATTCGCGTACTCTATAAATGCTTTCACGAAATACACCATATCCATTATAAGATTGGAGAATAAACTATGAGAACCAGAAAAGCCATTGAAGAAACCCATATATCCAGCACCTCACAAAACCTAAGCATAGAAACATTGCAAAAACTAACCTTAGAAGTCTTGCTCGACATCAGAGATATACTACAAAATAAAAAGACTTAAATAGCATAAAGTAGTAGTAGCAATCATTATGAATAAACTAAAAATCGAAGACATAACAAATAAAATCATCCTCGGAGATAATTTAATTGAACTCCGAAAAATTCCAGACAATTCTATTGACCTAATCTATCTTGACCCTCCTTTCTTTTCTGGTCGCAACTATGAAATAATCTGGGGAGATGAAGACAAAAAGGATATAGCATTTACAGATACAGCAAGTTCATTCAAATCTGCAATACCGCTCACTCCAGAAGAAAAACTCTATGAAGAACGTCATGCAGGTGGTATAGTCCACTACTTAAACTGGATGAAATCTCGCCTCATAGAAATGCATCGTATCCTCAAGCCAACAGGTTCTATCTATCTACATTGTGACTGGCATGCGTCTCATTATCTTAAAATCGAAATGGACAAGATATTCGGATATAATAATTTCATGAATGAGATAGTGTGGTCATATGAGGGTGGGGGAAGGAGTAAGGATAGCAATTTTGCAAGAAAACATGATATAATATTAACTTATTCAAAGGGAAAAGAGTGGACATTTAATATGAAGGATGTTCTATTACCACACACAGAAGCACAATTAAGCAGATATAATATTATAAAAGATGGAAAACGATTTGCTAATATGAAGGGTAAAGAAAGAGAATTGGGTGAAGGAAAGATACCCTCTGATACATGGATTGATATAGCACCATTATCATGTAATGAAAAAGAACGACTCGGTTATCCAACTCAAAAACCAGAAGCACTCCTTGGGCGCATAATCCTAGCATCATCTAATCCTGGAGATATAGTCCTAGATGCATTCTGTGGCTGCGGAACTACACTTGCCGTTGCTAAAAGATTAAAAAGAAATTGGATAGGAATAGATGTAAGTCAAAGTGCATGCAGAGTAATGGCAAAGCGAATAGGTGTTGAAGAAAAAGATATAATAGGAATACCAAAAAAGCTTGATGTCTATCAAAAAATGTCTCCGCATGAATTTCAACATGAGATATGTAAAATAATGCTCGCCAAGAACACTTCAAAGTCATCAGATAAAGCGTCTGGAGGAGATGGAGGGAAAGACGGTATAATAAAAGCGGATGATATAAGAACTGGAGATTTTTCTGGAGGATACTTACAAGTTAAGCAATCCGAAAATATCGGCGTCAATGTTGTAAGAAACTTTTATGCTGTTATGACAAGGAATAAAATAAATAAAGGTATTATCGTAGCATTCTCGTTTGGTTCAGGAGCTACTGAAGAAGTAGCATCTATTTTACACGATGGAGATATTGAAATAAGACTTGTTACCGTTGAAGAAATACTCAATATCGAATATTATAAATATCCAGGAATAAAAGATGAAAAACATTATTTTTAATCAAAGAAGGAGCAATAAATAAAATGTCATTAAATACTCATAGAATATGGTCAGAAGAAGATAGACCAGTAAGATTAATAGATGTAAAAGGCCAGCCTTCGATATGTGTCTTAGAAGCATTTGTACGTAACCGTAATGTACTTCATTGTACACTCGCCGGGCCTGCAGGGTGTGGAAAAACAACCGCTGTCATAGCGATGTTCTATGAACTTTACGCAGGAAATAATGAACAAGGAGTTCCATACTGGGAAATAAATACCCAAATCATGAATGCATCAGATGAAAATAGTATTGATGATGTCCGTAACAAGATAAAAGATTTCACAAGCTATCCATCTACTCATCCTGATGTCCCATTTCGTGTAATATACCTGGACGAAGCTGAAAAAATTTCCAAGCCTGCGCAAGATGCTCTCCGTGCTGTAATTGAAGCAAATGAAGATAAATGTCGTTTTATCCTATCCTGCAACAACCCCAACGGCCTAACCGAAGCATTACAAAGCAGAGGTCCAATCATTCCTTTCTTCAAGCTTCCAGATGATGTTATGCTTTCAATCCTAACCGATACATGTATCCAGCACAGCGTAACCATCACCGAAGATGCAGCACGCACATTAATAACTGCTTCTCGTGGCGACCTTCGTTCCATGCTCAAACGTCTCCAGATAGCAGCCATGCTCTCCCCCTCCATCACATCAGAAGTCCTATCTAAGTTCATATCAACCGTAAACGATACCACAACAGAAAAAATCCTCCAATTTGCCTTCGCAAAAGATTTTGCATCAGCACGTTCCCTTCTTATAGAACTATATGCCACATCCCATTATGATGCATATGCAATCCTAGAATCAATAGAACGTACAGTAACCAAACTCGAACCAACATTCCCCAATCCAATGATATTCTGGAAAATCATCAGCAAAATAGGAGCATTAGAACCAGTAATTTCAGGTTCTCATATGCCCCTATATCTGTTAACAGGTCTGATAACCGATATGATCCTTATCTCCAGTATCCCCATCCATTGCCTCCAAATGAAGGAATGAAACTATGAACATAATAGAATTTACATACGCTGAAAATGGAATGGAAGAAGAATATAGAAAAATCCTCAGATCAGAAATGGATATAATACATTTAAATACATTAACCATCAGAAATCCAGAAACATTAAAAGAACGATACCATGAACTAAAAAAGCGTAAAGAAAGATTATTCGACCAGTTCCAAATTAACATGTTGGAAATAACACTCACCCAAAGAGCCCTGAAAGAAATGCACATAAACTGGAACAACAAAAAATATTGGGGGGAGGAATAAATGCTATCCAACGACCAAATCCAATTAATGACCTTTGCAGAATTGCAAATACATATAAAAAACTATGAGAAAGAACTCATACGCCTTGAAAGAGAAGCAAACAACAGAGCATCTTTAGTAGAGGGTATGGACATACATTTACAGGAAGAATCAGAATCCAAAGATATTATCCTCAATCAAAAATTGGCACATTACGCAAAAGTCTCCCAAGAAATCTATCAGCGTTACCATGAAGCATTCGATGGTGATGTTCAAGGAGCATGTATAATAATCGCTGATGAAATCTCCCGTGCCATAAACGGAACTCCCGTAGCAGGATTTTTATGTATGTGTGGTATAGAACGTTCCCATTGGTGGATCGAAAAAGACGGAATAACCATAGACCCCATGGGAGACCGTTACAAAGATGAGATAAACTTCCACCGTAAAGAAGCACATCGTTCTCTAACAGAATTCAACACACTCCTCCCCAGATACGAAAAATACAGGTTACTATGAACCACATAAAAATTCTTACACACGAGAACATCCCATGCTGGTATGAATTATCATGGGTCAAAGCATCTGAATCGCTCATATTTAGAATACATAAAGAGTTTATCCAATACAAACCTATTGACTTTAAGAGTGCTCCCATAGTAAAGCATTATATAAAAGAATATTCTCTTCCGCCATTCGAATTCGACTTCAACAAAGATATCGGGTTTGGAGGAATAATAAAATTCAAACAAGAAAAAGATAATTTTATAGAGTATCATATCACTATCCCTCAAGTCAAAAAATATACAGGAAAAAAATGTAAAGAATGTGATGGCAAAGGATATGATGAAGAACGTGATATGAAATGTTTACATTGTGAAAATGGTAAAGTATGGACAATGGATTGGAAAGAAATAAATTTAATATCTGCATCTTTATCAGTTTTAACTACATGGTTACACTTCTCAGAAAAAGATGTATCATGTCCCTATTCACAACTCGCTACAATTGATACCGTATTCCAACCAGGAATGCATGGGGGCTCGCTTTCAGGAGATTGCAGCATTGATTTTAAAAACAAATTAAAAACTCTTGGAGATATATACCTTAATGAAATATCTGACGTAACAAAACTTGTATATACAAAATTATTCGGTATACAAAATTACCTATCGCATTACGATACTCGAATATCAAATGGAAGATTCACGATAAACTGTCCAGGAGATGCATGTGGATTATATCCATCTGAATGGTATGATTTTAAAGATGAAGGATTTAAATTTAGCTGTCATAATGTTGATTCTCCAGCACAACAATTAACATTACTTGTAGGATTCGCTGTATTATGCGATAAAGTCAGGAGTATGAAGTAACATGCCAGAAGAATATTTCATAACCATAAAAGGAACAGATAAGATAATAAAAACCCCCATAACTAATGCGCACCCATTCGAATACGAATCCATCTCTCTCTTCGCACATGAAGAAGATGATGGATGGCGTGTATCAGAAAAAGTTACAGGAGGTAACGTAATAGACCATGTTGAAACCGAAGCAAAGGCAATCGCCAGCGCAAAAAAAGTAATAGACAAATTTGGCGCCCGCTGCATAAAATCTATAATAAGCAAATACCAGTTACCTACAAAAGAAATAGAAACTCAAATGGAGTTATTTGCATAACATGACACATGAACACAAACCAGATAAAAGATTGGATGACTTAAAGGATAAATTAACAATCGAACAGATATCACAATATACAGGATATGACATTCCTGAAATCCAACAATACTATAAGAAACAAAGCATCATGAAGGATATATAACTTATGCTGTGACAATCATAGGATGATGTATATGAATATAGAAGCAACAATAATACAAAAAAAGAAAGAACTCGAATCATTAAAAGAACAAGAATATAAAACAAGAACAATATACAAAGATGATTATACGGATGAAGAGAAACACGATAAAGAGTATTACGAAAACGTGTTACCGCACTCATGTATAAATAGATTAGAACCGATACAAAGCAAAATCCACAGGCTTGAGACAGAATTGTTGTGCTTGGAAAAGATTAATACATGAGGAAAGTATCATCTAAAGTCACAATCCCCACTTTGAAAGTGAAGCATAACAACCCTGATGAATAGCAAGATACCTGAAAGAGCAACAAAAAAATAAAGGTGAACCAATGAGAATATGCATGATTCATGATAATATTTTCCCAGATCATATCGATGAGTGCACGGATTGTAAAAATGATGAGAGTCTTATCCCTGCATTTCCAGAAACGCCATATCATAAGAGATCAATATGGATTTTAAAGAGTTCTTAACAAATATAGCGAAGTTCAATTGGGGACTTGTTGCCTCCAATACATATCACCAGAATGGTAAAGAATATATATACATAATGATTGCTGAGAAAGGCAACACAGGTCAGTTTGAAAAAAGAGAATTTGAAGTTGAGTATATGGACACGATACTAAATGAATGGTTCGAATCATTTGTTTAGTTAACACGTATAAAAACCACATGATAAGAAAATCAATCGAACCAGAAACAAAAGTATTCCATCAAATATATGGTATTGGAATTTTCAAAGGCTGGTGGTTAGAACGTCCAGAATACGCCAGAGTTGAATATTTACTAGAAAACAAACCTGGAAATTTACTAATACCACGAAAAGACTTAACTGAAATAGAAAAGGAACAATAAAATATGTTACTCAGAGAAACAATAAAGGTAATCGAATATGAGCTTAAAAGAATATACGATGATAATAATGGATTCCATTATCAAGAATGTGACCCAGAAGGTCCAAGCAGGGCATCTAAAAATTATGCAAAATATATGTTATTGAAAGGAGAATTGGAAGTAATTAAAACTATAAGGTGAATAAACATGAACAGAATAACAAAGTTTTTAAACAGCATCTTCGGAGACCATGAATCTCCAGAAGAAGAACTATCAGAGAACCACAAGTTATCAGACCAAGACATAGATAAAGGCAAAAAATCAGGAAAAATACATGGCGATCCAATCATTATCTTTGGGGATTAAAATATCCCTTGTCTATTTTTTGATAGTGTTATTCATAGTCTAAAAATCCAATGATACATATCTCATCTATTAACAAATAATAATACTTTTAGTAACACGATAACTTTAAATATTTACAATACATAATGAGTATAAATGAAACTAATTAAATTAGAAGATAAAACTCATAATAGACTTGGAACATATGGCCACAAAAACGAAACATTTGACCAAATAATAAATAGATTATTAGATGAGGTAAAAAGCGGTGCAGTATCAGATAAGAACTGAACAGATGTGTATAGAAGGAACAGACACCCTTAGTGAACTCTGTCACCTATCTAAAAACCTATATAATGAAGCCAATTACCTTATTCGCCAAGAGTTCTTTACTAACAAGAAATGGATAAGATATAATGTTTTAGATAAATTACTACAATCCTCTGATAATTACATAAAACTTCCTGCTCAGTCTGCTCAATATACCATACAAATTTTAGATAAGAATTGGAAATCTTTCTTCAAATCCACAAAAGAATATGCTAAGCATCCAGATAAATTCCTAGGCAGACCTCGTTTACCCAATTACAAACCTAAAGATGGAGAGTTCTTATTAAAACTCAATAATAGGACTAAAATTAAAAACGGTATAATAGAATTACCTAAAAAATTCGGTAACATTGAAATCAAAACTCGTTTAGAAGATGATACAAATCTCAGAGAAATAAGAATAATCCCAAAAGGGACAGGTTACATTTGTGAAATAGTTTATATCAAACCCCAATCGGAAGAATCTATAATAAACATGAGATGGTACGCAAAGAACAACAACATATTAGGAATTGATTATGGAGTAGATAATATTATAACTATGTCAAATAACCTCGGTTTACAACCAATTATTATTAAGGGTAGTATTCTCAAATCCGAAAATCAATGGTATAATAAGCGTAAAGCAGAGCTTCAAAGCATTTATGACAGACAGAAAATAAAGTCTGGCAATTTGTTAACAATATTGACTTCAAATAGAAACAATAAAATCAAAGACCAAATGCATAGAATATCCAGATATGTTATCGATTACTGTCTTGAACACAACATTGGCACAATAGTAATTGGTCATAACAATGGTTGGAAACAAGAAGTTAATATGAGTAAAAAAACAAATCAGAACTTTGTTACAATACCATATAACATCTTAACAAACCAGATAACGTATAAAGGAGAAGAGGTTGGTATAAAAACCATCGAGGTGAATGAAGCCCACACTTCCAAATGTTCCTTCCTCGATAATGAATCAATCTGCCACCATTCATCATATCTAGGTACTCGTATCAAGCGAGGTATATTTAAATCTGCATCAGGAACTCTCATAAATGCTGATGTAAATGCATCTTTGAACATAATAAAAAAAGTATTTCCGAATTCATTTGACGGAATAGCGGTACACGGACTTGTACCTAAAAGATTAAGCATCTTAGCTTTACTGAGTTGATATCTTTTGAATAAATTTATTGATACTATTGATAGATTTAATAGTCTAGCATCACTAGGATACATATTTTGGAGTATAATATGAAAAAACCTCATAAACATATCTATGAAATTTTCGATATGGGGTATGGAATCATAGTTAAGAGATGTAAAAAATGTGGATTAATTAATGGAAAATCATTAATCGCATCACATGTTGCCTAAGACAATCAGAGGCAGTAAAAAATATGCAGGAACAAAAAGAAACATGATTAAAGGTAAATATTTATTTGATTCAAATATTTTTATTGATTTCACTTCTAAAGAAGCCAATATAGAATATGGATATCCTGTAGATAATGAATCTAAAGCAAAAATCATATACATAATATTGTATCCCTTTCTAAAAGCAATATTTGCTATTTACTATCTCCTTCACTATTATTTAATTATACGCTATTTGCAGTATCATAAACGCTTTAACTCAGTTGTCTATTTAAATACTATGAACTCGTTATTCAAGCACCTTTTTGGCAGTAATACGATAACTTTTGAGGGAGAACATGATTCAAATCAAATAGTCATTCATTCAAAAAATAACTTCGAATTTAAATATAATCTCACCGAAGATTATGAAAAATATTGTACATCAATAGAGTTATACGGAAACACCATTTCCAGAAATTGGCATGGAAAAGAATTTAATCTTTCCTACGGCTGGTTTTTTGTAATATCATTTTCACAAATTCCTCAAGTCGGCACCGCAGAAATAACCTATCTGTAACGCAACTCATATATACTTAGTAGTAGTAATCTAATCCATGAAAAAGTTAATGACGATATTTATTTTTTTAATCTTAATACCTACATCATTTGCTCTCCAACAAACATCAGGCCCTTTAACCATAAACATAACTCAAGGAGAACAAGGCTTTGCTAGTTATGGCATACGTAATGAAGAAAATGAAACCATAACAGTTAAACTATCTGCGGAAGGCTCAATAGAAAACTATATAACATATCCAAAGAATCTAACAATCCAACCTAATGAATTAATCTATGTAAATATCAGCACCGTTATCTCCTCCAACCAAACCTCCTCCCTTAACGGAACAATATATGCTCTCAAAGAAGGCACATCTGGAGGACAAGTTCAATTAAACATCAGATTAGGAAAGCGTATATCAGTAAACATAACTCCAACTTCGACAAACTCTCGATTAATATACATCCTTGTCATAAGCATAACAATAATAATATTGTTTGCTTTGATTCACAAAATAAAAGAGGCGAAACCCAAATGAAAAAAATATCAGCAATAATGATAGCAATTTTACTAATAGCTACCATACAAATAGCATCAGCAACAGATAACACAATAAACTTATGCCAAAAACAAATCAACATAGGTAATTCATGGGGAGTATGTAATCCCAATAACAACACAATAGCTCAAGGCACGTTCACGTATAATACAATCGGTCCAGCAATGGTATTTATAGCATCAGCAACATTCCCGACAGATATTACTGGAAACGAATATTCATTAATATATTACAAAGATTCTGACCCAGAACATATTCTACCTTCTACAAAGCTTGTCAATGTATTAGCAATAGGGGTAAGTGGAGGAAAAACTACAACCTTTTCTGGTAATTGGAACGGAGGAAATATTCCTGCGTCAGATGACATAAACTTAAGAGGCAAAATCTGGGTAGTAAAATCATCGGAAATAAATTCAGATAAAACTCTAAAATGGTCAGGATATGCAAATAATACTATAATGCCTGATTACTTATTTGAATCAGACTCAATAGCACAAACTCCCAACGATGGATTAACAGTTAGAAATAGAATGGGAGGAATAAATTATACGTATGTACCCAATAGTAATATACCAGCAATTACTAAAGTTCTATCTTGCCCATTAGTAGGAGTATCTATAAATACCAATGCATTAAATTTCGGAGATTTATATCCAGGAACTGTAAGTAACACAGTAACACGATCATTAACAATTACTGGAGGAGTATATGGTTCATCATGTATGGATTCTATAAACATATTAGTAACTGGCACAAATTGGATAGGAATAGGAAATTCAATGCTAAAAAGTCAAACTAGTGACTCAATAGATTCAGGGCCCTTTAATAATCTAGATAGTGAATATCCGCAAATACATTCAGGAACACATAATATTAATTTCAAAGTATCTATTCCAGAAAATCAGCCTCCTGACACATATACACAAACAATAACAATATCAGGAATATATTAAGACCTGACAATTCTTAATATTTTCTATTTTTTGAGTACAATATGAAACTCAGCCAGTTAATAATAATACTTATTATAATCTTACCAATAGTTAGTGCAAGTAATATCAATAGCTCAGTAACAGTTATACCAAGACCAACAAATGATACCTCCTCAGATACTAATACAGGAGGAACAGGAGTAATATCAAATGAGCCACTATCAAATATAGCAAATTCATACACATCAACAAAAAATTGGATAGCTAATGTAACTCAATTATATAAATTTAACGGAACTATCTATGAAATAATAATCCTTCCCCAAACATCAAAGCCTGATGTAATGGTAAAAATAGAAACTCTAAAAGACAAATCAGCAAATACAACACTTCCTTCTCTTTCCGTCTACAAATATCTAAATATCTATTCAGGAATAAAAGAATTCAACTTATCTATAATTTATTTCAAAGTAGAAACATCATGGTTATCCGATAAAACAACCATATCTCTGATAAGATGGCACAATAATGAATGGCAAACATTAGAAACATCAGAACTATCACACGACAACGATTATAAATATTACGTATCCTATACAAATAATTTCTCTAATTTTGTAATAGTAGGAACAACAATTACTCCCTTACCAACACCATCATCATATTTATCATCATCTTCTCCCGCATCATCTACTCCTTCACCAACACCCATCCCATCCTTAATTTTAATATCTGCTCAACAATTTCCCTCAACACCAATCGAAGATAATACGACAATTATTCTCATAGTATCAATTCTAATCATCTTATTGTCATCACTATTAGCATACATCAAGCGTTCAACTCTATCATTACATTATCTCAACATCAAAACAAAACTTGAGCAACTGTTTATATACTATCATACTCAAATCAATAACTATCTACAATACAAATAACTTATGTCCTTTCCAAACCACTCCCCAGAACATCGCATCAATAAATTAAAATCTCTTTCCAATACTTTTAGTAAGACAAACATAAAACCACATTTTGAATATGAAGATGAAACAGACCAGATAGCATTAGAACGTTTTCCAATTTCCTCTTTAACAAAACTCGGCGCAGGTTCAGATAGAATAGTTTATGACTTAAAAGATGGTAACGTCATTAAAATAGCAAAAAATCCTCGCGGTTTATTGCAAAATTCTTTTGAAACTTCCGATTTTTATCTTAAAGAACTTGTTCCCAACGTAATAGAATCAGGATTAGATTATGTGGTCGTTGAAAAAATAGACATAGACCGTAAAAAGGCAAATCTATTCCTAAAACCATTAAAAAATTTATATCCACGTGACTTTGATAACAAAACAGATACAATCCAAAATGCTTTTGAACAAATGAATATCTCTGAGTTTCTAAATTACGATATTCTATTTAATGATTTAAAAGCATCACGTAACTGGGGGTTTCGTAAAGGTAAACCAGTATTAATAGATTTAGGGACATTAAACAAAGATATTCTTGATAAAGAATCCTTAAAATATTTTATTCCTATTTGGAAAACAGTAATTTATCGCAGACGACAATGGAAAAAAGAAAAAACATAAAACATAAACAAGCAGATTTATTTGGAAAAACACCCTCACCAAAAACTCATAAAACCTTATCAGAATCAGAACGTATGCTACGTGTAGAAAAATCAGATGCCCACCGTGTATTTAAACTCCTAAAATCCAATAAATTTACTTTTTTCACCGAACATGATAAATACCTTCTAAAAAAATATTACAATATTTCGTTAGCATCCAAATAATTTTTTGATATTATTGCATTTTTCTTCTTTAATTTCCAACTTGTCATGTTTTAATGCTTATCTTTATATACCAATTAAGCATAATATCAAACATGAACAAAAGGTTTATAATTTCATTACTTATTTTATTCCTGCTCTTCATCGGGCAGGCATCGGCATCATATTTACAAGTTGAAAATGGAACTACTGTTCAATTCTCAAATATTACAGAATTTACATGTTCTGTAAATCCATGTTATATAAATGTTACATTATCCTCAAATATTTCTGGAACATTTCAGTATGGATTCCAAGCTAAATATGTGACCGCTGCTCCAAATGTCCAATTAATGAAAGACAATATAAAATTAGGTACTAACTTTTATGCAAATAGTTCTTCATATGTTCAATATAATGAAACTATAACGAATTTTACTAATTCAACACAATTAAACTTAAAGATATCTGGTATTGGTCAGTCGAAAGTTAAGGAATTTAGATTAAGTTATGATACAACAGGATACAACATATCAACATCAGGAAATGTAACTACATTAGAAAGAATTAATTGGACAAATAGTACCAATTCTGTCTATCTCGGTGGGGCATTTAATCCTCAGACAATTAATCAGTTTTATGCAAATATCACAAGTCTATCTACAAGAAGTGATCCATATCAGATAAACACTTCTGGTCTTGTTGGATGGTGGCATTTTGACGATAATCTTACTGATGTTAGTGGAATGAACAATAATGCAACGGTAGCTGACAACGGTACATTGTCTACGGCAAAAGCCACGTGGACTACATCTGGGAAATATGGTGGTGGATTGTATTTGAATGGCACTCCTGCAACATCAACAGATGACGGATACATAAATACATCAACGATAAATGACGGTAACATTCGTATAAACGTTTCAAAAGGATTTACTGCTATATTATGGACAAACATTACAAATAATAGTCGATATAATGCAATGATGGGGCAAACAACTAATAGTGGAATAGCAGCACCATTTGATACATGGGTATTACAGGGAGGCTCAGATGTTTATTTTTATGTTGGTAATGGGACTACGGAAAATGCGATATCTATTTCATCGGCAGTTACATTTGGCGTATGGCAACAATGGGGATTTACGTTTAATCCATTGTTGTCTAACGAAGTTATGATATATAAAAATGGTTCGTTAGTATCGTCAACTACGTTTCCAACGCAGGGAATTGCATGGGGGGATTATCCCTTAAGAATAGGAACAAGAGGAGATCTTTTTACTAAAATGCTTGGAACCATTGATGAGCCTTATCTTTATAATGATGTCTTGTCTGCTTCCGAAATGGCAAATGCTTTTAATAATTCATACCCAACAGACAACTTGATCTTTCATTATGACCTTAATGAATCATCCGGTGTGATTGCTCATGATGTTCAAGTACCCTCTTATTCAAATGCTAAGTTCAATAATGCAACTGTTATAGATGTAGATGGAATTCTGCATAAACGAATTCTAAATAGTAACTCTTTAAAAATTAATACGAGTATCACTGTTGATTTATGGTTTAAATTAAATTCCATTTCTGGGTATCAAGAACTTATTGAAAAAGGAGATGCCGGAAGTAATAGAGATTATTTCATCAGAACGGATGGTGATGAATTGTCATATGGTTATTGGAATGGAACTGCTTGGCAATTCATTACAACAACGAATGCAAATCTTACTACTGGAATCTGGTATTATTTTACCATATCTGATGTGATTGGTGATGGAAGTGAAGTAAGTACATTCTTAAAGGGTCAAACTCTTTCTTATGTTTGGTCTGCTGGTAATGGTGCAAGTGTAAACACACTTTCAAATAATAATATTCATATCGGTAGATTATATGATAATACAGAACGATTAAATGGTCAGATTGATGAATTGAGAATTTATAATCGAACTAAAAATTTTACAGAACATCAACAAGATTATTCCACAAGGTTAGAGCAATTAAAAGTTAAGAATGACCAAAGCAGTACATGGTCATCTTATTGGAATCATTCAGATAATAATTCAATAATTATTCCTTATAATGCTGGAGTATTGCTTTCCTATGTTAATATATCATTACCTTCTTTTATAATTCAGAATGGGGTTACTATTTATGAGTACCTCAATTCCACTTTATTTAAGATAGACGTGGTTATTGATGGTTTACAAATACCATTAGATGTTAATTATGTTTTCCCAACTCGTCTGAATACAACAGAAACTCGGAATCAAAACTATACACAGATTAAAATAAATTCAACCGTTCCATTAGAAAATGCAACCCTTTTCTGGAGAAATCATTATGATACGAACTATAATGTTCCATATAGTGTTTATAGTATGAATGAGACAAATTCAACTTCTTGGGAACTAACTTTGTCTAATCTATGGGACGATGAATATTATTATTATGTATCTGCTAATTCGTCAAGTCAGCAATATGTGCTTCCAACTAAATATGTTCGTATTGATTTACAATTTGTATCAAGAACCATGGATGGAATAAATGTTCCAAATATTTATTTGTGGCGAAACAATTCTGATTCATCTATATATCGTTCTGTTGTGGAGACGGATGGTAATAATGTATCATTAGATGAAACAGATCATATTGTTCCTGGATGGACACGAGTTGAGCAGGAGTATCATGTGTGGACAGATACCCCGTATAGTGGATGGCCATATAATAATGTCTTGATATATAATTGTTATAACTCTACATCTGGTTATCGTGATGATAATATTACTTGTCTTTCTGGAGAAACACAAGAGTATTTTGGAAGAATATCTGAAGTTTATAATGTTCATAGTGTTCCAGTATGGAGATACTCAAATGGAGCTGGAAAATATGCAACATTTGTAGATAGAAGTACTATTCCTGATGGATATACACAAAATAAGTTTTTAGGTTGGTCTATTCCCGGATTAACACATGAAGATGATATGATTTATATTAATAACTCTAAAATAAAGGTTGGTATAAACAAGAAACATGGTGGAGCAATAGAGTATCTTTCCATATTAGGGGGGGAAAATCTTGTTAATATGTGGGACACGGGAAGAGGTATACAAACATCATATTGGGATGCATCTACTACCCCCTGGTATTCAGTCTCTCGTCCAATAAAATGGGGGTGGGAACCTGTTTTGGAAGGTTCTGTTTATAATGAACCATCGATTGTATTAAGTTATTCTAATACATCTACTTCATTTACTGCACTTGTAAATATGACTAACTTTTTTACTGATTATGGAAATCAGTACACCGACATGCAAACAGAAGTAAATTATTCGTTTGATGGAGAAAATCCAGTATTAATAACATCCTTTAAATATATTCATTATGGAAATCATACACATACAGCACCGATGCATGAAATTCCTGCTATGGCAATGATTGGTAAACTTAATAGATCATGGTATCGTAATGAAACCACTTTATTTCAACAGTATCCATTATATGGTGCTGGAAAGTACTGTTCAGATGGGGGTAGTTGGGGTTGTGTATGGACTGGAATATTCAACTCTTCTGACTTTGGTGTGGGTTTATGGAACTCAAAACGACCAAATATGTTAACTCAGAACTTTACATACGGAATCGGAGGACAGTTTGGTATTCCAGCTATGTATCTGGGTTCCCAACCAGCTTTCTCAGTCTTACCTTATGGTCAGACTGGATTAGAACCATCTCCTTGGTATCCTGGTGGTGACACAAATGTGGTATCATATACAGGAATTAATTATGCCAGAATTGGAATTGGCGACAGAACATCTTTAGATGCTTATTTTACATCTCTTGAATTTGGTATTGATTATGATCCATCTGTACCGATTAATCAAACTGTAAATAATATAGACTATATTTATATAAGAGTGAATACAACAGATTTGGGTCAGATTCAGTCGTCTATCTTGAATTGGACAAATAGTTCTGGTGTATTTAACGTTACAATGACAGTTGATATTTTGAAGGAGTATGCTTTTGTTAATATGACTAATTTAACCCTCTATAACTATTCTTATTATGTTTATTCAAATGCAACCACTGGAGTAATTACAAGTACAGCAACGGTCTGGACAAATCTTATTGATACAATTCCACCAATAAGCATCACAAATCTCCAGAACACAACAGGAACCACATATATCAACTGGACATGGACTGACCCCGCAGATATCGACTTCGACCACGTAGAAGTATATCTCAACGGCACATTCAACACAAATGTCAGCAAAGGAATACAATATTACCTCAACTCATCACTACAACCAAATACTTGGTACGAGCTTGGCACACACACCGTAGATACGGTGGGTAACATTAATCAAACATGGGTAAATCAGACGACAAAAACAGATATTGCAGAATTCATACCGCCAACTCCCATCTCCCTATCAGTAACTAAAGGAAACTTTTTTGCAAACTATACATGGTCTGCTGGCTTAGGTAATACTACTAACAGTTATAACGTAACTCTCATAAATAACTCGATAACATATTACATCAATGGAAGTGCTCAAACATGGATAAATTCATCTAACCTATCAGCATCTCAATGGAGCAACATCAGCGTTTATTCATATAACTCATCAGGAACAGGAACATTAAATACAACTCCAGCATCCCTTAATACCCAAATGAACGGAACCCCAAATATTACATCATGGGCAAACACATACACAAATAATAACACACTTTCATTCACCGTTCCTCAGAACACAAATGTAACCTTCAATGCCACAGCAAACCAAACCCTGACAACCTGTTCATGGGTAGGAGCAACTCAAATAAACTGCACTGCTGACACTTTCGCATACAAATTATTCGATACAGCAGGTACGAAATACGTGAATCTCAGCGGTTCAAATGCGAATGGCAGCACATTAAACTCAGTGAACTGGACGATAGAAGTGACAGCATTACCACCATCTACATTCATTCCTCCAACTCCAATCTGGGTATCCAACACCACAGGTTCAACATGGGTAAATCATTCATGGCAGGCAGGTTCAGGCAATTATACAGATAGTTATAATGTATCCCAAAATGGTTCATGGTATAATGGAACCGCAACATATTATAATGCATCAGTTGGGGCAGGTAATTGGAGCAATATAACTATCTGGGCATATAACAATTCAGGATTATTATCAGCTTCCAGTATATCAAATAATAGTAAGACGGAAACAGCAACACAAACATACACTCCTCCAACACCCACAATCTCCACAGTAACAACAGGAAACTTTTGGAAGAACATATCATGGGCACCTGGAGCAGGAAATATCACAAATAGTTACAATGTTTCCGTCAATGGAACATGGACTAACGGAACCACTTCCACATATATGAATAATACTACTTCACCCCATGGATACTTAAATTATACTATTTATGCATATAACTCATCAGGAGTATTAAGCACAACTGCTTTAACAAACAACACTCAAATGTCAAACAACGCCCCTACAATATCATTAGATAACAAGACAATAGATGAAGGGACATCACTTGAAATTCAAATAAATAGTACTGACGCTGACTCTGATACTCTCTCATATAGTATCAATCGCTCAGATTTATTCACAGACTTCAGCACAGTTACAGGTTCAGGAAATTGGTCATCTAATTACTCATCATCAGGAATTTATTATATAGATGCAGGAGTTAATGATGGTAATGTATCAAGAAATTATACCTTCACGATAACTGTTAATAACGTACCTCTTAGTATAATATCTACAACACCATCATCAAATCCCACAATCACATTAGGAGATCCACAAGTATTTGAGGCTGATACAAATAGAACAGCAAATTATACATGGTATCTGAATGGTTCATCTATCCAAACGAATAGCTCATTAACCACAGCCAATTATACAAACTTAACGGGTCTCATAGGCATTCATAACATAACATTAATTGTTAGTGATGGAATAGACACTAATTCTACAACATGGTTGTGGACCGTAACAGCACTTCCAGTATATTCAATAAGTGGCTATGTCTTTGACAATAGCAATAATATCCTCCAAGCTGTAACAGTATTCAATGGAACAAATACGAGCGATACCAATAGTTTAGGATATTACATTATAACAGGAATGGTAAATGGTTCACATAATTTAACCTTCAACAAAACAGGATTTACTAATAGCTACTTAAATGCAACCATAACGGGAGCCAATGTTGTAAACCAGAATAAAACTATATGGGACAATTCATCTCCGACACAAACAATATTAACACAAGGAACTGTTGGATTGACTACAATAAATATCTCATTCACATCAACAGATATAAATCTATATGGCTATCAAGTATACAGAAACGGAACTATAATATCGAATACTACAAATACCTATTATAATGATACTGGATTAACTAAAAATACCTCATATAGTTATATCGTCAGAGCCAATGATACCTACAACAATTGGGGAGTTAATTCAACCCCACTAAATATAACAACCAACGATACATATAGTATTTCAGGCTACGTCTCAAATTCCACAACAGCATTAACTGGTTCCAATGTTAGTTATAGTAACGGCTCCAACCTGACCAATTCCTATGGCTATTATATAATCCAAAACATCGCCAATGGCACATACACATTCACCGCCTCCCTATCAGGTTATGACAACAACGCAACATCAATAACAATAAATGGAAGTTCCTTAACCAACCAAAACTTTACATTAACCCTAACCACTCCACCCCCAGCAGCACCTCCAAGCGGAGGCGGAGGCGGTTCTACAACAGTCACCCCCAAACCAACAGTGATAGTAATAGATATAAAAGATTCAAATAATAATCCTCCACTACTTAATATTTTTGCTACAACTACAGGGGCAACTATAACATTACAAAATGAAGGTGCGGCGCCACAAGAATATATAATAAATTGGAACCTGAAAGATGTATTTGGAAGAATTATAGATAGTGGCATAGAATCTAAGAAGGTAAATAATTCTGAAATATTCGAAATACCAATAACTATAACACAAAAAAAAATATATATATTAGAAGTAGTTGCTCAATATGGAGTATATCAAAGCAAAACTGCAAAGGTTTTCGTCAATGAAAATCCATTTAGCATAGAAGCAATTATGACAGTAGCAATTACATTCATAGTATTAATAGTTTCAATTATATCATTATATTATATACGACACATGAAACGAAAAGCTCGAAGATTTTAAATAGTTGTAAGTAGTAGTAGCATATATGAAAAAATTATTGCTACTTACATTTCTTATCTTTTTCCTAATTCCTATAACATCATCAGAAACTAATAAAACATTTTTTCCAACACCTACACCAATTAGCTATACCCCTGTTCCAACATTGTCAGACATATATACGCTTCCAGATACTGATATTACAATTGAGGAAGCTACGTATCCTACTGAAATCCCCAAGGAGTTTTATCTATTTATTTTATTATTATTTATATCCTTATATTTAAAAATTAAATCGGATTCTCCTAAACTCATAAAGGAAATAGCTATCATAACAACTCCCCTTATTATAAGAATAAAGAATCCAACTAATAAAAAAATATATATCTTTGTAAAAACAAAAAAGATACCTGCATCAGTTATAAAAATAACTGCATCATCAAAGTTCATAATGCCTAATGCATATTTAGAATATAATATCACATCATCAGAGAAAGTAAATGGTTCAATCTTAATCTATCGGAAGGACGCTGAAAACGTTTAAGTATTATCAAGTAGTAGTAGCATTAATAATAACACAAAAGAGGTTAATTATGACAGATAAACAACTTATAGAAAAACTCGAACAAAACATGATAGCATATCATAGTAACAGTATCGTAGAAAAAGAATTGGAAGCAAAGCAAAACATTCTAAAAAAAGAGAACTTAGCAATTCTTCAGGAACTCAATATAAAGTCACATAATTCAGCTAACCTTCGTATTGAGATACGACAAGCCAAAAAGAAGATAGGGGTTGATGAGAATAAACTCATAGCACTAATTGGCCAAGAACATGTTGACCCATTAAAGCGTGTCCCGATTGAAGCAGTAATGGCAGGTATAAAAGATGGCACTATTTCTAAAAATGCTATAGATTGTATACTTACAATCGACCAAGCTCCATATACTATAATAAAATCCCTCAAAGAAAAATCTGAATCGATAAATGTGAGCGATTAATTTACAAAGACTTAAATACTATCAAGTAGTAGTAGCAATAGTAATGAAAACCATTAATGTGGTGTGTTAAACCATTAATCAGCTGTTTTCATTACTATTTAATATGTTAACTTGGTGATTTGAATATGCTCATAGAAAAAACAACTGACGGATACATGATAATTATGGCTGATTCTGGTGTTTCAGAAGTAGTCATAAGACTTAAGCAACAAGCCGCAATAGAACTACGGGATAAATTAGATATGTTAATACGCAAAACTGAAGAGGAAGATATTCAACTTTGGGAAGAAGAAAAATTAAGAATGGGTGGTTATTAAATATGGGATTATGGGACATATACATACCAAATTACAACTGTCCTCACAAAGTTGGAGATTCTAAAACATTATTAGAACCAGCTTATAGTGATGCTGTAAAATGTAATTATCCTGATAAAATGCGTAGACCATCAAAATGTAAAGAAGAACTTTGCCCGATAAAAATATATAGAAATTTTTGTGATTGAGGTAAGTTAAATTGAAAATAGACCCAACGTTTAAATCATATCCTACATCTCTTTCGCTTGAGATATTCTTTCCACGTAAGTGGTTGCTGAAAATATCTCATGCTGAACCAGAGAAACCTATACATCCATCTGCATTGTTAGGTATACTTGTTCATAAGATATGTGATCAGTTCTATGATGAAATAGATACAAATCAGGCAACCCTTTCCCCAGAAAATCATTTTCTAGAAATTGTAAAAGTCCTTCGGCAAAATCTGTGGGATTATCGTATCCCTCAAGATAAAGTCCCCATAGCTGACGAGATGCTATCTAATTTCGCCATGAATAATGCATATACATACCGCCAATTAAAATCATCTAACCAGCTAGAAAACTTTAAACCCTTCTCCAGAGAAGAAGAAATAATATCCCCAGCTATGCCAATAGCAGCCCGCATAGACCGTATCAACAAATCATTTAATGGAATAGACTACAAGACGGATGCTATGTTTCCATCAGTTTTATCCAAACCTCGTAATACGTTATCCCCCCAAGACCAATTAAAATTCGATTATTACAGTAAAAGTCTACTAATCCAAGCAGTATATGCGGCAATCCTGATTGAAGAAAAATATGGCAAACTTCCCGCTCGCTTCCTTTTCATGTATCTCCGCCACCTCAATGTAGACGCATCAACAGGAATAATACCCGTTACAATAACAAGAGAAAAAATAGACTTAGTAAAATCATGGATAGCGCAATTTTTCAAAGACATAGAAACTGACAATTTCCCAGCATGTACCAGCATAAATCCCAGGGCATGTTATTATTTCAACTCTCCCTGCGAATTTAAGCAAAGATGCGACAGTATTAATTTATGTATATATTCTATATGATAAAAATCGATGAGAAAAAACAATTATGAACTATGAAGAAACGCTCATGTTAATAGTAAAAAACATAAATGGTAGGTTATAAATATGACATATCATTTTCATTACATAGCAATAGTTTGGAATAGAAACGATCATAGCGACATGCAAATCATAAAAGACAAATTCTTGTTTGGGATGTGGTCAACACCTATATTTTTCGGCACTCATTCCGATGTAGAAAGATATGCAAAGTCTAAAGGATTTAAAAATTTCGAATCCGTACTAATAACAACTCAAAGAAAAATAAAATATTAATAACCAATTATTATGAAAATTGATTCTGTGGCATCTGCATTGGCAATAATCGGAGCAATATTTGTAGCATTTAATAATCCTTTATATGCCAATATAGTTTGGTCTGTATCAAATCCTATGTTGGTTTATTATAATTATAAAATAAATCAATTTCCTCAATTGAGAATGTTCTCAGTTTTTACATTCATATCAATATTTGGAGTTTTTAATACTTGGAAATAATATAATATAACAGGAGATTAAAATTTTAGAAATTGCCAATGATTTGGGACTTATGCAGGTATCCATGATAAACGCAAAATTAATTACAATGTCAGCAGAGGAAAAACAGATAGAGTTACAAAAATATTGGAATGAGTTTAAGGCTATACTTAATGTGGCTTCTAGTAGGGCCGATATTATGGAATCAAAATATATGCCTTTAATATTTGCATATCAAGAGATTTTTAATTTTAAAGGTGGATGCATACCAAAATTAAATGGTATAAATACAAACAGTGATACGAGTGAGTATGAAAAAGAAATAATGAAATACCTGGATAAGAAAATTAAGAAGGGAAAGAAGGGAAATGTTAAAGTAAGAAAAAATATTGAAGAAGATGTAGTTATTGGAATAGATGAAAACAATAAGGAAAAAGATATGATGGAGTTGTTTGCATAATATTTATTGCTCTATCTCGTAAAAAAGCATTGTCAAGGTGCTAAAATTCGAGATAGAGCAAAGTTAATACGTTAGTAAAACATATATAAGTATTGTCAAGGTGTTAAATATGATTGGAACAAATAAGAACGAAGGAAATTTTTATCCAGATTTTAAAAGCGATGAAATAGGATATTCTGTTAGACAGAATAATGGAAGAATACTTATAATGATTGAGATATACAAAAAGAAAGATACAAAGAAAATATTAAATGAAATGGTAGTAGTCAAAAATAAAATAATTGAAGAGATGCTACTAAGAACTGGAGAAGATGTAATTGTAAGTATGGTTGATGCTAAAGAAATTATTGAACAAGTCGATAGATATAATAATGTTAATAATGATGTATGCATAGAAGTTATAGATTTACTTAATGGAGATTTCATTCCAGTGGAATTAACAGTGAAAAAATGAAGCTCGCGGTTACACATGTAGACTACAAGGTTAATAACTATACTCAACCTACGTTACGTATTTTTGGCAGAGATGATAGCGGGAAAAGAATAATCAAATATGCATCTGGAATGTCTCCATATTTCTATTGCAAAGAGCAAGATATAGTTGGAAAATCTGATCCTCGCATAATTCGTACAGAAAATGGTCCTCCTACATTGTATGGAGATAGAACAGTTAAGGTAATATGCAATATCCCATCTGAAGTAGCAGGAAAAGACCCGAACTATTTATATTTAAAAGACTTATTTAATTGGAGCGGTGAGGCAGACGTGTTATTTGGCAATAGAGCAAAAATAGATTATAATATTTCTGGCCCTATAGAGGTACCTGACAAAACTTTCATAACAATCAAGGACATCCATCAAACAAAAGCTAAAATAAATCTCCGAACTCACTTTTTAGATATTGAAAGTATAGGAGGGACAATCCGTGACGTTATAAATGGCAAGTCTAACATACCTTGTTTGACAGTATATGACAATTATCTTAATACATACAATTTGTTTACTACTATACCACTTAATAATAATGATATAGAATCCATAAAACAAAAGATACATGACTTTTGGGTAGATTCACTCGAAAAACTTAAAGCGTCTTTACTGACCGAAAAAGAAGAGGAAAAGGCAAAGACAATAGAGAAACAAATTAAGTATTTAGAAAAAAATCTTCCGCGAATACTTAATTTTAAATTATCTGTAAAAACGGCATTGACTGAAGCAGATAATTTTACAAATTATATTGCCTTTGTAATTTCAAATCGCCCAGACGTAAGGGCGGGTTGGAACAGTGTAAAATTCGATGATCCGTCTATTGTTAATAGAATGAAAACACTAGGAGTTCCATATCAGCAACTTTCAGATGTTGGAGAGGCATTTGTAACAAAAAATAGTCGTGAATGTGTAATATCTGGGGTAGTTCTTATGGACTTGATGGAACGATACGTTAAAATGCAACAAGCCACTCCTTCTCATCGTTCACTTGATTATATTTCTAAAAAAGAATTGGGAGTAGGTAAACTCATTGCAGGAGGGCATGCTCTTTATACATCTGACCCTACCACATACCTGGCGTATAATATAGTCGATGTCATGCTTTGTGTAGAATTAGATACTCTCCTGCACATTGTAGACTTTTATGTTGAAATTGCCAATTTAACCAATTCCAACTTGAACGAAGTAAGTCGCTCAGCTTATATAGATAACTTAATCTTAACGTATTGTCATAATTTATATGCACTACCTACTCGTGCCACTATTGATGCAGAACGTATGTCTGGTGCTATTGTGTATGACCCTGTGCCTGGATTACATAAAAATGTTGTTATTGCTGATTTTAAAGGAATGTATCCTTCCATTATGAAATCTTTAAATATATCTCCAGAAACTAAGTCGCCTACGGGAGATATAATAGCGTCTAATGGGATTCGTTTTGACTCAAGTCGTATAGGCATAATTCCTTTCATCTTAAAATCTCTAGATACTAAACGTGATGAATACAAAAAACTTCGTGATGAAGCAAAAGTGATAGGAGATACATTTTTAGAACATGAGTATGATTTAAAGCAATTGGCAATTAAGATATTGTCTAATGCTTTTTATGGAGTTGCAGGATATAAAAAATTCCGTTTAGCGGATAGAGATACAGGGGATGCAGTTACGTCTTCAGGACGTATGCTATCAATTTCCACTAAAGAATTCGTAGAGAAACTAGGTTATAAAGTAAAAGTAATATATGGTGATAGTGTGATTGCAGGAACAAATATTTGGATAAAAAATAAATCGGGTGAAATATACGAGGAAAAAATAGAAAATCTATTTAAAAATGTTGATACTATTGATGGAGATAAAGAATATGATTTGTTAGAAGATTTACAAACATTAACAATCGACAATTATGGTAAATCAGTTTGGAAAAATATAAAATATGTAGTCAGGCATAAAACAAATAAAAAAATATACAATATATCTGCGACTAATTATTGGAATATTAATGTTACTGAAGACCATTCTTTAATGGGATATTATAGAAATAGAACTAAAAGACTAAATGAAATAATAGCAGTAAAATATAAAGATATAGGGAAGAAAATTAAGAGTATCGTATCTTTAAAATATATTCCTAGAACCATTGTATCTACTAGAAAATATCCAAAAGAAGTCTATAAATTCTTAGGGTTGTTCCTAGGGGACGGGTCTTTTGGAGCAAAATACGGAAAAAATTTCTATAGAGTCTGGTTGTCATGTGGATTTGATGACGAAGAAGTAATAGAAAAATTAATTTTACCATTAAAAACAATGGGATATATAAGAAGTTTTTCAAAGTCTAAAAGTGTTAGAGGGAACATTTCGATAAGTGGGAAAATTTGTGAAATATTAAAAGAATTTAGAAGTGAAAAAGGAAAAATAGTTTCAGATTGGATGTTAAAGGAAACTGAGGAAAATTTGCAGTGGTTTTTAAGCGGAATTTTTGAAGGTGATGGGTCTATTTCGCAAGATAAAAGAAGAAAACAGAATGGTGTTGTCATGATACGATTTTCTAATACTATTTTAAGTCTTATTCATGGCGTTCAAATGTGTTTGAATTTTATAGGCATTCCATCTAGTATCAAAAGAAATCCCATTTGTAAAAATGGCTATAAAAGAATTGATGGGAAGGAAACCATTGTTTACGATATACTTATAAAGGATAATTCTATTTTTAAGAAAAAAATTTCATATATAACAAATAGTAAAAAAGACAAATTAGATTCTCTTGTTATAAATGAAAAAAAGGGAAAGTGTCACGTTAGCAATTTTGAATATGACATTACTGGAAATTTAAAAATAAATAATATAAAATACAATGGTTTCGTATATGATATAGAAGTTGAAGAAACACATACATTTTTTGCTAATGGGTTTCTTGCGCATAATACCGATTCTTTGTTTATCGAATTAGAAGAACCTGATATTACGTATGAACAAATAAATTTAGTATCTAAAGATTTAGTCAATAAAATAAATGATTTCCTCCCAAAATTAGTCAAACAAAAATGTAATTCAGACACATGCTATTGTAAAATTGAGGCCGACATCCCATATAAAACTCTAGCAATGCTCCCAAAAAAATCTATAGGTAAAAATGAAGAAGAACAACAAGCAAAAAAACGATATTGTGCATATAAATGGCTTGGTGAAAACAAATACGAATTCAAAGTAAAGGGGCTAGAATACGTTAAAGGAAACACAGCAGATATAACTCGTTACGTCCAAGAAAAGCTCTTAAAATATGTCCTCGACTCCACAGACATCACTGTAATAACCTCCTTCCTAAAATCTCTCCATGACGATTTCTTCTCCAACGCCTTCCCCATCGAGCAAATCGGAAAACCCACATCCCTTCGTATGCCCCTCTCCGAGTACAAAACAGACAACCCTGCAAAGCGTGCTGCCGAATTCTCCAACCGTTATCTATCCAAAGAATATGAAGATGGTTCCTCTTTCGTCTTATACCACTTAAAAGATGCAACCACAGACGTAATAGCCTTAGACTATGCAGAACCCCTCCCTCCCCAATACCACATAGATATGCAAGAAACATGGGATAAACTTATAAACTCTCCCACCGAAACTATCCTCCAAACACGAAACCTCAACTGGAACGACATAATATCAGGAACTTCATACATACAAGGACAAGAAACTATGTTCGAAACATCAACTCAACCAATAGTAATCCCCACCTCTAAAATATCAGAAATGGATTTATTCCTCTAACGGAGATAACTTATGAAAGTAAAATGCACTCAATCAGAAAATTGTACAGTACCACCAATAGATTTACCAAATGAACATAGAGTCATATTGCCACTATACTACTGTAAGCATTAAATTCCTCATGAACATACTCCAGATTGTGAAATAAAAATATGCAATCAGGCTGGAATATGTAAGTGTAGAGCAGTAGATTTATATACTTTTAAGTAGTAGTAGCAGTAATGATAAACATTTCAATACTGTTTGGTAGCGGTCAATCCACTTGGACTTTGAATTCTACTATACTGCCCCTAGCTGGCTATGTGCTATGTAGAAATACATATAGGAAAGGGAAGTAGGAAAAGAAATCCAATGACGGCAGTTCGAATCTGCCCAGTACTATAACAAGGTATAAATTATGTCAGAAACATGCGGAGTAAATAATCACGAAATAAACAGAAGAGACTTGGGTAGATTTAAAGAAATATTATTTTTTAAAGATGGGAAAGCAGTTATAAGAATGAAAAACACACCAACTCATCAACTACTACTACTTAGAGATGAAGTACACGACTTAGAAAAAGTATTACGACAAACATAGAAGGGCAATATGAAAATAGCAGAAGAGTTCACAAAAAAAGCAAGCGAAATAAAATATCCAAAAGAAGAATCTCTTAGATTTAACGAAAGGATAAAAGAATTACATGCAGAAATCCAGCGCATAACAATATTGCATAAAACATCTTTATCCGCAAAACGTCACGCATATGGAGAGGAAATAAACAAACTCAACAAGGAATTCAAACTCGCATTATTCAAAGAATACAACATGGAAACTCATCCAAAACGTGAACAGATATTCACAAAGGCATGGGAAGATGGGCATGCAAATGGTTACAATGAAGTAGAAATAATATTCTCTGACCTTGTAGATTTATTGATAAAATAGCATTGGTGACTTGATATGAACATAATAAATAGAATACAAAACATACTTAAGTATGAACCAACGCATGATGATTATAAGAAAGCATGGCGCAGTATTGCTATTCAATCTCAAAAAAACGAGGAAGCACAAGGGCAATAACATGATAGACACACAAGCACTAGCAGTAATTATGACAATAGACGGAAAGGAACGTCAAATAATTACATGTAATGTTTGTGAATACACCAATAACGTTTCCATGTGTAATTTCTGTAACCAATCACATAACTTTAATCTCCCACGCCGTATATATGTTCCTGAAATCATAATTACTCGCATGAACAATCGAATAAAAAAACTATTTGGAGGACCAATATATGCACACGGATAAAATAGATTGGGATAAACTTTCCCATGAACGCTCAGAAATAATAACAACTTTGCGCAAAAAACAACTCCCATCAGATGTATTTGTATGCCCATTTTGCCAGGGTTCAGGACGTGTTACAATCGTCTACCGCGAACCATGTCCAAACCGTATGGGAACTTGTCGAACATGTGATGGAGTAGGAGAAATAATAAAATGTATCTCCCCAGATTGTGAAGAACCCGTTCCAAATGAACCAAATTGGTATGCTAATAAATTATGCGAAAAGCATGAAAAGGAATATATTGATAATCCCAGCGGGAAGTTAAAATGACTCGACCTTTATATATAGTAATAAAAGAAGTTGTACAACTAATAAAGGATAGTGAGGGTATAACAAAAACAAAAATAGCATCTATTATTCGCATAGAACTTTACAAAACAGACCGCATCTTAGAAGCATTAATCAAAGAAAAAATCATAAAAAAAGTAGGCATCAAATATTATGAACATAAATAATATCATTGCGTGGATATATATTACAGGTCAATATATGATTCTATTCATGGTTCCATTAAGTATAGAGCAATTATTCTATGTCTTTATGCTTTTAGCATTTGCATTATTATTTGTATGTATCGATCTTACACAAAAGAGAACAACATGCTAATAAATAATAAAGAAGTAGAAACAGGAGACATATTAATAATAAAGAAAGGTTCTACTATATTTTCCACACATCCAAATAGAGAAAAAACTATATCCCGTATAAATAATAAAGTAAAGTTCCATCATGCCTTAGGAGATGACGTTGTATGGGCTGGTTCATCATGTTATTGGAATTGGACAGATAAAACCAATGTCATAGGAACTATGAAACATGATGACATAATAAAATTCAAAAAATGCAAGGAACAACAACATGCAAGCACAGTTCCGTGTATATATGTTGGTTGTGATAAATGTGAATATGCAATAATAGACGAAACATACAAATTGCTAAATGGTAAAAGAATAAAAACATGAAAATTGTATAGTAAATGATATAGAAAGGAACGACACATATGACAATAATATTAAATAATATGTTATTAGAAAGTGGAGATTTTATAATAATAAAAAAAGGCTCTATAATATATTCAACACGTTCAAAACAATGTGAAACAACATCAGTTCACGATAAAAAAGCAAAATTTAGTAGAGTTTGCCCTGATAATAAAAATTTAGCATGGAAAAGCTACGGAAGTTATTGGTGTTGGACTAGAATAGAAAATTTAAAAGATATTATAAAACAAAATAAATATTGTCAATGTGGTAAACCATGTTATTGTAATGGATTATGTCAAACGTGTTACAATAAATTATACAGAACGAATTACATAGAATTAAATAGAGAAAAATTAAATACTGAAAATAGAGTAAGAGGGAAGATTGATAGAGCCAATGCGAGGCTTCAGGTTTTAACTCATTACTCAAATGGAACTCCAAAATGTATCTGTTGTGGAGAAAGCCACTACGAGTTTTTGACTATAGACCATAAAAACGGCAAAGGTGCCAAGCATCGCAGAGAAATAGGAATAGGCGGGGGAGTAATATATTATTGGCTCATAAAAAACAACTTTCCTGATGGTTTCCAAGTTCTTTGTTATAATTGTAATGTATGTAAAGGATTTTATAATAAGTGTGTTCACAAAGATGCTGGTAGCGAAGATATGTTTAGAGGGAAAAATAAATATGAAGCAAAATTGCGTTTGAGAATAAAAATTGAAGTTTTTACTCATTATTCTCAAGGTATTCCTAAGTGCGCTTGTTGCGGAGAAGATAATATTTATTTTTTAGCAATAGACCATATAGATGGAAATGGTAAAATTCTAAGAGCAATAAAAGATTTATATAAAGGTAGAATATACTATTGGTTAAAGAACAATAATTATCCCGAAGGATTTCGTGTTTTATGTTACAATTGTAATTCCTCTTTAGGAATTAATAAATATTGCCCCCACAAGCCAACCTCAGAAATACCAATTCCAATCATCATTAAAGAAGAAGACACATACAACAAAGTAGACGAAAATATATTTGCTTAAAGGAGTATAATGAGTGATATTGAAATTTTAAATTATTTTCCAGAAAAGTCGTATTATCCTTATCAGAAAGAAATCATATTGGATATATACGATAACTTTATGAAAGGTTCGGAGATAGTGTTTTGCGAAGCTGGGTGGGGTATTGGAAAGACGATAATAGCTAAGTGTCTAGCTAATTACTTTAAGAAGTCATTTTATATGACAGCTAGTAAGGGACTTCAGCATCAATTGATAACTAAGTATCCTGACATAAAACAAATAAAAGGTTCTAATAATTTTCTATGTAAACTAGATGAAAAGAAAACTAAAGATAAAGCTATTTGTACAGTAGAAAAAGAAAGATGCGACCACAAACCCATTAGAGAAAACAATACTTTAACTTATGATTTTGACAATCTATGTGATTATTATAAACATAAAGTTGAGGCAATAGAATCTAAGATAAGCGCACATAATTATGATTATATCATAACAGAACTCAAATACGTCGGTGATTTTAGGTATCCACGTTCATCATCAAAAGACTTAAAAGAACTCTCTCTCGGAATATTCGATGAAGCGCATAACATAGGTCTTAAAGTCTTACATCACTTCGATATAACGCTCACACGCACTTTTTTATCATCATGTAGTATAATGTTCCCTTTCTGTGAAAGCCCCGATAAATGGGTTGAATGGCTCCAAGACCTTAACTCCGTGCAAATACCATATAATATGCGAGAACTCACAGATTTATATAAGACCACAACTCACGATGCCACAAAAGAAACATGCGCATCTAAACTCGAAAAGCTTGAATCCCTTTCTCAGCGTATCAATGTCCTCCTTAAATACTATAATGCCAATAAACATATGTGGATATTCGTACCCAAATTATTCGATGATGGAACAATGAATTCCCTAAAAATAATTCCCATAATAGTATCTCCATTTGTTGAAGACACATTATTCCAATACTTTGACAAAAAACTATTAATGTCATCAACAATCCTAGATCCATACATAATGATTAATGACCTAGGATTAAATGGACGTAAGATGAATTATGTTCGTTATCCATGCCCTTTCCCTCTCGAAAATCGTCCCATTTATCCCCTAAATATAGGTCGGCTTGGATATGAAGACCGTTCTCAAAACATGCCTTCAGCCATAAAAGCCATAGAAATAATTATGGCATTATTCCCTGATAAAAAAGGCATCATCCACAGTAATAGTTTCCTCCTGAACAATTACATAGCAGATTACATAAATCGACCATGTTTTGAGCGTATAATAACGCATACAAACAAAGGAACTAAAACATATCAGCATGCACTTCAAGAGCATATAGAAGCAGATTATCCATCCGTTATATCTTCCCCTTCTTTAATAGAAGGAGTAGATTTACCAGGCGAACTAGCAGAATTCCAAATAATAGTAAGCCTATTCTATGATAATGTATTTGAATCTCCTCAATTACAGGAAAGAAAAAAAATAGAACCAAGATATGTAGAGTGGCTTGCATCAGTAAAAACTATTCAAGCAACAGGCCGCCCAATCCGTTCAATGACAGATATCTGCCCATCGTTCTATTTAGATTCTCGTTTCAATTATTTTGTAATAAGAAATAAAGACCTCTTATCACAATGGTGGACTTCAGCAATCCAAAAAACCCCTCACAAGTACAGTTACATCTCAGATGAAGCAACAAAAATAATAAAGTGATAAAATATGATACTAAACCTACACGTAAAATCAATTGAGACAAAAGTTTATATGTCTCAGGAAGAAATAAGTAAACACCACAATATTAATGTAAGTAATGAAATAACTATAAATTCTCCATCATCAGTAGGAGAACAGGATATTGTAAAAGTAAATTGGACTTTATCAATTACTTATCTTAATCCAAGCATAGGATACATTAGAATAATCGGAACTATGGATTGTAAATATGATAATCCAACATTCCTTCTTAAAAACATTCCCAATGACATAAAAAGTGAAATGACAAATACGATTCTATTCAATTTAGCATCATATCTAATTGATACAGCAAAATTACACAACATACCATCTCCCATTCCCATTCCAAAAATAACTTTTGGAGAACCCAAAAAAACCAATTCAGAAATAAAATATCATGGATGATTAATATGACAGAACAGAAAAAATCAAAATTTAAGCAAACGGAATATACATGAATAGATTATTCAGATGAACACGAATTCATAATTGGATCAATAACATTGTACAAATGAAAAGTATGCATTGCAAAAATCTGCGAAGACACACTAGGAGATCCCGTTGACTTAAAAAAAGTCCAAGATTTTCTTAAAGAGGTCGAGAAATTAGAATGGTTAAGAAACACTGATAGCTTGGTATGATAAAAATGCCTGCCAAATGTTTTCATTGTGAGGAACCTGCAATATATTTCCTGAAATCAAGTTTTCCAGATAAAACAATATCTGAAAAGTTCTGGTGCTGTATTGTGGAGCGAAAAAGAAAAAGCCAAAGACTGTCAAGTAATTAACATCGATGTAAAGGAACTTAAACCAAAGTTGGATAATCAATGAAAAGCTTTATAACAAGTAACGTAGTAGTAGCATTATCGTAAATATAACATTAACTTAACTTACTTAACTTATTATGTCTAATAAGGAATGACATCATGACAAGAACACAGACAAATTCAGATAATAGTGGATTATATTACATTGCAATAGCACTTATTATAATCGCAGGACTATACTTTAAAACTGATTGGTTAGTTTCTTTAGGTGCAGGACTTTTATTATTGCCCTTAATCATACTTGCTATAGTGATTGTGATAATAATAATAATTATATTGATATTTGCGATTAAAAGTATTACAGATAAATTATGAACAACAAGCAAACTATGTGGATAGACAAGCACCGCCCCAAAGCAATGAATGAACTCAAGGGCCATGGAGATGTTATCAAAAAAGCAATTGCTATTATAAATACTTATTCCAGTTCAAAACCTATCCGTAAACTTATTGTACTAACAGGCCCACCCGGAACTGGAAAAACACTCCTCGCAGAAACTCTGGCTAAATCATCTAACATAGAATTTGTAAAAATAAATTGCTCTGCATCACGATCATTTGCAGAACTAAAAGAACTTATAGATCCTTACATAACATCTGTAAATTCAAATGAGATATATGGCTCAAAGATGGTTTTGATGCTTGATGAATTAGACGGTCAACTAAAGGCAAACAAGTTTTTTGATTATCTCTCTAAAATACTTATGGTAAATACCAATCCCATTATCGCCACATGTAACGATGCATATCGCCTCCCTTCCTCCTTCCTTGAACATCAATGTGAAGTCATGAAATTCCAACGTCAATATGATTCCACTATTCGCAATATCCTTATCGATATAGCAATAAAAGAAGGCCATAAAATATCTACAGATGATATCGACAAACTTATAATAAAAGGCGACATACGTGCTTCCATATCCTCTCTCCAAATATATTGTATGTCAGGATACGTTATTCCTCAAATAGAACGTGACCAAAATATATTCTCGCAAACTCAATCAGTGCTTACACAAAAAACAGTTCTCGTACCTCTATCCCCTAAAGATAAATACGAAGATAGTATTTTATCATTTATTGAAGAAAATGGTTCTATACGTGCAACAGGATTAGACCGTTATCATTTCTATAACATAATAAACCACGTTTCCTCCCTAATCCATCAATATCGTAATGATGAAGCACGTAAACTCATCGGGATGATATCATATTCTTCAACATATCCTCAACCAACTCCAGATACATATACTCCATATGTAAAAACAATAACACCTTCCATAATCACAAAATTATCCCTTACAAAATACATACGCAAAACAATAAAATCTCTCTCTCATAAAATCTCCCCTGATTACCTTACCTCCTCTCGTGACTTCTTTGAGTTTATATTTCCCATCCTCCAAAATCAGTGCATAACCGATATAAATTTTGCTCGCCACATTTCCCTAAAATATAACCTCGAACCACCAGAAATAGCACTCCTCCTCGACACCACCGCATCCGATCCTCGTATCAATAAAATCATAATCCCAGATAAAGCACTCACAAAATCCCTTATAATCCCTGACAAAAATACACAAACAGAACTGGAGATGTTCGCATGAATAATGATTTACCAATAAACAAAATAATCTGTGGTGATGCTATCGAAAAGCTTAAATTATTTCCTGATAATTATTTCGATTCCATTGTTACTGATCCACCCGCAGGAATCTCCTTCATGGGAAAAGAATGGGATGCAGATAAGGGCGGAAGAAATGCATGGATAAAATGGCTTTCAAATATATTTATCGAAGCAAGAAGAGTCATTAAACCCGGCGGTCATGCTCTTGTGTGGGCGTTGCCAAGAACATCCCACTGGACGGGTATGGCTCTGGAAGATGCAGGATTTGAGGTGAGGGATATTGTGCATCATATTTTTGGGTCGGGGTTCCCTAAGAGTTTGGATATTTCTAAGCAACTCGACAAACAAGCGGGTGCTGAAAGGGAGATTATCGGTCAGTCAGATAGAGGAAGTGGAGCACAACCAAATAAATTAAATAATCATGCTAAAGGCGATACAGGAATAGGATATGCAGATGGAAGCGGAAAACTATTTGATATAACTACCCCATCAACACAAGAAGCAAAACAATGGTCGGGTTGGGGAACTGCTCTTAAACCGGCTGTTGAATGCTGGTGGCTTGTCAGAAAGCCATTAAGTGAAAGAACCGTTGCAGAGAACGTACTTAAATGGGGTGTTGGTGGACTGAATATTGATGGGTGTAGAGTACCAACAGAAGATACTGATAAATGGTACAATTCAAATTACCCACATAAGACCACTGGATACAATGAGAGTTCATATAAAATAGATTGCCAACGAGAAAGTATGAGCAACGTTAAAGGTCGCTTCCCTGCCAATCTTATTCACGATGGTTCAGAGGAAGTGCTGGCACAGTTCCCACACAGTAAAAGCGGAGCTATGACTAAACCATATAAATACACCAACAATGGATTCTCTTTAGGCAAACCGACAGGCGAAACAAAACAGATTCACGAATCAAATGAAGGTTCTGCAGCGAGATTCTTTTATTGTGCTAAACCATCAAGAAGTGAACGAGATGCAGGATTGGATAACGCCCCGAAACGAAAAATGGACGAAAGCCGGAAAGAAGGGAATCCTGGTGGGGATAATCCGAGAAATCGGGGTGTTCATGAACACACAAACAATCATCCAACAGTGAAATCACAGGAACTTATGGAATATCTCATCAAGTTAATCACCCCACCAAATAGCATAGGTCTTGATATGTTCGCAGGGTCAGGAAGTACCTTAATTGCTTATAAGAAGTTAGGACATAGATACATCGGGATTGAAATCGACCCGGATTATTGTAAGATAGCAGAGCAGAGACTCAAAACATGTGAAACTAATACTATAGAAGAAATAGAACAGATAGTAGATATGTTTGTTTCTACAGATGAAACCATAGAAATTCCAATTATCCCAGAACCAAATGAAGAGGACTTATTTTTATGACATGTAAAAAATGCAATAGTTGGCAAGACCCAATAATAATAAATACATCGGAGTGCGCCTTATCAAAATATTTTGTATGGAAAGAGAACCCAAATAAATTATGTTTTAACTGTTGGTTAGAGGAGAATAAATAAAATGACCCGAATATGCCAACATGAGATAATAACATACTTCAATTCATTAAAGGAACTCATAAAAAACAAAAAAGTAAAAAATGAGTTCATAGTGAAAGATATAAAAACACTTCCACCATTTAGTAATATTAGACCATCTAAAATTGGAATAATATTATCAATGATGTGCAGCGACCTAAATCTACTTGAAAAATCAAAGAAAGTGGTATCAGGGAGCAATTATGTACAGGAATATAAAATAAAGTGATAAATATGAACAAAGAACCAACTAAAAACCCCGTACCGTTTTGGACAATAATATTAATAATAAGTATCCTGCTAAACGGAGCATTGATATTAGTAATAGCAGACCAAAAAGAATATCTTTCACAAGCTAATGACGACAGGTTTAATTTAACAGCCAAATTAAATAACAAAATCAGTGAAAGTAATGCAAATTCAGTAAAGGTAAATACATTGACACATGCTATTGACTCTTTAATTGCTAATCCAGAATGTTATGGAGAATTCTGTACAGGCAATGCAGTATATCATGAACTTACCAAAGAGGAATACATATTAGTTTCTATAAATGGAGAAACCGCATCGTTGATATCACGTTCAGGAGAACTCACATTCTTCGAAAAATCATATCTGAGGCATAAAGTGTGAATACAAAAAAGATAGAACCATTAATTAAAGAACTCCTAATTCTTATAGGAGAAGACCCAGAACGTGAAGGCTTAAAAGATACCCCAAAACGTGTAGCAAAGATGTATGATGAAATCTTTGCAGGATACCATACCCCTGTTCCTAATTTGAAAACCTTTACATCAGTTAACAACAGTATGCTAGTAAAAACAGGAATAAAGGTATATTCCCATTGCGAACATCATAGTGCCAGTATGTTGTTAACCGTATCGTTTGCATACATTCCTGATGGTAAGGTAGTAGGTATTTCTAAAATAATACGTTTAATAGAATGGTGTGCAGCACGTCTTGTAATTCAAGAAAACTTAACGGAGAACGTCATTAACGAATTTGAAAAACAAGTATCCCCTAAGGGTTGTATGTGTATCATCACAGGAATACATCTTTGTGAAAGTATGCGTGGCATAAAGAAGGAAAATAAAACTACAACATCTGCAATCAGTGGGGTTTTTAGAAAGCATACAGTACGGACAGAAGCATTAGCTTTAATGAGAAACAGCAATGGAATAGACTAAAAAAACATTTATTTTAATCACTCTTTCCATTATCTTTTTATAGTGCAAAACATAATATATAAAAAAGATTGAATAAATATTGCGAAAGACTTAAATACTTTGAAGTAGTAGTAGCAATAGAAAATATATGATACTCGGAAAAATTGACGATATAATAATTGATTCATCCCTTACTGACTTGATAAGTCTGGATTGTATCAATTCAAATTGTCAACATCATGGATGCTGTTATTGTAGAGTAACGTTATCTAACGAGGAAATCAAAAAAATATCTGATGCTCTTCCAAATATGAACTTACCTAAAAAGATTAAAGAATACTTAAGATTCTTCAATTTCTATACGTATGATAAAAGCATTCGATTATTAACAGACATACCTACATGTATCTTTTTTAACAACGGGGGGTGCCTACTTGAGCAGTATAATGTATCACCTATCCAATGCAGAGCATTCCCCATTATATTATCTAGCAATACACTTAGACTTGATAATTCATGTGATTTAGCATGTTTAAAAGCTGGTAGTGTGCCTGCATTTCAACTTCTAGAAAAGGAGATAATAATGTTAACCAGTCAGAAATTCTACAATAAACTCTCAGAATTATTATCCACAGAACACAAAGGACTATTCTTTTTAAGCAGTAGGAAATAAAATATGTTAATACAAACTGATACTGATAAATTCATTGAAGAAAATTCTGAAGTCGTAAGAATAGAGAGCAAATAATCGTGTCTTTCAAATTAGTCCCTGCCATATCAGAACAATGTCTCAACGTCCTGTTAGCATCTAATAAAGTTATGTTCCGTGAGAAAGATTATCTTAACGGTTATGACCTAAATTGGTGGACTAAAAATGCTCCATATCAAGTCGATGCGGGGCTTCTCTCTGCATATTATTTGTATATGCGCACAGGAGAATACTTTACTAAGTTTCGTGAACAAATACAGTTTCCAGCTGATAAATTATTCATATTAGATAGCGGAGGATATGAACTCCTAACGCAACAGCACACCACTGATAATAAACATCTCGCAGTACTTAAAAATCTTAACCAACTCAAAGTCTTGCGTATCCAAGAAGCCAATGTTGATATTGGATTCATACTCGATAGACCACCATTCATAACTCGTATAAACGAAGATAAAAGTAAAGAGTATCTAATACACTCAGATGAGTTTTTCGACTCAGCAATGAAGTTTACAGCATCAAATACAGCAATAGCAACAGCTAATCGCTCACCAAATTCAAAACTCCGTCTGTACGGTGTACTACAAGGAATGACATATTCACATCTCCAGACATGGTATGATTCAATGAAGCACTTCCCTGTAGATGGATGGGCTCTAGCTCCAAAACCTCTCGGAGAATATAATAATCTAATGATGTATATTGGATTCGTATTCGACAATAAAATAAACATTCCTATCCATTTCCTTGGCTCCACAAACTTTACATGCCTTGCTCTAATGATATATTTTTCTCAATACTACCCACACTTAATAACATCAGATTCTACGTCATGGAATACAGGAGCCAAGTATCGAAAATATAATTTACTAGTAAACAATTTCCAAATAACAATAGGACAGGACAAAGATATAACAGAACAAGATATATTACATAATACTGTAGTAACCAGTCACAAAAATTCACAAACAATAGCCCTCAATTTCCTTCCTTGTGATTGTCCTATATGCCAAAACTGCACGCCAGAATTAATACGTTCTTCGTCTAATGCAGGAACCATAGCAGTATCTCTCCATAACTTATACCAGCAGAAACTTATAACACGTATCCTGACATCTTTAATATCTCACCCTCCAACATACATAGATTTTGTACTTTCATATATAAAAAATTCAACTACCCGTAACACCATTCAAAATTACTTTACCCTTATAGATGACCTAGCAACCCACAAAACCACCTGGAATCGAGAACAGCCAGAGGATATGTTTGCATGATAGACATAAAACAACACTATAACAAAATAATAAACGGCAACTGCATAGAAGTCTTAAAAGATTTCCCCGACAAATCCATCGACCTAACAATCACTGATTTCCCATATGGTTGCAACGAAACATACGACTCTATCTGTGATACACAAGAAAACCTCAAAACTCTTATACCTCCTGCAATGGAACAAATACTTCGTGTATCCAAAGTTACGTATATCACATGTGGCTCAAAAAACATATTCCTCTATCCAAAACCTGACTGGGTTATGTGTTGGTACATTCCTGGAGGCGTAGGCCATTCATCTTATGGTTTCAATTGTTGGCAACCAATCCTAGTCTACGGGAAAGACCCCTACATCTCAGCAAAACTTGGCGCCCGCCCAGACGGATACTACGGCAACCTCCAAAGTGAAAAAAACTTTCATCCATGTCCAAAAGAAGAAACATTTTGGGAATGGCTTCTCCTCCGTGGTTCTCCCTTTGAAACTGATATAATTCTTGATCCATTTTTTGGGTCAGGTATGACAGGAATAGTGGCTCAAAAGAACAACCGTAAATACATCGGAATAGAACTTTCATCCCACTATTGCAAAGAAGCACAAATCCTTATCGATCAACGATTTAATTACAATTCATCAATAGAAAAAATACTCGAAACACCAACTCAATCACCAAAAATCGACATATCAACAACTAAAATAGATTATATGGAGTTGTTTGCATGAGCCGAAATGAAATTATCATATCAAATCGTTTACTATTGGATGATATAATCTCTAGAAAAATTGATTATCTCATCCGCATCAGTTCCAAAAATAGATGGACTATCGGTTCTATATTCGAACTCAAAACATCTCACATAACCACTAACTCAATCCAGATAAAAATCCTGTCATCAGAGCAAATGCCTGTAAAAGACATTCCCATATCTCTTCTTCCTCGTTGTGGCTATCGTTCCCAATCAGATTTTAAAAAACAATGGGAGGAGTGGTTTCAAATATGGAATGACACATCAGAAGCTTGGTTAATCCACTTTGAATTATACACTCCATTAAAAGACCTAGAATATTCTGATATTTTCGCATAGGCAACTTTTTTCATGTAGTTAAAAACAGCTATTTTCCAGAAAAATCATAACACTGTAATGTATGTAAAATTCTTAATAAAGTTTGTTTTGTTTATTTTATACAATCGGTTTAATACTAAGATAACACTGTAAAAAACTTAAGATTTAGATAACACGCAATAATATATACGTATAACGTAACTTTTAAATATCATTAATGCTATTATAGTACTTATATCATGAATGACATTACTCCAAAAATAAAACAAGCTTATAAACACGGTAATTCCACAGTAATAACTCTAACAAACTTTATAGAGGAAGGAAAGTTTTATAAAATAGAAAAACTTGATAATAAAATAATTCTTTCCGAAGTAAAAATACCTTGAGATAATAGTATGGTAAGGACTATATATTTCAATAGAATAGAACGATTAGACATTATCAAAATAAATGAAAATAAATGTTACAGCCAACGAAATCGCAAAACTCTTTTATACTTTGACGTAGTAGTAATACTGTCAAAATCTCAACAGTAAAAAATAGAGATAAATTTAAAGACAATAGATAATACCAGTACCTAATAGTTTCGACCAGTTTTTTAAAAGTAAAAGTTGTATTAGTCTACGTTGTCCATTATGTATTCCGATTATCCTGAAGAGTCTGATGACTCTATTGAATCCACATTCGCTTCTACCTCTCCCATAGCCAAGCTCACAGATTTGCTCCCAGAATCCGAGCATAAAATGGATATAATAAATTATTATAACAAACACATCGACTATATCCACGGCATAAGTGCATCTCTCGGAATGTTAAACTACTTCCAATACCATAAAGATAAAGCATATAATGTAGTAAAAACAACACGTGCAGGATTTACAACAAATTGCATCCTCTCCGCACTCTTTACCAACAAAAAAATCCTTCTAGTTGCCCCCACTAATAAAATCCTCTATGAAACAGTCCATGATGCATATAAACTTTATATGGATATATCAAATAACTACGACAAACTTATTCGTCCAATCCCCAACAACATAGATGGATGTTCATGCGTAGTCTCCAGTTTAAAAGAGAATCCACAATTAAAAATTATGCCATACGTATCATCAGATGACTGCTCAACTTGTCCTGATTCATATAAAACATTCCCACCCGGTTTCCATGAATTCCCATATAAGTCCAATTTATCAACGTGCATAGTAAAAACTATGTTAATGGAAAAAGAACGTTATGTATCACACTATCCAGATGTTTTAACTATAACTTACGATAAATTTGCATCGCTCTCCTCTAACTCAAAAGATTCTTTATTCAAAGAATTAATATCACATGTGGACATTATAGTATTTGATGAAATCGGGGAGTATCTTTCAAAAGCATACAATGGCTTTGAATTTAAAAAAGACGAATCGACTATACCAGTTAAAAGTCCTTCCATAAATCTATCATATTTAATAAGCAGAATACCCATAATAAAAAACATATCTTCCCGTGCTGTAATGTTTAATCTCCTAAAAAGATATATTATGCCTTTCATGAAAGATACATTGGAACCTGCATCAACTGGTTCATATCCCCGTCTTATCCTTAATTCACTTAACTTAGAATCGATCAACGAAAAAAAAGCATTCGGCCCAGTATATAAAAGTGTAATAATGTCAAAACAACGTATGTTGGCTGAAAAATATCGTGAATATTATCAAACCCTTGAGAGCATGGCAATCGATGGAGAACCAGAAGAATTAATAACCTTAATAATATCATTCCTTAATATAATGTCAAAAAAACAACTCTTATTATACGAACAAAATAGTGTCCGATACCATCCATTATATACAGAAACACACTCATTATATATCGCAAACGCACATGATGAACTTATCCAAAACCTCAACATGTGGTCAACGCCAGACAAAACCATAATATTTTCTGATGCGACCATGCCTGCCCATAACTTAACTCGTTATACTGCCCGAAAAGTTAAAAATATATTTTACGGAGACCCCGCCAGTAACAATAAATCCCTTCTAATGTTCCACGACCCAACAATAGAACATTTTTCAAAATACCTCTATTTCAATAATATCCAATACCGTGAAGCATTCTTTTCTCGTCTCCTTGAGTTTATTAAACTTAACTATTATGGCAACGAAGTTATTTGGGTTCCGTCAAAAGACATAGCAGCAGACATCTCCGCCACGCTCAATTACCTAGGAATTCCTACATGCACTCACATAACTCCTGATTCATCAGCAGTAATGATAACATACTACGGAAGTACCTTTACCCGAGGAGTTAAGTCCAATCGTAGATATCAAATCCTAATCAGTAAAGCCAATAAGCCAAAAAATTCATACAAACATGTAGCATATATGCGCCGTAACGATTGGTCATTCCTTTCTGAACAAGACCTTTCGTATCTGGCATCCCAGGAATCTATAGATTATGAAGATTATTTATACCAAATAGAAGATTTCAATAAAGATTTAACAATTCCTCTTAAACATATCGATTTCTATAAAGATTTAACAATCTACAAAGAAAATATTCCAGAATCCTTAACCAAGTATTTTAATTTGCTTTCAGATTCTATCCAAAAAGAGAAAGTATTTATGGATACTTGGCAAGCCGCATCTCGTGCAAAAAATCCTACAGGAATTGAAAAATCAGTAAATATCTGTATAGGATGGTCTGTATCAGATGTATCAGATGTCTTAAAATGGGGCTCTAACACGTCAATATCATATTCTCCTGTGTCTCAAAAACGTTTATTAAAAACTCAAATCAATGCAATCCCCATCCCCCCAATAATATCCAATCCCGACATATCCTTCATACGACATTGGTTCTCTGGATGTTCTATTCCCACATCACAAATAGGTTTTAATGAATCTCTCATTTCAGGAATCCGTGAGTTGATAATAGAAAAAGAATCTATAACATTGGAAGAACTTTGGTATTCTCTCCAGCACAACAACATAGAATTTTCTCACACGACTGATAATTACACAAATGGCTATCTGATAGGGGCAGTAAATGCTCTATTATTATACAATATTGGAGATGATATAGAAATAGAAAAACATTCTCCAACATCATATACATTTACATACAATCCTAAGACTGTTCGCAAGAAAACAAAGAAATTTTCAATAAATCTTTCAGAGTATTTAAATATCTTAGATATTCTCCGTTCAATATATTTAATAAACAAACCCATAATAAGATACTCAGATATTCGTCATTTTATATCTGAAAAGAAAATAACCACACCCCACCTGCACGAACTATATGACATAATAATATCCAACAACATATTCGAATCATCGACATGGCAAGTTGAAGAAAACACAATAACCAAAACAACATCATCCAAAATAGAGCAAGACATAATTGAAAAATTATCAGAAATTCGCTTAAAAGAATATCCAAACACATTCGCATTAACAGAGCAACTTATTGATTGGTTTTACAACCAGCCAGACATCCACGAGCTAGACATATTCGGAATATCCGAAGCAAAATCTTCCATATTCCACGACATAAATTTCCTCAAAGAAACGATACTAGCATTCCTCCACTCATCAGAATATGAAGAACTCCATTCATACGGTCTAGAACTCGAAATGGAACAAACACCAGATAACAATATAATCTTCACTCGCAACACAATAGTCTATTAGTAAACTATATCTACTATAACATCATTAATTACTTCATAACATGTCATCAGATAAAGACACATTAAAAAAATTCATTGTTGCAATTGTAACCAAAGCAGCAAGCCCTATCGACAAAAAAGGAATCATGGAACTTGGAGGCGGAAAAATAGTAGAACTTATCCATAATGCCCGTGTCGAAGATGATTCTGTAAAATCCAAAACCCCCAATATCCGCTACATAGAAAACCAGGCGTTTTCCCTTGTATCCTCAGGCGAACTAAAAGAAGTAACAGGATCAAAAGGTGCAGGATGGGGTGGAAAGTTCGTTCCAACAGGGTTATCAGTTCCTGATTATACCCCAGAACCCAAAAAAAGACCACGTTTCCCTACCGCTATTATAAAACCAACATTAAAAGATATCAGCAGTCCAAAAGAAATAACCGAAGAAATGATAATAGATGCATATGAAACTTTATTAGGTGTAACCACAACAAAAACTGAAAAAACAAGAGAAATGTTAAATAATCCTTCTCGTTTTCCTCTTTTAGCGGAACATATAATAGCAAAAGAAGGACTTAATAAAAATAACACCAATAACCGTAATGTATATATAGCAATTCTAGTATTTGCATCATCCAATTTTTCAGAAATGGACATAGTATCAGCATGTGGAATGACAGACTCCAGTATAGATACAAAAGACTTAGCAAAAGATTATATAAAAGTATTAATAGAAACAAAGGCCACGACCAAAATAAATACTCTCTCCAAGAACTTATTAGACATAGCAGGATATTCAAAAACAAATACACATACTGTTAATGCAGCAGGTATGGCATTAGCAAGTTATGTCTTCCCTTCAGTAAGCTCCGAACCATCCCCCTCCCCAGAGCCAGAACCTTCCCCCGAACCTTCCCCCGAACCAGTATCCATATCAGATATAGATCCACGTATAGACTTATCAGAAACTCCCGGACTGGAAGAACGTATAACTTCTCATACATTAACAAAGGCGGATGAAGAATTAATATCCAACATGATTCCTCTGTCAATATCTCTCGACACTTTGGTATTATACCTCCATGAATCTAAAGATTATTATGAACTCGCCCCAATAAGATTACGATTTGATAGAGATAACAAACTTCCATATTATCTGTGGCAAAAAATACGCACACATTCATTTACAGGAACAGCATTAGAAGTATCACGTAGCCTCCTGCCAGTATTTTCAAAGCTTAAATCAATTGTCCTGCGAATAGATAAAATAAAAAATGAATCTGATTATGCATCCATATCAAAAATATTCATGAACTTTCCAACTGTAGCAGATGCCAGATTAGACCATATTGAAATAGCATTGATAGAACGTTATTTTTCATCTTTATCAACTTACCCTATCTCTTCGGTGAATAAAGAGCGTATAGCAAGAAAAATAGATATCTTGAAGTCTATCCCTCTTAATGTAACAGAAAAGCGTATAGTAGCACATAATGAAGACGTTATGAACGCTGAAATGCTTCAACTACCCAATGAACTAATAATAGATAATATATTATATACGCATAAAAAATCCATCCTCCCAGATACTCTTAATTTCGGAAGACAATATACCTTAGTAGAATTATCCACACCAGAATCTAAAGAAGAAAAACGTCTCAAATCCATCGCATCAAAAATAAATGGCTTCACCGCTTCAGAAGTAGTATCACAAATAAAAGATATCTTAGAATTTGAAGATGAAGATTACGAAAGAGTCCTTTCCATGTTTACATCAGGCAAACATACAGGACTAGAAGAAGCAATAATATACCTAAATCACCGCAATCTAATTGATCCAATCATATACAGACAAATAGAAAATTTACTAAAGAGGTAAATATAACATATTCCAAACATTCCAGTCATTCATTGACAACCTCATGAGGTGATACATATTGAGAAAAATTAATATAGAAGACCAATCAAAGAAAAAAGGTGAAATGGTACTATCGATACTCGTGCTCTTACTAGGACTGCTCCTGGTATTGCCTGTAGTTACCAATTACCAAGTAACGTTAATGACCGCATTTGCACTAGGATTATTGTTAACATTTGTAATAGCAATAGCATCCATACTTGAAGATGTAATAGATAATCTCGTAACCACAAAAGGTATATCGGGGTTTGCCGAAATTGTTATAGTAATAATATTTGCCATAATAGTATTATCATATCTCGGCCCTATAATTGGTGTAACAACCAGTACATCTGTCCAAGCATGGATGATAATAATAACACTAGTAGCTGATAGAGTTTCAAAGTTATTGGGAAAAGCAGTAACCAAAACCCTGAAACTTTAATCTTTTTTTTTCTTAACGTAATTCTTTTATACTTTGACGTAGTAGTAGTATCTGTGACTTATGTTGACTGACAAATAATTATGACAACCAAAACAATAATACAACTTAGAGAATTGCTAAAAGATAAAATGGTAGACCTTGGTACAGGAGGGTTTAAAAATCCATTTAGTGACTCAGATTCAAACTCGATACACGCATATAAATCCCGTGCCGTGGATGCAGCAGTAAAATTCTTTACATCTACATCACTTGGACAAGACCGAAGAGTTAAACATCTGGGGAAAGAATGGCGATTGCTAACATAGAATTTTTAGTAAAGAATAAAGTCATAGTCCTCAAAGGGAATGAGTTTTTCTTTACCAAAACATTCATAGATAAAGTAATTCTCCCCAACAAACCTAATATAGATAATATACTAACCGCATCTGCCGAACACTTATTAAAATCCAATGCTTCAGTAGATTTAGACACTTCATTATCAATAATTTCTGCATTATTAACTGAGAATGGAGTAGAAGATGTGGAAGAAAAAATGAATTTATTTGCGTAAAGCAAAACTATAAATACTAATACATCATTATTTACTGTAATATGAGCGAACTCAGGAATGAAATAGAAGAGGAATTTCTAGGCAAAGTTCCTGGAATTGACATTCGAACTACCACTAAACTTAAAAGCCTTAAACCCTACCCTATAACTACTCTTGCAGAACTAAAAGAACATGGCTGGAAATACGTAGCAAAAGTATCTAACATTGGAGAAAAGAAATTAATTTCTCTTTACTCTCATGTCGGTGTTGATGTTACGGAAGATGAAATCAAAGAATATAAAAAAGAAGTTGAATTGGAAAGAACTTCTCCCTCCTCCTCACCAGATTCAATTACTTCAATATCCCCATCATCATCAGGCATAACTGAAGCAGACATGCCAGATATAACCAAAGCAGTTTCTCCAGATATAACTGCAACGACCGAATCTGCAAAAATGGAAGCAGGACATGGAGTTAAAGTAACCACCAATAAAGGGGCTGGAATATTCTTAAAATTTGAAATAACATCAGATTTAGAAGATTTCATATTGACATTATCGAAAGAACCTGCCGAGTTCTTAAAACGTGTTCAATCAACAATATTAAATACGTCTGACGAAATAGTTCCAACAGGTGCCCGTGCTCATGTTAAATTATGGATAAACTTATTGGAAAAGAAAGTAACAGGACGTAGACTATCATACAGTATCCAAACAATGAACACTCCTGAAAAATTCAGAGATGTTCTTATTCCACTCTTATCAAATACAATAACATCAGTTGAAGATGAATTAGCCAACAATAACATAAGTATAGCAGTCAATAAAATAATAGCATCTCGTGAATCCAGCACACCTGCCCATATAAATCCTGAATCTATCGTAAACACGATAATCCTATATAAAATATATATAGATGCAGCAGGTTCAAATTGGGATGAAACTCCTATGGAAGGGCAATTAGGAGTAGTTGATGGTAAAGAATTCTTCCGTAGAATGAAAGATTCATTATCAGGCGGCTCTCCAGACTTTGAAGAATGGACTATTAAACGTGCTTGGTCATCATTTCAAGCAGGCCATGCCGTCCTATTAGCAGGTATGCCCGGCTCAGGAAAAACATACTTTGCAAAAGCATTTGGCCAAACAATGACAGACAAAGTATGGGACACATTACCATTTACACGTATCAACATAACAGGTGGCCTCGAACCACAAGATATTCTTGGAGAATGGGATTACCAAGCACAAATCCTTGCATTAACAGTAGCTAAACTACGTATAGGAGATAAGAAAAATCTCACCAAACAAGAAATAGAAACACTCAGAGAAAATATATACACTGTAGACTATTTCCGCTTCGGTCCCCTCGCTCTTGCAATGATCCAAGGAGTCCCCATTCTAATAGACGAAGTTAATCGTGGCTCCCCAGATATCCAGAATACCCTCCTCCAAGCCATAGATGAAAACGAAGTCGTCATCCCCTCAATCGGTCGCATAAAAGCATCCCCTGGTTTCTGTGTTATCTGCACAATAAACGAACAGGATGTAGGTACAACAGAACTCGGTCAAGCATTCCTACGCCGAGTCAACTACGCCTCCTTTGATGAACCCAAAGATTACACAAAGTGGGTAAGACAAGAATTCCCAGGAATAAACGAAACCTTACTATCTCAAATGAACAAAGTACGTCTCGCCATAAAATCCAAAGCAACGGTAACTGGAGAAATACCCCCCTCCTCCTTCTCAGCATGGGCTCGTGAACTCATAAATATGTACGGCCTATCAGCAACCCTCAACAGAGAAAGGATAGTAACCACACTTGGAACAATGTTAAAAAATAAAGCAGATATCGATGATGTTAAAAAGAACATGGATGCAATAATCCGAGAAGCAGGGATACTAAGTTAATGAGTATAAAATATGACAGAAGAAATTGAAAAAAGGTCATCGGCTGATGTTGTGTATTATGGAAAGACCTTTAGGCCGTATGGAAAAAAGTGGGTAGAAGTAGGACTAAGAGATTATATACCTTTAAATATTCTCGTCAAAGTAATCACTAAAAACATTCCAAATGATCCATTTAAAGCTCATTCTACCTCTCTTCCAAAAGATAAAGTTGTAGATATAATGATGCAAATCTACAACAAAGGAAACAACCAGATAAAACAACGCATAGAGAAATGGGTATATTCGTATAGATTCCAACGCAAAGTCAAAACAGAAATGCCATTCCTCCGTCGCCTTGACTCATTCTATATGTATCTGCGCACAAATCCATTCTATGTAATCTCCGTTGCCCCTGATGCAGCCACAAAAGTAATGGCACATTTAACAATTACAGGAATATCAGATTTATATGAAATAAAAAGTGTCCTGAAATCAATCCTATGTAAGAAAAAATCAGATTGGGATGCATTTGACTCTCTCTTCAATACATGGTTTGAATCCACATCAAAATCATACGGTGTTTCCTCCAAGACCAAAATAGCGCCATCAGCATACCTCAGATTAGAAATATCTCCAGAATCTTCATTAACAGTAGACCAAGCATTAGAAAAACTACGAAGAGTCCTAACAGGAAATCCAGAAGTTGACAGTGACGCAGACAAACTAGAATCCGAACCCCCCATATATGAAGAACCAGAAAATGACGAAGGCGAACCCGAAGATGACGATTCTGAAGAAGATGATGACAATGGTGAACCTGAGGAAGATGACAAGGATAAAGATAACGAGGAAGGCGATGATGATTCCAAAGATGATGATAGTGTAGGAGGAGAATCATTCTAATGCGTTCAATAAAAAAACATAATCTATCTGTAGGTGGTTCATATACTCATGGAAAGAATTTTGCAATGAAATTCAAACCAAGAAAACTTTTCTTAAAAGGAGAAAATGTATATGCCGTCTATCGTAAAATTCCATTTTCAAGAAGTAAAAAATCCGAGCATACCAAATTAAAAGGTGGAAAATTTATTTGGTCAGACGGAAAAGGAATGGAATTGGCAGTTTACGAGACACCTACAACAACAGCAAGCACACACACCAGTTTCTTTGTAACAAAAAGACGTTCCCCGGGTCGTTATTATGTCGAATACATCTCCAATGATGATACTTCCGTTCATGAAAAAGTTTCATTTATAATATACCAGCAATTACCAGAAGTCGCAGAATTAAAACAGCAATACATGACAAAAATCATAGAGATTCTAAATAAATCTCCCACATCCATAGACGACCTTAAAAAAGCCTGCGGAGTTCCAATATGACATATCCCGAAGACCCCGACTTTACAGGAAAAGCCCCTCTCCACCGTGATGCAAAACTACGTTCCTCCATCGAATCCATGGCTCGTACTCGTATCCTACCTACCATCAACAAAACTCCAATATTCAACGAAGCAATAGCAGTCCTTATATCATCTAACGTAATCCAAATCTCTCCAGAAAATATAGCATCCCTCCTCTCAGAAGAAGAACGAAAGAAAAAAGAAAAAGACCTCGAGGAAGATATCGAGGAAGAAGATGACAAGGATAAAGATAACGAAGACAAAGACGAATCCGATAAAGACGATGATGATGATTCCAAAGAAGATGATGATGACAAGGACGATTCTGAAAAAGATTCTGGCGAAGACAAAGAACCTGAAGAACCAGAAGAAGAACCTAAATCTGACAAAGAAGACAAAGAAGACAAATCCGATGATGAATTAGATGAACCAGAATCCGAAAAAGAAGATGACAAGGATAAAGACAAAGATGATGATTCCGAGAAAGATTCTGATGAAGATGAAGACAAACCAGAAAAAGAAGATGACGAAGATAAAGATAAAGAACCAGAAGAACCTGAAGAACCAAAAGAACCTCGCCAAAAGCCAAAACCATCTCCAATAATGCCATCTCCAGAGCAAATGAAAAAAGCAATACAAAGCATACTAAAAACTGGAAACAAAACGGAAGATGAATTGATAGAAGATTTAAAGGAATATTTCTATCGTGAGGACTAACCAAATGTCAGAATTTGAAGATATATTTAAACAAGCAACCACTTCTCTAGTATCTGAAAAGAAAATAAAGATAGATGGAGATGTTTATGTATATTCTGGCACAACAAAACCTCAATCAGAACCAACACCAAAACCAAAAGACCCCAAAAAACCAAAAAAGAAAGAAAAGAAACCAGAACCAGACATGCCAGATATGGAACCAATTCCTGCAGATTTTACTCTTACACCAGAAATGATAGACATAATAGTTGAAAATGCAAATCTGATAAACCTAGGTAGGTTCTTAGGATACAATGAAACCGATATCACAGACATAATTTATAACAAAACAACATATACCTCCAAGAAACTTCCCCCATCAACAGGCGCACGTGTAGATGCACTTAATAATATACAAATAAATATGGATGTATTTAACCATATCCTTAAAAATTACAATAATCCATCTAAGCCAGTAAAGTATTGGTATGGCATATACGCAATATCTCATGAAATAGTCCACGTAATGACAGGTAGCGTATATCCAGAAGAAATAGCAGAATCATTAGCTGAAGCATTTGTTCCCATAATCCAATATGAGTTCTATGCCAATTACAATGGAGCCCCCAATCCGCACTTAATTGACCTCGCTGAAACAGGGGCAGAACGTATGGCGCAAAAGAAAAAGGGACTCCTTCGCCCCGCTTACCCCCCATTAACATATTATTTCTTTGACCAATTACTCGGTTTCAACTTCATTGACCATCGTAAATTTGTCCAAACTCTCAATGATTATACTCATGCTCCCCGTCCATCCAAAGATAAATTATTAGCAATACGCAAAACATTTCCAATCGAGGTAGAATAAATGCCTGACATAACAAAATTACCTGCTCTAATAGACGACTTAAACAGAAAAGGAAAGCAAATAGCAGCTCTCACATCCGATAGTATTAAAATAAAGAAAATCGCTACTCCTGTAGAAATATATTTTTCTGACCCCTCTGTATTTGCAGAAGCCACATCAAAATTAACTCCATCTGAAAAATTATCCTTAAACGACATAATAAAACTATCAACCACTCGAATATCCCCCTCACTATCAGAATCTTTAACATCTATAATATCGAATAACCCCCCTTCCTTATCCTCAGACCAAATCCAATCGGAACTCCAAGAAGTACTATCAACTAACATATCAAATTTTGAAACTGCTCAAAAAGAATACGATGAAATAAATCTTGAAATAAAAGCACTTGAACTTATTAATCCATTAGATACTATCCCTTTCAGGCGTGTAAGGGATTTAGACACCTTATTCTCAGTAAGTATCAATTTCATGGTAAAAGCTATTCGCAATTTCATGATTCAAGATTTGAAAACAACATCTCGGCCAGCTACAGCATCTCGAAAAGGCTTTATAGATTTCCCCCGGACTATAAGAGCGTCTATGAAATATGAAGGGGACCCTTATGAACTCCATCGAAAATCAAAAGCCATACGCACACGCCAAGTAAAACCTGCAATATATTTTATAATAGATACTTCAGGCTCACAAGATGGAGGAATAATACTATCCATAGCTATGACATATGCTATCGCCACGGTCCTAAAAGATTATGATATAGTATTATATACAGGTTCATACCATTCATTTGAGCCAGACACCATCGCAAAAATAGAAGAAGCAGAAAAAAGAAACTTTACGGAAACACGTATAGTAGATAACATAACCCGTTTCAATAAAGAAAGCATACTACGTTTCGGCTCTAATCCAGAATCGTTTAAAGAAGCAATAAAAGCCACATCGTGTGGAAATTGTGATGATGTGTATATAGTATTAAAATCCCTTATTAACGTATGCCCCGATAACTCCCTATTTATAACATTTGGAGATGAGCATGCGCACACCCTTATCCCATACAAAAACAAATTATTCAACTTAACAGTTTCAGATAAAGCACGGAAATTAATGAAAAAGAAATACAAGAATCGAGTATTTTCATTCAACACCACAGAATATTGGGACAATAACTATACAAGAGGAACTGTTTCCCGTACCAATTTTAACTTCGCAGATTCCACCCCTAACGATTTTAAATATACCGACATAAAATATTTCCCCACAATCTCATATAAAGCAACCCACACTTCATTCTCATACGGCGATTGGGTGCGTGAAATAATCAACGTCATATCTGGTTTTACGGCAAGGGGTCAAGGGGTAGAGAAAGCCCCACGGCTTTAGCATGGGGATGAATCGTACCCCTTGCAATAGCGACTATATATACCGAAAGTATTATATGTTAGTCTAACACATATACAACTAT